>Ga0335078_10006821_pt1 | contig 16915 bp, 14 predicted proteins | sample Lox_Sample_32_FD_206711 | JGI IMG/M metagenome (GOLD analysis project Ga0335078, IMG submission 206711) | Soil microbial communities from Loxahatchee National Wildlife Refuge, Florida, United States - Lox_Sample_3.2 | ecosystem: Environmental > Terrestrial > Soil > Wetlands | place: USA... | reverse complement strand
GCTGTCAAAGACCTATGCTATGACCGGCTGGCGCATCGGCTTCGGCCTTATGCCCGCGCCGATCATCAACGCCATGGCAAAGCTGCAGAGCCATTCCACATCGAACCCCACTTCCATCGCCCAGAAGGCCGCGGTGGAGGCCCTGCTCGGGCCGCAGGAATCGGTTGCCGTGATGCTCGCCGAGTACCGCCGCCGCCGCGACTTTATCGTTGCCGGTTTGCGCTCGATCGCCGGTGTGCAGTGCACCCAGCCGCGCGGCGCGTTCTACGTATATCCCAACATCGGCGTCGCGCTGGGGAAGAACGGCATCCATGACACGCTCGAATTCTCCGAGCGCCTGCTGCGCGAGGCCCATGTGGCCGTTGTGCCCGGCGAAGCCTTCGGCACGGACCGGCACGTCCGCATCTCCTACGCCGCGTCCATGCAGGAACTGGCGCGCGGCCTCGATCGCCTGCACCAGTTCATGGTGAAATACTCGTAAGGGCGGACCATCCACAAGCGCTCGCCCGTCACTGCTGGCGGAGCGCGACCATCGGGTCAACCCTGGTGGCTCGTAGCGCCGGGATCAAGCTTGCGAGTGTAGCCACCACAATCAGGAACAACGCTGCTCCTCCAATGCTGATTGGGTCCGCCGGCCTGACGCCGTAAAGCAGCGGCGCGACCTGCGGGGACGCCTCCAGGGCGATGCCGAGGCCGGCGGCGATCCCCGACAACGCCAGGATCAAGCCGCGTCCGATGACCATCCGGAGCACATCTTCGCGGCCGGCTCCCAGCGCCATGCGGATACCGATTTCCCGCGTCCGCTGGTTCACCGAATAAGACATCACTCCATAAAGGCCCACCCCGGCGAGCACCACGGACATCGCGCCCAGCACTCCGAGGAACATCGAGGCGAGCCGCGGCCCGAACCAGGCGGCCGAAATGTAATCCGACAGCGGCATGGCCGTCACGCCGCCCGAGTCCGGATCGATGGCGGACATCTCGCGCCGCAGTACCGGGACGAATCCGCGCGCGTCGCCGCCGGTCCGGGCATAGAACGCCACACCGCCTTCCCCACTGCCATCGTGCACCTGGTCGAACGACATGTAGAAGTATGGTTGCGGCGCTTCCGACAGGCTGAAGTACTTGCTGTCCTTCACCATTCCAACCACCGTGAACGGTTTGCCGTCAACCTGCACGCCGCGTCCCACCGGGTTGCGTCCGCTGAAAAAGCGGCGCGCGAAGGATTCGTTTACGATCATCACGCGCGGCGCCTTGTCGTTGTCCCCAGGCCTGAAGTCGCGTCCAATGAGAACCGGCACTCTCAGCAGATCGAAGTAGCCGGGCGACACCGAAGCGTGATGCACCTCCAGATTCTCGCCCGGTCTCGTCGTATATCCTTCCACCGTGACCTCAGTCCATTTCCCCAGTCCGAAGCCGAGCGGGATCGAGTCGGAATAAGCGGCGCCGGTCACACCGGGCGCGGCCAGCAGGCGTTCGCGGAGTCGCCGCGAGAACTCCTGCTCCTCGCTCGCAGTGTAGTTGTTCGTCACCAGAAAAAGCCGGCACACCGTGACGTTGCGGTGATCGAAACCGGGCGGCGTGTTCTGAAGTCCGTAAAGGCTCCGGAGAAATAATCCGAGCATAACCAGGGCCGCGAGCGCCAGGCCCACTTCGGCGACTACCAGCAGGCCGGACATGCGCCGCGAGTGCCCATCCCCTGTGCCGCCTCTTCCCGCTTGCTTCAGTGCATCAACCACACTACGGCGCACCGACTGAAACGCAGGCGGAAGACCGGAAATCAGGGCGGAAGCCAGGCAAACCAGGGCGGCGAAAAGGTACACCCGGACGCTTGGGTGGACGTCCAGGTATACCGGCAATCCCGTGGGCGGCACGAAATAGGTGAGGACATTCTGAAGCCACAGAGCGATTGGCAACCCGGCAAGCGTCGCCAGAGCCGCCAGCAGCAGGCTTTCGCAAATCAACTGCCGGCTCAACCTGCCCGGACCCGCGCCCAGGGCGACGCGGATGGCGAACTCCGTCTGCCGGGCGGCCGCGCGCGCCAGCAGGAGATTGGCCACATTCGCGCACGCGATCAGCAGCACCAGTCCGCAGGCCGCGCCCAGGATGGCCATCGGCCACGCCAGAATGCCCGACACCCCCGACCGCGCTTTCCAGACTGGTACGATCCGGGCGCCGATCCCCGCGTTGGTCTTCGGAAATGCCCGCGCCAGGCGCGCGGCTACCGTCGCTGCTTCCACGTTTGCCTCTGAGACGCTGACGCCCGGTTTGAGCCTGACCACCGCCTTGAAGCTCCGCGCATCGCGATCCCGTTCGCCGGCTAGCGGCACCGGAACCCAGCCGTCCATCGCAATCCCCGGAAAATCGCCGTGAAACTCCGGAGGCGCTACGCCGACGATGGTGACCCGGTTCCGGTTTATGTCTACCGTGCGGCCGAGAACCGATGGGTCACCGTGGAAATAGCCCTTCCACAGCCGGTAGCTGATGACCGTCGTAAACGCTTTTGCCCTGTCACCGTATTCGTCGCGCGCGAACGCGCGTCCCCGGAACGGCTTTACCCCCAGGACGTCGAAATAGTCTCCCGAAACCAGTTCGAACCACGCTGAATAGGCGCTCTCTCCGCCGCCGATAGTGGCGGGAACCGTCTGGTGGAGCACCAGGCCGGAAATGCTCCGAAGGCTATCCTGGAAATCCCGGCAATCGGCATATGAGACGTTATCGTCCTCAATGCCGCTGGCGCGCACGGATTCGAGGACAGCGAGTTGTCCATCGTCGGTAGTGCCGCGGAACGGGTGCAGTACCGTCCCGTCGATCCAGCCAAAAACGGTCGTCGTGGCAGCAATACCGAACGCCAGAGTAATCACTGCCACCCCTGTCATGGCCGGGGTTCGGCGGAGGACGCCCGCCGCGTACCGGAAGTCTTCAAGGGCGCTTCGCATGTCGTCCCTGCCTATCGGTGCAATTTAGCCTCCGGTTTAAGTGTCTGATTCCATTCAACGCCGAGGCCAAACCCACCTTGGTTTCGGAGCACGCTGTCCGAAAATGGGACGCCCGGCTGCTGACCAGCCTTTCCGCCCCCATGCCCAGCGCGGCGATCAGCACGCGATTGCCCAATTCGTCGCGCGGCTCCGGCAGCTCCGCGCAGATTCACCAGGGGCCAGGCTAAACCATCTGCACGTTGACGAAGACCGGCGCTCGTCGCTTCACTCCTGGAGGCCGTCCCATGACCAGCGCGGAATGGTGAGCCCGTCAGGCACATCGTCAGCAGACCGGTGGTAGCGGGCCATGGTGGTCGTGGTCGCCCAAGCGAAGTAGTCATGCAACACTCGTCGCAGCGCAGAGTCGGCGGCCAGTCCGACGTCAGTCAGAGCCTGGTCGAAGCAAGCGATGGCGCGGCGATCCATCTCGTCGTGCACCCCGTTGCCGCTGTGGATCCTTACCACCGCGGTCTCGTCGCCATAGGACTCGGAATACATGCCGGGTCCGCCGAGTGCCTCGGCGAAATACGCGGCGAGACGCTCGACATGGTCGGGATGGAAGCCGTGGCTGAACGCATGGCTGACCACTTCGTCGGCCATCACCCGGCGATGCCAGGCAGCGGCCAGATCGCGCAGGCCATCGATGCCGCCCGCCGCCTCGAAGACAGTGTGCATGCTTCCCATGATGACAAGCGTTCCGCTCCCTGGCAAGACCCGTGCAATGGCGGGTTCGGAGAGGATTACGCTCGGTTACCCATCAACCGGAGGATGCCGCCGCAAACAGTCGCCCTTCCACCATCGCCCGGAGAGGCCGACGATCCGTCCATCGCAAGAGTCGCAATCGAATACCCTCCGAGGCCGGCCTCCGGAATTGTGCCGGTTGCCATTTTTTGTGATACTCTTCTGGCTAATTGTCGCCATTCGGTTGCCGGTTGGAGCAGACTGCGGCGTGGCCGGTGGCGAGATACCGAAGGAGGGCAAACCTGCGTGCGCTTTTCCATCCTGAAAAACCTGGCTTTCGCGATCCCCGTGGCCGCGCTCGCGCAGACGGCCGATCTGAAAATGGGCGTGGTCTACGCCTGCCCGGCTGTGCAAGCCACCATGGAGGTGTTTTCGTGCACGGGACCGGCGGCCGGCGATACTTGCGACCTTCGAACAACGCCACAGGGACGGCCGCCCATGCGCGGCAGATCGACCCGTCAACAGGTGATGGCGCTGCTCCGAATCTGCCATCTGCAAACACCGGCCGAGGCCCAGGCCGCTGCCCGCGGTGGCCCCGCGGCGGCGCAGGGCTCAGGCGGTCCGGGCGGATTCAAGGTCGGCGATGGGGTTCGTGTGCTGGCCTCCGGCTGGCAGGAAGCCACCATCCTGCAGATTCACGGGCGCTCCTATTACGTGCGCCTGTCCAACGGCATCGAAGTGTCCAAAGACTGGCCCATTGAAGTCCGCCGGCTCGGCACTTTGACCGCCGCCGATCACGCCGCCGGACAGTACGACGCCCACGACCGCGTCGAGGTCAACATCAACGGACGCTGGGCCGAAGGCACCATTCAGGGCCAGCAAGGCAACATGTACGAAATCAAGGTGCCCGGCTTTCACGGCGACTTCGATACCGACCTGTACTCCACCACTCCGGAAAATATTCGCATGTCCAGCAGGCCCGCTCCCCCTCCGCCCGCCCAGCGCGCCGCCGGACAGCCCCCCAAGTCAGGCTATGTCAGTTGCGCTGGAAAATACGAAGGGCGCTGGGAAAGCACTACCGGGATGGCGGGCAACCAGGTGATCTTCCGCTCCGGCAAGGCGACCGTGACCGAAGCATTCCAGAAGTTTTCGGATCTGGACTGCTTCATCGGCGAGGGAAAAGTGTTCCTCTATAAAGCGGGCTCGTTCTCGCCGTTCAACGAACCGATGGAGATCAATAACGACGGAACGTTGCAGACCGAGCTCGGCGCCATCAAGAAGATGGGCAACTGAAAGTCCCGCCTAGCTTCATCGCGGTGGTGCTGGACCGGGAGGAAGCGCTCCCGGGGTGCCGTCGCTTTGCCGTCAACTCCGGGTCGGTGGCACCCGCTCTCCCGGATCCACGGCGTATCGCAGCGCGCGATCTCAGTCTGGCGCGCAGGGCGCGGTTGCCGACTGGCAGGCCCTGTCATCGGTGGCATCGCTCGCGGGTTTTCGGAACGTGAGCGCGTAGAACCTGTTCTTGCCGATCACGTTCAGAATCTCGACGCGGATTTCCCGCATCTCCGGCGGCACCAGGTCAACCGGAGCCGCGACCGATTCCTTGCGGTTCTTGAAATATTTACCCGTAATGGGCGCCCGTTCAAAAGCGGTTTTCACATGCTCTTCGGTTTCGTCCGCAATCAGAATCAGGCTGCCTGGCTTGGCCACACGAATCATCTCGCGTATCGCTTTTGCGCGATCATTGAAAAAGTTGATCCCGCCGCAGTGAAAGACCACATCAAAGCTGGCATCGGCGAACGGCAAGCCCTCCGCGTTGCCCAGAAAAAGATCGGCTTCAAGACGCCACCGGCGCAGATTCGATCGGCAGTTGGCCAGCATCTCGCTCGCCAGATCGATGCCGCACAGCCTGACGCCTCGCGGCAGGTATTTGAAATTGAGGCCCGTTCCTACTGAGGTCTCGAGCACCGAGTCGCCTGCCTTGATTTCCAGCGCGCCCAGGTAGCTCATCACGTACGCGTCTCGGTCAATTCCGCTCAAGGCGCATCCCACGCGCTGTGCATCGTCGTAAAGGCCGCCAATGGTTTCGTAGAGGTGATTGTATTTCTGGTTGAGACCGGTCAGGTCTTCGGAACGGCGCAGGTCGGCAATGCCGCCATGGATTGGAAACCGCTCGCCTGAGGCGCTGGCCAGGAGTTCACCCCCGTCCTGGCGAACCAACCGCAAAGGCTCGCCCGTGGTGGGACTTTGCAGGATACGCAGGGTCTCCGGGCTGCATTTCCATCCACGGTCCTTCGTGGAAGAGAGAAGCGCCCAACCGCTCAGCAGCACCGCTCCCGCGACGCAAACCCAGGTGCACGCCGCCCCCAAAGCCGGCGCCGGAGGCATCGCATAGCCCCTGATCTGGCGAAATGCACCGAAACCAACCGCTAGCGCGATAGCTGCTGCGAAAACCATTGCCCCCTTGCGGATTACCTCCGGGCGAAATTCATGGTTCCACATCCACACCGTCACCGTCGCGAACCAGTACACCAGGAACACCAGCGCAGTGGCTCCCAGCGCCGCACCAACTTCGTGGAGCATACTGCTCGCGCCCCGCGTTGGGAAGCCGTCGATACCAGGCGGCAACCAGGCCCTCTCCCATGCCGCCAAGGTGGCTGCGTAGAAGGGCAGCGGCAGGGTTGAGATCACTCCCCGCAGGTGTCTGCTTGCCATGCGATGAAATGTAAAAGGCAAAACACCCACCACGGCGGCCAGCAGTGTCCAGCCCGCATAGGCGGCTGTTGGCCAGGTGCTGCTATGCCGGAGGTCCAGGGCCAGCCCCGGCAAAGCGAATAGCAGCGCAAACCCCATCATCCACAGAAATCCGCGGCGCAGGCGCTGCGTGCCCACAAACCACGCGCCCAGGGTGGGTCCCGTCCAGGTAGCGACGGGCGCATAGAAGAAACCGAGCAGGAACAGGCCCAATACCGCCCAGGCAACCACCTGCTTCCGGCGGCCGGATCTGACAATTGTGGTCATTTCGTGATTCTCGCTTTCGATCCTGAAGAACGAACTTTGTTGCCGGCAGTTTTCCCGGGCTCCGCCCCCTTGGTTTTCCGCTGCCCCCCACCCTTCGGCCGGGATCGGGCGCCCGCCGCTTCCAGTACCGAGAGTTCCCGCAGCGCGCCCTCACCCCACTCCAGCGCGGCACGAATCAGTGCCTTGCCCAGACCTAGTGTCAGCATCCAGTAGGGCACGTGAGGATTGCGTGGACTGGCGGCCTGCGCGGATGCTTCGATTTCCGATAGCGTGTCCCGCATCCGCTGGTTTCTTTCCTGCAGATCCCGAACGTGCGCAGCGGAGACCCCTGGCGCGGCCTCGCGGCCAAAGAAGAGCTTGAGCAGAAATTCATTGCGGGGCGGATCGTTCCGAAAGGGCACGGCCAGCCATTGGCGTAGCCGGGCGCGGCCAGGCTCCGTCAGAGCATACGTCTGCCGTCGCAGGCGCCCTTTCGCCGTGGAACTGCCCGGCTCAATCAGCCCTTCGGCGAGCAGCCGCTTGAGGGTGGGATAAATTTGGCCGTAGCTCTCGCCCCAAAAGTAGCCAACGCTGCCCTGGATCGCTTTGCGCATGTCGTAACCGGAAAGGTCGGGTTCGATGGAAAGGAGACCGAGGATCACGTACCCGGTTTGGTTGAGGGGCATATTCAGCTTTTTTATATCTGAATGATATATCTAACAGATATTAAAATCAACCGTAATTCAGCCGCGCCGCCGGCTGCCTTCGCCGGTCTCTCGAAACCGGCTCGCGGGTGCGTGCCGCCATCAGCATCGGCTGAATCGAAACCCGGCGAGCCGCAGGTTCGATCCGGCATTGTTTACACTGTACACTTTTTATGGTATACACTGTATACATGGCGGCGAAGTCCACTTCAGGCAAGTCGACAACAGACCGCATCAGGGAGTCAGCACGCAGACTGCTGGATCGCGGAGGTCCCGACGCGGTAACCATGCGCCGCGTGGCGAAGGCGGTAGACCTGACACCCATGGCGCTTTACCGGCACGTTGCCGATCGCGACGATCTGCTGAACTCCCTGGCCGATGCCGGTTTTCAGGACCTGGCTGCGCGCGCCGGCAACGCCTCCCTGCCGAAGAATCCCGTAAGGCAACTGATGAATATCCTGGACGTGTTTCTCGACTTTGCTCTCGAGAATCCCCGGATGTTCGAGTTGATGTTTCTCAAACGGCGCAAGGGCGCCCGCCAGTTTCCGGGAGACTTTCGCGCGGGCAAGTCTCCGACGGCAAAATTCTCCGCGGCGGCTTTGGAAGCCGGCATGAAGCAGGGCATCTTCCGCAAGGATGATATCTGGGAGATCGTGTTTGAAACCGGAGCCATGCTGCAGGGGCTCGTGATGTTGTATCTGGGCGGACGTGTCGAAATGCCTGCCCAGGAGTTTCGCGCCTTATCTCATCGAGCGTTCCGGAGGCACATTTATGGGATCCGCAAACAGAATGGGCCGCATCAATAACGCGCTGCTGGCGTTCGCAGCGACCGCCGCGCTGCTCTATTTCGGCAACGGGCTGATGCCGCGCTGGCCTTTGATGTGGTTTGCGCCACTGCCGGTGCTCCTGTTTGCTCTGCGCCAGCCGGCATGGAAAGCATCGCCTGTCGCCTTCGGTGCGTGGCTGGTGAGCGGCCTGAATCTTTGGCACTACTTCCGTGTGCTCGGAGCGCCACCCGTGGCCTGGTTCGCGAGTTTCGGAATGGGCGCGGCAGGCTTTGCTGCGAGTGTGCTGTTGGCGCGCGCGCTCGCTCGCCGAGGGATGCTGTGGAGCGCGTGGCTCGGGCTGCCGGCGGCCTGGATCAGCTTCGAATTCGTGCGCAACCTCCTGTGGCCGCATGGATCGGCCGCATGCCTCGCGTATTCGCAACTGAATTTCCTGGCGTTTCTCCAGACGGCATCCCTCGCCGGGCCATGGGGCATGGGATTCATTCTGATGCTGTTTCCCGCTGGACTCGCCCTCGGCATCGACCGCTGGGGAACAGAACGAAAGCGGGCGCTGCGCATTCTCGGAGCCACCTTAAGTGTGTTCGCCGCGCTGCTGCTCTTCGGCGCGGTGCGCCTGGCCATGCCGCAACCCGGGCCTCAGGTGACGGTGGCGCTGGTCGCCTCAGATGCGAATGGCGGCGCGGCGGTGAACCAGCCCGGCGCCCCAACCCAACGTCTCTTTGGGAACTACGCACGACGTGCCGAGCAACTCATTGCGCGGGGAGCACAAGTAGTCGTCATGCCCGAGGACATGGGGGTTGTCCTCGATTCCGACGCTGCGGCGACCGACGCCACTTTCCAGCCCATTGCGGATCGGACCGGTGCCGTGCTGGTTGTCGGAATGGCCCGCATCGGCGCCACGGGGCGGCACAATGAGGCGCGCATCTATGCGCCCGCAGAAGCCCCTCGCAACTATGACAAAGAACACCTGCTGCCACCTGTCGAAACCAGCCGCTTCACGCCCGGGACCTCAAGGACGCTCGTCGCGGCCCCGGGCAAATTCGCCGCGCAAACCTGGGCGGTAGCTATCTGCAAAGATCTGGACTTCACCAACCCGGCGCGCGCTTATGGGCGGGCGGGCGTCGGCCTTATGTTGACGCCGGCTTGGGACTTTCGCGTGGACGGTTTCTGGCACGGACATATTGCCGTGATGCGCGCAGTCGAAGACGGATTCAGCCTGGTCAGAACCGCGCGTGACGGATTGCTGACGGTTGCCGATAATCGCGGACGGGTGGCTGCGGAAAACGCCAGTGACACTGCGTCCTTCGCGACGCTGCTCGTGACTGTGCCTGCCGGACACAGCCATACCTTGTTCCTCATCCTCGGAGACTGGTTTGGGTGGTGCTCAATTGGCCTGCTCTTGCTCGTGTTGATACGACTGCCGCGATGACGCCGCCGATGATCAGCGCCCGCGATTTCCCGCGCCGGCCTTGCGCGCGCCCACACCGGCCATGCGGTTCACCGGAGCGCAGGCCGTGGCGAGCGCTGATCGCCCGGTCCGGCGCGTCGCGGGCGCCGCAGTCAACGGTGAGGCTCGCCACAGCCCGCCCGCTCCGGGCACTTTGCGCAGAACGCTTACTGCACCTGGTACGCCACACTCACGTCCGCCGATTTCGGCGGAAAGCAGGTGTTCGAATTGCACGCCTGGTAGTGCAGCTTGCCGGTCGCAATTCCCGGGCCGGGAGCCGCTTTGGCGCTCACCTTGAAACTCGCCTTCAGCGAAAATGCGCCCGTGAAGACGGAAAGCGGCTTGTCCGCGAATTCGTATTTCTCCAACGCCGGCGCCGGGTAAGTCACCGGGCCGCTTTCCAGCGCGCCCAGCGAAGTCCAGGTCAGTCTCAGAGGGATCAGATAGTCTTCCGTGGGATGGTTGCTGTTCACGTGAAACCCCGCGTCCACCGTGACCGGAATCTTCGCCTCCACCACCGCGCCCCGCGCCCCAGCCACCCTGGTGGCCTCGCCCACTTTCAGATGACCGCTACTTTGCGCCCACAGTGACCACAGACCGGCCATCGCCAGCGGAAGCCACCGCCCCGGGAGCCTGCAATAGTTGCTCGACACCATCTTCGAAATCCCTCCTGCTCGCCAGTCCCACGTGAACCGCGGCAATCTTGCCCGTTTTGTCGATCAGAAACGTGGTGGGCAGCGCGTCCACGCCGCCGTACATCTGCGCCGTGGCGTCGTCTCCCACCAGCACGCGGTAGTTCACTCCCAACTCGGCCAGAAATGGCTTCACCACTTCCCACCCCTCATCGTCCATCGCCACGCCCAGCACCTCGAATCCACGGTCCTTGTTTCTCCGCTGGAGATCCATGAACCAGGGAATCTCGATGCGGCACGGGCCGCACCACGTTGCCCAGAAATCGAGAATCACCACTTTGCCGCGGTAGTCGGAAAGATGGACCACTTTCCCGTCCGCGTCCTTGAGTGCGAAATCGGGGGCGGTCTTGCGCTCCTTCTCGGGTCTGAGCGAGGCGGCCCTCACCGGCGCAGGGCTGCTGCAGCCGCCGGCCAACAGTCCCAGCGCCAGGGCCGAACTCAAGATAGCGGAACAACGGAGGGCGGACACGCGTGCGTTCCTGCTCCAATTATATCGACAATCGTCTGCCCGCAATATTCTGCGCGAACCAGGCGCGCCGCAAACCGCGGAAACGGGGCGCCAGCGTGAACTCGGCGTGCGCCGCCAGGCCCGCGTACAGCCAGGCGGCGGTGTCGCAGAAACTCTCGCAGCAGTACTCGCGCCACGCTCTGGTGCGGGCCTTCACCTCTTGCCCCGTGAGCGCCCGTTTGCGCCATTCGGCCGACCAGCCCAGCTCGCCGCGCGCCCCACAGCGGCGTTCCGCCGCCAGCAATCTTTCGAAATCGCGCCGCAGGGGATTGCCCGCCCGCAGCCAGACGAAGTGAAACCACTCATGCACGAACACTCGCGCAACCTCGCCGCGCGCGCAGGCAATCACGATGCGCCGCTGCCGCAAAAAGGACCCGCCATGCACCGCGCCGCGCCGGTCGCGCAACGCCGCCACCCGCTCGATCCGCACCGGGGATCCGGCGCAATCGGGCAGCCGTCCGAGTAGCCCCGCCACGCGGCGCGCCAGCCAGCGGTCGCCCTCGGTCACCGCCACCGTCACCGCCGTTCGCTCCGAATGTTTCATCCTTGTAACACGGTTCCGGTTGAGACGCGGCGCGCCGGCATAGTACACTCCCACCATGGAAGATCTGCGAATCGAAGTGGTTCCGGGCGCGCTGCCAAATGTCCGGATGCTCCGCCTCACTGGCCCCTTTACCCTCACCACGATGTTCGAGTTCCAGAGTATCGTACGCGAACGCGCCGCCGCCGTCACCATCATCGACCTGGCCGGCGTGCCCTATATGGATTCGGCCGCGCTCGGCGCGCTGCTCGGCTTCCACGTTTCCTGCCAGCGTGAAGGCCACCGCTACGCGCTCACCGGCGTTTCCGACCGCATCCTCACCCTCCTCAAGGTGGCCGGCGTCGATGGCTTCCTGGTGCGCTACGACACTCCGCAGCAAGCCGAGGCGCAATTGGCCGCGGGCGCAGCCACCGCCTAGCCGCTCCACCCCCGTCTCTAACGGCCCGGGTGTCTCGCCGGGCACGCCTGGAACCGCCGCCCCGCCCCTATTTGCCCGCCTCGGCTTCGATGGCCTCGAGTTCCTTACCGGCTTCGGCCCATTTCCCGCTGCCCGCCAGTTCCCGATAGCGCCGTAAATGCTCGCGAATCCGTGCCAGGCGCGGATCGGGTGCGGGGAGAGCCGCCGCGCTGGAGGGCGCCGCTGCCGATGGCGTCGCCGCTTGCGTGGTAGCCTGCGCTACCAGTTGCTGCGCGCCCTGCGAAAGCTGCGCCAGCGCCTCCTCGTAGGTGTCCGCGTAGATCAGGCGGTCGCCCGCCGCCAGCACGATCTTCTTCAGCTGCGGCATGCGCGCTTCCGTGGCCTGAATGTATATCGGGTCCACGTAGAGAAACGTGTCGCCCACCGGCAGCACCAGCGTCTGGCTGCGAATCACCTTGGACCCCTGCTGGTTCCACAGCGTCAGGTCCTTCGAGATCGTCCCATCCGAGTTGATCCGCGAATCCACCTGCATCGGCCCGTAGATCAGCTTCTGCTTGGATAGCAGAAGCACTACCATGTGCCCCAGGTTGGGGCCGTCGCAGCGGGCCACCATCAGCCCGATCATGTTGTCCTTGTTGCGCGGCGTGAACGGCGTCAGCAGCAGAAACTCCGCCTTGCTTTCGCCCGGCAGCGTCGCCACCACGTAAGTCGGCGACACCGCTTCCGCGCCCTCCGTCTGGCTGGTGACCCGCCGCGCCAGGTCCCACAAGTCCTCCTTGTTGTAGAACGATTGCGGATCGAGCATGTGGTACGTGCGGTAGATCTCCGCCTGCACCTTGAAGAGCGTCTCCGGATAGCGTGCGTGCGCCCGCAGGTCGGCCGGCATCGCCGAGGCTGGCAGGAACAAATCGGGGAAAAGGTGCTGGTAGGAGCCGATAATCGGGTCGCCGGGAGCGAAGATGTACAGGTGGGTCTCGCCGTCGTAGGCGTCCACCGTCGCCTTCACCGCGTTGCGAATGTAGTTGACCTCGCCGATATCGCCGGCTTCCACGGCGCGCGAGTACGGGTGCGCATCGGAGGTGGTGTAGCCGTCTACCATCCACACCAGGCGCCCCGCTTCGGTGATCACCAGGTACGGATCCGAATCCCATTCCAGGAACCCCGCCAGCTCGTGCAGCCGTTCGCGCACTTTGCGCCGGATCATCATCCGGCTGTTGGCGGTCAAATAGTCGGTCAGCAGAATATTCGGCTCGCCTTCGTTGACCGCCGCCGCCAGCCGCATCCAGAACGACGATATAGGGAAGCCGCCCTTGCCTTCGTAATGGCTGCGCGCGTTGTCCGCGCCGGAAGGGTAGTTGAATTCCTCCTGGGCCGTGTTGACGAACACCGGCTCGTGGGTCACTTCTCCGTAATACAGCTCCGGCCGCGTCAGCTTCAGGCTGGGCGTCGCGATCCGCGGCGGCGCATCCTGAATCAGCAGCACCGGCATGCCGTCCGCCGTGATCTGGCTCACCCCGGCCAGCACCAGCCCATAGCCGTGCGTGTAAATGATCTCCGGGTTGATCCAGCTCTGGTGCACGTTGGGCAGCTGGTTGACGTCCAGCTCGCGCGGCGAGAGCAGCACCTGCCGGTAGCGTCCGTCGATCGTATAGCGGTCTACATCGGTGTCCCGGAAAACGTAGTAGGGACGCAGCGCCTGAATCTGCGTGATCGTGTCGTGAAACGCCTGCCAGTCCCACAGCCGCACGTTTTCCAGCGTGGCCTGATTGTGCGCGATGTCGATCGGCGCGTCCGGCTGCGCGTGAAATTCCACTTCGCGCACGTTCTCATCCAGATCGTACGCGCTGCGCGTGGCGTGAATGTGCGTCTGGATGTAAGGCCGCTCGAGCGAGATTTCATTGGGCGCCACGTAAACGCCGCTCACGATGCGCGGCACCGCGAAAGCGACGATCAGCGCCAGCGCCATGAACGCAGCGTTGATCCAGCGGCCCAGCCACACCAGCACCGCCGCGGCCAGCGCCGCCACAATCAGCAGCCATTGCATCGGCAGACCGATATTCAGGTCCACCCAATCGATTCCCACCATGAAAGATCCGTGCTGGTTGTACACCATCTGGTAGCGGCCGAGGTAGAACTTCACCACCATCGCCAGCAGCAGCGCCACGCCGGCGCCGCGCAGAAACCGCGACTCCAGCCCCCCTTCCAGGCGGAAGAAGCTGGCGTCCATCTCGCGCGCGTTCATCAGGTCCGGAAACCGCCGGCGCAATTGCCAGCCGCGCGCCGCTGCCCAGTAAACCAGAATCGAGAGAATCACCACCGCCAGCACATAACCGCGCAGCAGGTCGTAGAACGGCAGGTCGAAAAGATAAAAGGAGAGCGGCTGCGCGAACACCGCATCGTGCCAGGCCGAGGCCGGCGTCGCCAGGCCGCGCGAACCCGCGAACCGGATCACCGTCCACGTGTCGATCGAAGACGCCGCAATCAAATAGCCCAGCGCCAGCGCGCCCAACGTGGAGAGCCGCGCATAAAGGGGGTGTTCGCCGAGACGCGTGCCCGCGAATTTCAACGCGCGCGCATGCGCAATCCAGAGGGCGAAGAACGCCACCACGGTGGCCGCTGTCAGCGGCGTCACGCTGTAGGCCAGCATGCTGAGCCAGGTGTGGAATTGGCCAAGTTCCTTCCACCAGGCCACCTCGATGGCATACGATGCCAGAGTGCGCGCGCCGACGAGCGCCACGACCAGAACCACGCCGGCCGCAATCAGGGCGGCCGGCGAAACCAGCCGACGCCCAGGTCCGATTTCACGGGGCATGGCTCTAAGAGTAGCACCGGCCGCGCCTCCCAGCACCGCAATGGTAGCTTGTAAGGAAGCCATGAACATCCAAAAGGCCACCCAACGCTACGAAGACTGGCTCGAGCGCCACCTTCGCATCCTCCCCGAGGATCTCGCGCTCAAACACCGGGAAATGCGCTCCCAGCCGTTTCCGTTTCTGCGCGCCACTTACTATCGCTGGGCTCAGACCTTCCCGAAGATCTGTGCCTCTCTCAACCGCGCGCCCCACGCCCTGGCCGTCGGCGACCTGCATGTCGAGAATTTCGGAACCTGGCGCGACATCGAAGGCCGGCTCATCTGGGGCATCAACGATTTCGACGAAGCTTGGGTGCTGCCCTACACCCACGATCTGGTTCGCCTCGCCACCAGTGCCCTTCTGGCAAAAATGGATTGCGACCCCAAGTCCGCGATCGGCGCCATCCTCAAGGGCTACCGTGAGAGCGTCGCGGCCGGCGGGCTGCCCTTCGCTTTGGCCGAACATCATACCGCGCTGCGGAGCATGGCCGCCAGCCGCCTGCACGACGCCCCGGCCTACTGGGAAAAGCTGCTCGGCCTGCCCGAGCTCAAAAAGAAACCGCCCGCCGGCGCCGTCAAGGCGCTCGAGCGCATGATGCCCGAACGGCGCCTGGCTTGGCGCCTCTCCCATCGCGTGGCCGGCCTCGGCAGCCTCGGGCGCGAGCGTTACCTCGCGGTCGCCCAGTGGCGCGGCGGTTCGGTGGCGCGCGAAGCCAAGGCCCTGGCGCCTTCCGCCTGCGTCTGGGCGGCCGAGGGCAAGGGCACCGCGCCCATCCGCTACCAGGAGATCCTCGATCGCTCCGTGCGCTGCCCGGACCCGTTTGTCCGCCTGCAGAAACGCTGGATCGTCCGCCGCCTGGCGCCCGATTGCTCCCGCATCGAGCTCTCTTCCCTGGCCGCCGCGCACGATACCTTACGCTTGCTTCACGCCATGGGATGGGAAACCGCCAATATCCACCTCGGCACCGTGAAGCCCGCCGCCCTTCTCGCGGATCTCAGGAAACGTCCGCCCGGCTGGCTGTTTCAGGCAGCGCGCCAGATGGAAAAATCGGTGCTGGCTGATTTCGCCGATTATTCCAAGCCCTAGCGACGCGATTCCACCTTGCCCGGGCCCGTTCTGCCCGGTTGAACAAACCGCCGCCGCAGGCCCCTGATCCCCGTCTACTTCAGAACGGCACGTCGTCGTCGGTGATGCCCTGGTTCATGTCGTCGGGCGGGGCGGGGGCAGCCCCGGCCTGCGGCCGGCCGCTCGCACGAGGCATCGAAACCACGCGCTCGCCCTCGCCGCCTCCACCGCTCTCGCCGCCGCCGCCGCGGCTGCTGAGCAGAATCAGGTCTTCGCAGACTACCTCCGTGGTGTAGCGCTTCTGCCCGTCCTTATCGTCCCAGCTGCGCGTCTGCAACCGCCCTTCGATGTAAACGTTCGTGCCCTTGGTTAGATAGTTGGCGCGGTTCTCCGAGCGCCACAGCACGCAGCGGTGCCACTCGGTTTCTTCCTTCCACTCGCCCGTCTGCTGGTCCTTCCAGCGGCGGTTGGTGGCGACGGTGAAATTCGAGACCGCCGTGCCCGATTGCGTGTATTTGGTCTCGGCGTCCTTGCCGAGATTCCCGAGCAATATGACTTTGTTGACGCTTCGCGATGCCATCTTACCCTGAACTGTATCACAACCCACCAGGCCCCAATACCGGGAACCGGCTCGAATTTCGCCGCCTCTCGCGAAACTCCCTGCCGGCGCCCGGCTTGCCTTGGCCGCCCCAGCCCCCCGCGTTACAAGCTTCCGCCCGCGTCACTGCACCACGTGGGCCGTCAGCACCACAAACAGCGCCTGGTCGTGCGCCACGCCAATCCGCCCCACCACCACTTTCTGGCCTTCCTTCACATCCACGCTCGCGTTGAGGTTCAAGTTGTGATCCATATTGGGCCAGCGGATGGACGCCTCCATGTTGTCCAGCCGCACCGTCGATCCATCCGGGGCAAGCCCCGCGGCGCGGATGCCGAAGTTGGTTCGTACCGTGCCGGCCCCGGCATCGGTCACCGTCGCGCCGTCGCTGCTGGTCGACGCTCGTTCTCCCGTGCGGGTACGCAGATCGATCAGATCCACCTGCCGGTAATATTTGAAGGGAAACGCGCTCTTCAGTTGCCCCACGACGCTCTCGAGATCGTTGGGCACTGCGCTGCCCAGGCCGCTTTCCGCATCGCTGCCTACCAGCAGGTTGACCGTCAGTACGATGTTTTTCGGCGCCGCCGCCGGCGTATCCAACTGCTTGATGGCGTCCTCGATGGCCACCATCGCGCTTTTCTCCGCCGTC
>Ga0335078_10006820_pt1 | contig 16915 bp, 15 predicted proteins | sample Lox_Sample_32_FD_206711 | JGI IMG/M metagenome (GOLD analysis project Ga0335078, IMG submission 206711) | Soil microbial communities from Loxahatchee National Wildlife Refuge, Florida, United States - Lox_Sample_3.2 | ecosystem: Environmental > Terrestrial > Soil > Wetlands | place: USA... | reverse complement strand
GCCCGGCGGCCGCCTCTGGCGGCCTGCTGTCACTGGCCTGGGTGGCATTCAAGGTCGGCGCGCTGTCTTACGGCGGCGGTTTTGTCATCATCCCTTTGATGCAGCACGACGCCGTGCACACATACCACTGGACGACCAGCTCCCAGTTCCTCAGCGCAGTCGCGCTCGGGCAGGTCACGCCCGGGCCCGTGGTGCAGACCGTCGCCGTGGTCGGTTATGCCGCCGCCGGCGTCGGCGGCGGGCTGCTAGCGTCGCTCGTGGCGTTCGCCCCGTCGTTCGCATTCGTGCTGATCGGTGGTCCCCGGTTCGACCGGCTTCGGGGCAACGCCAGCGTTGCGTCCTTCCTGACCGGCGCTGGGCCCGCGGCCATCGGCGCGATAGCCGGCGCCGCCATTCCTCTTGCCCTGGCGCTCTCCCACCCGTGGCAGGCGGGGGTCCTCGCCCTGGTGGCAGTGTGGCTGGTGGGGCTGCGACGCGGGGTAGTGACGGCGATCGCCGGCGCCGGCGCGCTGGGCGTGATCGCGGTCCTTGCTGGCGCTTGACATCGCCGATGCGGGACTATCACCGCATGACCAGATCCTGCCAGGCCAAGGTCGGCAGACATGCATAGCGTCGGCATGGTCCTGCATCCCCAGCGAGATTCCGCCGAGGCGGTGAACGCCGTACTCGGCTGGGCCGCGCACAGATCCATCGAGGTTCTCGGCATCAGCACCGAGATCCGCAGGCTTCACTGCGCCGCGACCGCCGTCACCGTCGATGAGCTGGGACGGCGCTCGGACCTCCTAGTCAGCCTTGGCGGTGACGGCACCATGCTGCGCGCCATGCGGCTCGCCGACCAGCAGCGGGCCCCGGTGCTCGGGGTCAACCTGGGCAAACTGGGGTTCCTCGCCGAAATCGACGTGCCCGACCTGCCCGACGCGCTCTCGGCGGTCGATGCGCACGACTACATGATCGAGCCGCGGCTTGCCGTGGACGCGGTCTTCGAGGACAAGGTGGCGACCGCGTTCAATGACATCGCGGTCGTCCGTGTTCCCGGGCACGGCAGCGCGCTGGTCGCCGTCCGCGTCGATGATCAGCCGTTCGTCAGCTACGCTGCCGACGCGCTCGTGGTGGCCACTCCGACCGGATCGACCGCGTACAGCTTCTCGGCTGGCGGGCCGATCGTCGGCCCCTCTGTCGAGGCTTTGCTGGTCACTCCGGCCGCACCGCATTCCGCCTACAACCGCGGGCTCGTGCTGTCGGTGAACGACACCCTGGCGCTCGACATCCTGCCAGGATGCGGGCGGCTGGCGGTAGAGGTGGACGGCCAGGTCGAAGGCCATGTCGCCGCGGGCGACCGCATCGATATCCGGCCGCGCCCGGCCGCGGCGCGCGTTGTCCGCCTGGGCAGCACCACTTTCTACGAGCGTGCCCGCCGCAAGCTGCGCCTGACCGATTCCGCGGAGATCCCGGTAAGTTAGCCACGGTGCCGCGCCGTCGCCGGGGCGGGCTAACCGTGCTGCGCGGCCCGATCCGGCGGGTCGGCGGCCAGCCCGGCCAGCGCGGGCATGAGCAGCCGGTCACCGAGACCGGTGATCCGCATGATCCTTGCCACCGCACGGGAGGGGTTGGCCATCTCGAGTCGGCGGCCCGCTTGCTCGGCGTAGGCGGCGATCCGGATCAGCGCGCCGAGGCCGCAGGCGTCGCAGAAAGCCACCCCGGACAGGTCCGCGCTGATCCGCCCGCCGTGGCGGTCGACAACGTCACTGACGAAACGGACGGTCCGGTCGGCTGTGGCCAGGTCCAGGTCACCGCACATGGCGACGACGGCGGGGCCGTCCTCGGATACGCGCCAGCTCAGCTCGATCAGGTCGTCCCGGGAACCTGCGTCCGGGTACGCGCAAGCCGCGGGTGGCCCGCTGGGCGCAAGGCCGCGGCCGTCTGCCATGAATCCTCCTCGCGCGAGTTCGCGCCGGCTAGTCCCGGAGCACCGGACGGGTCGCTCCCGGTCACAGAAAAGCAAATGAAACTGAGAATTTACCAGGTGAAGCCTGCGTAAGCGCTGGAGCGCCGCGCGGTCGGTGCCCAGAAGGGCGTGCGGTGCGCAGGCCGGCCCGATGTCACGGCAGCTTCCAGTCGACGGGCTCGGCGTCCTGCCCGGCCAGCAGCCGGTTGGCGCGGCTGAAGGGGCGCGAGCCGAAGAAGCCCCGGTCGGCCGAGTTCGGGCTCGGATGAGCCGACTCGACGCGAGGCACGCCTGCCATCAGGGGCGCTAGGCTCCGGGCGTCGCGGCCCCACAAGATCGCGACAAGCGGGGTGCGCCGGCTGGCCAATGCGCGGATGGCCCGTTCGGTGACTTCCTCCCAGCCCTTGCCTCGATGCGAGCCGGGCCGGCCCGGTTGCACCGTCAGGACCCGGTTCAGGAGCATCACGCCGCGCTCGCTCCACGGGCTGAGGTCACCAGTGGCGGGCGCCGGGTAGCCGAGATCATCGCGATATTCGCGGAAGATGTTGACCAGGCTCGCGGGAAGCCGCGTGACCTCGGGCGCGACCGAGAAGCTCAGCCCGACCGGATGTCCTGGCGTCGGGTACGGATCCTGGCCCACGATCAGCACCCGCACGTCGTCGAATGGCTGCTCGAAGGCCCGCAGCACGCGATCGCCCGCGGGCAGGTAACGGCGGCCAGCCGCGAGTTCCGCCCGCAGGAACTCGCCCATGGCCTCGATGCGCCCGGCGGCCGGCTCCAGGGCAGCCGCCCAGCCCTCATCGATGATCTGCCGCAACGGCCGTCCCGCCATGGAGAACAACTCTAGGTCTTCGCGCGGGCGCACAGCGGGCCTACACTCGCTAGGAGGTGATCTTATGGACGATGTCGGCGACCGGTTCCTTGACCTGGTGCACGACCTCGAGGAACTCACCCGCTGCCTGAGCCCGGACCAGGCGCACGCGCGGTTCGACGAGACAACGCTCCAGGTGTTCTGGAAAAGGTGGCCCGGCTTGTCCTCGTGGGCCGGCTCGCTGTGGCGCATGCTCTGCGAGGAGATGGCCGGGCCGTCCACTCCGCACCGCGACCCGGAGCTTGATGAGGTGGGGGACGGCGGCTGAAATCGACGGACGGTGCATGAGGAGCCATGGCAAAGCTCAAGGACCTAATGAACACCAGCGTGGTGACCGCCTCCCCGGACACGACGGTCGCCGAGGCCGCGTCCGGGATGGTGCGCTCCCGGGTCGGGTCGGTGGTAGTTCTGCAGGGGTCTTTTCTTGCGGGCATCCTCACCGAACGGGATGTGCTCCGTGCGGCCGCCTCCGGCGAGAACCTGTCGGTCTCGCTGGTATCGGGCTGGATGTCCGCAGATCCGCAGGCCGCGAGCCTGGACATGTCGGCTGAGGAAGCTGCCCAGATCATGCTGCTGAACGGATTTCGGCACTTGCCGGTCCTGGACGGCCGTGAGGTCTGTGGTGTTGTCAGCATCCGGGACCTGTTCGCCGCCAAGATCCGCCGCCCGTCGGCCGGCTAGTGCGCTGACCACATACTTCACCGGCTCGGCTGACACGCTGTGGTCCTCGCTTCCAGGCTCGATTTGTGATGATGATTCGAGTGGCGGGAGGGCCGGGTGGCTGCGGGGCGATGATCATCATGGCGTCGGCGTCCGGCACGCCAGTGCTAGCGATCGCCCGCTGAGCGCGAGGATCGAGGCCACATGAAGCACCAGGGCGTCCACTACGACACCGGAACCGTGTTCCGCGGGCCCGGATACGCGATCTCGACGCGCAGGAAGTCACTCGACATGGCGGTGGTGCAGCGCGAGCTCGAGATCATCCGCGACGACCTGCACGCCAACGCGGTGCGGATCGTGGGCAGCGACGTAGGGCGGATGATCGCAGTGACCGAGGCTGCGCTCGGCCTCGGACTCGAGGCTTGGTTCTCGCCGGCCTTCTTCGAGTATCCAGCGAACGACACGGCTTCCCGGCTGGCCGCAGCGGCTCGGGCGGCGGCGCCGCTGGAGGCGGCTCACCCCGGTTGTGTGGTCTTCGTTGCCGGCAGCGAGCTCACGCTGTTCATGCCCGGACTGGTCCCAGGCCGCAGCGTCACCGAGCGCCTCCAGTGCCTCAAGGGCGCTCCGGACCTCTTGGGCAACGGGAAGCTCGACGAATTCCTCTCTGCGCTCGTGCCCCGGCTGCGCGCCGAGTTCGACGGCCCGATCACCTACGCCTCCCTCATTTTCGAGCGGCTGAATTGGGGGCTCTTCGACTACGCGGGCGTCGACCACTACCGCGAGGCCCGGACCAAAGACCGTTACCTCGAGATGCTGCAACCTGTCCTGGCGACCGGCAAACCCGTCGTGATCACCGAGTTCGGGATGCGCACCTACCGCGGAGCGGAGAGTTCGGGCGCCCTGGGCTTCGGGGTCACCGACACCACCCGGCTGTGGCTCCACACGAGGCCGGTGATCGGGCGCTTCGTCCGGCCCCGCTTGAAGGGAACACATGAACGTGACGAGGCCATGCAGGCCCGTGAGCTCGCCGAGACCCTCGGCGAGATCGAAAGATCGGGCGCCGTCGGCGCCCTGCTTTCCACCTTCGTGACCCCAGGGGCCTACACCGACGACAACCCCAGCCACGACCTCGACATGGATTCGATGTCCCTCGTCAGGTCCCTGCCCGCCGGGCGCCACGGCACCACCTACCCCGACATGACCTGGGAGCCCAAGGAGGCGTTTGCCGCGGTTGCGCGCCATTACGCCAGCCACTGACGCAGGGCCTCGCTGGCTTCCCTGCCCAGAGGCTGCCCGGTCACATCGGCGCCCCCGATCAGAATCGAGCGTGGACCTGCTATGGCAGCGCGAGCGGCGGGGCGAGCATCTGTTCGAGGCGGCGCTTCACGCCCGGCCACTGCGGTGCCGTGATCGAGTACCGGGCCGAGTCGCGCGGGGCATTGTCGGCTGCCAGCCGGTGCGCTCGCAAGACGCCCTCGAACTGCGCTCCGATCCGTTCCATGGCCCGGCGCGAGCCCTCGTTGCGGGCGTCGGTATGGAAGCACACGGACTGCACCTGCCATTCCTCGAAGGCGTGACCCAGCATCAGGATCTTCATCTCGGTGTTCGCGGCGGTGCGGGTCGCGGGACGGGTAAGCCACGTATGCCCGATCTCGCACGTGTCCGGGCCGTCGCCTGCCCCGCCAGGGCGGGGATGGTCCATCGGCCACGGCCACCATTGCAGGTCCCAGAATCTCGTGGAGCCGATGACCGCCCCGTCGGCGACCCGGAGCACGGCGAACGGTACCGCGGTGCCCGCGTCACGCTGGGCCAGCGCCATTTCGATGTAGGCGGCCGCCGCGGCCCGTCCCAGCGGCACCTTCGTCCACCGGTAGATCGACGGGTCCACGGTGGACGCTTCGGCCAGGCCGGCGGCGTGCCGCTGCTGCAGCGGCTCAAGCCGGACGTGCCGGCCGTCGAGTTGCGGGAGGAACGTGATCACCGTAGGGCCTCCGCCTTGCCGCCGGCTCTGTTACCGCCGGCTCTGTCACCGCCGGCTCTGTCACCGCCGGCCCTGTTTGCTGCAAGTATCGTTACAGTACATAATTTATTTATGCTGACACAATACCGGCCCCGGGGACGCAACGCCAGCGAGATATCGTCTGACGTCGAGACCGCGCTGCGGGAGGGCCGGGCAGCGCCGGGGGTAGCGCTGCCCGCCGTGCGAGAGCTGGCGGCCGAGCTTGGCCTGAGCCCCGTCACCGTGGCATCCGCCTACCGTGAGCTGCGGGAGAAAGGGATCGCCCGGGGAAACGGGCGTGCCGGGACGAGGATCACCGGGGCTCCTCCGGTCGGCCCTCGGCCGCCTCTGGCCGTGCCTGCCGGAGTGCGTAACCTGCTCGCCGGCAGTCCCGATCCGGCGTTCCTGCCGGATCTTCCCGCGGTGACGCCGCCGCCCAGGGCCTACGCAGATCCGCCGGTCATCCCGCGCCTGCGACGGCTGGCAGCCGAGCGGCTGCGGGCCGACGGCATCGACGCGCGGCACCTGGCCGTCGTCGGCGGCGCGCTCGACGGCGTGGAGCGGGTGCTGCAGGCATGGCTGCGGCCCGGTGACCGGGTAGCCATCGAAGACCCCGGTTACCCGCCGGTGCTCGACCTGCTGACGGCCATGAACCTAGGTGCCCGGCCGGTGGCGGTGGACGAGTTCGGGGTCGTGCCGGGCGCCTTGGCCGACGCGCTGGACCATGGCTGCCAGGCGGTGCTGCTCACGCCGCGGGCGCAGGCCCCGACCGGCGCGGCCTGGGACCCTGGGCGGACCGGTGAGCTGGCCGCGCTGCTCGCCGCCCGGGCGGGCGTCGGGATCATCGAGGACGACCACGCCGGCCCGGTCTCGGGAGCGGCCGCCCGCAGCGTGGCCGGCGCGACTGGGCGGTGGGCGACGATCCGTTCCGTATCAAAATCGCTGGGCCCGGATCTGAGGCTGGCCGTGCTGGCCGGTGACGCAGCCACCATCGCCAGGGTCGAGGGCCGGCAGGCGCTCGGCGCCGGCTGGGTCAGCGGGGTGCTCCAGGAGATCGTGGCCGAGCTATGGGCCGACTCCGCGGTTGGCCGGCTGCTGGCCCGGGCCGCCGCGGCATACGCGCAGCGTCGCGGTGACCTGATCGAGGCGCTGGCCGGCCGGGAGGTGCCGGCGCTGGGGCGTTCCGGCCTAGCGGTCTGGGTGCCGGTGCCCGACGAGCCCGCCGTCACCAGCGCGCTGCTGGAGCGTGGCTGGGCGGTGGCGCCCGGCGCCCGGTTCCGGATCGCCTCCGCGCCGGCCATCAGGATCGGGACTGCCGCTCTGGCCAGCCAGGAGGCATCCAGGCTGGCGGCCGACCTCGCCGATTGCCTCGCCCGCGGGCCGCGGCGCAGCGACTGAGCCGCCCGGGCTCACCGGCCCGGGCGGCTCTTGGCGCGGGGCAGCGCCAGGCCGGCGCGGCGCTCAGGCAGCGATCGCGGATGGAGACGTGGCGGGCTGGAGTGCCAGGCCCAGCACCTCGCGCACGTCGCTGACCGGGTGAACCTCCAGCTGGTCCCGCACGCTCTCGGGCACGTCCTCCAGGTCCGGCTCGTTGCGCTTGGGGATCAGCACCGTGGTGATGCCGGCCCGGTGCGCGGCGAGCAGCTTCTGCTTCACCCCGCCGATCGGAAGCACCCTTCCGGTCAGCGACACCTCGCCGGTCATCGCGACGTCGCTGCGTACCAGACGGCCGGACAGCAGCGACGCCAGCGCGGTCGTCATGGTCACCCCGGCGCTGGGGCCGTCCTTCGGTACCGCCCCGGCCGGGACGTGCACGTGGACGCCCCGCTCCTTCAGGTCGCCGACCGGCAGTTCCAGCTCGGCGCCGTGCGAGCGCAGGTAGGACAGCGCGATCTGGGCCGACTCCTTCATCACGTCACCGAGCTGGCCGGTCAGCGTGACCCCGGTGCTGCCGGTCTCCGGATCGGCCAGCGACGCCTCGATGAACAGCACGTCGCCGCCGGCTCCGGTGACCGCGAGCCCCGTCGCCACGCCGGGCACGGCGGTCCGCTCGGCCGACTCCGGGGTGTGCCGCGGGTGGCCGAGGTACCCCTTCAGGTCATCGGGGCCGACGGAGACCGGCAGCTCGGCCTCGCCGCTGGCGAGCCGTGCCGCGATCTTCCGCAGCACCCGGGCGATGCTCCGCTCCAGGGCGCGCACGCCGGCCTCGCGGGTGTACTCGGAGGCGAGACGGTGCAGCGCCGCGTCGGTCACCGTCACGTCGCCGGCGTCCAGGCCAGCCCGCCCGAGCTGGCGTGGCAGCAGGTGGCCCTCGGCGATCGTCACCTTCTCGGACTCGGTGTAGCCGTCCAGCCCGATCGGCTCCATGCGGTCCATCAGCGGCTCGGGTATGGCCTCGGCCACGTTGGCCGTGGCGATGAACAGCACGTCCGACAGGTCGAGCTCGACCTCGAGGTAGTGGTCGCGGAACGTGTGGTTCTGCGCCGGGTCCAGCACCTCCAGCAGGGCGGCGGTGGGATCGCCGCGGTAGTCCGCGCCGAGCTTGTCCACCTCGTCCAGCAGGACCACCGGGTTCATCGAGCCGGCCTCGCGGATTGCCCGCACGATCCGGCCCGGCAGCGCGCCGACGTAGGTCCGCCGGTGGCCGCGGATCTCGGCTTCGTCCCGGACGCCGCCGAGCGCCACCCGGGCGAACTTGCGGCCCATCGCCCTGGCCACCGACTCGCCCAGGGACGTCTTGCCCACGCCCGGCGGCCCGGTCAGGGCGAGCACCGCACCGCTGCGGCGGCCGCCGACCAGGGCGAGGCCCTTGTCGGCCCGGCGCTTGCGGACCGCAAGGTACTCGATGATCCGGTCCTTGACCTCGTCGAGCCCGGCGTGGTCCGCGTCGAGGACCTGGCGCGCGGCGCCGATGTCGTAGGCGTCGTCAGTCCTGGTGTTCCACGGGATCTCCAGGACAGTGTCCAGCCAGGTGCGGATCCAGCTCGCCTCGGGCGAGGCGTCGGAGCTGCGCTCCAGCTTGGCGGCTTCCTTGCCGGCCGCCTCGGCCACCTTCTCCGGCAGGTCCGCGGCCTCGATCCGGGCCCGGTAGTCCTCCTCCTCGGTGCCCGGCCGGCCGTCGAGCTCGGCCAGTTCCTTGCGGATGGCGGCGAGCTGCTGCCGGAGCAGGAACTCGCGCTGCTGCTTCTCCATGCCCTCGCGGACGTCGTTCTGGATGGTCTCCGCGACGTCCAGCTCGGCAAGCGCGTCGCGGGCCCAGCCGGTCAGCCGGTCCAGCCGCTGCTCGGGGTCGACGGTCTCCAGCAGCTCCGTCTTCTGCTCGACCGTGAGGTACCCGGCGTAGCCGGCGCTGTCCGCCAGCGCCGACGGGTCGCCGATATTCTGCAGCACGTCGATGACCTGCCACGCGCCGCGCTTCTGCAGGATGGTCGTGGCGATGCCCCGGTACTCGCGCGCTAGTTCCTGGGCGCGCCCGGTGGCCGGCGGCTCCTTGACCACCGTTCCCTCCACCCACAGCGCGGCGCCGGGCCCGACGGTCCCGGTGCCGATCCGCACCCGGGACAGGCCGCGGATCACCGCGGCTGGCTCCCCGCTCGGCAGCCGGCCCGTCTGCTCGACGACGCCGAGCGTGGCGATAGAGGAGTACTTGCCCCCGATCCGCGGCACGAGCAGCAGCTCTGGCTTGGCGTCCGCGGGCTTCGCGGCGCCAGGCGCGGACGCCGAGAGCCGCGCCGCCTCGATCGCCGCGCGAACCTCGGCCCCCGAGATCTCCACCGGAACCACCATGGTGGGCAGCACGACGGTGTCGTCGAGCGGCAGCACCGGCAGGGAGAGGGTCTCGCTCATCAGGTCACTTCCCTGGTTAGCTGTTAGGTGATTACACCCATACAGCAGGGAGGAGGCTGGTTTTGTTCCGGCCGCTGTTCGCGGTCAGCGGACGGGGCATGGACTCCACGGCCCGGCGCCGGGGGCATCCGCACGGGCCGGCGCCCGGTCCGGATGCCTTTAGCTGGCGAAGTCCTGGGTCATCCAGACCGTGCCGGAGCTGTCCAGCGACACGGCGATGCCGACGCGAGTGAAGGTGCTGCTGAGGATGTTGAGGCGATGACCGTCGTCTGGGGGCTTCTCGTTCAGCATGTCCTGGGTGAGGCCGACCGCCGTCCGCGCGATGGCCGAGGAGGTGTCGGCGACCGGGCCTGCCTCCCCGATGTTCTCCCCGGCCGCCGTCCAAGTCACCCCGGCATCGGTCTCGCGCGTGCCGAGCGGAGGCTCGCCGGGGCACTGGTGCGACAGACCGCAGCCTGCCGCCATCCGCGCGCTGTGCGCCGCGGCGCTGGCGTCCAGCCCGGCGCTGAGCGAGTACGGCGGGAGGCCGGCCTGGGCGCGTGCCTGGTTGATCAGCGCCAGCACCTCGCCGGCCGCCGTCAGCTGCTGACCGGGTGATGGCGTGCCTGCCGGCGGCCTGGTGCTCGGTGCCACCGTGGCGACAGGCCGACCCTGGCCGTGCCTGGCCTTGGCGGCACGGCCGGGACCAGCCGACGGGGATGCGCCCGGCCTGCTGGCGGCGCGCGCTGCCGGGCCGGCCTGGCTGCCTTCCCGCCCGGGACTGGCGTGCGTCCGGCCGGACGCCGCCGGGCTCGCCGCAGTGCGGCCGGACCGCAGGAACCCGGCTCCTGCGGACAGGTAGACGGCTGCCAGCGCGACCGCGGGTGTGAGCAGGACGCCGCAGAGAAGGCCGAGGCGCCGGCGCGGCCGGATCACCCGGTGACGCGCTGCCGGACGAACTGGCATCAGGCCACCTCGCATGACGGTCCGATAACCTGGCGCCGCCCGCCCCGGTGGCTCCGGTGGCAGTCCCGCGGCGCGATCTGCTCCATTAAAGAGCGTTCCGTGCGGTCATGCGGGCAGTAACGGTGACTGGGCCGGTGCCCGCCGGCAGCAGGCTGCCGCATCGCCCTGGATGCATGCCTCCAGCCGGCCGCAAATGATCCAGATTTGCGGAGCGGGCAGCGTCTCCCGCAGAATGGGGGCGGCGATGAGGCTCGCCGGAACTGCGGGACCATCTCGCTAATGGCCTCTACCACCTCGAACGGGAGGACCGTCGGGTCGGAGAGGAGGCCGTCGGGGATGGTTGTCGCCCCGGATGCGCCGGGCGGGGCGGGCCGGTGAGCCCGAACCTGCCGATGCCGCTCATCCAGGTCCTGCAAGTGATGACGGTCGCCGTCGCCGCTCCCGGGGTCTCCGGCGTGATCGCGCGGGTGGAGGCCCGGCTGCAGGGCCGGACCGGGCCCCGGGTGGCGCAGCCGTACTACGACCTGGCGAAGCTGCTGCGCAAGGAGGCACTGGCGCCCGAAGGCGCGAGCTGGGTGTTCCTGGCCGCGCCCCTCGGCGCCGCCGCCTGCTATCTGACCGTGCCGCTGCTGATACCGGTGCTGACCACCTTCGGGCTGCCGCTCGGCTACATGGGTGACATCCTGGGCGGCGGCTTCATCCTGTCGCTGGCCAGTTTCCTGGTCGCGGTCGCGGCACTGGACAGCGGCAGCCCGTACGCGCAGCTCGGGGCCAGCCGGGCGAAGACGTTCGCAGCGATCACCGAGCCCGCGGTGCTCTTCGTGATTTTCGTGGTGGCGCTGGTGACCAGCACGGATCTGCCCTACGCCCTGGCGGCCACGGTCCGCTCGTCGTCAGGCCAGATCGCGGCGCCGGCGCACCTGCTCGCGGCCGCCGCCCTGTTCATGGTGATCCTCTACGAGACCGGCCGGATACCGGTCGAGACCCACACCGGGACCAACGAGTTCGGGATGATCGAGGAGGCCCGCCCGTTCGAGCATTCCGGTCCCCATCTCGCGCTGCTGAAATGGGGATCCTCGATGAAGCAGCTGATCCTCTACACGATCCTGCTCAACGTGTTCGTCGCGCCGTGGGGCCTGGCAGCCACGCCCCGGGCAGCGGCCGTGGGACTGGCGATCATCGCGCTGCTCGGCAAGGCGGCGGCCGCGGGCACGGTCGTGGCGGTCATCGACAACTCCTTCGCCAAGCTGCGCCTATTCAAGATCACCGAGTTCGCGGCAGCAGCGTTCCTGCTCGCCGTGCTCGGCGTGTTCACGCTCTACCTGGGGGGTGGCTGATGTCGGCGGTCGCTGCGCCAAGCGTCTACTCGGGCGGCGCGAGCGTCATCGCGGTGGGCGTGCTGCTGGCCGAGTTCGGGATGTTCCGCCAGGCGTTGCTGCGGGACCAGGTTCGGCTCTACGCGGCACAGTCCGGGCTGATATCGGCGCTCGCGGTCCTGGTCGCGGCGGCACGCCAGCTGCCGGAACTGTACGTGCTCGCGGCGCTGTCCGCCGGGCTGAAGGTCGTGATCGTCCCGATCGTGCTGCGGCGGCTGCTGCGCGGCCTCGGTCACGGCGGGGACGGCGCGCAGCAGGACCAAGCCGCGCACGGCTGGACCGAGATCGCGGGGAGCGGGTCGCTGAGCCTGGCCAGCACCATCCTGCTGGCCATCGCCGTCGCCGCGTTCGGCTTCTTCTCGGTCGGCGCCCTGCGCATCGCCAGCCCGGTGCTGCCGCCGACCGCGCTGGCGATCTCGGTGTCGGTGGCGCTGGTGGCCTTCGTGCTGATGATCATGCGCCGGGACGTGGCGTCCCAGGCCATCGGCTTCCTGTCGCTGGAGAACGGTATCTCGCTGGCGGCGCTCGTCGTCGCCGCCGGAATGCCGCTGATCCTCGAGGTGGCTTTCCTCTTCGACCTCCTGGTCGCGGTCGTGGTCTTCGAGCTGCTGATCCGGCTACACCACGGCCGGGCCGAGTCGCTGTCCACCGCCGACCTGACCAGTCTGCGGGGCTGAGCGATGCTCGCCGTCATCGCGGCGCTGCTCGCGGCGCCGTTCGCCGCGGCCCTGGTCTCGCTCCGGGCCCGCGCCGCTGCCGCCCGGGCCGTCACCGCGATCACCGGGGTGGGCAGCTTCGGGCTGGTGCTCGCGCTGGTCCCGGCGGCGTCCCGGGGTGAGGTGAGGTATCTGGACTACCTGCGGGTCGACGCGATCAGCGTCGTCTTCCTGCTGGCAACGAGTTTCCTGTACGCGGCGGTGGCCGTGTACTCCCTCGGCTACCTGGCCCACAGCAGGCGCGACGCAGGCTTCTCCCGCTACTCCCGCAGGTTTTACGCGGGACTGAACCTGTTCGCGTGGTCGATGCTGGCCGCGCCGATGATGAGCAACCTGGCGCTGCTGTGGATCGCGGTCGAGGTGACCACGGTGATCTCGGCGCTGCTGGTAGCGATTGAGGACACCGACGGGGCCGCGGAGGCGGCCTGGAAGTACGTCCTGATCGCCTCGGCGGGCCTCGGCCTCGCGCTGCTCGCGACGATCTTCGCGTACTACGCGGGCGCCCAGGTGCTCGGCCAGCACTACAACCTCTCCTTCGGGCCGCTGCTGCAGGCGGGTGCCCGGCTGCCGCATACCCCGGTCCGGCTGGCGTTCGGGCTGGCCGTGCTGGGCTTCGGCACCAAAATGGGCCTGTTCCCGGTGCACACCTGGCTGCCTGATGCGCATTCTGAGGCGCCGACCCCGGTGTCCGCGCTGCTGTCCGGCTCGCTGCTGGCGGTGAGCTTCTACGCGATCCTCCGCTATTACCAGGTGGCGACCGCGGCGCTCGGCCCGCGCTTCCCCCGGGACGTCCTGCTGGTCTTCGGCATAGCGTCACTGCTGCTGGCCGCGCTGTACCTGATCGATCAGGGTGACATCAAGCGCCTGCTCGCCTACTCGAGCATGGAGCACATGGGCATCCTGGCGATCGGGGTGAGCTTCGGCGCTCCGATCGCGCTGGCCGGGGTGCTGCTGCATGTGCTCGGGCACGCCGCGGCCAAGGGCAACGCCTTCATGGGCGCCGGGGTGCTCGTCCAGAAGTTCGGCAGCAAGCGCATCTCCCGCATCAGCGGCGGCCTGGACCTGCTGCCCTGGAGCGGGCCGCTGTTCGGCGTTGCCGTGCTCGCCCTCTGCGCGATGCCGCCTTTCGGCATTTTCCGCAGTGAGTTCGAGATCGTGGAAGGCGGGTTCGCCGCATCCTCGAATGTTGCCGCGGCCGTGCTGATCGTGCTGGTGACGCTGGCGTTCCTGGGCCTGTCGGCGATGGCCAACCGGATGCTGCTCATGCCGCGCCAGACGTGCCACACCGCTCAGGGCGACGGCGCGGCGGCCGCGCCGGTCCGCGGCGAGCCGAGCGGGTGGATGGTGGTCCCCGTGGTCGCCGGAGTCGCGGCCCTGCTCGTGCTCGGCGTGCACCCGCCGTCCGAGCTGACCGCACTGCTCACCCGCGCCGTCCACGAAATGGGGGTGGCCGCGTGAGCGCCGGCCCCGCCAGTGCGGTGACAGTCCTCTGGGACCACCTGGCCGGCGAGGTGGCGGCCGGCCGCAGGTTCGCCGGGCTGCTGGGCACCGCGCGGCCCGAAGGCCTGCTGCTGTCCGCTCACCTGGCCGGATCCGACGGCGTCACCGTGCTGGAGACGTTGCTGCCCGCGGCGGCGACGGCCTACCCGGCGCTGACTCCGCGGCTGGGCGCGGCGTTCTGGTACGAGCGCGAGATCGCCGACACCTTCGGCGTCATCCCCGGGGGCCACCCTCGACTCGAGCCGCTGGTGCTGCCGCGGTCGCCGGGCGAAGCGGCGGCGCCGAGCCCCGGCTCGCCCGGCCGCCCGGCGGTCATCGAGCCCGACCCGCGGGCGCTGGCGCTGCACGTGGTCGGCCCTGGCATGTTCACGATCCCGCACGGGCCGGTCCGCTCTGGTGTGGTCGAATCGATCGAGTACCTGGTGGAGACGCCGGGCGAGGAGATACCTCACCTGAACATGCGGGTGTTCTACAAGCACCGCGGCATCGAGAAGCGGTTCGAGGGGATGACCGCGGCCGACGGCGTGCTGCTAGCCGAGCGCGTCGAGGGCACGGCCAGCGTGGCGCACGCGCTCGCCTATTGCCATGCCCTGGAACGTATGGCCGGGACCGCCGTCCCGTGGCCCGCCGCCCTGGTCCGGTCGCTGCACGCGGAGCTCGAGCGGCTCGCCTGCCACCTGGACGTCGCTGTCCGGCTGGCCGACGCCGCCGGGCTGGCGGTCGCGGCGGCGAGGTTCGGCTGGCACAAAGAGCAGGTGCTGCGGCTGGTGAGCCAGGCGTGCGGCAGCCGGTTCGGCCGCGGGGTGGTCGTCCCGGGCGGGGTCAGCGGCTTGCCGCTGACCGGACCTGGCGAGTTGCTCACGGCGGTCAGCCGCCTGGACAAGGCGGTGACGGCCGACGTCACGACGCTGATGGGCACGGCGTCGTTCCTGGACCGGCTGCGCCGGACCGGCCCGCTGAGCCTGGAGCGGGCCGCCGGGCACGGCGCGCTCGGCCCGGTCGGCAAGGCATCCGGATTCTCCGATGACGCCCGCGAGCACCGGCCCTACGACGCCTATCCCGCGCTCGGGCTACGGCAGCCCGCCGCGCGCCGCGATGGCGACGCCCTGGGCCGTCTGCGGGTGCGTTTCGACGAGGTGAGCCAGTCGTTCCGCCTGCTCCGCGAGGCGGCCGACGAGCTGGCGGAAACCCCGGCCGGGCCGCTGCGGGCTGACTGCGAGGCGGCAGGCGGCCGGGCGCTTGGCTGGGCCGAGGCCCCGCAGGGCGAGGTGCTCTATGACCTGCGGCTGGAGGCGGGCCGGATCACTCGCTGCCGCCCCCGCTCGGCCTCATTCCACAACCTGGTGCTCATGCACGAGGTGTTCGCCGGGGACATCCTCACCGACTTCCCGTTCATCGAGGCGAGCTTCGGGCTCTCGGTCGCAGGGGTGGCAGGCTAGATGTGGGTGCTGCGAGGACTTCGTGACGGCGTGCTCAGCACGCGGTGGCCGGCCAGGCCCGACCGTTACGCCGCTGCCGGGCGGGGCCCGGCGACGGTGCTGGGGCCGGCGCCCGGCGGCACTGACCAGCTGGGCGCGCTCTGCCCCACCGGCGCGATCAGTGCCGGCGCCGGCATCGTGCGCCTGGACCAGGGCAAGTGCGTGCAGTGCGGGCGCTGCGTGGCCGCCAGGCCCGAGGTGTTCGGCTGGTCCGCCGGCCCGGCCGGGGCGGCGGAGTCCCGGGGGGGCCTGGTGGTCCCGCAGATCCCCGAGGATCCCGAGAGCCTGGCCGCGCTCCGCGACGGCCTGCGGGCCAGGACGGCGGCGCTGCGCCGGTCGGTCCACCTGCGGCACGTGGACGCCGGGTCGGACGGCACCGAAGAGTGGGAGATCCTGGCCCTGCTGAACCCCGTCTATGATGTGCACCGGCTGGGGATCTTCCTGACAGCGAGCCCCCGGCACGCGGACATCTTGCTGGTCACCGGTGCCGGGGCGCGCGGGATGACCGGGCCGCTGCGCCGGACTTACGAGGCGATGCCCTATCCGAAGATCGTTATCGCGGTGGGCACCGACGCGGTGAGCGGCGGGCTGGCCAGCCCGTCCTACGCCGTGACCGCCGGGGTGTCGGCCACGGTGCCGGTGGACATCTGGCTGCCGGGTTCACCGCCGGCCCCGTTCAGTATCCTGCATGCCCTGCTGCTCGCGGTGGGTCGGCTGCCGGCCCGCGAGGCGCGGCGGTGAGCGGCTTCTCCGCCGTGCTCGCAGCCGGGCTGGCCTTGCTCGCCGCGGCGGCAGCCGCCGATCTCGCCGCCGGGACGCGGCTTCGCCGGCTGGTGCCGGTGCCGTACCTGGCCGGCGCGGCCGGGTCCGCCTGCCTGGCCGTGGCAGGCGGGGGAGCACTGGCGGGGCACCGGGTACGGCTGTGGTCGGGAGGCGTCCTCGGCCAAGGCACGGCGGGCCTGGCCGCGGACCGGCTGTCCGGGCTGTTCCTGGTGATCGCGTTCGCTGCGGCGGCATGGGTGTCGCTCGCGTTCGCGAACTGGGCCGCACAGGGGGGGACGCACCGCCGCGGACTCGGCGCCTGCTATGCGCTCACGCTCACGGCGGTCGCGGTGTTCCTGACCGCCGGGGACGCCTTCACGCTGCTGTTTGCGTGGGAAGTGCTGACCGTCGCGTTCTACCTGCTGGCCGGGTTCGAACGGGACAAGCCCGGCCGGCCGTCCGCCGCCCTGGTCACGCTGGCCTTCGGCAAGGGCAGCGGCATGGCGCTGCTGGCCGGCCTGCTGCTGCTTGCGGCCAGGTCGGGGTCGCTCGCCCTGGCCGGCTTCGCCCACGTGCCCGCGAGCGGCGCGCGCACCACGGCGCAGGTGCTGCTCATATCCGGCTTCGCGATCAAGGTCGGGCTGGCGCCGTTCGGTGTCTGGCTGCCGCGCGGGTACGCGGCCGCGCCCGGGCCGGCCAGGGCGGTGATGGCGGGGGTAGCCGTCAACGTCGGCTTCTACGGGCTGTGGCGCACCCTGGCGTTGCTCGGCCCGCCGCCGGCCTGGATGACCGGCCTGCTGCTGGTGCTGGGCGGTCT
>Ga0335078_10006818_pt1 | contig 16916 bp, 14 predicted proteins | sample Lox_Sample_32_FD_206711 | JGI IMG/M metagenome (GOLD analysis project Ga0335078, IMG submission 206711) | Soil microbial communities from Loxahatchee National Wildlife Refuge, Florida, United States - Lox_Sample_3.2 | ecosystem: Environmental > Terrestrial > Soil > Wetlands | place: USA... | reverse complement strand
CACGTCCCACAGCAACGCGCTCAGATGTGCGCCGATTCGCGCGCTGGCGAACACTCGATATCGGCCGGTTGCGGACGCTGCGCCTGTTTTGATATACACTCGGCGCGTTGTCTTACCCAAGGGGGGGCGGAATGCACAGAAAATATCTGATTCGTGTGGTCGGGTCCTTACTCGCGGTCATCATCGCCGGAGCGCTTTTTGCCGGTCGGGCCTCCGGAAATCAAGCGGGCAATATGTCAAACGGTTGCGACCGGGCTTGCCTGGAAGGATTCGTCAATCAGTATCTCGATGCGGTCGTCGCGCACGATCCTTCGCGGCTGCCGCTGGCCAAGCTCGTGAAGTTCACCGAAAACGGCGCACATCTGGAGCTGGGCGACGGATTTTGGAGGACGGCGACCGGCCTGGGATCGTACAAGTTTTACATCGACGACCCGCACGCCGGCCAAATCGGTTTCCTTGGGACCATGCGGGAGGCGGGCCAGCCTGTTCTTCTGGCGCTGCGCTTGAAGGTCGGTAATGGGAAAATCTCCGAGATCGAGACGATCGTCGCCCGCGGCCAGATGGCGCAGGGCGGCGTCGCCAATCTGGAGAAAATGGGCAGCCCGCGGCCTGCGTTCTCGCAGGATCTTCCGCCCGGGGAACACGTCTCGCGCCTCGACCTGATCAAGACTGCGAATAAGTACTTCTCGGGCATGGAGCAGGACGACGGCAAGAGCGACTATTCCTTTTTCGCCGACGACTGCAATCGCCTGGAAAACGGCATGCAGACGACGAACAATCTCACTCCGATGCCGGGCCTCACCGCTTCCGGCGCGCCGCGCCCCGCTCCCTCGCCCAAATACGATCCTGCGGCGAAGCCCACGATGTATTCCGCCGGATGGTCCTGCAAGGACCAGTTCCGCTCGGGCCTGCTGCACTTCGTCACCTGGATTCACGATCGCCGCTATCCGGTGGTGGACGAACAGCGCGGAATCGTGTTTGCTTTGGGCTTTTTTGACCACAGCGCGGGCGACACTCGCACGTTCCAGACGCCGACCGGAGACACCGTGACCGCGGGTCCGACCACGCCATTCACCTGGGACATCGCGGAAGTCTTCAAAGTGCAAGGCGGCCAGCTCCATCAGATCGAGGCGGTGCTCACGCAGGGGATTTACGGAATGTGTTCCGGTTGGAGCTCCTGGGAAGACTGCCGGTCCGATCAGCCGCAGTGGTGATCGCCGCAGTCTCGACGGCGACGCCGGTTCCATAGCGGAGGCGCGGAATGCGAGGAAGACTCAGGGTCGGGTGCGTCGTAGCCGTCCTGATCGCGCTATCGGGTGTTTTCGAGTTCCCGCCGGCGCGGGCAGCAGACGAGTCGTGCGATCGCGCCTGCCTTACCGGACTCGTGGACCAGTATCTAGCGGCGATGGTCGCGCACGATCCATCGAAGCTCCCGCTCGCAAATGGCGTCAAATTCACCGAAGACGGCGCGCCGCTCCAGCTCGGCGACGGACTCTGGGCCACCGCAGGCGTCCTGGGAACTTACAAGCTCTATTTCGCCGATCCCGAAGCCGGTGGGGTCGGCGCCTACGTAATCGTCCAGGAGAATGGCGCGCCCGTGATCCTGGCGCTGCGTTTGAAGGTCATGAAGCGCCGCATCACCGAAATCGAGAGCCTCATCGCCCGCAAACAGACGACATCGCTCATGAACACCGACAACATGACCGAGCCCCGGCCCATATTTCTGGAGACCGTTCCTCCCGCCGATCGCCCCTCGCGTGAAGAAATGGTCGCGATGGTCGGCAAGTATTTCGACGGGATCGAGCAGGGCAATGGCGACATCGTCCCCTTCGCTCCCGATTGCATCCGCATCGAAAATGGCGTTCAAACGTGCCCGTCCTCCGCGTCTTCGCCGCTCGGTGCATTGAGTTGCGGCGCTCAGCTCAGCACCAAAATCTTCACCTACATTCAAAGCGTCAGTCCGCGCCGCTTTCCGATCGTCGATCGCGAACGCGGGCTCGTCCTCGCCATCGTGCGGTTCAATCACCCCGGCACGCAGCAAACAATCGAAGTCGCCGGCCACGGCAAAATGACGATGGGGCGCTACTCGCAGTGGCCCAACAGCACCCAAATCGCCGAGCTTTTCAAGATCCAGGATCGCAAGATCAAGGAGATTACCGCGGTCATCGTGCTGCACGCGTACAAAGCGCCTACCGGCTGGGAATAGCGAGCGCCTCGCGCCGCGTTCTCATTCCAGCAGCGAACGATAAGGCAAATCGCCTCCGCCCCGCTGTTGCGCCTGCGGTTATCGTGTGGTTAGATACGGTCCGATCGCTCGCCCCTCGCCTGTTGAACGGAGGACTCCTTGGAACCCATTGAACTGAGACCTCTCAGTCTGGGAGAACTCCTCGACCGCACGTTTCGCCTGTACCGCAATCATTTCTTTTTGTTCGTCGGGATTATGGCAATCCCTGCCGCATTTTGGCTTCCCGTTAACGCCTTGATCCTCAGCTTTCAGGGCTCGACAATGAATGCGGCCGTGACGGCGCCCGGGCGTCCACCGTCTTTTCCAGACGCCGGCATGATCGTAGGGCTCGTCGTTGGCGGGCTGGTTCTCGCCTTCGTTTCTTTCATCGTTTACTCGATTGCCGTGGCTGCCGCCTCATGCGCGGTTGCCGACGTTTACCTTGGCCGGTCCGCCACGGTGCGCGGTTCCTACGGCAGAATCCGGGGCCGCTTTTGGAGGTTGATCGGTGTCGTCGTCAATTTCATTCTGCGCATATTCGGGCTGCTGGTGCTTGTGATCGGCGTTTGCGCGGGAGGGATTTTCGGGATTGGGCTCCTTGCGGGCGCGGGACGCGGGAACACCATATTTGCGGCGCTCATCGCCATCGGGTTGATGTTTGCATATGTGGCGGGATTGGCGTTTTGTGTTTACTTCGCGTTGCGTTACGCGGTTTCGATTCCGATATTGATGGTTGAAAACCTCGGTGTGTTGGCAACCCTAAGGCGCAGCGTTTTCTTGACGCGCGGCCGCCGGGGCCAAATCTTTTTGGCGCTGCTGGTGGCAGCGGTCATCGCCGCGGCCGGTAACTATCTTTTTCAGGGCCCGTTCATGGTGGCTACAATATTCGCGGCTATGCGGGGGCACTGGCCTCCGTGGCTCGGCTTCGCATCCGCCGCTGCCGGAGCCATCGGCAGCGCCCTAACCGGTCCTATTTCCATGATCGCAATTGTCCTGCTGTACTACGATTCGCGCATCCGCAAGGAGGCGTTCGATCTGCAATTCATGATGTCGTCGCTCGACCGCAAATGAACCTGAGGCCCAGACTTTTTCACATCCCGCGCCTTGCGATCCTGACTTGTCTGTCATTCACATTTGTCGTCCGGGCGGGCGCCGCATCCACGTCGCAGCAGCTCAGCTTGCAGGAATACATTTTCGAACTCGATAAATGTTCGGCGATCCTCGCCAGCTCCGGAAATAATCCGGCAGTGCTTCGGACGTTGCGCATGTCTCTCCCCGGGCAATGGATTGTGAGCGTCGGCAATCAGAGTTATGCCGTGTCTGCGGATTGGCTCGCCGATGGCCTCGCACGAGCGGAAACCGCCCGCCACGGAGATTCGACCGCCCTCGAACAGTCGCAGCAGCAAATTGCCGTCCATCGAGAGGCCGCGCAGTCGCTCGCCGCGCCCGCGTCGCCGCAGAGCCTCGATGAATCACGCGCGAAACTGAACCACATTCTCAGCGGGAAACAATTCCAGGCCATCCACGGTCCCACGTGGTTCGAACTTCTCCGCGCGCGTTTCTATGACTGGGTGTGGCGCCAGCTCACGAAGCTTTTTGGGCGACTCAGGGGCGGGCGCGCCATCGGCAATGTGATTGCCTGGTCGGTGATCGCGCTCGCCGCTATTTTGTTGATCGTTTGGGCCGTGCGAGCGAGCAGGCGCGCTGGCGCTCGCGCCGAGATGGATCTTCGCGGCGCGGCCGGACCTGGCAAGGATTCGGTCTTCTGGCTGCGCGAAGCCCGTGAGTCCGCCGCGCGAGGCGACTATCGGGCCGCCATCCATGCGGCCTATTGGGCTGCGATTGCGCGTCTGGAAGAAATGAAATCTCTGCCGGCGGACCGCTCGCGCACGCCTCGCGAATCTCTGCGCATGATCCGCCGCGAGAGCGCCGAATACGCGCCGCTTTCTCAGTTGACGCGCCGGTTCGAACTCGTTTGGTACGGCTATCGCTCCGCCGATTCCGCGGACTGGAGCGATGCGATGAAGCAGTTGGAGACACTTGGATGCCTGCGTTCCTCGACGCCCGCGATCTCCGCCTCCTGATCGGCGCCGGAGTCGTGATGCTTTTGCTTCTCGGGCTGACGTATGCTTTCACTCCGGCGCCCGCGCAGCAGTCGATGGGGTTTCCATCGAGTTATTCCGAGGAGTGGGCCGGTGCGAAGGCCGCGTTTCTGCTGCTTCAGGATCTCGGCTATCGCGTGGAGCGCTGGGAGCAGTCGCCTGAGAATTTGCCGGCTGACCCGGAGGGCGCGGTGCTCGTTCTGGCGGAGCCGCTACAGGACGCCACCCTCAGCGAGCGCGTTGCCATCCGAAGGTTTGTGCTCGGCGGCGGAAAGGTGTTGGCGATGGGCGCGTCCGCGGCGAAGATCGCGCCAGACGCCGAGGCGCGTGAGGTTCCTGAGTGGAATCCCGCGCCGAAGACGTACTCGGCTCTGGTCCCTTCGCCGTACACCCGCGAGGCGCCCGAAATCACGATGGTCGCGCCCGACGCCTGGACATCGAGCTCGCACACATGGCTCGCGCTCTATGGTAAAGAGGACGACATCGTCGCGCTGTCCTACAAAGTCGGGAAGGGTGAGGTCATCTGGTGGGCATCGGCCTCGCCGCTGACAAACGGTGCGATTCGCGACAAGGGCAACTTGGCGTTCTTTCTGGACTCGATTGGCCCGCCATCCGTGTCGCGTGTGTTCTGGGACGAGTATTATCATGGCTCGCGCGGATCGCTCGGCGACTACATCGCCGGCACTCCGCTGCCCTGGGCCGGATTGCAGTGTTTGGTCGCGTTTGTCGCGATCATGTTCACGTTCTCGCGCCGCGCCGGACCGATCCGTGCCCCCGCGGCTGAATCGCGACTTTCTCCGCTCGAGTTCGTGGAAACTCTGGGCGACCTCTATCAATCCGCGCACGCGGCTCCCGCGTCGGTGGCGGTCGCCTACCGCCGCTTCCGCTATGCTCTCTCGCGCAAGCTGGCTATCTCATCCACGGCAAAGCTGCCGGACATCTGCCGCTCCGCCGCCGCTCGATTCGGCTGGCAGGAAGACGCGCTTCTCGATACACTCGCGCGCTCGGAGCGAGCCATGCGCAATATCAACCTCAACGACCGCGACGCGCTCGATCTGGTCCGCCAGCTTCACGACTATTCGGCCACACTCGAGCCTCTGGGCGGTGAACAGGAGACACCTGCATGGAGATGACCGCGGCGGCTTTGGCTGCGCACGTTCGCAAGGAGTATTCGAAAATCATCGTCGGGCAGAGCGAGGCTCTCGACCAGCTCCTGCTCGTCGTTCTCACGGGCGGCCACGCTCTGATCGAGGGTGTTCCGGGGCTTGCGAAGACGCTCGCGGTGAAATGTCTCGCGCAGATTTTCCGTTTGCAGTTTCAGCGCGTGCAGTGCACTCCCGATCTGATCCCCGCGGACATTCTCGGAGGCAACATTTTTCAGCCCGCCGAGGGCACGTTTCGCCTCCACAAGGGTCCCGTCTTCACCGATCTCCTGCTCGTGGACGAAATCAACCGTATGCCGCCCCGCACACAATCGGCGCTGCTCGAGGCTATGGAAGAGTTGCAAGTGACGATCGACGGCACGAGCTACCCGCTTTCGCGTTCGTTTTCCGTCTTCGCCACGCAGAATCCGATCGAATTCGAAGGCACCTATCCGCTGCCTGAGGCCCAACTCGACCGCTTCCTGATGAAAATTCGCATTGGCTATCCCGACGCCGCGCAGGAATCCCAAATTCTCTCGCGCTATCAGGGTGGATTCGAAGCCAGGGATCTCGACAAAGCGGGCCTCGATTCGGTGTCGCGCGAAGCGCTGCAAGCCGCGCGCGAAGAGATCGCCCGCGTTCGCGTCGAGCCGAAACTATTCGATTACATTGTGGCGATCGTCCGCGCGACCCGCGATTCCGCCGCCGCAAGCCTTGGAGCCAGCCCGCGCGCCGCCGTGGCGATGATGCTCGCCTCGAAAGCATTCGCCGCCGTCGAAGGCCGCGACTTTCTGATTCCCGACGACGTGAAGAGTGCCGCCCAGCCGATTCTGCGGCATCGCATCCTGCTCAAGCCGGAAGCGGATCTCGAAGGCATCACGCCCGATCAGGTGATCGCCGAAGTTGTAGCCGGCATCGCCGTCCCGAAATAGCCGTGAACAGACTCGTCCCTCCGAACGTCGCCGCTCGCGCGGAACCCGCCCGCCGCCTTTCTATCGCCTTCGGTCGGAGAGCCTTTTTGTTCGTCTTCATCGGCCTCGCCTGGATCGCTCCGGCATGGAGAGATGCGCGCTTCCTTTACGGAATGGCAATCTGGGACGCGGTCGTACTCGGGCTATGGGCCTGGGACCTCTCCCGCATGGCCAAGCCGAGTCAGATCGAAATCCGGCGCGTTTGGAGCGAGGCGCTCGGCCTCGCGAACCGCAGCACGATCAAACTTGAGGCGCGCAATTCCTCAAGCTCCGCAATCTCCGCTCGCATTTGGGACGAAGCTCCTCCGACTTTTTGCCGCGATCTTCCGCTGGTCCAAATCTCCGTACCGCCTCGCGGATTCGCCACCGCATCGTATTCGATCGAGCCTCGCGCGCGCGGCGATGCGACCTTCGGCGACGTCTGGCTGCGCTATCAAAGCCCGCTCCTGATCGCCGAGCGATGGGCCCGCGCCCGCCTCGCCCAAACCGTGCGCGTCTATCCGAACATCGAGGAAACGCAAAAGCTGCGCATCTATTTGATCCGCAGCCGCCAGATCGAACTTGAAAAGCGCCTGAAGCGCCAGCGCGGGCAAGGCCGCGAGTTTGAAAGCCTCCGCGACTACCGCGAAGGCGACGAATTTCGCGACATTTCCTGGAGCGCCACGGCGCGTCGCGGAAAGCTGATCACGAAAGTTCATCAGATCGAGCGCAGCCAGGCTGTGTGGCTCGTGCTCGACGCGGGTCGCTTGCTCCGCACCCAAGTCGCCGGACTTTCGAAGCTCGATTACACCGTGAACGCGGCCTTGTGCCTCGCGCAGGTCGCGTTCTATTCAGGCGATCGCGTCGCGCTGCTCGCTTACGGACGCAAGCCGCAGCAGCGCGTGGGTCCGGGACGCGGCGTGCCGCACCTTCGCGTCCTGATGGAGAGCATGGCGCAGATTCGCGCCGAGCCTTACGAAGCCGACCATCTTTTCGCGGCGGAGCATTTGCTCTCGTTGCAGAGCCGCCGCAGCCTGATCGTGTGGCTCACCGATCTCGCCGAGACCGCCGCGACGCCCGAAGTGATCGAATGCGCCGCGAAAATGGCCGGACGCCATCTCGTGCTTCTCTGCGTGATGGGGCAGCCCGAGTTGCGCGGCCTCGTGGCGACGGCTCCGCAAAATCCGAGCGAGATGTATCACTACACGGCCGCTCTCGAAATCGTGCAACGCCGCGGAATTCTGCTCCGGCGCGTGCGCCAGCAGGGCGCGCTGACATTGGAGGTCGATCCGCGTGGTCTCTCCACTGCCCTCGTGAATCGTTATCTGGAAGTGAAGGAACGTAGCCTGCTCTAGCTACTTGTTGTGGAGCTTCTCGCTGAGTGGGCTTTTTTCGGTGGAAGGGAGGGGCTTCAGCCCCAGCAGCGATTCTTCAAACTGGCTGCGGCGGTGCAGCCGCGCTCACGGGAACCTCGCTCGGCTCGTTTGTCGCGAGCGTCGTCTTTGGATTCTTTCTCTTTACATACAGAAGCAGGACACAAAACATTCCTGCCGCCACTCCGAATTTCAGCGCCACCGGTAGATCCGACGGCGAAACGAATCCCTCGATCGTGCCCGCCACGATGAGCATCGGAATGATTCCGAGCACCAGCCGCACGGCTCGTCCTCCCTCGCGCACGAGCGACGCGCGCCGCGGCAGCGTGCCCGGAAAAAGCAATCCCTTCGCGATCAGCAATCCGCCGCCGCCCGCAATGAAAATCGCTGGCAATTCGATCACGCCGTGCGGCGCCACAAAGCTCCACAGTTGCAGCGACATCCCGGCCTGCCAGCAGGCCGCGCCCACCACGCCGATTAGCAGCCCGTTGAACATGAGTTCGAACACCGTTCCAATTCCTGCCGTGATTCCCAGCGCGAACGTCGTGAACGACACCGACAGATTGTTCGTCATGATCGCGCTCGATGCCAGCGGCTTGATCGAGACGATCGAGTGCGTCCACATCTGCCGTTTCTCGATTGTTTCCATCATGTCCGCGCCCAGCAGGTATCGCTGGAATCCGGGGTTCACGATCGAGAGCATCAGTCCCGCCGCGGCCAGCACCCAGAAAATCGCGCTCGCGGTAAACGTGTACGCGAACGTTTCGTGAAACACTTGCGGAAATGTCTCCCGGTAGAACTTGATGATTCCTGCCGGCCGCGAGCGCCTTCCCATGTAGATGAAATTGTGCGCCCGGCCGAGCAGTTGATTCAGATAGTGCGCCAGGCTGCGGCTGGACGCATCTTCGCGGATCGTCGCCAGGTCCGAGGCGGTCTGGCGATATAATAGGGCCAATTCCTGCAGCTCGGGGTGAGTCAGATTGCGAACACCGTCGCGCCCCGCGCGTGTGAGGAGCTCGTCGATTCGCGCCCAATAGGGTCGCCGCTTCTGAAGCCAACTGGTGGAGATCACCGATGTCCTCTTCGGACAAGCTTACCATCGAAACTCCCGAGCAAACTTTGCTCGAGTTTCCGCTTGCCGGGATCGGCAGCCGCTTTCTTGCGATTGCACTCGATACCTTGCTGGTGTGGGCCGCGATCTGGGTGATAGCCCTCGTGGTGCTGCTGTTGGCGATTCCATTCAGCCTGTTCTCAAGAACCACCGGCCTGTATGTGGTGGCAATCGGGTTTTTTGTCCTCTTCGCGATTCAGTTTGCCTATTTTGCCGTCTTCGAGGCCGTGTGGAACGGGCAGACTCCCGGCAAGCGCTGGACTCATCTCCGCGTCATCAAGGACTCCGGTCGCCCGATCAGTCCGTATGACGCCATTCTTCGAAATCTTTTGCGCATCGTGGATGCTCTTCCGACGCTTTATGCCATCGGGCTCATCACCATGCTGATCAGCCGCGAGAACAAGCGCTTGGGCGACTATGCGGCGGGCACAGTCGTGATCCATGAAAAGCCCCTGCAGGCGGTCGGCTCGATCTGGAACGTCCCGGCCGCCGCTCCGCAGGGCGGACCGCTTGGATCGGCTGCGCAAATCACTTCGGAAGAACTTCAACTTGTCGAAACGTTTCTCGAGCGCCGCGGCAGCCTCGAGCCGCAAGTCCGCTGGACGATGGCTCGCCAAATCGCCGACCGCGTCGGCACGCGCATCGGAGTGCTTCCGGAATCCCGCCCCGACTCCGAAAAATTCCTCGAAAGTGTCGCGGAGCAGCGCCGCGCTTCCGCCCGTTTCCGCTGAGTTGAATCAGCTGTCCGGCTTCCTTTTCTGATCGGCAATCAGGCTGGAATTGTGCAGGAGAGGTTTGTCGGTATGGAAATACTTTTTATAAGCGGAAATCCAGTTTGTCGCCATATCGTGCTGCGCCGTTGGCAAGTCGAGCTTTCCCTGGCACACGAGATCGTGGAGGCGGTCCTCCAGCTCGTCCTTCACGTGAGCGTTCCACTCGGGACGATAGGATTCGGGCCACAGGTTGCGAATGTCGTCAGTGCCGCCCAACGCCGGCGTGACCAGATGGTCGACTTCAAATTCTTGCGGGGGGGCGCCATCGATTCCGTATTCGTGGAATACCGCTTGCTGTACGGATAGCGGCGGGCGTCGCTCCGCCGGTTCGTCCGCCGTGCAGACTTGCCTAGACGTCATTGTGCCCACGGCTCCCGGCGTCAGGTTCACATCCGGGACTAGGGGCCCGGCTCCGTACGCGCCTGCAACTTCACCGTGTCCTTTCGGCCCAAGCGCTTGATAGCGCAGTGCCAGCCAGAGCGCACCCAGGAGAATCACGCCGACGACGTACGCCCACGCCGGTGCTTGGAAAATCGCGGTCAGATCGCGAAGCCACGGTGCATGGCGGGCCTCGTTGTCACTAGCCAGGTGCGATTGCAATACCGCGCGCGATGCAGCGGCCGGAGGCAGTGACGGATCGAAAGCGCGGCGATAAACATCAGTCGCAGCCGCCATCGAATGATCGATCTGTTCCATCCGCGTGCGGCATGTATCGCATTCAACGAGGTGCACCTGCAGATCTCGCGCCCGCCGCGGAGAGAGTTCGCCATCCGCTGCCCGCAACAGCTCTGCATCCGTCAAATGCCGATCGTTTGCGCGCACCGTTCTACCGCCCGTCCGCTCGCATCAACCGTTCCATCGACTTCGCGATCGAATTCGATACCGCGCCCAGCGAGATGCCCACGACGCCCGCGATTTCACGGTACCTAAGCCCTTCCGCGCGGAGACAAAGGCACCAGCGGTCTAACTCGGGCAAAGCCTGCATCACGGCCATCAGGCGCTGTTGCCGCTGGGTGTTCGCGGCCTGCTCTTCTGGATTTGCGCGGGGATCAATTTCGATAGCCGCCAGTTCTGTTCCCGCTGCGATCCGTGCCTGCTGTTTCTGTCTCCCGTTGCGCTGCTTCAGCGCGAGATTGTGAGCCACTCGAAAAACCCAGCCCCGCAAGTTCTCGCGCGACCTGCCCATTTTCAAATGCCGAAATAGGCACAGGAAAACCTCCTGAACCACGTCCTCGCCGTCATGAACCGAAAAGCCAATCGAGATCACATAGCGCAACAATCTGTCACGAAATTCATCGAAAAGAGCGATCACTTCGTGCTCGATCAGCTCCGGCGCGCGCGGAAGCGCGGCGTCGAGCGGGCCGGTAAGCGCCAAATTGATCGCCGTAGTTTGTGTTCGCGTGCTCATGCGTAGCGTTATGTTCTATAGCGCGTTCCCGCGATTCTGTCCATCGGCTACTTCAAGTCGCAAATTTCTGGCGGAATGCGATGAAAATAAATGCTGAACAAAACTGAGGGAAGGGGAATACTCAAATGTAGGACCAAATAGCGTATCAAGACAGACGCAGATCAACGGGGCCCATCGGTCTTGAAAAGATTTTTCAGTCTGTTTTTTCTCGGCGTTTCCATTCTCAGTGCGCAGACGAATACGGGCGAACTGCGCCTAAAAGTCACCGATCCCGCCGGTCTCGGCGTCAAAACCACCGTCACAATTACGAGCGAAGCCAACCAGTACCGCCATGTGCTGGCGACCGATGATCAGGGCAACGCCGACGCACAACGCCTGCCGTACGGCGTGTATCGCATTGAAGTTCAGCAGCCCGGTTTCGCCCCCGCATCGGAATCAGTCGAGATTCGCTCCTCGATTCCGATGGACCACACAATTCAGCTCAAGCTGCCGTCGGTCAGGGAGTCCGTGACCGTTGTCTCCGCCAACACGTTGATCGATCCGGACCAGGCCGGATCGGTGAGTGAAGTCGGGTCGCAGTTTATCCAGAATCGGCTGGGCTCACTGCCCGGCCGTACGTTGCAGGACCTGGTGAATTCACAGCCCGGCTGGATTTACGAAGGCAACGCAGTCCTTCACCCGCGCGAATCCGAATATCAAACCCAGTTCGTCGTCGATGGTATCCCTCTCACCGACAATCGTTCGCCCAGCTTCGGGCCGGAGATCGAAGCGGACGATGTGCAGTCGATGAGCGTCTATACCGCCGGAATTCCCGCCGAATACGGTCGCAAGCTCGGCGGCGTGATCGAAGTGAACACGTTGCAGGATTCGCAGCCCGGATTTCACGGTGAAGTCGTGCTGTCGGGCGGCAGTTACGATACGGCCGGCGCCTTCGCGCGCGGCCAATACGTCTGGGGACGCAATACTCTTGGTGCCAGCGCCAGCGGTGACATGACCGGCCACTACCTGAATCCCGTCGTCCCGCAAAATTTCACGAACACGGGCACCATTGGCGACTTCGCAGTCAGCTACCAGCGCGATCTCACTTCGCACGACCGCCTCGGATTGAGCGTCCGCCACGAGCTTTCGCGCTTCCAGATTCCCAACGAACTTGTGCAGCAGGCGGCCATTCAGCGTCAATACGGCAACAACTTCGAAACGATGGGCATCGTCTCTTACCAGCACGTTTTTTCCAGCGACGCGGTCGCCGATGTTCGTGGCATGGTGCGCGACAACTCGAGCGGGCTCCGCTCGAACGCGAACTCGACGCCCGTCATTGCCTCGCTCAACAACTGGTTTCGAGAAGGCTACGTCAAAGGCAGCCTTTCGATTCACCGCGGAATCCACGAATGGAAGATCGGCATCGATTCCGACAACACATTTCTCAACGAGAATTTCAGCTACCAAATCACGAACACAGCGCCTTTCGATCCGGGCACGCCGCTGACGTTCTCCTTTCCTCCTGCGAACCAGCCCAGCCTCGGCCACCGCCCCGATCTCGAGCAGTCAGCCTTCGTGCAGGACATGATCCGCGTCGGCGACTGGGCCATCAGCGCCGGCCTTCGCTGGGATCATTACCAGCTATTGGTGAATCGCAACGCCGTCAGTCCGCGCGTTTCCGCTGCGCACTACTTTCCTTCGGCTGGACTCGTCCTGCACGCGTCCTACGATCGCGTTTTTCAAACGCCGTCCTCCGCGAACATTCTTCTGTCTAGTTCTCCCACGGTCGTCGCTCTAAATCCGAATGTCTTGCGGCTCCCAGTCCTGCCCTCGTATGGCGACTATTACGAGGCGGGGTTGACCAAATCGCTTTTCGGTAAAATGAAGCTGGACGCCAACTATTTCCGCAGGCTTGTAAACAACTTCGCCGACGACGACCAATTGCTCAACACGGGCGTCAGTTTTCCCATCGCGTTTCACAACGCCGTCATCTACGGTGCCGAAGCCAAACTTCAGATGCCGAACTGGCGCGGCCTTTCAGGCTTCGCGAGCTATTCCTACATGGTGGGCAACGCGTGGCTGCCCGTCACCGGCGGGCTCTTCCTTGGCGACGATGCCACCAACGCGCTCGACAACATCACCGGTCATTTCCCGATTTCGCAGGACCAGCGCAATACGGTTCGCGGGCGCACTCGTTACGAAATCACGCCGCGTTTTTGGATCGCAGGCGGCGTTCAATTCGATAGCGGCCTTCCCTTCGAGTTTGTATGTCCCGACGAGGACACTCTGGATGAATGCATCGCCGGAGTGACGAACCAGTACGGCACAAGGGTCGTGAGTCGCATCAACTTTGCGCGCGGACGCATCTACCCGACGTTTCAGTTGAGCGTATCTGGCGGCGCCAACGTCTACAAGTCCGACCGGATGAGCGTTGAACTTCAGATTGACGGCGAGAATCTCGCGAACGTTTTGGATGTCATCGATTTCGGCGGTCTTTTCTCCGGCAACGCCATCGGACCCGGACGCAGCGTTCTCTTCCGCCTCACCACCAGCTTTTAAGGACGGCCATTCGCGCCGCGCGCCGCCTTTCCCCGAATCACTTCCACCATCGCCTGCGCCGCCGCGGTCAGCGGACGGTCCCGCCGATAAACCAAGTATAACTTTCGGACCACGCGCATCTGCCGAATCCGCAGAGCGCGCAGGTGGCCGGCCGCCACCTCCTGCTCGACGCACATCCGCGGCACGATCGCGACGCCGCGTTTCATCTCGACGAAGCGCTTGATGCTTTCAATGGTCGGCAGCTCCATCTCCATGCGCAGAGGAATCCTGTGCCGCGCAAACAGCTGCACCACACGTTGGCGATAAGGCGATTCGACGATATGCGCGACGAACGTCTCCTGCCCGAGATCGCTGATACTTACGTCGCGCCGCTTCGAAAGCCGGTGCCCGGGCCACACGACCATCACTAGGGAGTCGCGGTAGAATTCAACCGCCTCAAGCTCCCGCTCCTCCGGCAAGTAAGAGATCACGCCGATATCGAGATGATGGTTCATCACCTCGCGCGGTACGTCGCGCGAAAACACGCGGTGAACACGAACGTGAATTCCGGGATAGCGCTCGCGGTACCGGTCGAGCGCCGGCAACAGCGCGTGAATCGAGCTTTCGTTCACGCCGATCGACACCTGCCCGCGCTCGAGCCCGCGCAGTTCCTGCATCCCCTTGCGGATCTCTTCGCGCAGGTTGAGCATCCGGTCGGCGTATTCGGAGAGCAGCACGCCGGCGTCGGTGAGCGTCCGCGCGCCCGACCCGCGCACAAACAGCGGCTGGCCCACCCAGTCTTCCAGCTTGCGAATCGCGATGCTCACGGCCGGCTGGGTCCGGTAGAGCTTTTCCGCGGCGCGCGAGAAGCTTCGCTCCCGCACCACGGTTTGAAACACCTGCAACGACGCCAAGTCCACGAATCCCCCTTAGGGAGCGTTCCTAACATATAAGATACATTTATTTCGCCCGCAATCATTATAAATTGGACTTCTTGCGCGGCTCGCGGTTCACTGGCATCATGGATGAGAGGAGCTGACATGGATATCCTCCAGATCTTCGACACCACGCTGCGCGACGGCGAGCAATCTCCCGGCTTCTCCATGAACAAGGAGGAGAAGCTGCAGCTTGCGCGCCAGATCGAGCAGTTGGGCGCCGACATCATCGAAGCGGGCTTCCCCATCGCTTCTCCGGGCGATCTGGACGCCACTCGCGCGGTAGCCGCCGAAATCAAGCAGTCGCGCGTAGCGGCGCTCGCTCGCGCCCGTCAGGAAGACGTAGACGCGGCGCTGAAAGGTCTCGAGCCCGCCGCCAAGCCCCGCCTGCATGTTTTCCTCGCCACCTCCGATCTGCACCTGAAGCACAAGCTGCGAATCAATCGCGAGCAGGCGCTCGACCAAATCTCGAAAATGGTGCGCTTCGGCCGCCAGCATTGCGACGAAGTGGAGTTTTCCGCCGAGGACGCAAGCCGCACCGACATCGACTTCCTCTGCCAGGCCGTGCTCGCCGCCGTTGAATCCGGCGCCACCATCGTCAATCTTCCGGACACGGTCGGTTATTCCACGCCGGATGATTATGCCGCCATGTTCCGCCAGGTCCGCGCGCGGCTGGACGCACATCCTGAGGTCGTCCTGAGCGCGCATTGCCACGATGACCTCGGCCTCGCGCTCGCGAATTCTCTTGCGGCGATCGACGCAGGTGTGCGCCAGATCGAATGCACGATCAACGGCATTGGCGAACGCGCCGGAAACGCGTCGCTCGAAGAACTCGCCGTCGCGCTGCATGTGCGCAACAACCGCTACCCGGTCACGACGCACATCAAGCTCGAAAAGCTTTACCCCACGAGCCGCATGCTTTCGACCATTACGGGCATTTCCGTTCCGCCGAATAAGGCGGTCGTCGGAGCGAACGCTTTCGCGCACGAGGCCGGAATCCATCAGGACGGCATCCTGAAGAATCCGCTGACCTACGAGATCATCGTCCCGGAAAAAGTCGGTGTGCCCGCGCGGCGCCTCGTGCTCGGAAAACATTCCGGACGCAACGCATTTCGCTCGCGCCTCTCCGAACTCGGCTTCGAGACCACCGATGCGGAACTCGCCGAATGCTATCGCCTCGCGATTTTGCGCGCCGACGAAGAAAAAGAAGTCACCGATCGCGATCTGATCACGATCATCCACCAGGTTCGCCGCACCCAGACGCCTACGGGCGCAAAATCGGGCTCCGGCGCGGCACTCAGCCGGTAGTTTCGTGCGGGATTCCGCTCGATGACGCCATCGCGAAAAACGATCGCCCTCTTGCCCGGTGACGGCATCGGTCCCGAAGTCACCCGCGCCGCCGTTCATCTGCTCAAGGACTGCGCCTCCGCTTTCGGCCATCAATTCGAATTCCGCGAGTACGCCTTCGGCGGAAACGCGATCGATGGTTGCGGAGCGCCGCTGCCTTCCGAAACTCTGGCTGGGTGCCGCGCGTCAGACGCCGTTCTTCTCGGCGCTATCGGCGGCCCGAAGTGGGAGTCGCTTCCATTCGGGACGCGGCCGGAAGCTGGTCTCCTCGGCATCCGCAAGGAGATGGGCCTTTACATCAATCTTCGCCCAATTCGGCTGCGTCCCGCGCTACGCAATATCTCGCCGCTGCGGCCCGAGCGGCTCGGAGATTGCGATTTCGAAATCGTGCGCGAACTGGCAGGCGACATCTATTTCGGCGAGCACAAAATCACCAAAGAAAAAGCCAGCGATCTCGCCGAGTACTCCGTTCCCGAAATCGAGCGCGTCGCTCGCTACGCCTTCGAGCGCGCCGCGTCTCGCAAACGCCATCTGACCAGCATCGATAAAGCCAACGTGCTCGCCAGCTCGACGCTCTGGCGCGACACTGTCACCGCACTCTCGCGCGAATATCCCGACATCGCGCTCGATCATCAGTACGTCGACAACGCTTCGATGCAGATCCTGCTCCGCCCCGCGCAGTTCGACGTCATCCTCACCGGCAACATGTTCGGCGACATTCTGAGCGACGAAGCCGCCGCGCTTGCCGGCTCGATCGGGCTCATTCCGTCTCTGAGCCGTGGCCGCAAGGACCAGCCCGCGCTCTACGAACCCATTCACGGGTCGGCCCCCACGCTTGCGGGAAAAGACGTCGCCTGCCCGCTCGGCGCGATCTTTTCGGCGACGCTGATGCTGCGCGAATCCTTCAGCCTCGAAGCCGAGTCGCAATGGATCGAAGATGCGGTCGATCGCGTTCTCGAGCAGGGTTTTCGCACCGTCGACATCGCTGAGCCGGGCAGCCGCGTGGTCGGCGGCTCCGAATTCACCGAAAAGAT
>Ga0335078_10006815_pt1 | contig 16918 bp, 17 predicted proteins | sample Lox_Sample_32_FD_206711 | JGI IMG/M metagenome (GOLD analysis project Ga0335078, IMG submission 206711) | Soil microbial communities from Loxahatchee National Wildlife Refuge, Florida, United States - Lox_Sample_3.2 | ecosystem: Environmental > Terrestrial > Soil > Wetlands | place: USA... | reverse complement strand
AGCGCGCGCCACGGCTGTCTTTTCACATCAAACGGGCGGGTGCTGATTCGCAACGCGCGTTACGCGAACGATCCGAGGCCGCCCGACGAGAATTGTGCGTGCGCGGTTTGCCGCAGATATTCACGCGCGTATCTGCGGCATCTTTACGCGACCGGAGAATTTCTCGCGACGATCCTGAACACCCACCACAACCTCTACTTTTACCTTGACATGATGCGGCAAATCCGAGAGGCTATCCGTTTTGGTAACCTAGAAAGATTCCGCTCTGACCTTCAGGCACGCCTAAGTTAGGCAAACCCAAGCGGGCGCTGGGTGCGGTATAAAGGAGGAAGGAGCAGCATCTTTGGGCGAAGGCGGTGGGGCCTTCGGCTCGGCGATCCCCCCGCTACGGCGAAAAGGCGCGAAAAATGGAAGTTTTCGGCACGGCAATTCCACTGGTGATGGCGGTCCAAGCGTCGTCTGCTTCGCCGCTGGGCGGCGCACTCGGGTTCCTGCCCATCCTGCTGATTATAGTGATCTTCTATTTCCTGATGATTATGCCCGCGCAGCGCCGCCAGAAAAAGGTCGCGGAAATGCTTAGGAATCTGAAGAATGGCGACAAGGTGGTTACGAATGGCGGGATTTACGGGACGATTGTGGGGCTCGAAAATGACGCCGTTCAGTTGCGAATTGCCGAGCAAGTGAAGATCAAGGTTTCGCGCAGCGCCATCGCAGGAGTCCAAGCCGAACCGAAGGAGAGTTAGGCGCTTGCCATGAATTCGCAGCTTAAGTGGAAATTCGTTCTGATCGCGGCGATTATCCTGGTTTGCATTTTTGGCGTAATCGGCTTTCCCACCTCGCTATCCCAGCTGAAAGCGAATATTGCCGACCGCATTCAGCTCGGACTCGATTTGAAGGGTGGCAGCCATCTTGTGCTGCAAGTACAGCTCGAGGAAGCAATCGGGCAGCGTTGCGACGAGGCGGTGGACGAGCTGACCCGGCAGCTTCATGAAAAGAATATCGGATTCGGCGAGATTCGCCGCGTGGACGACACGCACATTCTGGTCCGCGATATTGAGTCGACTTCTACCAGCACCTTCCGCGATCTGGCGAACAGCCAATTCGGGGATTGGGCGCTGTCACCCGCCGCAGGCGAAAATAACGGTTACCTGCTCACGCTGAAGCCTTCCGTGATTGCCGATCTTCGCCAGACGACCATGAATCAAACGCTCGAGACGATCACGCGGCGTATCAATGCGCTCGGGCTCACCGAACCCACGATTGCGTTCACGGGCCGCGGCGACGACGAAATTCTCGTGCAGCTTCCCGGCGTCGGCGATCCGACTGCGGCGAAGGAAGTGATTCGCGCGGGCGGACAGCTTCAGTTGACGCGAGTCATTGACGGACCCTTCGCATCCGAAGCCGAGGCGCTCTCGAAGTATGGCGGCGTGCTGCCTCCGGGAAGCGTGATCGTGCCGGGCCGCGCGGAATCAGCTGGGCCGTCGCAGGCGAACGGTCCGGTGTACTACGTTCTGGACAAAGCGCCGATCGTCACAGGACAGGATTTGCGCAACGCGGATGCCGGGCCCAGCCCCGATAATCCCGGGTCTTATGAGGTTGATTTCAAGCTATCCACGGCTGCGGCGGGCCGCTTCGGCACGTTTACCGAACAGCAGGCCGCGATCGGCGGGCGCATGGCTGTGGTTCTCGACAAGCAGGTTTACGAAGCCGCGACCATCAAAGGGCGCATCGAAGATTCCGGCCGCATTACCGGGGATTTCAGCGAGCAATCGGCGCAGGATTTGGCGCTCGTGCTGCGCGCCGGCGCGCTGCCGGCTTCGATCAAGTATCTCGAGGAGCGCACGGTCGGGCCATCGCTGGGCGCTGACTCGATTCGCGAAGGCGTGCGCGCGTCCATTGGCAGCATGCTGGTGGTGATGATTTTCCTGGTGATCTATTACCGGCTGAGCGGTGTCAATGCAGTTGTGGCGCTGGTTCTGAACCTGGTGATCCTCGTGGCCTTCATGGCCTATGCGGGCGCGGTGCTGACGCTGCCCGGCATCGCCGGGGTGATCTTAACGATCGGCATGGGCGTGGACTCGAACGTTCTGGTTTTCGAGCGCATTCGCGAGGAGCTGCGCAACGGGAAGGTAGCCGCTCCGGCGGTGGATACGGGGTTCGACCGCGCCTTTCTGACGATTATCGATACGCACGTCACGACGGTGGTCTCGGCGATTTTCCTGTTTTTGTTTGGCACGGGCCCGGTACGGGGATTTGCCGTAACCCTGGTGATTGGTTTGATTGCAAATGTGTTCACGTCCATCTATGTCTCGCGGGCAATTTTCGACTATCACCTCGCCAAGATGGACCGTCAGGCGCAGCTCAGCATTTGAGGTTAAAGCTGGGTCCTGTAACCAAGTATTCGGCGTATGTGGATTGGGAACAAATGCGGTGAGCATGGTGTCAAAGTAGAAGGGTAGGAGTGCGCATGGAGTTTTTCCGTAACGTCAACATCGACTGGATGGGGAAGGCGAAGTACTTCGTAACGCTGTCCCTGATCTTGTTGGCGGTCGGATGGATTTCGGTGTACCGCCAGGTGGTGGTGAAGCACAAAACGATGTACGGCATCGACTTCCGCGGTGGCACACTGGTCACCGTCAGGTTCGCCGGCCAGCCGCCCATCTCCGAACTCCGGAAGGGGCTCGAGCAGGCAGGGCTGAAAGACAGCACGATTCAGGGAATCAGCGACACGCAAAGCGTGGCCTCGAAGAATGACGTGCTGATCGGGCTCGAGCAATCGGAAGCCAACGGCGAAGACTCGCTGGACGTGGCGAAGCAAAAAATCCTCGATGTTCTGCACAACACCTTCGGCGGCGCCGCCGGCAAGCCGGATTTCAATGCCGCTTCAGCGCCGGATTTGGCTGCCGAGCTGACTCGCAAGGATCCCCTGCTGCTGGGGACGAACGCCGTCGACCGATACAACCAGCTGGCCCAGCGCCTCACTGCGGCGCGTGATTCCGAGCACGGCGGGATCGTGACGAATTTCGATGAGTTGAGGAATGTGGACGGCGCGACGCCCGCGGTGATCAACGCTCTTTCGAGCGACTACGCGCTGGGAACGTTTGCGATTCGCGATGCAGAGGTGGTGAAGCCGAGAGTGAGCGCGCAACTGCGGCATCAGGCCATCTTCGCGACTCTCTATGCCCTTGGGGGCATGTTGGTGTATATTGCGTTCCGTTTTGAGTGGGTTTACGGGGCCGCAGCGGTCATCGCCGTCTTCCACGACGTCCTGATCACGCTCGGTTTCTTCTCTCTGTTCCATTACGAGATTTCGCTCACGGTGATCGCGGCCTTGCTGACTCTGGTTGGATATTCGATGAACGACACGATCGTGATTTTCGATCGTGTGCGCGAAAACCTGCGGCTGATGAAGCGCGATTCGTTCCCGGATATCGTGAATAAGTCGATCAACCAGACGCTTTCCCGCACGATTCTGACCAGCGGCCTGACGTTTCTCACCGTGCTGGTTCTCTTCCTGATGGGTGGCGAAGTGCTGCGAGCGTTCTCTTTTGCCATGGTGGTGGGAGTTGTGGTAGGTACGTACTCCAGTTTTGGGATTGCAGCGCCGATCGTGGTGGTCTGGAACAAATATCACGGTGGGCGGCAGCAGCGTGGGGCACCTGTACGCGCCGGATCCGCACCGGAAAAACCGCGTCGTGAGAGCAGCCGTAAGGAGGTAGCTCATGTTTGATCAACTGGTGGTATCCAGCGCACACGGAAGCAAAACCAACAAGCCCTGGACGGTGGCCATGTCCGCGATCGTCCAAGCCGTGATTGTAGGCATCTTGATATTGATTCCACTCATCTATACGGAAGCGTTGCCCAAGGGTTTCATGAACACGTTTCTCGTGGCACCCGCCCCGCCACCGCCGCCACCCCCGCCAGCGGCTCCTGTCAAGACGATCGTGAGGCCGAAAATCATTACGCCGCAGCGAATGGTGGCGCCGACGGTTATCCCCAAAAAGATTGAGGTCGTGAAGGACGAAGCTCCGGATATCGGCGCCGCGGGCGTGGAAGGCGGCGTGGGTGGCGGAGCTGTAGGCGGCGTGCTCGGAGGAATCATCGGGGGCGCTGCGCCTCCGCCTCCGCCGAAGCCCACGCAGACGCGCATTCGCGTCGGCGGCAACGTGGCAGCCGCGAAGCTGGTTCATCAGGTCCAGCCCCTCTACCCACAGATTGCGAAGACGGCGCACGTTTCGGGCACCGTGCTTCTGCACGCGATCATCGCAAAGGATGGCTCGATTCAGGAGCTTCAGTACGTCTCCGGACCTCCGCTCTTGATGCGGGCAGCGATGGACGCGGTGCATGAGTGGCGTTACAGCCCCACGCTGCTGAACGGGGAACCCGTGGAAGTCGACACGACGATTCAGGTTGTATTTACACTCGGTGGCTAAGCAGGACCGTACTCGAATTCGTTGGGACGAGCACGGAGAATCCGACCGGCAGAATATAGCTGCCGAGATCGATAGGCGGTGACGGAGGAGGATCGAAGGCTATGAACGTACTGTTAGTGGGTTTGCTGGCAATGTTCCAGGATCAGGCCCCTGAGGTCGGCTGGGACCTGATTACGATGTGGCACAACATGGGTATTCCGGCGCGAACCGTGGTCATCATTCTGTTCATCATGTCCGCGTGGTCCGTGGGCATCATGATCGATCGAGCGCTGATGTACAGCGCGGCCCGGAAACAATCGCGCATTTTCGTGCAGCAAGTGGCGGGCGCGCTCAAGGACAACAAGCTCGACGAAGCGATCTCGATCGCCGAGCGCAACAAGAAGAGCCACATCGCCAAGGTAGTTGCCACGGGCCTTTCGGAGTTTCAGGCGGCTTCGGCGCAGGTGAGCGACGAAGAAGTGATCGAAGCGGCCCGGCGCGGCCTGGAACGGTCGGTGGCGATCGTACACGCCGAGATGAAGCGGGGCCTTTCCGGTCTTGCCACCATCGGCTCCACGGCGCCCTTCGTCGGCCTGTTCGGCACGGTGATGGGCATCATCAACGCGTTCAAAGGCATTTCGAGCTCGAAGGTCACCGGCCTTTCGGCCGTGGCCGGCGGTATCGCGGAAGCTCTGGTTACCACCGCGCTCGGCTTGCTGGTCGCGGTGCCTGCCGTGTGGACGTTCAACTATTTCACCAACCGAGTCGAAGCCTTCGACGTCGAGATGGATAACTCCTCGATGGAGTTGATCAACTACTTCATCACTCGTCGAGGCGGAAAGAAGTAAATCGATGGCGTACAAGCCCAAAGCACCGCCGGTGATGGCGGCGCCCAACGTCATACCCATGGCGGACATCATGCTGGTGTTGCTGATCATCTTCATGGTGATCACGCCCATGCTTCAGCATGGTGCTCCTGTGGATATGGCCAAGGCGGAGAATGCCGATAAAATGCCGAACGCGGATCGCGACGACGCGATTATCGTCGCCGTCACTCGCGACGGCCGTCTCTTCCTGAGCCCGGGGAACAAGGAAATAAGCCTGGACCAGATCACGGACAACGTAAAGGATCTGATCACCGGGCGCCTGGATAAGACGGTATATGTCCGGTCGGATGCGCGCGCAAAATACGGCGACGTGGTGAAGGCGGTCGATGAAGTTCGCGCCGCCGGCGTTGAAAACATCGGCTTGTTGACGGAGAAGATCCAGAATAAGGCCGCGCCGCCACCGCCACCCGGCGGGTCCGACTAGCTTTGTTGAGCGAGCTGGCGGATTTGTAGAGCGCTGTTGGCAATCTAAGGAGTTTTAGCCATGGGAATGGCGGTTGGAACCAAGGATGGGCCAGTTTCAGAACCGAATGTTGTGCCTCTGATTGATGTGCTGCTGGTGCTGATCATCATTTTCATGGTCATCACGCCGCGCGTGCCGACGGGCTTGCCGACGATCGTTCCGCAACCTCCTCCGCCGAACGAGAAGCAGCAGGAGCCCGACCAGCGCACCATCGTGGTTTCCGTGCTGCAGGGCAACAAGATCATGATCAATCAGGACCAGAGTAGCTGGGACCAGTTGGGGAGCCGTCTGTTCGATATCTTTAAGGAACGCGCCGACAAGGTGGCTTTCGTGAAGGGTGACGACGAGGTTCCCTTCTCGGAGGTAGCGCGCGCGATCGACATTATGCGGGGCGCCGGCATCGATCACGTCGGTTTAATCACCGCGAAGATCGAAGCGGGCCAGTAGCAAATCAGCAATTCAGTGGCAGCACGGATTCGTTGCAGTGTCGGCGCGGGCGTGGTGCATGGAGGTCCGCGGCCGGAAACTCAAGGAGAGCAGGAATGCATCGGAAGTCCCACCTGGTGTTCGTTGCTGCTACTGTTGTGGCGGCGCTTATCGCGGGCGCAGGTTGCGATAGGCTGAAGGCGCGCGACAGGCTAAATAAGGGCGTCAACGCCTATAAGAGTGGGCAATTTGATCAGGCGATCGAATACTTCAAGGAAGCCAAAGAGCTGGATCCGAGTCTAACCAACGCACAGCTCTACCTCGCCACCGCCTACGCCAGCCAGTACGTTCCCGGAGCACCGTCCCAGGACAACATCAACAACGGGAAAGAGGCCATCGCCGAATTCAAGGCGATTCTGGACCAGGATCCCAACAATCTTCCGGCCATCGACGGGATCGGGTCGATCCTTTACAACATGGGAGGCAGTCCCTACAACGCCGAAATGTTGAATGAATCGAAGCAGTACCACGAGAAACACATCCAGATCAAACCCGATGATCCGGAGCCCTATTACTGGGTTGGCGTGATCGACTGGTCGCTCGCGTTCCGCGACAACAAGGATATGCGCGACGACTACAACAAGAAGGCGAAAAAGCCGATCAAAGAAACCGATCCGATGCCTGCGCCACTCGCAAAACAGTTTGCGGACAAGGACGGGCCGATCGTCGACGACGGGATCAAGAGTCTGCAAGACGCGATGGCTCGCCGCTCTGAGTACGATGACGCCATGGCGTACCTGAACCTGCTCTATCGCCAGAAGGCCGATATGGAGCCGACCATGGAGGCGCGTAACGCGGACCTTCAGCAGGCAGACGATCTGGTCGAAAGGGTGAAGGCGATCAAGCAGAAGAAAGCAAACATGACGCCGACCTCCTAGCCTCGGCAAATCATTTCAGATTGGATTCATCGGCGGGTCATGCGGCCCGCCGATTTTGTTTAGCAGGCTTGATTGCGCTGTATGGGAAGATGACGACCATGATCCGCAGCCCTAAAGCACTCAACCCAATCCTTCTTTGCGCCGCAGCGGCTGGATTTCTTACCTTCGGCGCGGTTCACGTGCTTCGCGGCGCAAATTCGGCAGGGCACCCGATCGCCCAGAGCGCTCCTGGGCAAGGCGAAGCCAGGACGGCTGCGCTAGCGAGCGATGAGTCTCAAACCGCTCCGGCGACGGTTCAGCCGGATGAGTTGGCTAAGGAGCTTTCAGGCGCGCGAAAACCAATCGTTGTTTGCGTCGGCCCGCACGCACTGTACGAAGGCGCTCATGTTCCCGGAGCGATCTATCACGGACCGGCATCCACTCCCGACGGCCTCAACGGTTTGCGGCAGTGGGCGGAGAAAACCTCCAGGGACGCGAATATCGTCGTGTATTGCGGCTGCTGCCCGCTGACCAAGTGCCCGAATATCCGTCCGGCGCTCGACGCGCTGCGTGATATGGGCTTCACGCGTGTCCGCGAGCTCTATCTCCCGCAGAGCTTTTACGCCGACTGGATCCAGAAGAATCTGCCAGTCGAAAAGGGCGGGTAGGGACTCGCCGATTCCGAGCCGCTGTTTACTTCCTCGAATTGACCTCAGTCAATCGACGTCTGAAACGCTTCGCCATTGGCGGAAGGAGTGTCAGGCCAGAGCCGAAGCGGACACGCGAATAGCAACCGGTTTACAATAGTGCATGGATTTGGCCAGTCACCTCCCTGCCAATCTGGGTCCGCGCCGTTCTATCGACCTGCGTTTCGCGGAGCTGATCGACAAGGTGCGCCGCAACCGACCGGGCGACGATTTCGATCTTCTGCGCCGCGCCTACGATTTCGCCGCCGAGCAGCATAAGTCCCAGACGCGTCTTTCCGGCGAGCCTTACCTCTCTCATCCCGTCGAAGTGGCGCACCTGCTCGCGGACATGAAGCTTGACGTGACGTCGCTCTGCGCCGCGCTTCTCCACGACGTGGTCGAAGACACGAAGATCCCGGTCGAGAAGATCTCCGAACAATTTGGCGCGGACACCGGGCGGATCGTCGAGGGCGTAACGAAAATCAGCAAGCTCGATTTGCTCGCGCCGGAAGACCGCCAGGCTGAAAACGTCCGCAAAATGCTGCTGGCCATGGTGAACGACGTTCGCGTGGTCATGGTGAAACTGGCGGACCGCCTGCATAACATGCGCACGCTCGAATATCTGGCGCCGGAGCGCCAGCAGCGCATCGCGCGCGAGACGCTCGATATTTATGCGCCGGTGGCCAACCGGCTCGGCATGGGCTTGATCCGAGGAGAACTCGAGGATCTCGCCTTCCGTTATCTCGAGCCTGAATCGTTCTTCGAACTACAGAAAAAAGTCGCGAGCAAGCAGCGGGTCTTCGACAAGTTCCTGCAAGACGTGCAGGAAGCGATCCGCGAAAAGATGGTTGAGAGCGGCATCCCCGCGGAAGTACAGGGCCGCACGAAGCGGCTTTACTCGCTGCACCTCAAAATTCAGAAGCAGCAGCGCACGCTCGACCAAGTCTACGATTTGCTGGCGGTGCGCGTGGTCACGGATACGGTGAAAAACTGCTACGCCGCGCTGGGCGTGATACACCAGATTTGGCGGCCTGTGCCAGGGCGCTTCAAGGATTACATCGCGATGCCGCGGCCAAACCTCTATCAATCGCTACACACGACCGTAATTCATTCGGGCCAGCCATTCGAAGTGCAAATTCGGACGCAGGAGATGCACCGAATCGCCGAACAAGGCGTGGCGGCGCACTGGAAGTACAAGGGCGGGCCCGAAACGGCGTCATCGGCGGACGATCAGCGCATCGTCTGGATGCGCCATTTGATCGAGTGGGTGCAGGAAATGCAGGAGCCCAGCGAGTTTCTTTCGACCCTGCGAGTCGATTTGTATCCCGAAGAGGTTTACACGTTCACCCCGAAGGGCCGGGTTGTGGTTTTGCCGCGCGGCGCTACGCCCGTCGATTTCGCCTACGCGATCCACACCGAGGTCGGCCATCAATGTTCGGGGTCGAAGGTGAACGGCGAAATGGTCCCGCTGCGGCACGCGCTCTCGAATGGCGATGTGGTCGAAGTGGTGACGCAAAAGGGCCACACGCCTTCGCGCGACTGGCTTTCTTTCGTTCGCACTTCGCGGGCGCGCAGCAAGATTCGGCAGTGGATCAATCTTCACGAGCGCGAAGAGGCCACCGATGTCGGCCGGCGGTTGCTCGAAAAAGAGGCGCGCCAGGCGGGCATCAATCTGAAGAGAATCACCCAGGAAGAATGGCAGCGCGCCGCCTCCGATTACGGCATGGGGCGCGCGGATGATCTTTACGCCGGGCTGGGCTACGGCAAATGGTCCGCTCGCCAGGTGCTCTCGAAAATCACCGGTGTGCCGCTGAGCGCACCGGCAGAGGAGCAGCCGCCGAGGCCGAGCATCAAGCGAATGCTCGGCATGGATGAAGCGACCATCGTGGTGAAAGGCCACGACGATTTGATGGTGTACCGCTCGAAGTGCTGCAATCCGATTCCCGGTGACGACATCATTGGCTACGTGACGCGCGGGCGCGGCATCGCCGTTCATAGCAAGAATTGCCCGAACGTCGAAAATCTGCTGTACGAAGCGGACCGCAGGATCGCGGTGGAATGGGCGGGATCAGCGCACGCCGAATTTCCCGTTCGCATGCGCATCTTCACCGAGGATCGCCAGGGAATGCTCGCGGCGATCACCAGCGTGATCAGCGATGCCGGAGCGAACATTCGAACCTTCGAAAGCGGTGGCGAAGACAACACGCGTGCCCGCATAGACGTCGCCCTCGACGTTCGCGACCGCAAACAGCTCGAACACATCATCGCCGGCATCAAGCGGATTCCCGGCGTCTTCGATATCGAACGCGTTTACAACGTTTAAACCGTTTCGACGGCTCTTGCCTGATGCGCCACACGCACAGTTGCGCTCGATGGGCGCGAGTAAGATTGATGTATGGGGTCAAGGGCAGAGGCTGGCTCGGGCGTATCGCGCCCCGCTTGGTCCGTTCGACTCGCAGGGGCTCTGGCTTTCTGTGCCTGCGTTAGCGCTCTAGCCTCTTGCCACAGCATCCCGCCGGTCGATACGAAACCTCTCGACAATGCAGGAATGAGCTACGACTCAGTGAAGCAACTGCAGGCGCTCAATATCACGACTGCCGAGGTAGGCGAAGTCGCCACAGCGCGCGCCAGCGGCCTTTCCGATGCGACCTGCGTCGCGCTTTTCAAGCTCTTTCATACCCGCGGACGCCCGTTTGACGCGGGGTCGGCGGCCGCCGGACTTTTCCGCGCGCAGGTAAGCGAAGACACAATCTTGAAATTGGCGGCTCTGGATCAACTCGATCTCTCGGCGGGCGAGTTTCAGGCGATGCGGCTCGCGGGGCTTTCAGACGAGATCGTACTGGCCGTGGCGCAGCACCGCGCCGCGAATCAGCCGGTGCTATCGGGAGCTTCCCTTGCGGGCCTCAAAAATGTGGGGATCCGGGAATCGACGCTGCTGGAATTGGCGCGGCGCGGAGTTCCCGATTCCAAGGTGACCGAAATCACTTCGTTCCGGCGCCACGGCGCAACAGACGCCGAAATTCTCGGCCACTTCACGGGGTCCTAATCGATCAGGTTTTCTGCGTGAGGCGCTCTCGAACGAGCTCGCTGAGCGCTTTATTGTCGACCGCTTTGCCTTCCAGCCGGGTGCGCGCCGCTTTGATGACCGCGCCCATCTGCTTGAGAGAATCCGCACCGGCCTCGTTGATGGCCTCTTCGATGGCGTGCTGCATCTCCACGTCGCTCGGAGCGCCCGGCAAGTATTTTTCGATGATCTGAATTTCCTTTTCTTCCTTATCCGCCAGGTCCTTTCGGCCTCCCTGACGGAACTGATGGGCCGATTCGTGCCGCTGCTTGACGAGGGTTTGCAGCACCTGCATGGACTCCATGTCGTCGAGCGGCCGCACCTTCTCGATTTCTTTATTTTTGAGAGCGGATTTGACCATGCGCAGGACGCTGAGCCGCAGTTCATCCTTTTCCTTCATGGCGGCAGTCAGGTCGCTTTGAATGCGATCGATGTATCCCATTTGACTGTGAATGTTCCCTTCGTTTTGTTGAAAAAAAGGATATCACACGGTGAGCCGCTGGCGTGGGGAATGTGGCTCGAAGCGCGAGCGGAGCAGGCATGAAGTAATTTCGGCGGGAAAACGGTGGCCCGAAAATCCAGTCAGCGGCGTTCGCGCAAATTGCTTAGCGATGAGCCCGATGGCGAAGATAAAACCCGTGGAAGCTGAGGCCAAGCCCGCTCAAGAACAGCAAGGGGGAAAGGTAATTTGCCACGGCGGGTGGGATTGCGACCGGCGATATCCAAGGGCTGCTGGTTCCGGCGAAATAGCCGATCACAGCTGCACCGAGCATGAAGAGCAGGCCGCGCCGGATGCTGTCTCCGCCCCCGGCCGTAGCTGCGATCGGCCTGGGCGACCTCACTTCGGGCAATCTCTCACGGCAGAAGCTGCATTGTGTAAGCTTGTCGAAAACCCTTCTACCGCAGTACGGACATTCACGCATGGCCATGCTTGCCCCTTTGACCCCGATCATAAGTGATGCAAATCGCCGACCAACAGCTTGGCCTTCGATTCTAAACACTTGCCCGGGGCGAATGTTGCGGTGCGATGGGAGGGCTGTCCGAAAATGTAACCATGCGTGTAGGCCGCGAAAGAGCGCTATCGCGCGCAGAGTTTCGCCGCAGTATCGCCTAGCGCCAGCCGTTGCGTTCCCGGAGGCTCGTGATATGGGCCACGTGATGACGGCCATGCCACGCGTACTGCGCGAGCAGAAAATCCACGGTCGCGACGCCCCAGCTAGGATGGCGAAAGGTGCGCGGCCAGTCCGATGGCCCGAGCGAGCGAAGAAGGATCACCCAGCGTCTGTGCAAGTTTTCGAGCAGGGCTAAAGAGGGATCGATCGGCGGAGTCTTCGTGTCGGCGAGTTCGGCCCAGAGTTGTTCCTCGTAAGTTTGGATGGCCGGCTCGTTCTCCGTGAGTGCAAGCTTGAAGCGCGTGACGGCGTTCATGTGGCTGTCTGCAATATGATGAACGAGCTGGAGGACGGTCCAGCCGCCCGGCCGATAAGGCGTATCGAGCTGGCTCGCACTCAGACCGGCGACGGCGGCTGAAAGCCGTGCGGGCACTTCTTCGATTTGCGCGATGCAAGCGGTTCGCTCAGCGTCCGAAAGTTTTTCTACGCGCCGAAATTCGCCGATGGGATAACGCAGATCCTGGGGCATGAGACCTCCGCATGTGAGAGTTTCGAGGGAACTGGCGCGCAGACAAGGTCCAATTTGGCAGTCAGCGGCTGTTGTGCCGTTTCGCTGTTTCAAACAGCGGAGAAAGCTCGCGCAAGCGCTTCACAGTTTCAACGACCCGGTCTGCGACGTAGTCCACTTCTTCTTCGGTGTTGAACCGCCCGATGCCGAAGCGAATCGAGCTATGCGCGAGATCTTCGGAAACGCCCAGCGCGCGCAGAACGTGGCTCGGTTCGAGCGTGGCAGTGGTGCAGGCGGAGCCGCTCGATACGGCCACATCGTTGATGCCCATGAGCAGCGCATCGCCTTCGACGCCGGCGAAACTCAGATTCAGATTGCCCGGCAGGCGGTGGGCCATTGAGCCGTTGATCGTCGTGCCATCCAATCGGCCCATGATTGATTCTTTCAGCTTGTCGCGCAGGCGAATCAACCTTTCGCCTTCCGCGGAAATTTCCTTTTGCGCGATTTCGCAGGCTTTCCCGAGGCCGACGATGCCCGGAACGTTGAGCGTGCCCGATCGCAGCCCGCGCTCGTGCCCTCCGCCGTCGATCGATGGCGTGAGGTCGACGCGCGGGTCCTTGCGCCGGACGTAAAGCGCGCCAATGCCCTTCGGCCCGTAAATCTTGTGCCCTGAAATCGAAAGGAGATCGATTCCGAATTGCTCGACGTCGACGGGAATTTTCCCGATGGACTGCGCGGCATCGACATGAAACAAAACCTTTTTTTCTTTCGCGATTCTGCCGATTTCTTGAATCGGCTGAATGACGCCGATCTCGTTGTTCGCGTGCATGATTGAAATCAAGATCGTTTTCGGCGTGATCGCTCGACGCAAATCTTCAAGATTGATGAGGCCATCCCGGTTGACCGGCAGGTACGTGACTTCGCACCCAGATTGCTCGAGCCGCTTGCAGGCGTCCAGGACGGCCTTGTGCTCCGCCGCCTCCGTGATGATGTGATTCCCTTTGGAGCGGTACGCTTCAGCGGCGCCTTTGAGCGCAAGGTTGTTTGATTCAGTTGCGCCGCTCGTGAAGATAATCTCACGTGGGCTGGCGTGAATCAGGCGAGCGATCTGCGCCCGGGCGGTTTCTACCGCTTCTTCGGCTTTCCATCCAAACTCATGATTCCGGCTCGCTGCGTTCCCGAATTTTTCGGTGAAATAGGGCAGCATGGCCTCGAGCACGCGCGGATCGACCTGCGTCGTCGCGTGATTGTCCATGTAGATGGGCAGCTTGACTGGCATCGTTTCCTCGACGGTTAGCCCTTTCGCACTCGCCCAAACGCCTATCCGCTTACGCCGCTCCTCATTTCATGGGATGGCGCCCATTTCTTCAGAAACGCGGTGACGTCCTCGGGACCGAAGCGCGTGCTGTTCTCGAATTCGCCTTCTTTCTGGCTATAGACCACTTTGCCCTCGGAATCGAGAACGGCAAGGCCCGGGATTCCTTTCTTGATCGGCACACCATACTTCTCGGCGAGATCGAGATTTTTGTCCTCGTCGCCGACGTTGACGTGCACCACATGGTAATTGGCGTTCACCAGCGGTGCGATCGCCTTCGAATGAAACGTCGCATCCAACACATGGCAGTCGTAGCACCAGTTCGCTCCGAAAACCAGAATCACCCGCTTGTGATCCTTCGCCGCAGCGGCGAGAGCCGTGCTGATTTCGGCAGGAGCATCTTCCGGAGGCGCATAGAGATCGGTCTTTGGCTTGGCGGGCTCCGTCAAACGCCGCGGCGGATTCGGATACAGATCGTCACGCCTGGTAAAGACGATTCGCCACGTGCTGCCCTGTTGTTGCCAAAGCTGATGCATCGCCGCTGCATACGGCTCATCACCTGAACTCGTGCGCAGAGTGAACTCCATGCGAAGAACAGCCTCCACGAGCCCCTGGCCGCGGGGTTCAGTCGTAAGCAACTTCGGATTCACAGCCACCGGACCCTTCGCCATTACCGCTGCCCAGTAACGCGCCTCCGCGTCCGGATCCTGGACCGTGCCCTGGGGCGTTTGATCCTGCGCAGGAGGCATTTTCGAATAAAGCTCCGCCAGCGCGGATTCGCTTCCCGATTGAAGCGCCGCTTTCCAGCGCGTCAGTGGCTCAAATGTCGACTGCGCACCGGCCACAAGCGGCCAGATCAGCGACAAGACCAGCACGTGAAACAAGCGGCTCGTTTTCAAAACACCCTCCTGCCCGGAAGCGCGCCTGGATGAATTTTACCGCAGTCCCGGGCCTTGCCCTAGTTAGACGAATGGCTTGGGCGGATGTTGCAGCCGTGTAAACGAGCACGCCGCGTTGGCCTGTTTTTCCGGACGCTGCTACAATACTCCCGCATGACTGATTGGCGGCAGATCCAGGCTCGCATACGCAAGGCGAAGAGCGGTCCCGAAGCGGTGTCGAAACTTTCCGATCTTTTCAAGCGCACGCGCGATGCGATGGTCGCGTGGGAACTCGGCGCAATCGAAGAAAAAGCCGATCACAAAGAAGCAGCCGGAAATTGGTACGTGATCGCGGCGCAGCGTTTCCGCCGGGCTGATTGGAAGAAAAAGGCCGAAGAGGCGCTGACACGCTTGGGCGTCGCAATTCCCACCGGTGACGCGCCGCTTTCCGCTCCGATTTCGCACGAGGAATCTGCCAGTTCCACCTCCGAAAGCTCCGTGGGAGACCCCGAGGAAGCTCATCACGCTTCCGACGATGCTGAGGAAGCGTCCGCAGAAATAGAAGCGGAGGCGGCGCAGGAGCCAACGACTGCGCCTTCCGGATCGGCCGCGAATCAGGAACAAGGCCGCAGAAAACGCCGCCGGGGACGCCGTGGAGGCCGCGGCCGCCGGCGCAAAAGCCCCTCCAGCCTTCCCTCGCAAGCGTTCGCCGCGCAACCCGCATCGGTCAATGCGGAGTCGCATGCGGAGCCCTCCCCATCAAAAGTTGAACGGCGCGCGTTCGATCGCGTCGAAACAGAGCCGCCAATGCCGGAGCAGCTACGCCCTGTGCGCCCTGAAATGCCCGCACCGATGTTGCCCTCCGAGCGCACGGCTCACGGTCGCACCGAGCCTGGTCTGGCATCGCGGATGGCGCACCTCGAATCACTCTTGCGGCGCTTGCTCGGAAGTCCGTTGCGCCGCCTGGAGGACGCGGATGAAGCCCCCGCCGGTCCCGGCGTTTTCCTGCTTTCCGATGCGGATCAGACAACCTCCTATTACATTGAAGCTTGCCAGACGCTTCGCGTCGGTCTGGGGAATCTCGTGCGCGGTGGGCGCAGCGGAAAGGGCGGGCGCGGTCAGGGACAGACTTCCGAGGCAAGTCTGAAATCAAGGCTTGCGGAACATCTCGAGATCAACGAGGCAAAGGTCTCCCAATACCTAAAAGACCATTGCGTCGTTCGCTGGATACAGCTTGAGGACGAAGCTCCCCTATTGGCGCATTTCGCGATAGCGGTCCTTCGCACGCCACTCAATCTCAGCTGAGACGGCAGGTACACGAGTTCCGGGCTAATAGCGATCTATACTGCGAGAAGCCAGCGTGGAAGACGCGCTAACAGTTCACCGCCTGCAATTCGCCTTCACCGTCACGTTCCATTACATTTTTCCGCAACTCACGATGGGGCTCGCGCTGCTGATCCTCATCATCAAGACGGTCGCCCTGCGCAACCGGGATGAAAAATGGAATCGCGCTGCCCGGTTTTGGGCGAAGGTTTTCGGAATCAGCTTCGCGCTGGGTGTCGTTACGGGCATTCCGATGGAATTTCAGTTCGGCACGAACTGGTCGGAATTCTCGAAAGCAGCGGGCGGGGTGATCGGGCAGACGCTTGCGATGGAGGGCGTCTTTTCCTTCTTTCTCGAGTCGACCTTTCTGGGACTTTTTCTCTTCGGCGAAAAACGGCTGGGCCCGCGCGGCCATTGGTTCGCTTCTCTAATGATGTTCGTCGGCTCCTGGCTCTCCGGCTACTTCATCATCGCGACGGATGCGTGGATGCAGCACCCCGTGGCATATACTGCAGGGCCGAACGGTGAATTCGCGCTTGGCAGCTTCTGGGGACTCCTCTTCAATCCGTGGGGAATCTGGCAGTACGCACACAACATGACCGGAGCGGCGCAGACCGGCTGCTTCACCATGGCCGCAGTGGGCGCGTTTTATTTGCTGTCACACCGCCATCACGATTACGGAAGAATTTTCCTGCGCACGGCAGTCACTGTGGGCGTGATCGCGTCTCTGATGCAGCTTTGGCCCACGGGAGACGCGCAGGGCGTGATGATCGCGCGCTATCAGCCGGTGACGCTGGCGGCGATGGAAGGGCTTTTCGAAACGCAGCGGGGCGCGCCCGTCGCCATTCTGGGCCAGCCGGACGTGCCGAAGCGCGCGCTCGATAATCCGCTGGTGATTCCACGGGCGTTGAGCTTTCTTACGTACCG
>Ga0335078_10006814_pt1 | contig 16919 bp, 15 predicted proteins | sample Lox_Sample_32_FD_206711 | JGI IMG/M metagenome (GOLD analysis project Ga0335078, IMG submission 206711) | Soil microbial communities from Loxahatchee National Wildlife Refuge, Florida, United States - Lox_Sample_3.2 | ecosystem: Environmental > Terrestrial > Soil > Wetlands | place: USA... | reverse complement strand
CGGGATGCATGGTGTGCACGATGACCAGGTCGTAGTCCTCTCCCCGCGGATCCGGCGTGCTGGTCAGGCCCGGACGCCCAGCCAGCCGCATGGCGGGGATCAGCGGGTCGTGGTAGCTGACGTCGGCGCCCGCCGACGCCAGCCGCTCGGTCAGCGCGATGGCCGGTGACTCGCGCAGGTCCTGCACCCCGGGCTTGTAGGCGACCCCGGCGATAATGATCTTCTTGCCCGCCAGCTGGCCGTCCAGCACCTCACGCGCCCGGGCCGCCACCTGCTCCGGCCGGGCGCCGATCTGCTTCATGGCCTGCCTGATGAGCGGGCTCTCGTGATCGTGCTGGCGCAACTGCCACAGCAGGTAATGCGGGTCCACCGGGATGCAGTGACCGCCGACACCGGGCCCCGGCCGGACCGGCAGGAAGCTGTACGGCTTGGTCGCCGCCGCGCTGGTGACCTCCATCGGGTTGAGGTCCAGGACCCGGCACGCGTCCGCGAACTCGTTGGCGAGCGCCAGCACGACGGCGCGCTGGACGTTCTCGTAGAGCTTGGTGGCCTCGGCGGCCTCGGGTGAGCTGACCGGGTGAACCGAGTCGGTGATCTGGCTGAGCACGCGCATGGCCTCAGCCGTGCAGCGGGCCGAGGTGCCGCCGACTACGCGCGGGGTGGCCCGGTGGTGATGCTCGGGAACGCCCGGGTCGATGCGTTCCGGGCTGAACGCCACGAATACGTCGGTGCCGACCTTCATCCCCCGTCTCTCCAGCGGCCCGGTGAGCAGCTCGCTGGTCGTCCCGACGTAGGTCGTCGAGGTCAGGATCAGGGTCTGCCCCGGCCGGGCCAGGGTCACCGCGCTCTCGCACGCCGCCTGGACCGGGCCCAGATCCGGGACGTTGTCCCCGGTGACCGGCGTCGGCACGCAGATGATCACGGCATCCGCTTCCCGCATGTCGTCCATGCGGGTGGTCATCTCGAACGTGCCGTCCGCGACGGCGGCGGCCAGCGTGGCCTTATCCGCGTCATTCAGGTCCGCTTTGCCCGAGTGAATCGTCTCGAGCCTGTGCTGGCTGATGTCAATGCCGATGACGCGCTGGCACCGGCCATGCAGGGCCAGGGCGGTCGGCAGGCCGACATAACCCAGCCCGATAATCGCCACCGAGGTAAGCGGAGTCCGGGTGACGGTACTCATGATGTCTCCTTGCAATAGTCATTGACCGACTGGATGATGTCGTCCAGGGAATGGCCGGGGTGAAAGCCGACCAGATCCCCGGCGAGTGAGCAGTCCGGCACCCGGCGCTCCATGTCCTCATAGCCGGGGCCGTAGGCCGCGGCGTAGGGCACCTGCGTGGTGGCCGAGGCCGACCCGGTGAGCTGGATCACGCGCTGGGCGAGAGCCCCGATCGACACCTGCTCCGTGCTGCCCAGGTTGACCGCCCGGCCGCGGGCGGCGGGCGCCATGATCAGCGCGGCGAGCGCGGGCACGACGTCGTCCACGTGGCAGAAGCAGCGCACCTGCGCACCCGAGCCGAAGATCGTGAGCGGTTCCCCGGCCCGCGCTTGCCGGACGAACCTCGGGATGACCATCCCGTAGTGCCCGGTCTGCCGCGGGCCGACCGTGTTGAACAACCGGACGATCACGGCTTGCAGACCGCGTTCGTTAACGTAGGCGCTGACCAGGCTCTCGTCGATGGCCTTCGCCTCGGCGTAGGACCAGCGGGACTTCAGTGGTGACCCGGTGACCCGGTCGTCGTCCTCGGTGAGCCCGATCTTGGTGTTCTTGCCGTACACCTCGCTGGTGGAGGCGACGAGGATCGGGACGCCGTGCCGGGAGGCGGCGCCCACGACGTTCTCGGTGCCACGGATGTTGGTCTTCATGCTGTCCAGCGTCCGGCCCTGGATCAGGAAGACCCCCACCGCGGCCGCCAGGTGGAACACCAGGTCGGCCCCGGCCGTCAGCCGGTCGACGGTGCGCTCATCCAGAATGGTTCCCTGGACAAAAGTGAACTGTGGATGATCATGTACTTCGCGGAGATTGTCGAGGCTCCCGGTGCTCAGGTCATCGAGACCGGTGACCCGGTAACCGCGGTCCAGCAGGTATTCGGTCAGATGCGAGCCGATGAACCCGGCCGCCCCGGTAATAAGCACCCGGGTGGCCCGCCGTTCCGGGTCGTGCATTACTGGCGTCACCGTGATTCCCCCCAAAAACTTTCTCGATGCGCTAATCACAGGCTAGGAAAACGGCTAAGCCGGATCTCATGCGTTTGGGGTAGCCCGGGGTCGCCAGTTGGGCTGAATCTTTCGGCGCCGCGGCGATAATCTGTGGCGCCCATCACAAGGCAGCGCGGATAACACCGCGCCGGTCGCTGAAGTAGCCGCCTAGCCTGCCTGTGTGCGCGGCAGGTACGGGATTTCCAGCCGGACCGTGGTGCCCTGGCCGGGCGCGGTGGCCAGGTCGAGGCGGCCGCCGAGCAGCTCGGCCCGCTCCCGCATGCCCGACAGGCCGAACCCGGTTGGTCCCGGGCGGCCGGGTGCGGTCGCGTCGAACCCGGCGCCGTCGTCGGTCACCTCCAGCACCGCCCGGTCAGCCTGCCGGTACAGCCGGACCAGGACGGACCGGGCCGCGGCGTGCTTGGCCACGTTCTGCAGGGCTTCCTGGGCGGTGCGGTAGACGGCGGTCTCGGCGTGCTCGGCCATGCTCAGCTCGGCCGCCTCGACGCACACGGCCAGGGTGGGAAAGGTATGCGCCAGGCTGTCCAGGCTGGCCGCGAGGCCCAGGTCATCCAGGACCGGGGGGCGCAGCCCGGCGATCGCCGACCGGGTCTCATCCAGCGCCGCGGCGGCCAGTTCCTGGGCCCGGGCCACCTGCTCGGCGGCGACCCGCGGGGCGACCGGGATCGCGTCGGCCGCGGCGGACAGGTGGAAGAACAGGCTCACGATGCGCTGGCTGATGCCGTCGTGGATCTCGCCGGCCAGCCGGCGCCGCTCATTTTCCTGCCACTCCACGATCCGCTCGGCGAACGTCTCCAGCGCCTCTTCCCGCTCGGCCAGCCGGCGGTGCAGCCGGGCGTTCTCGATCGCCCCGGCCACCAGGCCGGCCACCGAGCGGAGCAGCTCCACATCGGCCGCGGTGAACTCACGCCGCCGCCGGGTGTGCACGTTCAGCACGCCCACCAGGTGGCCCAGCGGGGTAACCACCGGTACCGAGATCATCGAGGTGAACTCCTCGCCGCGCAGCGCCGGGATGTACCGGTAGCGGGGATCGGCGGTCTTGTTGTCGATGATCACCGCGGGCTCGCCATGATCAGCCACCCAGCCGGCCACTCCCTCGCCCACCGCGAGCTCGATGCTGCCCACCATCGTGTCGAACGGCGGGGTGGCCCCGCGCAGCTGCAGCTTCCCGGCCCGCTCGTCGAGCAGGTGCACGAAGCAGATGTCGGTCTCCGTGGTCTCGGTGACCAGCTGGGCGACGCCCTGCAAGATCCGGTCCAGGTCCAGGCCCGCCGAGATCGTCTCGATGACCCGCCGCAGCAGCTGCGCTTCCCGTTCGGCGTCGGCGACCCCGAGCCGGGCGGCGCCATTGCCGTTGCCCGCGGTCAATGGAAGACTCCCTCGCGCAGCGCGACCGCGATCGCCCCAGCCCGGTCGGACACCCCGAGCTTGCGGTAGATGCCACGGGAGTGAGTCTTCACGGTCTCCTCGCTGACCACGAGCTTCATCGCGATGGCCCGGTTCGACAGGCCGGCCACCAGCAGCGACAAGACCTCGCTTTCCCGCTGGGTGAGGCCCAGGTGGGCGCCGGGCCAGAACTCCCCGCTGCGCAGCCGGGCGGTGGACAGCGCCACCCGGCCGGCCAGGCTGGGCTCGATGAGCACCTCGCCGTCGCAGATCCGCCGGACGTAGTCCACCAGCTCGCTGCCCCGGATCCGCTTCAGCAGGAATCCCGCGGCCCCCACCCGGAGCGCCTGGTAAAGGTACTGCTCGTCGTCGTAGACGGTCAGGAAGACCACCCGGCAGCCGGGCTGGGCGGCCAGGATCTGGCGGCACAGGTCCAGGCCGCTGGCCCGGCCCAGCCGGACGTCGAGCAGCACCGCGTCCGGTTTCTGCTCGCTGACCAGCCGCAGCGCAGTGCCCGGGTCGCTGGACTCGCCGACGATGCGCACCTGGTCCTGGTAGGGCGCCAGCATCGCCTTGAGGCCGTCCAGCACCATCTGGTGATCGTCGACGATCACCAGGGTGATCACCCCGTCGGTCAGCCGGTCCATGCCCGGAAAAGTACCCGATGCGCGGGCCGGGGCACCGCGGTCACCGGCGCGCCTCGAGGAGATGCCAGAGCAGCAGCAGCTGCGCGATGGCCAGCGGCTCGCTGCGGCGGCCCGGCGCGATCTCGCCCAGCGTGTCCGGCAGCGCGTGGGCCGGGAGCGCGCTGTCCGGCTCGGCGGACAGCTGTTCCCAGATCGCCTTCTCCACGATCCGGCTGTCCTCGCGCGGCGCGTACCCGTGCACGTGCAGGGCATCCACCGGCCGGCCGGCGCAGTCCCGGATCAGCTTCAGGTGCACGGTGCGCCGGTCATCGTCGTCCAGCACGTGGGCCAGCTCCGGGTGCTGGATGGTGGGCCTGAGCAGGATCTCGGCGGACAGCGGGGGGCCGGCCAGGGCGGTATGCCCGGCGACCGGCGCGAACCTGACCGAGATGTCCGCCCACTGCCGCTGCGGCCGGATGTAGGCCTCCGAGTCCGGCTCGCGGCGGTCCAGCTCGGCCAGCACCTGGTCCCTGGTGTAGCCGCGCTCCGCGCAGTCCCGCTTCAGCTTCCACGACCGCCGGATCTGCTCCGGCGGGTCCAGGTATACGGCGATGTCGAAGCAGGCCCGGGCCAGCTTGGTGGACAGCGGCAGCAGGCCCTCGACGATCACGAACTCACGCGGCTCGACCAGGACCGGCCGGGTCAGCTGGCCGGTGGAGTGGTCGTAGACCGGCTTGAGGATGGGCTGCCCGAGCGCGAGCAGCTGCAGGTGCTGCTCCATGACCTCGATGTAGTTGCAGGCCGGGTTCAGCACCGTGAACGGGACCGAGCGGCGCTCCGCCCGGTCGTAGCGGTGATAGTCGTCCACGCACAAGGCGGTGGCCCGGTCGGGGCCCAGCGCCTCCGCGATGCCCCGGGTCAGCGTGGTCTTGCCGGCCGCGCTGTCCCCCGCGATGGCCAGCATGACCGGGCGGGGCGGCGGCGGGGATTCGCACCGGCGCAGCCGCATGAGCTTGTCCGGCATGAGCCTCATCGCCTCTGCTGCCTACGACCTGAATGTCAGCCTAAGCAGGGACGATCTAGCCTGCCTCCCCCCAAAGGGGGAGAACTGGGGGGACTAAGGTCAGACGTTGAAGCCCAGCGCGCGGAGCTGCTCGCGGCCGTCTTCGGTGATCTTCTCCGGCCCCCACGGGGGCATCCAGACCCAGTTGATCCGGAAGTCGCTGACCAGCCCGTCCAGCGCGGACCGGGCCTGATCCTCGATCACGTCGGTGAGCGGGCAGGCGGCGCTGGTCAGCGTCATGTCAATGGTGGCCATCCGGTCCGGGTCCAGGGTGACCCCGTAGACCAGGCCCAGGTCCACGACGTTGACGCCCAGCTCGGGGTCGACCACGTCGCGCAGCGCCTCCAGCAGGTCCTCGGTCTCCGGGGTGGTCTCCAGCACGGGCTGGCTGGCCGCGGCCTCGTCAGTCATCTGTCTGCTCCTTCGCTGCCTGGGCCGTCGCGTCCTTCCAGGCCATCCAGCCCAGCAGGGCGCACTTGATGCGCGCCGGGTATTTGGCCACCCCGGCGAACGCGACGGCGTCACCAAGAATTTCCTCGTCCGGCTGCTGCTGGCCCTTGGACTGCATCAGGCCGAGGAACTCCGCCTGCACCGCCATGGCCTCGGGCACCGTCCGGCCGATGATCAGCTCGCTCATCACTGACGCGCTGGCCTGGCTGATCGAGCAGCCGAGCGCGTCATAGGACACGTCGGCGACGACCGGCCCGGCGCCGCCGGAGTCCTTCAGCGTGACCCGCAGCGTGATCTCGTCGCCACACAGCGGGTTGACGTGGTGCACCTCGGCGTCGAACGGCTCGCGCAGGCCCTTGTGGTGCGGGTGCCGGTAGTGATCGAGGATCACCTCCTGGTACAGCGACTCGAGCTGCATCAGGTCCCGCCGAAGAAGCGCTGCGCCTGCTGGATCCCCTCGACCAGGGTGTCCACCTCCGCCTGCGTGTTGTACAGGTAAAACGATGCGCGCGTGCTGGCCTGGATGCCGAACCGCCGGTGCAGCGGCCATGCGCAGTGATGCCCGGCCCGCACCGCCACACCCAGCTCGTCGAGCACCTGGCTGAGATCGTGCGGGTGCACCTCACGCACGGTAAACGAGATCGCGGCGCCGCGGCTTCCCGGGTCGGCCGGGCCGAGCAGCCGCAGCCCGGGAATCGTGCCCAGCGCGCCCAGCGCGTAGCCGGTCAGGTCGCGCTCGTGCGCCCGGATCTGGCCGAGGCCGGTCTCGGCCAGGTAGTCGATGGCCGCGTCCAGCCCGGCCGCCTGCGCGATCGGCATCGTGCCCGCCTCGAACTTGTGTGGCGGGGGCGCGAACGTCGAATGGTCCATCCAGACGCTCTCGATCATCTCCCCGCCGCCGAGGAAGGGCGGCATCTCCTCGAGCAGCTCGCGGCGGCCCCAGAGCATCCCGATGCCGGTCGGCCCGCACATCTTGTGCGCGGTCGCGCCGAGGAAGTCCGCGCCCAGCTCGTGCACGTCGACCGGCATGTGCGGCACCGACTGGGCCGCGTCCACCAGGACCAGCGCGCCGACCGCATGCGCGGCGTCGGCGATCTCCCGCACCGGGTTGATCGTGCCCAGCACGTTGGACTGGTGGGCCAGCGCGACCAGCCTGGTCCGGTCGGTGATCAGCGATTCCAGCTGGGACAGGTCGAGCTGGCCGTCGTCGGTCACCCCGAACCAGCGCAGCGTTGCGCCGGTCCGCTCGCACAGCAGCTGCCACGGGACGATGTTGGAGTGGTGCTCCATCTCGGTGATGACGATCTCGTCGCCCGGATTTATCCGCAGGCTCCCGCGGGCATTGCCCAGCGAGTACGCGACCAGGTTGATGCCCTCCGAGATGTTCTTGGTGAACACCACCTCGGCCTCGTCGCCGGCCCCGATGAACCGGGCCGCCTTGATCCGGGCCCCCTCGTAGGCGGCGGTGGCCTCCTCACCGAGCTGGTGGCTGGCCCGGTGGATGTTGGCGTTGTGCCGCTCGTAGAAGTCGTTCATCGCGTCGATGACCTGGCGCGGCTTCTGCGAGGTATTGGCGCTGTCCAGGTAGGCGAGGGCACGGCCGTCACGGACCTGCCGGTCCAGGATCGGGAAGTCCTTGCGGATCCGCGCCACGTCCAGGGTCACGAGGCTGCTCCTACTTTCACAAACCGCTCGTAACCCTCGGCCTCCAGCTGCTCGGCCAGCTCAGGCCCGCCTTCCTCGACGATCCGGCCGCCGACGAACACGTGCACGAAGTCCGGCGTGATGTAGCGCAGGATCCGCGTGTAGTGGGTGATCAGCAGCACCCCGTGGCCCTCGCCGGCGCGGAACCGGTTGATGCCCTCGGACACCACCCGCAGCGCGTCGATGTCCAGCCCGGAGTCGGTCTCGTCCAGCACCGCGATCTTCGGGTTGAGCAGCTCCAGCTGGAGGATCTCGTGCCGCTTCTTCTCCCCGCCGGAGAAGCCCTCGTTGAGGTTGCGCTCGGCGAACGACGGCTCGACGGACAGCGCGGCCATAGCCTGCCGCATCTCCTTGAGGAACTCACGGAGCTTGGGCGGCTCGCCGCGCACCGCGGTCACCGCGGTGCGCAGGAAGTTGGATACGGTCACCCCGGGCACCTCGACCGGGTACTGCATGGCCAGGAACAGCCCGGCGCGGGCCCGCGCGTCCACGCTCATGGCCAGCACGTCTTCCCCGTCCAGCGTGACCGAGCCGCTGGTCACCTGGTACTTCGGGTGCCCGGCGATGGCGTACGCGAGGGTGGACTTGCCCGACCCGTTCGGCCCCATGATGGCGTGGGTCTCACCCGACCTGACCGTCAGGTCCACGCCGCGCAGGATCTCCCTCGTGTCGCCAGCCGCGTCTGACACGCTCACGTGCAGGTCGCGGATGTCGAGAGTGGCCATCGATATATCTCCTGGTCTGTCAGCTCTGTCTGTTAGCTCTGTCTGTTAGCTCTGGTCAGTCGCGGGCACGGCCACGTACACGGCGTCCCCGTCGATCTTCACCGGATAGGTGGGCACCGGCGTGGTCGCCGGCGGCCCGGTCGGCGCGCCGCTGCGCAGGTCAAAGCACGAGCCGTGCAGCCAGCACTCGACGGTGTGGTCGTACACCTCGCCCTCGGACAGCGGCACTTCCTCGTGCGAGCACACGTCGTGCAGCGCGTACACCTCGCCGTCGACCCGGATCACCGCCACCGGCACGTCGCCGACGGTCACCCCGATGGCGCCCGCGTCCGGTAGCTCGCCGAGCGTGCACACCTGCACGAACGTGCCGGTGCCGGTCATGTGGGTGTCGCTCATGCCGGCGACCCCAGCTGGGCCAGCTCGTGCTCGACCGCGGCGCTGATCCGCGCCCGCAGCTCGGCGACCTCGATCCGGCTGATCAGCTCGCCGAAGTAGCCCCGGATGACCAGGCGGCGGGCCTCGTCCACCGGGATGCCGCGCGCCATCAGGTAGAACAGGTGCTCATCCTCCAGGCGGCCGCTGGTACTGGCGTGCCCGGCGCCCACCACCTCGCCGGTGAGGATCTCCAGGTTCGGCACCGAGTCGGCCCGCGCCCCGTCGGTGAGCAGCAGGTTGCGGTTGCGCTCGTACGTGTCGGTGTCGGTCGCCTCGGGCCGGATCAGCACGTCACCGATCCACACCGAGTGCGCGCTGTCGCCCTGCAGCGCGCCCTTGTACTCCACCCGGCTGCGGCAGTGCGGCTGGGCGTGGTCCACGAACAGCCGGTGCTCCAGGTGCTGGCCCGCGTCGGCGAAGTACAGCCCGAGCAGCTCGGCGTCCCCGCCCGGCCCGGCATAGCTGACCGAGGGAGCCAGGCGCACCACGCCACCACCAAACGAGACGACCGCGTGACTGAAGCTCGCGTCCTTGCCCAGTTTCGCGTGGTGATGACTGAGGTGCACGGCATCGTCATCCCAGTCCTGCAGGCTCACCACCGACAGCGAGGCACCCTCCCCCACGACGAACTCGACATTGTCCGCATACGTGGCCGACCCCGCGTGATCAAGGACTACCACGGCACGTGCGTTATGACCTATCTCGACTGTCGTGTGCCCGAACGCCACCCCGGCGCCGTCATGTCCGCGCACCGAAATAACCGTGGGCTCGGTGACATCCACGTCGGCAGGCACCGACACGATCCAGGCGTCAGTGAACCCGGCAAACGCCTTAGCGCTAACCCGGTCGCCGGGCACGTAGGCGGTGCCGATCCGGGGGTCACCGCGTTGCGCCAGCACAGCGGCGACACCCGGAGCGGCATCGACCTCGGCACTGACCTTCCCGGCCGGAAGCGGCCCATCACCGTGCAATGACCGCAGCCGGCGCAGCGGCGTGAAGCGCCATTCTTCCTCACGCCCCGTCGGCACCGGAAAATCAGCCGGGTCGAACGACTGGTGTTCGTGCAGCCGGGACACTGGGGCGGAGGATTCCACCGCCCCGGAGAGCGCCGCCATCAGCCGACCGCCCCCTCCATCTGCAGCTCGATCAGCCGGTTCAGCTCAAGCGCGTACTCCATGGGCAGCTCGCGGGCGATCGGCTCGACGAACCCGCGGACGATGGTGGCCATCGCCTCGTCCTCGGTCATGCCCCGGCTCATCAGGTAGAACAGCTGATCCTCGGAGATCTTGGAGACGCTGGCCTCGTGGCCCATCTCCACGTCGTCTTCCCGCACGTCCACGTACGGGTAGGTGTCGGACCGGCTGACCGTGTCCACCAGCAGCGCGTCGCACTTGACCGTGGACTTCGAGTGCGGAGCACCCTCCTGGACCTGGATCAGGCCCCGGTAGGAGGTGCGGCCGCCGGCCCGGGCCACCGACTTCGACACGATCGTGGACGACGTATTCGGCGCGCAGTGCACCATCTTGGCCCCGGCGTCCTGGTGCTGGCCTTCGCCAGCGAACGCCACGGACAGCGTCTCGCCCTTGGCGTGCTCGCCCATCAGGTAGACGGCCGGGTACTTCATCGTCACCTTGGACCCGATGTTGCCGTCGATCCACTCCATGGTCGCCCCGGCCTGCGCGATCGCGCGCTTGGTGACCAGGTTGTACACGTTGGCCGACCAGTTCTGGATCGTGGTGTACCGGCAGCGCGCGCCGGGCTTCACGATGATCTCGACCACCGCCGAGTGCAGCGAGTCGGACTTGTAGATCGGCGCGGTGCAGCCCTCCACGTAGTGCACGTAGGAGCCCTCGTCCACGATGATCAGCGTGCGCTCGAACTGGCCCATGTTCTCGGTGTTGATCCGGAAGTAGGCCTGCAGCGGGATCTCCACGTGCACGTTCTTCGGCACGTAGATGAAGCTGCCGCCGGACCACACGGCCGTGTTCAGCGCGGCGAACTTGTTGTCGCCCGGCGGGATCACGGTCGCGAAGTACTCCTGGAACAGGTCCGGGTGCTCCTTGAGCGCCGTGTCCGTGTCCAGGAAGATGACGCCCTTTTCCTCGAGGTCCTCGCGGATCTTGTGATAGACCACCTCGGACTCGTACTGGGCGGCCACCCCGGCGATCAGCCGCTGCTTCTCCGCCTCGGGGATGCCCAGCTTGTCGTAGGTGTTCCTGATGTCCGCGGGCAGCTCGTCCCAGGTCGCCGCCTGCTTCTCGGTGGACCGGACGAAGTACTTGATGTTCTCGAAGTCGATCTCGCCCAGGTCGGCGCCCCAGGTGGGCAGCGGCTTGCGGTTGAACAGCTTAAGGCCCTTCAGCCGCAGGTCCAGCATCCACTCCGGCTCGTTCTTCTTCGCCGAGATGTCCCGGACGACTTCCTCGGACAAGCCGCGGCGTGCGGCGGCACCGGCCACGTCCGAGTCGGCCCAGCCGAACTTGTACCGGTCAAGCCCCTCAAGCTCGGGGTGTGCGGTCGTGGTCATACGGAGATGCCTCCGGTTGCGGTTGGGTTACTGGGGTGTGCGGGTTCAGTTGTGCGCTGACCGCCGGGCGCGCTGTGCAGCAGCGCGGGCGCGGTCACGTGCGTGGTGCAGATCCCGTCGCCACGGGCGATCGTGGCCAGCCGCTGCACCGGGGTGCCGAGCAGCCGCGCGAACGCCTCTGTCTCCGCCTCGCATAGCTGCGGGAACTCGGCGGCCACGTGGGCGACCGGGCAGTGGTGCTGGCACAGCTGCTCGCCACTGGCTGCGGCGGCGTGGGTACCGGGTACAGCAGCGCTGGCACCGGGTGGATTCCCGGCGTCCGCGCGGTTTTCGGGGACGCGGCTGGCCGACGCGGCGTAGCCGTCCGCGGACAGCGCCTCGGCCAGCGCGCTGACCCGCTCCCCCGGCGCCGCGGCCTCGACCACCGGGCGGTACCGGTTCTCCAGGTCGGCCACCTGGCGCTGGGCGAACTCGGCCACTGCGGCGGGCCCGGCCACCTCGGCCAGGAAGCGCAGCGCCCCGGTGGCCAGGTCGTCATAGGCGTGCTCGAACGCGCTCCGGCCCACGTCGGTGATGGCGAACAGCTTGGCGGGCCGGCCACGCCCCCGGCTGGCCGGGCGGCGGGCCGACCGGGTCTCGATCATCCCGTCGGCCAGCAGGTTGTCCAGGTGCCGCCGGACCGCGGCCGGGGTCAGGTTCAGCCGGGTGCTCAGCCCGGCCGCGGTCACCGGGCCGTTCTCCAGGATCAGCCGGGCGATCTGGGCCCGGGTGCCGCGCTCCGAGCCGGGCGGGGCCGGGGCAGCACTCAGCCCGGCGCCGCGCGCGGTGCCCCGCGCCGGGCCTGCCGGTGTAGCCGCCGATCCCACGTATTTCACAACATCATTGTGCCGTAAATGCTTCCGGGCCCGCAATCCGGCCCCCCGGACGGCTGGTGCTGGCTGCCTGAAGTTCTCGGCATCAGCCGGGAGGACTATCGAAATTAAGTACGATTTATTTCTCTGCAGTGCTACTATGGTAGCCGTTACCAGCCTTCCGTTGATTGGATCGCGATGCAGCTTCAGTTACCGGACGAGCAGCCGCTACTCAGCGCCGAGCCCCCCACGGACGAGGAGTTGTCTGGACTGGCACCAGACCCGGACTGCGACCCGCCTGACGGCCCGGACGCCAGGCTGAGCGGTCTGGCCGGGCCGGAACGGGACGCGTATCTAGCGGCTGCCCAGCAGCCACCCCGGCCACAGGTGTTCGCGCCGGGTTTCCTGCCGCGGGAGACGGGGCCGGGAGCTGGATTTGCCGCGGGCGGCCCGCTGGACCGGCTCCCCGCGGGCGCCGTCCTTGGCCAGTTCGCGGCCGGCGCCTGGGCTCACGGCCTGGCCGGGGCGAACGAGGACGAGCTGATCGGCATGCTGGCCGCCTGGCGGCGGCTGACCTCCTGGGCCAGCGCGGGTGAGCTGGCGACCGTGGCCGAGCTGACCCAGCGGCGCCGGTCCCAGGTGGCGGCGGGCGGTGACCCGGACCTGATGGAGTACCTGCCTGACGAGCTGGCCGCCGCGCTCACTCTGACCAAGCGGGCCGCCGGCGGCGTACTCGACTTCGCCTGCGGACTGGCCCGGCTGCCCCGCACCCGGACCGCGCTGGGCCGCGGGGACATCGACCGGCCGAAGGCGCTGCTGCTGGTGAACGAGACAGGCAGCCTGAGCGACGCGTTGGCCGCCGTGGTGGAAGAACAGGTCATCGGGGCCGCGTCCAGCCAGACGACGGGCCAGCTGCTGGCCGCCACCCGGCGGGCCGTGCTGGCCGCTGATCCGGCGGGCCGTGCTGGCCGCTGATCCGGCGGGCCGTGCTGGCCGCTGATCCGGCGGGCCGTGCTGGCCGCTGATCCGGCGGCCGCGGTGCAGCGCCGGGAGAAAGGGCAGCGGGACGCGCGGGTTGAGGTGTGGACCGAGCAGTCCGGCACGGCGGCACTGGCCGGCCGGGACCTGCCGCCGGCCGCCGCATTGGCCGCCGACCAGCGCATCGATGCGCTGGCCCGCCGCCTCAGGGCGGCTGGGGCGGCCGGCCCACTGGGCCAGCTGCGCGCGCATGTCTATACCGCCCTGCTGCTCGGTGAGTCCGTCGAGTCGCTCTGCCCCCGTCCATCGTCTTCGCCCTCGGCCGGGCCCCTGGCGGGCTCGGTCAATCTGACCATGCCGCTGTCTAGCCTGCTGGGTACGGATGAGGGACCCGGCGAGGTGCCCGGTTTCGGGCCGCTGGACGCTGGTGCCTGCCGATCACTCGCTGCCGCGGTGGCCGCGCGGCGAGGCGGCCGCTGGTGCCTGACGATCACCGACTCCCGGGGCCGGGCCGTGGGGCACGGCTGTGCCCAGCAGGCACCTCAGGGCGCGAGCTGGGCGCTGCTGGTCAAGATCACCGATCTGGCGTCCGGGTCCTGCGCGCCACGCCACAGCCAGCATCAAGACGGCAACGCCGGCTACCGGCCGTCGCGGCGGCTGCGGCACTTGATCGAAAGCCGGCACCGGACGTGCGTGTTCCGCAGCTGCCGCCGGGCAGCCAGCCGCTGCGACGCTGACCATACGGTCCCGTATCACCTGGGCGGGGCCACCTGCCGATGTAACCTGGCGCCGTCGTGCAAGCGATAACAACACAGGTTGATTAGCCATCGCTGCAAGTGAGCACCGTCGGCTCCTCGTATGCGGCGTGAAGGGTTTCGACGCTTCCAAGCCGGATATCGCCCGGCATGACTTCTGTCTGGGCAAACACTTCACGCAACCAGAAGACTAGCCGCGATTCCCTGGACTTACCAGAACTTACCGGAGCAGTCATGGTAAGCTCTGGTAAGTTCAGTCGAGCGGGCAGGGCAGGTTATGAACCTGGGTGAAATCATTGCCGGGCTGCGGGCGGCCGGGGCTGAGTTCGAGGACGTGGAGGCCAAACGGGCGGCGGGAGGGGTGCCGGAGAGCCTCGCTTCTACACTGTCGGCGTTCGCGAACGCGCGCGGCGGGCTCATCATCCTCGGACTCGACGAGCGGCAAGGGTTCGCGGCCACAGGTGTACCGGATGCGGCGGCGGGGCGGAATGCCGTCGTGAGTACCGCGCGGGAGAAGCTGACACCGCCGCCGACGCTGAGCGTCGACGTCGCACCGTTCGAGGGCGTCAACTTGGTAGTCGCGGAAGTCCAGCCGTTGCCGCCGACACAGCGCCCCTGCTACGTCACGGCGAGGGGTCTCTATGGCGGTGCCTATGTCCGGATCGGCGACAGTGACCAGCGGCTGACGCCGTATGAGATCGACCGGATGCGGGAGAATGCAGGGCAGCCGCACTGGGATGACGAACCGGTTATCGAAGCAACCGTGCAGGACCTCAACCGGGACTCCTTCTCACGGCTCATCGAGAATGCGCGCCGACGGTCACCACGGGTGTTCGGGAATGCCGACGAAGCGGACGCGCTTGCGATGCTAGGCGTGCTGGTCCGCCATGAGGGCATCCTGGTGCCGTCGCTGGCAGGCCTGCTCAGCGTTGGCCGCTACCCGCAGCAGTTCTTCCCGCAACTGATGGTGTCAGTTGCGGTTTACCCACACGTCGAGCGCGGCCGGAGCGGGCCGGGAGGAGTCCGGTTCCTGGACAGCGCGGCACTGGGCGGCGCCGTCCCCGACATGGTGGTAGACGCCGTCCAGGTAGTGCAGCGGAACCTGCGCGTCGTCAGCCGCGTGATAGGCGCCGGTCGTCTGGACCAGTGGGAGATCGAGCCGGAGGTGATCCGGGAGGCCGTCGTCAATGCTCTGATGCACCGGGATTACAGTCCGCAAGCACGTGGCACCCAGGTACAGGTGGATGTGTTCCCGGACCGCGTCGAGGTCACAAGCCCCGGTGGGCTCTTCGGCAACGTCCGCCTTGAAGGGCTCGGCGAGAGCGGCACATCGTCCTCCCGCAACCCGCGCCTCGCTGCGTTGCTGCAGGAAACGGGAGACCCGGTTACTGGGCGGCCCGTGGCCGAGAACCGCGGGTCCGGGGTGAGCCTGATGATCGACCGGGTGCTGGAGGACACCGGAGTCGTCCCAATCTTCACAGCGAACCTCGACCAGTTTCGGGTGATCCTCCCGCGCAGTTCCCTGGTGACACCGGAATTCCTCGACGCGCTGGGCCAGCATGTGGACATCGCGCGCCTGTCTAACACCCAGATGGCCGCTATAGCTCTCGCCAGCTCCGGTTACGACATCGACCAGGCTGTCTTTCGGAGGCTGGGCCTTCCCCCCGGCCAGGCGCGCAGAGAACTGGCCGATCTTGTGGTGCTCGGCCTGCTGCGTTCACGCAAGGCGCGCGATGAGGGACCATACCGGCTCAGCGCAGACCTTGCCTCCGGCCGTCAGTCGCCTCCTCTTCCGAAACTCCCGGAAAACGGCCTGGGCGCAAAGATCATGGCCGCCTTGCGCGAAGTGGAGGACGCGAGCCGCGAAGAACTCCAACAGGCTACCGGCACGGCCCGGAGCCGCCTGACGAGTGCACTACAGGAACTAGTCGATCTTGGGTTCGTCGAGGCCACCGCACCGTCGCACAGCCCCAACCGCCGCTACCGCGCGATTCGCTTATGATCAGGATCCTCATCTACCGGGCTGATTTCGCGTCCCTTCCCGGTCCGGGAAGAGACGCGTCCACCCGCATCCCTCGGTCCGGCACATCCAGCTCAGCCGCCGTTGCCGGGGCGTGTCGGCCCGCGTGCGCACATCTTGCACCTGCTTTCCGCACCGTGGGCATTCGGGTGGCTGGGCGAGTTCGTCCGCCCGCTCGTGCTCAAGGATCCGCTGGGCGAGTGTCGCGCTCTGGAACAGCGCCATGATTTCGTGCCGCGTGCCTGGCCTGTGCGCCAGGACATTCATGCTGCCGATGAATGTCAGCCGCCGGTCGATGACGATGATCTTCTGATGCTCGTCCCGCAGGTACACCGTCGCCGGAACCTGTGTCGCGAGTTCGGAATGCCGGGCCGCCAGGTGGCGGGTGACCTTGTCCCGGGGCAGGATGACTGCGTGAACCCGCACGCCGCGGTCCTGCGCGTCGCGCAGATGCGGCAGGAGCTCCTCCGAGCGCCGCCCGACCCAGGGACTCCACAACCAGATGTCCTGTAACGCCTGGTCGAACCGGGCGGCCAGTTCTGTCGGCAGTATGTCCTCGTCGTACAGGTCGATCAGGGTCGCGTGGCCGCGCAGTGCCCGCCAGATATCTCCGGCTACCGGATCGGCTGGTACTTCCGGAAGCTGGAGCACGTCGGCCGCACGAACGACGTGGATCTCGCCCCCGACGAGCAAGTCCCGGACGCCACGCAGCGGCCCGGTGCATGCCTTCCTGACCGCGGCCGCGTTCGCGATGAGATAAAGCTTGCGCCGTGCACGGGTGATTCCGACGTTGAACAGGCGGAGCCCGCTCGCCTCATAGCGGGTGCCCTCCAGCATGCCGTTCGCGACCCAACCTCGCCGCCGTCCGTCCTCGACAAGGTCGAAGATGACGGTGTCGAACTCGCGGCCCTGGAACCGGTGCGAGGTACCAACCTCAATCCGCGGATTGGCACCGGATTCATTGAGCAGGTCCTGAACGAGATCCGCCTGGAGCCGGTAAGGCACGACAATCCCCACCTGCGGGGTACCGCCGTCTCCAGCGGAAGCCGCCGCCAGAGCCTGGGCGAGCAGCGCCCCGACCGGCCACCACCGTCCGCTGCCCTTGGCACCGGGCCGGACACTTGCGAGCTCCTCGCCGAGCCCGTCGACGTCGACCAGTACGATCTCCTGCCGCCGGAC
>Ga0335078_10006813_pt1 | contig 16919 bp, 16 predicted proteins | sample Lox_Sample_32_FD_206711 | JGI IMG/M metagenome (GOLD analysis project Ga0335078, IMG submission 206711) | Soil microbial communities from Loxahatchee National Wildlife Refuge, Florida, United States - Lox_Sample_3.2 | ecosystem: Environmental > Terrestrial > Soil > Wetlands | place: USA... | reverse complement strand
CGAAGGCCAGGTAGTCGCCGGCGCTGGACACGAGCCCGGCTCCGCCCGACGGGAAGGCGGGCATGGTGCTCCACTCCCCGTCGGGCTCGTCGTAGACGCGGGGGACGCCGGTCTCGGGGTCGGTGGCGCAGGCGGTGGTGAAGCGCCCGAGGACGGCGGCGGGGACGGCGAAGCCGGTGTCGCGCATGCCCAGGGGATCGAAGATCCGCTCCCGGAGGAACGCCGGGAAGCTCTGCCCCGACGCTCGGGTGACCAGCACGCCGAGGACGTCGGCGCCCGTGTGGTACAGCCAGCGCTCCCCGGGCTGGGCCATGAGCGGCAGCGTGGCAAGTCGCTGCATCCATTCGTCGGGCTCCGGAGGCAGGCTCGGCCGGGGAGGGCCCACGCCGAGGCCGAGCGCGGCGGCGGCGTCGCTGACCGGGCACGGCCCGAAGTAGGCGCCGAACCCCATGCGGAAGGTGAGCAGGTCGCGCACCGTGACGGGCCGGTTGGCGGGGACGGTGTCGTCGAGGGGCCCGTCGATGCGGCGCAGCACCCGGCGCCCGGCGAGCTCGGGCAGCAGGTCGTCGACCGGGTCGTCGAGGCGCAGCACGCACTCCTCGAGCAGGATGAGGGCGGCCACGGCCGTCACGGGCTTGGTCATCGACGAGATCCGGAAGATGGTGTCGGGCTGCACCGGCCGGCCGCCGCCCGCCGCGCTCGACCCCATGGCCTCGATCCGGACCTCCCCCCGGCGGGCCACGACCGAGACCAGCCCCGGCACGCCCCCGGCTTCGACGTGGCCGAGCAGCACGTCGCGCAGGCGGTCGAGGCGGGACGGGGACAGCGCGGCGGCGGGCATCAGGACGGCAGACGGTGCCCGGGGACCCGACTCATCGCTCTTCGGCACATCCGCCTCAGGGGCGCATACCCCGCACGAGGTCGGCGAGATCGTCGAAGAGCACGGGCCGCAGGACGGCGCCGGGGGTGGGGGCGGCGCTCACGGGCAGGGTCCCCCAGCGGGCCCGCGCCGCGGCCAGGGCCGAGGGCCGGTCCGGCGGTGCGGCGAAGGCGTGGACGAGGTCGGCCTCGAACCGCACCACGAGATGGTCGAGGAGGTGGTCGCGCAGAGGGGCGCTCTCGTCGCGCTCACTGGCACCGGGCAGGCTCCCCCGGGAGAGCACCGGGGTGGACAGGACTGTCGTCGCACCGGCCCACAGGTCGTGGGAAGGGACGAGCTCGAGCGCGGTGGCGCCCGAGGCGGCGTAGGTGGGGTGGCGCATGGCCAGGCCGAGCACGTCGTACTCGAGAACGGCCTCGATGATGCGACGCTCCTCGAGGACCGACACGCCGTGCTCGCCGATGGCCACCACCTGCTCCCAGTAGCACAGGTCCACGTGGCGGTACTCGAGCCCGGGATGCTCCGACGCCGCCACCTCGTAGCGGACCTCGAAGAACGGGCGGAGATATTCGGCCCGGGCCACCGTCTACTCCCGGACCAGCACCTGGGTCATGCAGCGGTTGGCGCCGTAGCCCTTGCGGATCTCGGAGAAGTCGAGGAGCTCGGCGTCGACGCCCGCCGCGGCCAACGACCGCTCGTACTCCCACAGCTGGCGGTCGTGGACCTGCTCCTGGTCCCTGCCCGTCGACCCGAGCACGGCCATGTCCCGCAGACACAGGACGTTGCAGCCGTACATGTCCTGGTCCTCGAAGGTGAGGGGGACGGCCTGCACGCGCAGGTGGTCGCGCAGGAAGTCGGGGAACGGCACCCCGGTGGCGTCACGCACCGGGAGGTAGTCCTCGTCAGGGCCCTTGGCGTACACGTCGACGCGCGGGACCCGCCGCCACGAGGCGCCGTCCTCCGCCGTGCCGGGGCCGGCGGCCGGGGGCACACCGATGCCGATCCGGGACGCCTCGACGAGACACACCTTCGTGCCCACGAGGTTGAAGTAGGTGTCGAGGTGCATCTGCTGCTGCAACAGGGCAGGGCCGTCCTCCGGGTCGCGCACCACCGCCAGGTGGGGGTAGCCGAGGGCGGCCGCACCCGCACCGGTGGTGAGCTGGCGCACGGCGTCGTCGTTGGTGCGTGCGCCCACGCCGAGCAGCGCATAGTCGCCTGCCGCCACGAAATCACCCCCCTCGAGGACCCCCGGATCGGTGACCTGGTAGCGGGGCTCGACGCCGATGGCCTCGAGGACCAGGCGCATGAGGTCGACCTCGGGCCGTCGCACGGGACGCTTGAACCGGCCCAGCACCACGCCGCGGTCGGTGGCGATGAGCGGGTCGCGGGTGAAGTAGAGGTTCGACAGCGGGCGCGACACCAACGCGGGGTCGTTGCTGACCGAGCCCGAGACGACGATGGGGTGCTCGAGCAGGATGCGCACCACGTCGCGGAAGCCGAGACGGTCCACGATGTCCTGCGGCACCGGTGGCGCCGACCCGCCCTCCCGGGCCTCGTAGTGCAGCAGCGGTGCGGCCCTGCGCGCCAGGTCGTCCCGACCGCGCAGCGCCTCGCGCACGCTGATCACCTCGATGTCACGGTCGGCGAGGGCCTCGCAGTACGTCCGGTGCTCTCGGCTGGCCACGTCCGAGTCGAAGGTGGCAGCGAACGACCCCTCTTCGGGCCACAGCAGGGCCGACAGCAACTCGGTGCCGGGTTCGTGGACCAGGACCACCCGGGCCCGTCCCGTCTCGGTGGCAACCCGGGCCACGACGGGCTCGTCGTGGAGTTCGGTCGCCACGGTGGAAATCTACCGTCGCGCCCGACGAGAGCGTTGACTCACTCCGTCGGCGCCACCCCGGCCCCGCTGGCTTCCGGTGCATCGTCGCGCCCGGTCTGCGCCTGCTGCGCGCGCACAGCGCGCCACAGCAGCATCTGCAGGATGTCCGCCGACACCGCCCCGACCTCTTCGGGGGTACGGTCGAAGTCGGTCATGAGGGCGTAGGTGCTGAAGCCCGAGAAGTACAGGCCGAAGGCGAGCACCAGCGAACGGGGAGGTTCACCGGTGCCACCGGCTGCGCTCCACGCCCGCCGGGTGAGGTAGCGCACGCCGCGGACGCGGGCGTCCCGGCGGATGTGATGGACCTCGGCCAGCACCTCCGAGGTCTCGTGGGTCGGGACGTGGATGTCCCAGAACGCCTCGCCGATGACCTCGAGGTTGCGGGTGTGGACCACCATGGCCAGGCGCCGGAGCCAGCCGTCGACATCGTCGCCCAACGGGCTGGCGGGCTGACCGGCAGCCTCGAACATGTCCTTCACCGTCGCCAGGATCAGGGCGTCGTGGCTCCCGTAGTGGCGGAAGATGGTGCGGGGGCTGACCCCGGACACCAGGGCGATCTCGTCGACGGTGGCGTCGAAGCCGCGCCGGGCCACCACCTCGAGCGCCGCCCGCCTGATCCGGGTGCGCGTCAGATCCGGGTCCTCGCTGGCCAGCGAGGGGGGCAGTGACGGGCCCGAGGACCCCGTCGCCGGCACAGCGTCCTCGCCGGCGGCGGGATCGACCCCCGCAGGCACCTCCGGCGGCACCTGCCCGTGTACGGGCACCTCCGTCGGCTCACGATCGGACACGCGGCACCCCCCGCCGGGCGGCGCGTGTCGTCACGACCTGAATCGCTCGCCCACCGAGTAATTGTAGACGTCGAAGAACCGGACCTCGGGCTCCTGCCCCAGCCCCAGCTCGGCGAAGGCCGGCTCGAGCCGCTCGTGGAGGAACCGGTCGAACGACTCACGCGTCTCCCAGACGTCGACCACCCGGAAGCCGTCACCGGTGTCCGTGACCCAGTGGAACAGCTCGTGCCTGGACGCAGGGCCACCGGGGAGCCGCCCGATGGCCTCGTTGATCCGGTCGTAGTGCTCGAGGGTCGCGCCGTTGAAATCGAGCTGCACCGCCACCGCCATTGGCACCTCCGCAGCCTCAAACCCGGATCAGGATACGACCGATGCGCCCGGCGCGCACGGGTGCGACGCCCGGGCACCACCGGGTGACCTGGCGCGCCGGGACGCGTGCGGGCGGACCCGTCAGCCGGGCACCGCCGGGTCCTTGAGCTCCACGATGATCTCGAGGTAGTCGGCCTCCCCCACGTTGCGGGCCCGTTCCACGCCACCTCGGCGTACGGCCACCACGGCCCCCGGGATGACGTCGGCAGCCAGCTCCTCGGCGAACGGACCCTCGGTGTCGGGTTCGGGGATCACGGCGATGCGGTCCCCGGCCACCTGGACGAGCAGGTGGTCGAGCTCGTGACGGTGCACGGGGCTCTCCTCACCGGGTCCCAGCCGGAGCACCCAGACCCGCACCCGCTCGTCCTCCAGGACGAGCTTGGTGCCGACCTCGCCCAGCACGCGACCGCCCTCCGCTGTCACCGGCGCACCCCCGTGAGGCAGAACTCGACCAGCGCCGACGCCTCGGTCGACGACACTCCCGAACCGCGTGCCAGCGCGGCCTGCAGCGAGGCGAAGGTGACGCGGTAGACGAACGAGGCGGCCAGGCGGGCCTCCCCGGCGTCGACCCCGCCGAGCTCGGACACCGGTGGCACGAGCAGGGCCACGAGCACGGCGACCGAGGCGTCGTGCTCATCGGGAAAGCGTTCGGCGAGGCGCTGCTCGTTGGCCACCCACGGGCGGGTGCGAGCCCCCGCCGGCCCCGACGCCTGGGCCAGCACGCCCTCGATCCAGGCGCTGATCCGCTCGGGTGCGGTGCGGGCGCGTTGCATGCGGCGTTCCAATGTGGCGAGGAGCCGGCGCCGCCCCTCGTCGAGCACCGCCAGCATGCACTCGTCCTTGGACGCGAAGTAGCGGTAGAAGGCCTGGGTCGACAGGCCGGTGGCGGCCAGGATCTCGCGCATCGACGGATCGACGGTCCCCGTCGTGCGCACCAGCTCGAAAGTGGTCTCGACGATCCGCGACATCTCCCGCTCGTACTCGGCCTGTCGCCCGGCGACGGTGCGGTCGACGGCGCGCCGGGCCAGGCGCTCGGTCAGCGAGGGGCCCGCATCGTTGTGGACCTGGCGGCTGGTGCTGGGCATGGGTCGGGGTCGGCCGCCGTCGGCAGCACGGTGTTCTTCCAATCTAAGATCACCGATCTCGAACGCACAAGGCCAGTGGAGGCGGACGGGCATGGCAGGTGGGCTGGTCGTCGGGGACGTCTTTCGTCACGGCGCCCGGGCGGTGCCCCGGCGCACGGCGGCGGCGCTGGGGGAGGCGGCCATCACCTTCGCCGAGCTCGATCGGGCCGCCAACCGCCACGCCGCCTTCCTCTCTCGCCAGGGGATCTCCCGCGGCCGGCGGGTGGCGCTGTGGTCGGCCACCTCGCTCGAGGTCGTACCCGTGTTCGCCGCGCTGGCCAAGCTGGGCGCCCCCTGCGCCCCCCTGAGTCCGCTGTGGGGCCCCGACGAGCTCGATCCGGTACTCGCCCAGCTGCGCCCCGCGCTGCTCGTGGTGGACGACGAGCGTCGCCCCCTGGCCGGTGCCGCGGCACTCCCCGCCGGCACGGCGGTGCTGTCACTGCGGGAGCTGGCGGCCGGCGCCGCCGGAGAGGACGACGGTGAGGTCGGGGCCGTCGTCGACGAGCTCGACACCCACGTGGTCTTCTACACGAGCGGCTCGTCCGGGGCGCCCAAGGGGGTCGTCCTGTCACACCGCACCAGCGTGCTGCGCACGCTCGCCGGGGCCCTGCCCGAACGGCGCGGGACCATGGTGTGCCCCTACCCGTTGTTCCACATGGGCGCCTGGACGATCGCCCTCCAGCAGTGGCAGGCACGCGACGCCGTCGTCCTCGTCGAGCGCGGCGATGCCGGGGAGATCCTCGCCGCCGTGGCCCGCCACGGGGCCACCCGCCTGAACTGCGTGCCCGCGGTCTGGGCCCGCATCCTGCGCGCCGAGGCCGGGTCCGCCCCGGGCCCGGGCCCGCTCGCCTCGCTGCGCTTCGCCGACACGGGCACCTCGGCCACCCCGGTGGAGTTCCTCCGTCGCCTGGCGGCCGGGTGCCCCGGTGCCCAGGTGCGGGTGTTCTACGGCTCCACGGAGGCCGGGTGCGTCAGCGTGCTCGGGCACGACGACATCGAGCGGCGGCCGGGCAGCTGCGGCGTCCCGGGCCCGCTCACCGACGTGCGCGTCGACGGCGACGGCCGGCTGTGGGTGCGGGGCCCGCTCCTGTTCGACGGCTACCTCGACGACCCCGGCGCCAGTGCGGCCGCCCTCGTCGATGGCTGGTACGACACCGGTGATCTGGCCGAGGTCGACGGCGACGGGTTCCTCAGCATCGTGGGCCGGGTCCGCGAGGTGATCCGCACCGGCGGCGAGAGCGTGGCGCCCGCCGAGGTGGAGGCGGTGCTCGGGGAGCACCCGGGCGTCGGGGAGGTGGCGGTCGTCGGGCTCCCCGACCTCGAGTGGGGCGAGGTCGTGTGCGCCGTGGTGGTGGCCGCCCCCGGTACGCCGGCGCCCGACCTCGACGACCTGCGGGCGCTGTGCGCGGGCCGGCTCGCACCGTTCAAGCACCCCCGGCGCCTGGCCGTGCTCGAGCGCCTGCCCCGGACCGCCGCCACCGGGCAGGTCCAGCGCCGGCTCTTGGTGGAGCAGCTGGGATGAGCTTGCAAAACAGCGTTCTCAATTCCTAAGATCAGCGATCTGGGGCGGCCGGGGCCAGCACGACGACCGGGGAGCGGAGGATGGAGCGCGAGGTCCTGCTCAGCGGGATCGGTGGCCAGGGCGTGCAGCTCGCCGCCCAGGTCCTCGCCGAGGCCTGCCTGGCCGAAGGTCGCGACGTCCAGCTCTTCGGCAGCTACGGCGGGATGATGCGGGGCGGGAACACCGACGCCACCGTCGTGGTGGCCGATGACCGCGTCACCTCCCCACCCACGGTGGGATCGGCCTGGGGCGCGGTCGTGCTGCACCACGAGTACGCCCGCGGCGTCCTGGCGCGGGTCCGCCCCGACGGCGTGGTCCTGGTCAACACGTCGGTGTGGGAGGGGCCACCGGCGACCGGGCCCTGGCGTCGGGTGGCGGTGCCGGCCACGCAGCTGGCGCAGGAGGCCGGCAGTCCCATGGCCGCCGCCATGGTGCTGCTCGGCGCCCTGGCCGCCCACACCGGCCTCGTCACCCCCGCGGCGCTGGCCGCGGCGGCACGGGCCTGCGTTCCCGCCTACCGGACCCAGCACCTCGCCGGCAACGAACGGGCCCTCGACGCGGGGGCCGCGGCCGTCGAAGCGGGCGCCGTGGCGGCCTGGCCGGCAGCGCCGGCGCGGTCGTGACCGGCGCGACGGGGGCGGGGGCCCCGGTCCGCAGCCGGGGAACGCTCGTCATCGACGTCGAGGCCTGCAAAGGCTGCGAGCTGTGCATCGGCGCCTGTCCGCCCGGCGTGCTGTCCATGACGGCCGGGGCGGTGAACGGCCGCGGCTACCGCTACCCGGTGCTGGCCCCGGGCTGCACCGGGTGCCGGGCGTGCGCCCAGATCTGTCCCGACTTCGTGTTCCAGGTCTACAAGTACGACCATCCGGGACCCGGTGGTGCAGGCGGGGAGGCGCGGTGAGCGACCGACGGTTGCGCATGGGCAGCGTGGCGATCGCCGACGCCATGATCGACGCCGGCTGCCGGTTCTTCGCCGGCTATCCCATGACACCGTTCACCGAGGTGCTCGAGCACATGGCGCGCCGGCTACCCGAGGTCGGCGGTGTGTGCATGAACGCCGAGAGCGAGATCGAGGCGGTGGGCATGGCATGGGGCGCCGCCGCCACCGGCACGCCGGCGGCGACGGGATCCACGGGCCAGGGGCTGTCGCTCATGCAGGAGTCCCTGGCCGAGATCACCCTGGCCCGGCTGCCCCTGGTCGTGCTCAACATGGCACGCGCCCAGGGCGACTACTGGCAGGCCACCCGGGGCGGGGGGCACGGCGACTACCGCCACCTCGTGCTGGCCCCCGGCGACGTCGCCGAAGCCGTCGCCGTGGTACACGAGGCCTTCACCCTGTCGGCGACGTGGCGCAATCCCGTCCTGGTCCTCGGTGACTACTACCTCGCCCACACGGCGCGCGCCGTGCCGTCGAACGGCCGGGCCCCGGGCGCCACCCCGGCGGCGCCCCCGTCCTGGGCGCTCACCGGGGCGAGCGGGGGGACCGGGCACGCCAAGCTCGTCTCGTTCCTGGGGTCGGTCAAGCAGCGCGACGACGTCGGCTACGACCTCGCCGCCCACTACACGGCGTGCGCCGAGCACACTGCCACCATGCTGCGCGCGGTACCGGCGCGGGCCGAGGTGGGGTCGACCGAGGACGCCGAGGTCGTGGTGGTGGCCTTCGGGACGCCCGGCGGCTACGTCCGCGCCGCCGTGCAGGCGCTGCGCGCCGAAGGGGTCGCCGTGGGATGGGTGCGACCGATCACCCTGGTCCCCTTCCCGGCGGCGGAGGTGGCGGCGGCGGCACGCGGGGCCAAGGCGGTCGCCGTGTACGAGAACAACACCGGCCAGATGCTCGACGATGTGCGGCTGGCCGTGCTGGGGGCGGCGCCGGTCGAGTTCATCGGCGGCCTCAGCCTCGACTCCTCGGGGTTCGGCATCGCCCCCGACCTCGACGTGGCGGTGCTGGCGGCTCGCATCCTCGACGTCGTGGAGCGCCACCGGTGAGCGACGACCGCGCCGCAGGGACCGGCCCCGGGCCGGCGGCGGTGGACACGTCGGCGCCGCCCGGGGCCGGTGCCCACCTCGTCGACGACTTCACACCGGCGCTCGTCGACGTGGGTGCGCATCACCTGTGCCCCGGGTGCGGGGAGCCGATCGCCGTGCGCGGGCTCGTCGAGGCCATCGCCGAGCTCGGACTCGAGCGCAGCACCATCGCCGTGTTCGGCATCGGCTGCTCCACCGCCTTCTCCAACAACCTCGACGTCGAGGTCCTCCAGGCTCTGCACGGGCGGGCGCCGTCGGTGGCGACGGGCGTCAAGCGGGCCCGTCCCGACACCACGGTGGTCACGGTGCAGGGCGACGGGGACATGGTGAGCGAGGGCCTCCAGGAGGTGCTGCACGCCGCCGCCCGGGGCGAGCGCATCACGTGCGTCATGCTCAACAACGGCGTCTTCGGCGAGACCGGCGGCCACATGACCGCCACCACCGTGCTCGGCCAGCGCACCAAGACGAGCCTCGACGGCCGCGACGCCGTCGCCCACGGGCGGCCCATCCTCCTCGCCGACCTGGTGGCCCGCCTCGAGGGCGCCGCCTTCGTGGCCCGCTGCGCCGTCAACACCGCCGGCGACGTGGCCCGCACGCGCCGCATGCTGCGCCGGGCCCTCGAGACCCAGCGCGACGGGTTGGGGTTCTCGCTGGTGGAGATCCTCACCATGTGTCCGACCGGCTGGTTCGTGGACACGCCCGCCGCCCCCGCCTACCTCGCCGACCACCTGGGGGCGGTCCACGGTGCGGGCGTCCTCAAGGACCTGCGGGCGGAGCCCCCGTCGTGACCCTCGGGGGCGGGGCCACCGTCCTCGTCGAGGGCGGCGAGTGGAGCGACGCCCTGACCGCCGCCCTGGGCCACGCCGCCCCGGCGGAGCGCTTCTCCACGTGCGCACCGGGCGAGCCCGTCCCCGCCGACGCCACCGTGCTCGTCACGCTGTTGCGCGACGACCAGGCGGTGCGGCGGCTGCTCGGTCCCGCTGTGGACTGGGTCCACGTCCTCGCCGCCGGCGTGGACCGCTTCCCCTTCGACGCCCTCGGCACGCGCCGTCTCACCTGCTCCCGGGGGGCGGCGGCCGGCGCCATCGCCGAGTGGGTGCTCGCCGTCATGCTCGCCTTCGAGAAGCGCCTCCCCGAGTCGTGGGTGGACCGTCCCCCGCCGCGGTGGAACTCGGCCTCGCTCGGCGCCCTGGCGGGCCGCACCCTCGGGCTCATCGGCGTGGGGGCCATCGGCACGGCCGTGGCCCGGCGGGCGCTCGCCTTCGACATGGAGATCGTCGCCTGCCGGCGCGACAGCGCGTCGGCACCGGTGGGGGGGATCGAATTGGTGCCCGACGCCGCCGCCGTGCTGGCGCGCGCCCACCATGCCGTGGTGGCGGCACCGGCCACCGCCGCCACCAGCGGGATCGTGGGTGAGGTGGCCCTGGCCGCGGCGCGCCCCGGCCTGCATCTCGTCAACGTGGCCCGGGGCAGCCTCGTGGACCAGGGGGCCCTGCGGGCCGCCCTCGACGACGGCCGGGTGGCGCGCGCCTCGCTCGACACCGTGGAGCCCGAGCCCCTGCCCGCCGGTCACTGGCTCTACTCCCATCCCGGGGTGCGGCTCAGCCCCCACGTCAGCTGGCACGCACCCGACACCACGGCCCGCACCGTGGCGCTGTTCGTGGAGAACCTGGCACGGTACCGGCGCGGCGAGGAGCTGGCCGGCGCCGTGGACCCCGGCCGGGGCTACTGAGATGGCACTGGGCCACGACGATCTGGTGCTGTGCTCGGGAACGCTCCCGCGCCACACATCGTTCCGCCAGCGCCTCGAGGCCGCCGTGGCGGGTGGCTACGCCGGCGTGTCGCTCTGGGGCCGCGACTACCGCGCCGCGCGCCACGAGGGCTACAGCGACGCCGACCTGCCGGTGATGCTGCGCGACCACGGTGTCGAGGCGGCCGAGCTCGACCCTGCGTGGTGGTGGACGCCCGGCGCCGCCGGGGTCGAGATCCCACCCGAGCTCGATCCGGTGGACGTCTTTCGCTTCGGCGAGGACGAGCTCTTCCGCATCGCCGGGGTCGTCGGGGCGCGCTCGCTCAATGCCGCCGACGTCCTCGGTGGGCGCTGGGGCACCGAGGAGGCGGCCGAGGCCTTCGCCGGGCTGTGCGACCGCGCCGCCGAGCACGGCCTGCTGGTCCACCTCGAGTGGCTGGCGTGGTCGCGCATCGCCGACCTGTCCAGCGCCCTCGAGGTCGTGCGCATCGCCGACCGGCCCAACGGAGGGATCAACGTCGACCTGTGGCACTGCGCCCGCACCGGCGTGACCCCCGCCGAGCTGGCGGCCGTCCCCCCCGGCATCGTGCTCGCCATCCAGGTCGACGACGGTCCGGCCGAGGCCGAGGACGACCTGGTCGAGGCCACGCTGCACAGCCGGCTGCTCCCCGGCGAGGGGTCCTTCGACGTCGTCGGCTACCTCGGCGCGCTGGACGACGCCGGGGTGGCCGCTCCCGTCGGCGTGGAGGTGTTCTCCGACGCCCTGCACGCCCTGGGGCCGACCGAGGCCGCCCGGCGCGCCTCCGACGCCACCCGGGCCGCGCTGGCCCGGGCGCGCCGCCCGGCACCCGAGCCACCCCGCTGACCGCCGGGTGCGGCCCAGCACCGGACGCGGGCGGCGCAGAGGGTGGTGTGCGATCCTCTGCCTCTTGCCGGGACGCGTGGGTCGCCTGCGGAGCGCGGTCGCCGTCGCCTGCCTCGTGGGGGCCGGTGCGGTCCTCGCCGCGTGCGGGGGCGCCACGGCGGCGGATGGGACAGGCGCACGCCCGTCGCCGGCGGGGGCATCACCCCCGGGCACGGGGGAGGCACCGGTCCGGGGGGTGACGATCTCGTCGGGACCCACCACGACGGCGGCCGCTGCCGGGGCCGGAGGATCGGTGGCCGTGGCGGACACCGGCGGCCACCACTACCTCGTGAAGGCCGCCGCGGTCACGGTGTCGGTGGCCGTCAACGTCGATGGCTTCCTGTGGAGCGCCGCCCCGGGGCAGTACTTCCTCCAGGACCAGGTCACGGTGGCCAATCCGACGGGCAGCGCCGAGCCGTTGTCGGGATTCGACGACATCGACACGGGCCTCGCCGACGACGTGGCGTTCGTGATGGACGCCTCGACGGCGTCGGCGGACCACGACGCCCTCGCCTGCGGGGTCGACGCCGCCTTCGCGCCCACCCTGTGCCCGATCAGCTACGGCCAGGGCGTCACCGTCGACAGCGACTCGGCCGACCACGACGACCACGTGGCGCTGACCCTGGCCCCGGGGGCGTCGGCGAGGATCACCTACAGCTACGGTCCGGTGCTCCAGGCGGTGGTCCCCTCGGCGGTGACGGCGACCTTCACCGGAGGGACGACCCCGGTGGAGCTCACGCCGTGACCGGGGACGGCCAGCAACGGCCCGGGATCCTGAGCCGGCGCCAGGTGCTCCGGGGCGGGCTCGCCGGGGCGGGCACGGTGGCCGGAGCGGCCGCCCTGGGGGGCTGCACGGGGGCGGCTCGGCCGGCCGGCGCTCCCCCGCGCCCCGCGCCTGCCCTCCCCGACCCCGCCGAGGCCCCCGGCGCCCCGGGCGTCCCCACGGCGCTCACCGTGGACGGCCTGATGGCCCCGATCGGGCTCGATCCCGCCGACGTGTTCTTCGCCTGGCAGGTGGGCGACAGCCGCGCCGGTGCGCGCCAGCACGCCTACCGCGTCGTGGTCGAGCGTCCCGTGCTCGCCGGTGCGGGCGCCGGCTCGGCCACGACGGTGTGGGACAGCGGGCGTGTCGCTCGCGCCGACCAGGCCTTCGTCCCCTACCGGGGTCCCGCCCTGGCCCCCGACACCACCTACCGCTGGAGCGCCCAGACCTGGGCCGCCTCGGGCGGCCCCGGGCCGCTGTCACCGGCCGCCACCTTCGAGACGGGCCTGCGCGACCGCGACTGGACGGCGAAGTGGATCTGGCGGCCGACCGCACTCATCCCCGACCAGTACACCTACGCCCGCACCGAGGTCACCGTGGGGTCGGCCCCGGTGGTGCGGGCACGCGCCTACGTGTCGGGCGACCAGCAGTACGAGCTCTACGTCAACGGCACGCGCGCCGGCAAGGGGCAGGCCTACTGCTACCCCGACGCCCAGTACTACGAGACCCTCGACGTGACCGCGCTGCTCCAGCCCGGTGCGGCCAACGCCGTCGCCCTGGTCTACGGCTGGCAGGGCCCCACCAAGGGCCACCCCGCCGGCCACCCGGGGTGCATCGTGCAGCTGTCGGTGCTCCACGCCGACGGGTCGTCCGAGACCTTCGCCACCGACGGCAGCTGGCGGGTCCGCAGCGGCGCCTGGCTGCCGGGCACCGAGCGGGACCTCGAGGGCGACGAGGTCGACTACACCGAGAACATCGACGGCCCGGCGCTGCCCGTGGGCTGGGACCGCCCGGGATTCGACGACGCCGCCTGGGACCACGCCGCCGTCCTCGGCCCGGCGGGGACCGCACCGTGGACGCATCTCGTGTCGGTGCGCACCCGGATCGTGGAGGAGCCGGTGCCGGCGGTGTCGCTCACGACGTTGCCCTCGGGTGCGGTGGTCGCCGATTTCGGCAAGGTCTACGCGGCGGTGCCCACCGTCACCTTCCACCAGGGCGTCGCCGGCCGCGTGGTGACCATGCGGGCCGGCTACGTCCTCGACGAGACCGGGGACGGGGTGCGATTCCCGGGGCTCCCCGGCGAAGTGTCCACCGTGCACGGCACCCAGCACACCAACATGCGCTACTCCTACGTGCAGCGGGGCGGGGCCGAGGAGTTCCACCCCTTCGACTACCTGGGCCTGCGCTACCTCCAGATCGACGACCCCGGCGAGACCCTGGCGCCGAGCGACGTCGTGGCCCTCACCCGCCACAGCGCGGTGCCCGACGAGACGGCCGGTACCTTCGCGTCATCGGAGCCCACCGTCGACGCCGTGTTCGGGCTGTCCCGGCACTCGGCGCTGTTCTGCGCCCAGGAGCAGTTCATCGACACGCCGACCCGGGAGAAGGGCCCGTGGCTCTACGACGGCTACAACTCCTCCCAGGCGGCCATGGTGGCCCTGGCCGACCAGAACGTGACCCGCAAGTCCCTCCAGGAATTCGCCGCCTCGCAGGCCCGGTACTGGCGCAGCGGCGCCATCAACAAGATCTACCCCACCGGGCTCGGAGCCGAGGACATCGACGAGTACTGCGAGATCTACGCCGAGTGGGTGTGGCAGTACTGGATGCACACCGGCGACCGCCCCCTGCTCGGCGAGCTGTACCCGGTGCTGCACCGGCTGTGCGGCTACGTGGCCCACGCCGTCGACGCCTCCACGGGGCTCGTCACCGACCTGCAGACGACCGAGGCCTCCTATCCCTACAAGGTGGCCACGCGCCTCAACATCCTCGGGGCCAACGTCTTCTCGCGCACCGCCGACGTCGGCGCCGTGCTCGGCCGCCCGGCGTCGGAGCTCCTGGCGCTCCGGCGCCACCACGCCGCCCTGGTGGCGGCCGTGAACCGCCACCTCGTCGGACCCGACGGCATCTACGCCGACGGGCTGGCGGGCACGGGGCCGGCGGCCCGCCGCTCCCAGGAGGTGAACGCCTGCGCCGTGGTCTACGGCGTGGTCCCCGCCCGGCACCGAGCTGCGGTGGTGGCGCACGTGGCCGGGCTGGGCCTGGACGCCGAGCCCCAGTACGCCGCCGAGGTGCTGCGCACCCTGGCCCTGGCGGGCCGCTACGACGAGCTCGTCACCCGGCTGACCGATGCCCGCACCAACGGCTGGGCCAACGTGCTGGCGCGCGGCGGCACCTTCTGCTGGGAGGTGTGGCAGCCCTCGGACGCCAACGGCGACAGCATGTCGCACGGCTGGGGCTCGACCGCCCTGGTGGAGATCCAGCAGTGGCTCCTCGGGGTGCGGCCCAGCGCGCCGGGGTTCGCCGCCTTCGACGTGGCCCCGCCCCCGGGGGGCCTGGCGCACGCCTCGGGCACGGTGCCCACGCCCCGGGGCCAGGTGGCGGTGGCGTGGCAGCGGGCGGTGCCGGGCGGCCCGGCCACCAGCCTCACCCTGAGCGTGCCCCCCAACGCCATCGCCACGGTCACCCTGGCCGGCATCCACCCCGGCTCGGTCACCGCCGACGGCACACCCGCCGGCCAGGTGCCCGGGATCCGCCTGGCGCCCGCCGTGGCCGGCGCGGCCGTGCTCAGGGTGGGTGCGGGCAGCTACCAGCTCGAGGGCGCCCCCGGCGGCGGCTGAGCACCCGAGCCCGTCCCGCCCGCGGGGTCAGGACCGCAGCTTGGTCGTGATGACCCGACCCGAGGGCGAGAGCACGTACCACAGACCGCCGAGGTTGTTGAGGGCCTGGCCCGTGGCCTGCCCGGGCTGGCTGTCGCTCACCCAGGTGTAGAGGGGCCACTTGTCGTAGGTGACCTCGGTCTGGCCGTCGCTGCGGTGGGTGGTGCCGAGCAACGAGGCCTGCACACCCGGCCCCGCCACCGGTGTGGCGACCCCCACGGGGAGGATGAGCGGCGGCCACCCCTGGGCGCAGGCGCCGTAGCAGGTGGACTGGCCCGACTGCTTGTCGGGCTCGAACATGTAGAGCGTCATGCCCTGGCCGTCGACGAGCACCGTCCCCAGGCCGGTCACCTGGCCCGTCTTCACCTCGTAGAACGGCGTGCTGCCACCGGACGCCGTCGTCGAGGGCGCCGTCGTCGTGGGCGTGGTCGACGTCGTGGTCCCCGACGCCGAGGGCCCCGAGGAGCCGCAGGCGGCGAGGGCGGCGCCGGCCAGGGCGGCGCCCACGAGCCCGGCGGCGCGCCCCCGTCGTCTCGGCGGGGACGTCGCCGGGCGCCGCGTGGGATGGGCGGACGAGAGGTCGGGGAGCGGCATGCGGCCACCCTAACCAGCGCACCGCGGCGCGCCGGCGCGCCGTCGGCGCCGGAGGTCGGGGCCCGGGGAACGCCGGGTCCTGCCGGGCTGCGGGCGACGGGGCCGGGCGCTCGGCCCTACCCCGCCCCCCGCGGCCCGAAAGGGTTCGCTGCAGGCGACCTTGCGGTGCTCGCTCCGGGGGCAGGCCACGGCGCCCTCCTCGGGTGCCGGCCGGTCACGGCGGCACCGTCGGGGGCGGGGGCGGGAGCGATGCACCGCAACGCCCCGGCGGGGCGTGGGTGTGGAGTCGGCGGGACCGTGTCCCGGTCCACGGATCGATCACCCCATCTGTCACAAGAGCAACATGCTCCCCGGGTGCCCCGGCGGCTGTCAAGGGGAGGCTTTCGCCTCGAGGCGGCGGTTCCGGCCCTGCCGGCGGCCGCCCGCCGCACCGTAGGGTGTGCCATGCCCGCGCCCGGGGACGGCCGACTGCGTCTGGCGTTCGTGGGGTGCGGGGCCATCGCCCGCTGGCACCTGCGGGCGCTGCGCGACGCCACCACGCGCACCGACGTGACCGCGGTGGTCGACGTCGACCCGGACCGGGCGGGTGCCATGGCCGAGGAGACCGGCGCCGAGGCCTTCGCCTCCGTCGAGGACGCCCTGGGGCGCGGCCGCTTCGACGCCGCCCTCGTCATGGTGCCCCATCACCTCCACGAGGCGGTGGCGGTGCCCGTGCTCGACGCCGGGCGCCATCTGCTGCTCGAGAAGCCCATGGCTCCCACCGTCGACGCCTGCGGGCGCATCCTCGAGGCCGCCCGAGGGGCGGGGACGGTCTTCCTGGTGGCCGAGAACGCCCAGTACTGGCCGGAGGTGGTGCGGACCAAGGAGCTCCTCGACGACGGCGTCGTGGGCCAGGTCGTCACGGCGCGGGCCTGGTACTGCGGCCCTCCCCCCGAGGAGTTCGTGCACGCCGGGAACTGGCGTCTGTCGCGGGCGTCGATGGGGGGCGGCGTGACCATCGATGCCGGGGCCCACTGGCTGCGCCCGCTGCGCATGTGGCTGGGCGAGGTCACCGAGGTCGTGGCGGCGACGGCCCACCCCTTCCGGGCCATGGAGGGCGAGTCGATGTGCCGGGCGCTGTGCCGGTTCGAGTCCGGCATCGTGGCCAGCTTCGACGCCCTGGTGTCACCGGGACCGGTGGCGCCGATGCCGCTGTTCGAGGTGATCGGGACGGCCGGTGAGCTCGTGATCGACGGCCTCGGGCGCGTGAAGCACTACGACGGTTCCGACCCCCGCGGCACCGAGGTGGCGCGGGGCGGCTACCTGCAGAGCTACGAGCGCCAGCTCGTGGCCTTCGAGGCGGCCGTGCTCGACGGTGTCCCCGCTCCTGCCGACGCCGCCCACGCCCTCGGGGAGCTGCGCGCCGC
>Ga0335078_10006812_pt1 | contig 16921 bp, 14 predicted proteins | sample Lox_Sample_32_FD_206711 | JGI IMG/M metagenome (GOLD analysis project Ga0335078, IMG submission 206711) | Soil microbial communities from Loxahatchee National Wildlife Refuge, Florida, United States - Lox_Sample_3.2 | ecosystem: Environmental > Terrestrial > Soil > Wetlands | place: USA... | reverse complement strand
ACCGGCCGGGAATGTATCAGTTCAACGGGCTGGAATACTCGGGGTCGAAGTACGCCGGTGCGTCATTCTGGGTCAACTACCTGGGATATCGCACGGCGGCGAGTGGGTTCGAATCGCCAACGGTGGCGATTCATTTCGGCTACAGCGAATACGACACGCTGGCGAAATACGTCGCCTGGATGGACGCGAAAGGCTTCGCCACCGAGAGCCGTTTCCGCAACGCGCGCTGGCATTACAAGCCGATATTTTGCGGATGGGCGGAGCAGACGCGGGAGGCGGCGGCGCGCAAGATCGAGGCGCACGATCTGGCAACCCAGGCGGACTATGAGCGCTGGATCGGCATCGTCGAGGGCCGCGGCTTGCCGGTGGGCACGATCGTGATCGACGACAAGTGGCAGAAGCAATACGGGACGTTCGACGTGGACCAGCGGAAGTGGCCCGACATGCAGGGATTCATCGCGCGGCAACATGCCAGGGGGCGGCACGTTCTGCTGTGGGTGCCGGCCTTCCATCGCGAAGGGTTGCCCGAGGATCTCTGCGTCACGATGGGCAACGCGGCGATCGCGGGCGACGCCAGCAACCCCGCGTATGAGGAATTCCTGCGGGGAAAGATCCGTCACCTGGTGGCCGATCTGGGAGTAGACGGATTCAAGGAGGACTGGATCGGAGGCGTTTCCCGCAGCGCCAACCTGCGAATGCACGCACCGTTGTTCGGCATCGAATTCGTCCGCCGCTTCCAGTTCATTCTGCACGACGAGGCGCACAAGTGGAGACCCGATGCGCTGATCGAGACGCAGACGCCCAACCCACTGTTCCGCGAATCGTCCGATGTGCTGCGGCTGAACGATATCTGGTATGGCGCGCGCAACGTGACGGAAATGATGACGCGGCGCGCGCGCATCGCGAAGATCGCCGGCTGGGACTTGGTCGATTGCGACAACGCCTCCTCCACCAACCTGGAGGAATGGTGGAACTACATGCTGCGACAGCCGTCCATCGGGATTCCGGCGCTGTATTTCGTGTCCCGAACCGAGAGCACCATGGAGGAAGTACCGGACTCGAAATGGCGGCAGCTTGCGGAGATCTGGAATGCGTACGTGCGGAGACTCGAAGACGGCGGCCAGCGCTGAGCGTCTCCAGGGCCTATCAGAATGGGAATACGCCGCAGGCCACACTGGCGGCGGTCATCAGGATTGACGCTGCGAATAGAAACGGAATCGTAAATCGCTGGTGTTCTCCCAAATCAAGCCTGGCCAGCCCGACGAGCAGAAAAGTCGCGGGCGTGAGGGGACTCACCGGAAACCCAGTGGTGTGCATGCCGAGCAGGGCCGCTTGCGCAAAATGGATGGGCGGCACGCCGGCCAACTTGCCCGCTTCCGCGAGCACCGGCAGCACGCCAAAGTAGAACGAGTCGGGATCGAAGCCCAGACTGAGCGGCATCGAAAGGATGCCCATGGCCAACGGCGCGTGGCGCATCATCCCCGTTGGAACCAGCCTGACAAAGGCCTTGGCCATTTCCGTGAGAATGCCGGATTCCTTCATGATCCCGGTGAATGCGCCCGCCGCAAATAATATGCTCGCCATCATCAACGCCTCCTTGGCGTGCGCGTCCACACGGGCCCGCTGCGCATTCAGGTCGGGAAAATTGATGGCCAGCGCGATGACCACGCCCAGCATGAACACCGCGACGGGTGGCGCCACCCCGCTGATCATGGTCCCCATCAGCAGGATGGTAAGCGCGCCGTTCACCCAAATCCGCCCCGGCCGGCGCAGCAGTTTTTCCGCCTCGCCGATCTCTCTGGTGTGAACGGATACGGCGGCCGCTTCCGCGGTCCATCCCAGGCGCTTCTCCTCCCGCGTGCCGAGCCACCAGGCGACGCCGAAGGCGTAGAGCAGGCCGACGGCTTGCACCGGGATGAGAGGATTGAACAGATCCGTGACCGGGATGTGCAGCGCGGCGGAGGCTCGAATCATCGGGCCCGTCCACGGTAGAAAGTTGACGCCGGCGGCCAACGATGCCGCACACGCGAGAACCCGCCGTTCAATGCCGATGCGGTCGTAGAGGGGCAGCATCACCGGAATGGTAATGAGAAAGGTCACCGCCCCGGAGCCGTCCAGATGAATGAGCAGAGCAAGCAGCGTGGTGCCCACGACGATGCGGGCCGGCCGGTTGCCAACCGTGCGCAGGATGCGGTCAATGATGGGATCGAGCATGCCGGCGTCGGTCATGATCCCGAAATACAGGATGGCGAAGACGAACATACCGGCGACCGGGGCGATCCCTTCCACGCCTTTGACGATGAAGCCGCCGGTCTTGAGCCCGAAACCGCCGGCCAGCGCCGCGGCGGTGGGAACCGCAACCAGCGCGACTAAAGGAGACGCCCGCTTGCTCATGATGAGCGCCAACAGGACCGCGATGGTGAGGAAGCCCAGCAGCGCAAGCATCAGAGGAGGATGACGCCCGCGTGTGCCAGGCTATCCAGCGCGTGAGTATCCAGGCCCAGCAGTTCGCGCAGCACCATGTCCGTGTGTTCACCCAATTCCGGCGCCGGAGCGCCAATGGACCCAGGTGTTTCCGACAGCTTAATGGGAGTTCCGGTGACGCGGTGCGGGCCTGCCACGGGGCAGACTATGGTTGGAAACATTTCGCGAATTGCTGTTTGGGGGTGGTCTAGGACCTCCTGAAAGGTCCGCACGGGAGAACAGGGTATGCCAACCGCGGTGAGACACTCAATCCATTCCTGCATGTTGCGCTCGCGGAAAACCGCGCTCAGGACCGCTTCCAGCGCGTGCCGGTTTTCGACGCGCTGGGAATTCGTTCGGTAGTCGGGGTGGGTCTCCAGACCGGCGCGGCCAATCACGCGGCAGAACGCCGACCAGAGCTTTTCGCTGCCGACGGCAATGGAAAAGCAGCGGTCTTTGGCTTCAAAGACGCGATACGGGACCACCGTGGGGAACCCGCTGCCCAGGGGACGCGGCGGCTTTCCGGAGCCCAGAAACGACATGTAATTCGAAGACATCGCCGAGATCATTCCGTCGAGCATGGACACGTCGACATACTGGCCCCGGCCGCTCAGCTCGCGCGCCCGCAAGGCCAGCAGGATGCCGATCACTGAGAACAGGCCGGCGTTGATATCGGCCACCGCGTATCCGCTCCGGACCTGCTCGCCGGCCTCGGTTCCGGTGATGCTCATGAATCCGCTCGAACACTCCACGATCAGATCCATGGCGGCTTCGTCCCGCGAAGGGCCGGCCTGCCCGTAGCCGGATATGGAACAGTACACCAGCCCGGGATTGCGGCGGGACGCCGCGTCGAATCCCAACCCCAGGCGATCCATCGTTCCGGGGCGGAAGTTCTCGACCAGGACGTCCATCCGGTCGATCAGGCGCAAGCAGAGATCGATGCCCTCCGGCCGCTTCAGGTCGATGGAGATGCCGAACTTGCCGCGGTTCAAGCCGAGGAAGTACGAAGACTGGCGGCCGGCAAAGGGCGGGCCCCAACCACGGCCCATGTCTCCGCCCGCAGGACTTTCCAGTTTGTAGACGCTGGCGCCGAAGTCCGCCAACAGCAGCGTACAATATGGTCCGGCCAGAGCGTGCGAAAAGTCCAGGACCCGAATGCCCTGCAGCGCAGCGGGAAGATTCATAATTCTCCACGGTAGCTGTATGCGCGAACGCAAAGTGCAAACCCAACCAGGAAAAGCAACAGCCCGGCGTATGCCGGCGCAAGATGCACGAAGTCCAGGTAGCCGATTACGGCATGCACACCCAACGCCGCGCCGAATCCGAACAGGCCCATTAACGCTATCACCTCCAGGAAACTGCGAGTGAGCTGGGCGTGGCGGGTGATGATCAGGATCAGCAGCCCACAGGAAAGGAGTCCCCCGCCAAAACCGGCACGGTCGTGCGCGATCACTGGAATCAGCATCGGCGAGATCGCGTGGATCTGCTCCCGGGTCATCGCCATGAACGCAAGATCCTGGGGCACAAAGACGGTGGTCATGCCGACAACCACGATGGTGGCGCCCGCCAGCACCAGTCCGAGGCCGCACGCCTGCAGAATGTGGCGGCCGTGCCGAGCCGAGCCGGCTTCGGCGGGCAACTCCGTCCGCCACGACTGGTCCAGGCGGAGCCGTCCCGCGATCAATCGGCGGGATCGCCAGAGCCCCGCCAGGAAGACCGGCAAGAGAAGAACGGTCGCAACCCCGTGCCACGTGTCCAGGTATCCGTAACCGAGGTACGCGAGGAAGCTCGCGAATCCAGTAAAGCCGGATACGGCGAAAGCCCACCAGGCCCAAACCTGTCTGGCTCGCAGCGGGAACGCCGACAACCACCAATAGGCCGCTCCAATAGCGAGCAGGGTCCCGCCAAACGCCACACGGTCGTGAAACATGAACATGGCGAGATGGGCGTTCGCCACGCGCGCCAATCCGTCGGCATCCATCCCGAGGGCGTGGGAATCGTGCGGCAGCAAGTGTCCGGTCAACGACTGCAGGATCGCGAAACCGCCGCTGGCGAACAGGGCGATGCCCGTCAGGGCAAGCAGCGGCCGGCCATCCCCGAGTAATGCCTCGAACAGACTGCCACGATCGTCGGAGTTCATCTTCAGATCATGCAACACGCGGGCTGGCACGCGCCACCAGTCGATTGGCGGTTTGGTCAGTCGCGGCGATGTTGCCAAATATTTCCGAACCCGTTCGCCGCGGAACAGGTCCCGAAAGCGGAACCAATTCCACGGCATACGCTGTCAGCAGGGGGACTATTATGGTTCCCAACAGCAGCTTGAAGTATTCAAAGAACCCAACCGACAGCGTGTATGCGAAGCTTTCGCTCCAGTGGTCATTGTGGGAGGATGCCCCAGAAGCGACGCCGCCATGAGCACTGCGATCAACGGGAGCTCGTTGAGAAACAAGGCAGCATATGCGACCTGAAGCAGTTCATTTCAGAGGCATCATATGCGCGGCTCAATTGATGGTGCAAGGGAAAATCAGCCATTATACCGGCAGTTGCTCATTTCTATTCGGATTCCGGCTCGGTCTCTTCCACCAACTTCTCCACGTGAATCCGGTAAATAGCGGGCTTGCCATCGCGGTCGCTCTCAAAGAAGATCTGCTGGCTGTCGGCGGAAAAGATCGGCGCGACCATGGCCGGATTACTGGCGCGATGCTCGCACAACGACAACTCGCGCCGGGTCAGGCGCAGCAGGAGCAGAATGTACGGCGCGGCGCGGTTCTGGCTGGCCCCCACGAAGACCGATGTATTGGTGTTGCATCCGAAGTGCGCGAACTGGCTGGTGCGCGCCACCAGTTTGTCCGTGTTCTGGTCCGGGGAACATTCGCGGATGGTGTGCAACTGGGTGGGATCGTCCGGGAAACTCAGATACAGAACAGTGCGGCCGTCCGGCGACCAGCGCGCCGGGCCGATGCGCCCGCCGCCCAGCGGCAGTTTGCGATTCTGGGCGCCATCGGAGTTGACCAGCCAGAGCGCCTCGTCCCCTTGCCGGTAGAGGATTTGCGCGCGCCTGGGCCGCGCCTGCGGGTGCGACAAAATCCAGGGGGCTTCGGTAACGGTGCGCGCCCCGCCTTTCTGCAATCCGATGACCCGCAGACGAGATTCGCCGGCGCGGCTCTCGCCCATCAGCGAGGTGCCATCACCGGCGACGCTTGCGCCGGGACAACGTTCCCAGCCCTCGGCCACCTCATACACCCGGCGCGTGCGCAGATTGCCCAGGGCAACCTGATCGAGCGCCGGGCCATCCCAATAGCAAAAGCTGCGCTCGTCGGGGAGCATGGCGATAGAGGCAGGATCCAGGTGCGTGGCTTCTGTCAACCGGCGCGATTCGCCACTATGCAGGTCCATGTGGCAGGCTTGCGGCGCGCCTGTCTCGTCGCTTGAATAGAGCAGGAATCCGCCGCGCCGCGCCAGCGTCCGGTTGTAGTATGCGGGGAGCCAGCAGGAGTGGGCTGGGTCGGTGAGCCGCAATACTTCGAACTCGGTGGCCGGGTCGGGATAGCGGTGCCACGCTGAGGGAAGAAGAACGCCTTTTTGCTCGGCGAGTGCCCATGGCGCGAGGCCGGAAACCAGGAAAGCGCGGCGCGTCCAGCGCCCAAAACCGGCGGGCACAGCCCCCATAGGAAAATGGTAACATCCCCTTATATAGCGCACGCCTGTGGTGCGCGCGAGAGGAGCGGAGCATCGAACGCGCGATCCTATCCGGCCTTTCCCGGCGCAGCTTTCTGCGCGCCTCCGGCGCAAGCGCCCTCGCCGCGCTGGCTGACTCCCAAGCGCGGCTGCTGGCAAGCCCCACGAAGATTGCCCCCCGGGCCGACACCCTCATCTTGCTGTGGATGGCCGGCGGCATGGCCCAAACCGAAACCTTCGACCCCAAGCGATACACACCGTTTGAGCCGGGCATGGAGTCGAAGCGCGTGCTGAGCACTTTTCCCGCGATTGACACCGCCGTCGACAACATCAAGATTTCCGCGGGCCTGGAGCGCATCGCCAAAATCATGGACCGCGGCACGCTCATCCGCTCCCACCGCGTCGGCGATCTGGGATTTATCCTGCATGCGCGGCATCAGTTTCACTGGCACACCGGATATGCGCCCCCGCAGTCGGTGGCGGCGCCGCACATGGGGGCGGTCATATCGCGTACGCTGGGACCGCGGAATCCGGAGATTCCCGCGTTCATCGACATCGGCCAGAATCTGGAGATCGGCGGCGAGAGCGATGCGGTGAAAGCCTTTCACACCGCCGGTTTTCTGGGCAGCGAACATGCGCCCTTCTTGATTGCCGATCCCCACGATGCGATAGCGCGTGTGCGGCCTTCCGAGCACGTCGGCGCGGCGCGTTTCGCCAGTCGTTACGAGGCATATAAGAAACTGGTGGCCGCCAGTCCGGTGGGGCAATATGGCAGCGACTTCCAACGCCAGAGCCTGCTGCGGTCGCTCGACAATGCGCACCGCCTGTTGAGCTCGCCCGCCGCCAAAGCCTTCGACCTGAGCCTGGAGCCCAAGGCCAGCTACGACGTCTACAACACCGGACGCTTCGGCCTGGGCTGCCTGCTGGCTCGCCGCTTGGTGGAATCCGGCGCGCGCTTCATCGAGGTGACCACGGAGTACATTCCCTTCCGCTATTGGGACACGCACGAAAACGGGCACAAGCGCGCCATCGGCATGAAGGAAACCATCGACGCGCCGGTGGCGCAGTTGATTCTCGACCTGGAGGCGCGCGGATTGCTGGACCGCACCCTGGTGGTGCTGGCCAGCGAATTCGGCCGCGACATGATGACTGAGGGCAAACCCGGCGCGGAGGTCAAGGTCCAGGTGAAGCAGCCGGATATCATGACCGAGCCGAAGCACTACGGCATGCACCGGCATTTCACGGAAGCTTGCTCGGTGGTGATGTTCGGCGGCGGCACGCCCAAGGGCAAGCTGTACGGACGCACCGCGGACGAGCGCCCCTGCCGCATCGTCGAGAATCCGGTGACCATCGAGGATCTGCACGCCACCATCTACAGCGCGCTGGGCATCCCGCCCGATACGGCGTACGAGGTCGAGAAGCGTCCCTTTTATGTCACCAAGGATGGCAAGGGGAAGGCCGTCGCCGCGTTGCGCGCGTGATGCGGCAGCAGATCCGCGAAGACGAAGCCATCCGCATCGCGCAACTCGCCTGCGGCGACCGGTATCGGATGTTCGAACATGGGGCCGGCGTAAGCGAATGTGTGGAACTCACCATTCTCGCCGCACGGATCGGCGTGCGGCGGCAGGTCCGCCAGCAACGCCAGATCGAACTCGCGTCCGGCGAAGCTCGCGTCGAGCTGCTTCTTATCCACGCAGGTAATTCTGGCGCGGAGCCCGCCTCGGATCATCTCCCGCGCCAGGTCGTGCGTCGGAATCTCCCAGAGCGGAAACTGCGGCTCCAGTCCGCTGCCTGCCAACGCCCGTTCCCGGTATTGGCGGACATCGCGCAGGAACAAATCGCCAAACACAATGGCCTCGAACCCATCCGCGACCGCGGCGCGGCATGCTTCGGCCATCCTGGTCTCGTACTCTGGATTGGAACACGGCCACGGCAGCTCGATCGCGCGTAACGGCAGACCGGCCGCGGCGGCTTGCGCCTCGGCCAGCGTACGGCGCACGGCATGCATGGCGACGCGATCGGCAACCTGGTTGAAGGTCGTCAGCAGCCCGGCAATTTCCACGCCAGTCTCACAGGCCTGGCTCCGCATTCGGTGCAAGGCCCAGGCGCTATCCTTGCCGCTCGACCAGGAAAGCAGCGCGCGTTTCAAGCGGTTGCGGGAACCCGCTCGGCGGTGCGCAGCGTGCGGCTCAGCCACGCGTGCAAGCCGAACAGAACGCCGGAGTAGACCAGATCGCCGGCCAGCGTGCGCGCGAAGAACGGAATGGCCTGCGTGAAACACAGCGCCAGTCCGGCCCACGTGTGCGGGTACCAGTTGCCCAGCCAGGTGCCGAAGTTGGAGATGACGAAGAACTGTACGCTACACACCAGGCAGGCCGCGCCGATGCGCAGCGGGCTCTCGGTGGTCTGCAGCCGCCGGCCGATCCACACGCTGATCATGAAACTGAGGTAGATGAACGGCGTCGCGACGGAATAGCCGCCCAACAGCGGGTCGGTCACAGCCATCAGCAACAGGGGCAGCGCGAAGGCTTGCCAGCCCCGCAGGCGCGCCCCCGCATACAGGCTCATGCCGCCCACCGGAGCGAAGTTCGGCGGATGCGGCGCCAGGCGGGCCACCGCTCCCAGTATCGTCAGGCTCAAGGCCAAAGGCCGAACATTGTTTCCTCGATCCATGTGCTCTCCTTATTCAGATAGTGTACCGCCGCTGGGCGCGCTACCGCTGGCCGCGCGGTTGGGTTCCCACAACGTCTCCGGCGCGCCGCTTTGGTGACTGGCCCAGCGGCTCCAGACAAAAAACGCATCGCCCAGCCGGTTCAGATATTTTACCGCTTCCGCCGGGACCGGTTCCTGGCGCGCCAGCGCGATGACCATGCGTTCCGCGCGGCGGCACACGGTCCGGCAAACATGCAGCTCCGCGTTGAGGCGCGACCCGCCCGGCAGCACGAACGATCGCAAAGCCGGCAGTCCTGCGTTGGCCCGATCCATCTCGGCTTCCAACTGGGCGACTTCCGCCTCCGTAACCCGCGCCTGCCGCGGATGGACGTCCTCGGGCAGCGTGGCCAGGATGGATCCCAGGTTGAACAGCTCGTGCTGCACGCGCAGCAGAATGCCGCCCAGCGCGGCAAATTCCAGATGGGCCGGTTCGCCCGCGGCGGTTTCGCGCGCCAGCCCCACAAACGAGTTCAACTCGTCCACCGTGCCGTAGGCCTCGATGCGCCGCGAATCCTTGGGCACCCGCTGCCCGCCGGCCAGGCTGGTTTCCCCCGCATCGCCCAAGCGCGTGTAGACACGGTTGATGGCCAGGCGCGGTTCGTCGAACTTTTGTTCCATAGGGGCTCCATCGACGAGGATACATCGCGGGTTGCCTTCATTGCTATGATGAAATCGATCCCTGGGTAAGCTATGCACATCGACGAACGCCTCGAAAAACTCGCCGAGCGCCATGAAGCACTGACGCAGGCAGTGGATCTGCTGGCCGCTATGCTTCAGGAAAACGAGCGGCGCATGGCGCAGGTGCTGGATGCCATCAACCGGCTGGCGAATATCGCGGAAGCGCACGACGTCCGGCTGGACGATCATGAGCACCCTCCGGATGGTCCATCACGCGCCGCATAAAGACGCCGGCGCTATCCTCGGATAGCGCTTACTTCATCGCGGATTCATGCCAGACTGGAGCGAGGAACTCTCTGTTCCAGGCGCCTCTCGATGTCTTACACCGATTGCTTCCGGGCATTGGGCGTTTCTCCCGATGCCTCGTGGGAGGAGGTCCGGCAGGCCTATAAAGACCTTGTGCGCGTATGGCACCCGGATCGATTCCAGTCCGATCCGCAGTTGCGCGAAAGAGCCGAGCAGAAGCTTAAGAGGATCAATGACGCTTACCATGCGCTCAAGAACTCGGAAACGTTCAGGGGATGCCGGCCCGAACCCGCGCCTCCGCCGCCCTCGCCGAGCGCCGGCCCGGCGGCATCTGTCCGCCCGCGGCCTCGCCAATTTCGCTGGCCGCTGAGGATTGCCGGGTTGGCCCTGGTGTGCCTGGCGCTGCTGGTCTTTGCCGGCTTCCTCAACGCTCTCCGGGTTCCCAACCTGGATTCCGTTTTACTTCAAGCCAGCGAACCGAGAGTCCCGATGCTGATGCCTTCCCGGTTCGTCGACCCGCTGGACGGTAAACTGGCCACGGCCGAAGAGTTGTCCGCCTGGGCGCGCGGCGAGGTGGCGGACCTCTGGAAGTCGATTCCTAAGATCGGGGAAAGGGAACCCGAGCGCCCACCGAGTGAAGCGGTTCGAGACGACCAGCCGCGCCATCGGGACTCCGTGCCGGTGGCGCCAGTGCAGCCGTTAAACGGGACCGAAGTATTGTGGACCCGCAGGTCCGGCGCGGGCGAGTTGTGGGTTTCAAACGAAACCGGCCACGCCGCGCTCGCCACGCTGGTGCAGGCGCACACGGCCGCGCCGCTGCGGGCTATTTACGTCCAGGCGAACAGCAAGGCATGCATGCGGAATATCGCGCCCGGATTCTACGATCTTGTAGCGGAGGTGGGGGAGAATTGGGACCCGGGTCGCATGCGTTTTCGCGTCGGGCGCCAGGTGCTGGACAGACGCGGGCCGTTTCAGTGCATCGATGTGACTTCGGCGCAGGGCACCTCCGGTTGCAGCTACGAAGTCGTGCTGAGGGCCCGTTAAAGGAGCATTAGAATGCAGAACAAGACAACCGTTCTCCGAATACTGGCGCTGGCCTTACTGTGGGGCGTTGTCAGCCAGGCGTCGGCCAAGCCGAATTTCAGCGGCGAGTGGAAAATGAACTCCGCCAAGAGCAGTTTCGCGCCTTTGCCAGCGCCGGACAGGATGGTCCGCAAAATCAGCCAACACGGCTCGCACTTGAAAATCCAGACTACGCAGTTTGGCCAGCAGCGCGAAATCGTCACCGATCTGGCTTACACCACGGATGGCGCGATTTGTAAAAATGCGATCCGCGGCCAGGAGTTCACCGGCACCGCGGTGTGGGACGGCGATACGCTGGTTATCGAAAGCAAGCGTGAGGTGCAGGGGATGGAGATCGTCCAGAAAGAGAGCTGGACGCTATCCCCGGACGGGCAAACCCTCACCATCGCCAATCATGTCCAGACGCCGCAGGCTGCCTTCGACGTTACCATCGTTCTGGAAAGGCAACCGGCCAGTTAGATCCTCCCGCAGAGAGTTCCATCTCGATGCGTGCGATCTACAATGAGAGAGGGTATCTCAGGAGGCCTCTATGGAACGGCGTGATTTTATAGCCGCCACGGCGTGGACGGCTCTGTCCGCAAGCAGGGTCCTGGGCGCGAACGAACGTGTCGCCGTAGCACTGATCGGTTGCGGCGGGCGCGGCCGGCAGGTCATGCGCGGCCTGTTGCAGGCGCCAAATACGGAGTTGGTGGCTAGCTGCGACGTGTACGACACCAACGCGGAGCGCGCGGCGAAAGATTTGGGCGGCGGCCGGGCGAAAACGCTCCGGGACTTCCGCCGGGTGCTCGAGATGCAGGAGGTGGACGCGATCATGGTGTCCACTCCCGATCACTGGCACGCCATTCCCACCGTGCTGGGCCTGGAAGCCGGCAAACACGTTTACGTGGAGAAGCCTTTCGCGCGCACCATTCGCGAAGGGCGCGCCATGGTGGAGGCCGCGCGGCGCACGAAACGGATTCTGTACCCGGGCACCCAGCACCGGTCGGCGCCGCACATCGCCGAGGCGGCCCGTATCGTGCAAAGTGGCGAGATCGGCGAGGTATCCTTCGTGCGGGTGTGGAACAGCGGGAACATCGCTCCCAACGTCCAGCAGAAGGTTCCGGACTCGGATCCGCCGCCCGGCCTCGACTGGGATTTCTATCTCGGGCCATCGCCCCAGGCGCCCTTCAACCGCATGCGCTTTCTTACCAATTACCGGGTCTTCTACGATTACGCAGGCGGCTACATTACGGATTTCGGCAATCACCGCGTCGACAGCGTCCACCAGATCATGGGCGTTTCCAGCCCGCATACGATCTCGGCCGTGGGGCGCCGCCTGTGTCCCGAGAATGCCGGCGACATTTTCGATCTGCACGTGGTCACGTATCAGTATCCGGGTTTCATCATGGAGTATGCGGCTTCTTGGGTGAATAGCAACGGCATCGGCGGCCGTTCGCCGGGCATGCGGTACTACGGCATGCGCGGCCTCTACAACCGTCCGCATGGCTTCGCCTTCTACGGCACCAAGGCCGCGCTGTACGTGGACCGTATCGGCTACGAAACCTTTCCGGAGCCGGTGCCTGGAGCGCCCTACGCCGCCGCTCCGGCCGAAGAAGGCGGGCTCAAGTATCGCGCGGAACGGAAGACCTTTCAGGGCGCGGACGCCACCGCTCTGCACGCGCAGAACTTTGTCCGGCAGGTGCGCATCGGCACGAAAGGCCCCGTCGACGAGATGGTGGGCCACACGGCCACCGCCGCCTGCCACCTGGGTACCATCGCCGCCAAAGTCGGTAGAACGCTACATTGGAGCGCGGAGAAGGAAGATTTCGAAAACGACGCGGAAGCTTCCAGGCTGCTGACGCGGGAGTTGCGCAAGCCGTACGATCTGATCCGGATTTAGCCGCTACCGCGGCCTGCGGAAGATGCGGAATCCCCAGGCATCTAGCGCGAGCGAAGGCAGCGCCGCAGGCTTGGGCGTCTCCACCCCGGGGGTCACTTCGGTAAGGCCCGCCGCGGGGGTGTCCACCAGGCCCAGGAACGGCTGGTTCGAGAAATTGATTGCCACCAGGAACTCCTCGCCGCCGCCTCTGCGCAGGTACGTGACGATGCGCGCATCGTCGGAATTGCGCAGCCACTCCGTCTCACCCTGCTCCAGAGCGGGATGCGCGCGGCGCAGCGCGATCATGCCGGCATAGAAGCGCGGGAATTCGGGGCGGCGCTGGGCGATCTGCAAGAACACCGGCAGCTTTTCGAACAGCGGGGGGCCGCCGGATTCGGTGGTATCGCCGGCCTCCATGCCCTCGTAGAGCAGCGGCACGCCATCGAGGGTGAACATGAATGCCGAAGCCGCCAGCGCGCCGCCCTTGCCGAAGCGTACGATGGCGCGTTCTTCGTCGTGATCGTCGGAAATGCGCAGGTGCAGCGCTCCTTTGGGATACTGCGCGCGCTCCTCCGCCCAAGCCGCGCGCAGGTCGCGGGCCGGCGCGCCCTGGCTGAAGATCTGGGCCAGCTTGCTGTGCAGCGGCCAGGCATAATCCAGATCGAACGCCTTGGCCATCAGCGGAGGCTCGTGCGCTTCCGCCAGCCAAAGGATGCCCGGTTTGAGCTTGTCCACCGCGGCGCGGGCGCTTTCCCAGAAACTCACTGGCACCATGGAGGCGGCGTCGCAGCGGAAGCCGTCCAGATCGAAGTCGCGGATCCAATAGCGCAGCATGTCAATCATGTAGGCGCGCAGCTTGGGGTTGGAGTAGTCGAGCGCGGCCACGTCGTCCCAGTCGGGGACGGGCGAGATGATCTGCCCCGCGGCGTTGTGTTTGTAGAATGCGGGTGTCTGCATCATGACGCTATCCCAGGCGGTGTGGTTGGCCACGATGTCGATGATCACGCGCATGCCGCGGCGATGCGCTTCGGCGACCAGCCGCTTCAGGTCGTCCTTCGTGCCGTAGTCGGGATTGATGGCGTAGTAGTCGCGCACCGAGTACGGGCTGCCGAGGGTGCCTTTGCGCCTCACCTGCCCGATGGGATGGATGGGCATGAGCCAGACCACGTCCACGCCGAGCCGATGCAGGCGATCCAGGCCCGCGGTCACTCCCTTGAGATCGCCGGCCGGCGAGAAGTCGCGCGGGAAGACTTCGTAGATCACGGCGCCCGGCAGCCATCCGGGAGGAGTCGGCGGCGCCTCGGCGGAGGGGAGAGTTAGGGCTATGAATAACGCCCATGACGCTTTGGTCATCGGGTCTATAGTAGCGCGGGGCGCAGCCACGATCATCGAACGGATGCGATCTGATCTACCATACACTGGGAGGCCCCCAAGTGATCCGCACCGCTTTTCTATCATTTCTGGCATGTCTAGGATTTTCTTTTTGCCCGGCGGCGGCCGCGCAGGATGGCGCGCTCGCAGACCGGGTGGGGAACACGGGTTTCGTACAACTGACCGCGGAGAGTTTCCACAAGCTCACGCCGCGCGAGCAGTCGCTGGCTTACTGGTTGAGCCAGGCTTCCATCGCCACCGACCCGATCATCTACGATCAGATGTCCCGCTTCGGCTTACGGCAGAAGCGCCTGCTGGAAACGGTCGTCGCGCATCCGCAGGGCATGCCGCCGGAGGTGATGAAGAAGATCGTCGATTTCACCAAGCTGTTCTGGGCGAACAAGGGGAATCACAATGAAATGACGTCGCAGAAATTCCTGCCGGAGTGCACGTTCGAGGAACTCAAGGCGGCCGCGGGACCGAAGCTGGCCACCGAAGTGGAGGCGTTGAAGGCCTCCCTGTTCGATCCGGATTTCGAGCCCATGATTACGGCCAAGAGCCCGCGCGGCAAGCTCGACATTCTCGAAGCCAGCTCCAACAATTTCTATGCGCCGGGACTCAGCCTCACCGATATTCAGGGATTCAAGGAACGGTATCCCTTGAATTCACGCCTGGCCAGAAGGCCGGACGGCAAGCTGGTCGAGGAGGTTTATCGCGCCGGCACGCCGGATGGCAAGACGCCGCCGGGGCTGTACGCGCAGTATCTCGAGAGGGCTAACCGCGCGCTCGAGAAGGCGCGCGCGTATGCCGGCCCGGCGCAGGCAAAGGCGATTGCGTCGCTGATTCGCTTCTACCAGACCGGCGACCCGCACGATTGGGTGCAATTCGGCATCGACTGGGTGCAGGATAACCCGGTGGTGGATTTCGATAACGGCTTTATCGAGGTGTATCGCGACGCGCGCGGGGCCAAGGGCAGTTCGCAGAGCTTCGTCACCATCACCGACGATGCCCTGGCCAGCCGTATGCGCAAGCTGTCGGACAACGCGCAGTACTTCGAAGATCACGCGCCGTGGCTTGCGCAGTACAAGATGCAGGGCGTGAAGCCGCCGGTGGCCAAGGCTGTGGAAGCGCTGATCGAAACGGGCGATTTCCACGTGACCACTATCGGCGACAATCTGCCCAATGAGACCGAGGTGCACGAGAAGTACGGATCGAAGAGCTTCATGTTCACCGGCAGCAGCCACGCGCTGGATCACGCCACGGGATTCGGGCCGCTGGAAGAGTTCGCGGCCTCGCCGGAGGAGATCGCCTTGGGCAAGAAATATGGCGACGAAGCGGAAGACCTGATGACGGCGCTGCACGAAGTGATCGGACACGGATCGGGCAAAGTGAGTCCGAAGCTCACTCACGAACCCAGTTACTATCTGAAGGAATACTTCTCCACGCTGGAAGAGGCGCGCGCGGATCTGATGGCGCTGTGGAACGCCTTCGACCCCAAGTTGCAGGAGCTTGGGCTGATCTCCAGCCCGGACGTGGCCAAAGCCATGTACAACGCGGCGGCGCGGGTGGCGTTGACGCAACTGCGGCGTATTCCGAAGGGCGACAGCATCGAAGAGGACCATCAGCGCGACCGCCAGTTGATCGCGCGCTACATCATGGATAAGACCGGCGCCATCGCGCAGATCGAGCGCGGCGGCAAGACCTGCATGACGGTGCGCAGCTACGAGAAAATGCGAACGGGAGTGGGCATGCTGCTGGCCGAACTGATGCGCATCAAGGCGGAAGGCGACTACAGCGCGATCAAGGCGCTGGTGGATCGCTATGGCGTGCATTTCGATCCGAAGGTGCGCGACCAGGTGGTGCGCCGCTATGCGAAGCTGAACCTGCCGACTTACTGGGCCGGCATCAATCCGCAACTGGCCGCGAAGGCGGGTAAGATCACCATGTTCTATCCGCGCGATTATATGCGGCAGCAGTTGGAGTATGCGGCGGAGAATGGCGGGAAATGAGGTAGGGGCACTCGCGGTCCACCGGACCCCGCGCCGGCGCATTCACCACGCGGAACCGTGGCTGGCAACTCCGGCAGCTTGATTGCGTGAGGCTTGGCAAGAGGACTAGAATTAGGATCTAGCAGCGGTCTTGTGAACATTCGCGATGTATTGAGGGCGCTTCGACAAGATGGGTGGGTGCTGAAGAACCAGGAAGGGAGCCATCGCCATTCGTCCACCCGCTGAAGACCGGAAAAGTGACAGTGGCGGGACATGAGTCTGACGACGTGCCGCCGAAGACTCTCAAGTCGATTCTGAAACAGGCGGGCTTAAAATGAGCAAATACTTGGTTTTTTTTGAGAAATCGAATACCGGCTACGGGGCCTACGCTCCAGATCTCCCTGGCTGTATCGCTACCGGCCGTACGCTGCAGGAAACCAGAGACCGCATGGCGAAGGCTGTCGAGATGCACCTGTCGGCAATGCGTGAGGATGGAGACGAGATCCCACAGCCATCGCACTTCGAGTTGGTGGACGTGGCCTGAAAATGGAATTCAAGATCATCACTGATTGGACGGTTGAGGACCTCACTAGAAGCTGGATTGCCGGAGAAATGCGTACCAATCCGGAGTACCAGCGCGGGGCAAAGTGGAGCCTTTCCCAGAGACAAGCCTTGATCGATTCAGTATTCCGTCTATACCCCGTCCCACCGATCTTTTTGCAGGAAATCACGACACACGGTTTGAAGGGAGCCTCGTCGGTGTATGAGATCGTCGATGGCCAGCAGCGGATCGTCTCACTTACAAATTTTCTCAAAGGATCCTTCGAGACCCTTAAGGCCGACG
>Ga0335078_10006811_pt1 | contig 16922 bp, 11 predicted proteins | sample Lox_Sample_32_FD_206711 | JGI IMG/M metagenome (GOLD analysis project Ga0335078, IMG submission 206711) | Soil microbial communities from Loxahatchee National Wildlife Refuge, Florida, United States - Lox_Sample_3.2 | ecosystem: Environmental > Terrestrial > Soil > Wetlands | place: USA... | reverse complement strand
TGGAGGCCTTCCAGTCGCAAAAGTCCAAGCACTGGTTCAAGCCAGAGACCTTCCTTGCTTTAATGCGGCTAAGAGGAATGGAATGCGCCGCCACTAGCGGCTACGCCGAAGCATTCTACGGCCGCAAACTTGTGATCTGACGTCGATTCAGAAGAGTAATGACTAGCAGCGAGAGTGTCAACTACGTCTTCGAAATAATAGGTTGGATACCAAGGTGCGGAAACATTGCATGCGTTGTCCTGACCAATGTATGCCCATTTGCGATCAACTGCCGACAGTCGACTGTCTGTGCTCGAGAATCAACAAACCTGTTGAACAGTAGGCTTTTCTAGGACAACAATCGACTTACTCACAGAGCCGCAGCATGACGGGGAGCCCCAAGCAAGCTCTCACACCTTTCGGAGATGAAAAGAATGGCGTACATATACTCGCGACCGACCTCCACTTCGTTTACGGGAAAAGGCCTTCTTGGCTACACATTTGGACCTTTAAACGAGAGTGATATTGACATCTACTACATCGAGGCAGAAAAAGGTCACGACACCTTCATGGTAAGTAAGAAGATAACTCGAATCTATTATGTTCTCTCTGGTGATGGGCATTTTACAATTGCAGATAAAAGATTTGATGTTCACGCGGGCATGCTCGTGGAAATCCCGCCGAAGGTTGAGTTTTCTTACTCGGGAAAGCTGACGCTGTTAGCATTCGCGAGACCCCGCTGGTTTGGGGGTAATGACACCCATACTAAATGGAATCCAGACGTAGTCGGGCAATCGTTTCCGTGTAAGCTGGATGGAGGTTCATGGCTAGCCAGGATTGCCAGCTTGAAGGTGTTGGGTAGATCGCCCGTCGGCGTGTACCTACGACTGAATAGGAAGGTCTGGGGGAGACTGTCTACCTCTATTATAGCCCTCGGCCCTGTACATAGGTACGGTAATTTCCTGCAGCGACTGACCCGAGCACAGGGCGGTCGGGCGCAAGCATTTAGCACCTACTTTCTTCGAAATCGGCCAGAACTTGAATTAATTCGACGCCTTGCTGAGCGCTCGGCGCAGGGTGAGACGTTGAAGGTGGCTGTACTGGGATGTAGCACTGGGGCCGAGGCCTACTCGATTGCATGGACGATAGGAACTGTGCGCCCGGATATGAAGCTTGTAATGGAGGCGATGGATATCTCGAAGCCAGTCGTGGAATTTGCAGAACGCGGCGTCTATTCCCTCGCGACATCGGAATTGACAAATACCGTAATTTTCGAACGCATGACTCCATCTGAAATGGATGGATTGTTTGAAAGAAGCGGGGAGACAGTAAAGGTCAAATCTTGGGTCAAAGAGAGTATCAGATGGAGCGTTGGAGATGTCGGAGAACCCGAGATCCTCGACTCACTTGGAGAGCAGGATATTGTCGTGGCCAACAATTTCCTATGTCATATGGGACCTGAAGAGGCGGAAAGATGTCTACGTAACATAGCGAGGGTAGTAAAGCCAAACGGATATCTCCTCGTTTCAGGAATTGATCTCGATGTTCGTGCGAAGATCGCGCGTGAACTAGGATGGCGGCCGGTAGAAGAATTGTACGAAGCACTTCACAATGGGGATCAGTCCATGCTCGACCTCTGGCCATTTCATTACGCAGGCATAGAGCCTCTGAATAGAAGTAGGCGGGACTGGAGAATCCGTTATGCGTCAGCGTTCCAGCTCGCTGCTAGACCGGCCACCTTACCGGAATCGTCTGTGGACGAACGAAAGCAGGAGTGGAGCCAACCGAAAGCTGTTGGGAAAATCCCAAGTTAAGAGCGAGGCGCGCTATTAACTCTTTTCCATTCCTTTCTTCATCACCTGATTTCGTCCTTCGAGACCATGCTATGCGGAGTTCTATCATTGACCATTTGCTGCCGAATCGAATTTCCTGCTACAGCGGAGTGGGCCGAATGAAAGATCAGCAGAACCGACAATTTTGTTGGCAGCCTCAATTGTACTGTAGTGTGTCTCAACAATTGACAGATTTCAGAGGCAGGATCAGATACCGATGAAGGACCTGAAGCAGCGTACCATTCGCGGCGGTTTCGCAAGAATTTTTGCACAAGCCGCAAATTTCTCCCTTCGTCTGATCTCTCTCATGGTGTTAGCAAGGATGTTAGGGCCCAAAGACTTCGGATTAGTCGGAATGGTGACGGCGTTTACGGGAGTCCTGAATCTGTTCCGCGACTTCGGACTGTCTGCTGCGTCAGTCCAATCTGCTACGATCGACCGAGATCAAAGCTCGACATTATTCTGGATCAATGTACTTGTTGGAGCAATTCTCGCAGCTATTGCGGCAGCGGGCGCTCCGGCTATCGCGGCGTTTTACCACGAGCCTAGACTTATTGGGATAACAGTTGCTTTATCATTTGCCTTCCTTCTGAACGCCATAGGCGTCCAACATTCAGCGTTGCTCCAGCGGCAAATGCGCTTTACCGCCTTAGCCATAATCGGGATCGTCTCCTTGGCGGTAGGTACTGGTATCGGGATCGTCGGAGCAATGCTAGGCTTCGGGTACTGGTCGCTAGTTGCAATGACAGTCTCGATGCCGCTTATCACTACTCTAGGTGTTTGGATGAGCACGGCTTGGCTTCCCGGGGTTCCGAGAAGCGTAAAGACAATTCGGCCGATGATGCGGTTTGGCAGTATTCTTACGCTGAATGGCCTTGTAGCTTATGCTGCCTACAACTTCGACAAAGTGCTTATAGGTCGATTCTGGGGCGCAGATGCGATCGGAATTTACGGCCGAGCTTACCAGCTCATCAATATCCCAACTGACAATCTGAATTCTGCGATCGGCGAGGTGGCGTTTTCGGCACTATCCAGGGTCCAGGATGACATCGTCCGCCTTAAGAGCTATTTTCTCAAGGGCTACTCTTTGGTGGTGGGAATGACATTACCTATAACAATTGCCTGCGCCATATTTGCCGATGACTTAGTTGCGGTTCTTCTTGGTCCTAAATGGAGCGGAGCAGCGGTAATTTTTCGGCTGTTGGCTCCAACAATCGCAGTCTTCGCCATAATCAATCCTCTAGGCTGGCTCTTAAACGCATTGGGCTTGGTCACGCGAGGCTTGAAAATCGCTCTGGCTTTCGCTCCAACCATGATTGCCGGTTATTTTCTTGGACTACGCTACGGTCCCAAAGGTGTTGCGTGTGCATATTCGGCGGTAATGATCCTCTGGGTCATCCCCCTTACCGCGTGGTGTATCCATGGCACAGGGATTGAACTCCGAGACATCCTTCTCACGGTCAGTCGGCCACTCGCTGCGGCGACGCTAGCCAGCAGTGTTGCACTTGGTGTGAGCATCTCCTGCGGCCAAATGTTGCCCCTTGTGCCGCGCCTGATCTTGGAACTTACTGTGCTATGTATTATTTATCTCGGTACTCTATTGCTATTCCCGGAACAGAAGCTGCTCTATGTGAATATCTTTAAGGAGTTGACGGCGCCTTCAACGACGCCGAATGGATCGTAAGAGACCGTGAAGCGCACACGTTACGGAGGACCACAAGGTCTAGCGAACGCCGGTGGTGCGAAGGCCTCCTTGGGGTCTTGAGTTGGTGGTGCATCGTGGCTCGGTGAAATAGGAGAACTCGCGATGAGCCTGCAGAGTAGAATCCTAAGTTGTCTCGCACCTAATGGTGTTTATTAGAGTTAATGACACGACTGGCAGCCAACAGCAGCTACACATTCGCTCCAGCAATGACCACTTTCGTTCCGTAGAAGGCTTAAGATGAGCAGTCAATACAAAAGGATTGGCCTTTTCGATCACATGGGATGGGGAAACATGGGAGACGCAGCCATCCTAGAATCCTTCATTATCAACATCAGGAAGCGATTGCCAAAAGCTGTTCTCGTCGGCTTCTCCATGGATCCCGAAGATACAAAACAAAGACACAACATCGAATGCTACTCAATCCGCTGGTGGCACCCCGGAAAAGCCTCCCAAGATGTGAAATTGGGCGACCCTAGTGCATCGCGCCTGAGCATTAGGTCCATCGTGAAAAGGTTTCGATTGCTTTACGACTTCGCCAAGCCTATCCACGATGTGATGAGAGAAGTGGCCCACCTAATGCATTTGTATAAAGTCATCAAAGCGCTCGACTTGCTAGTGATATCGGGCGGCGGTCAGTTATGCGAATTGCACGGGGACCTTCCATACAATGTATTTAAGGTTTGCCTCCTTGCGAGACTCTCCAATACCCCCGTCTTCATCGTTGCGGTCGGCGCAGGCGTAATAAAGCGGCCGATAAATCAGTTCTTTGTTAAGTGGTCTGTTCGAGTGGCGAAATATGTGTCATTCCGATCCGAAGAGTCACAACTTCTGGTTCGCAACCTCGGTGTGGCCAGAGAAACGGATATTTGTCCGGATCCGGCCTATGCACTTGATGTGGAGGAGTTTATAGGTCGCGACTCGCCAACTGTCATCACGGCCACTGAATCACATATGCTGCTTCGAAAGTTTGGTGTCGATTTCGTCTTTGAGGGGTATTCAAAGCTTTCCCCTTTGACACTAGAGGATGCTCAACAGAGGCGAGTAGCTCGACCAATCCTAAAGGTTGGATTGAATCCGATGGGGTTTTGCGACCCTCGCAGGTGGCCGCGAAGGGACCAAGCAGTATATGCAACATATCTTGACAAACTAACCGGATTTGCGGCTTGGATCCTATCCGAGAATTACGATCTGGAAGTATTTACTAGCGATATCCTAACGGATATTTTCGCAATCCAGGATCTTAAAGAAAGCCTCGTCAAACTCGTCCCTCCAAGCCAAGCCTCTAGGTTGACGTTTCGCCCGCTACTGACACTGAGGGAGCTACTTAGTCAGATAAATTCGTTTGACTGTGTCGTTACGTCGAAGTTCCACGGGGTTATTTTCTCACATCTCGCGAGCAAACCGGTAATTGCATTAAGTTATATGCACAAAATCGACGATCTCATGCGAACAGTCGGACATGGACGCTACTGCCTGAATATTGAGCACTTTGAACTTCATAAGCTAATCGATCGCTTTAGGTCAATGGTGAATGAAAGGGACTACTTAGCCACTCTGTTTCGAAGCACTTCGGCTTCCTACTCAAGGGCATTGCAGGCTCATTTCGATAGTCTCTTTGGTGGTGAGAAGGAAACTGCGAGTAAGGTTTGTGAAAATGAAACTGCTAGCGCTCAAGTGTAGCACGACATGCCCCCGGCTTGTGACCATAGTCGGGGCGCATAGATGGGCAGCGCTTGGTTCCCCTTATGCAAGGTGCCGCAGTGACGCCATTCGTGGCGCATCTGATTGGTCAGGCGACAAAAGGCCCTTGCGTTTCCCGGTGAAGTGGTGTTTGTGCTTTGGGGTTAGTGGAAAGTAATCCCAGTAGAAATGTTGAGCGAGGATTGCGGGACTCGCGGCGGCTTGGCTTTGGGATGATCAACGTTCACGTCTTTGCGCCCGTAGTGGAGGATAGGAAGGAAGAATGAGCCCGAGGCCACTACCCAGGGTAAGTGTGGTGACTCCTGTATACAACGACGCGGCGTATTTGGCAGAGTGCATCGAGAGCGTGTTGGCCCAGACCTATCAGAATTGGGACTACACGATCCTCGATAATTGCAGCTCAGATGGGTCGCTGGAAATCGCGAGACGGTACGCGGCGGAGGATGCAAGAATCAGAGTGGAGGTAAACCATCAGACATTACGTGCGATCAGCAATCATAACGTTGCCCTGAGGCTGATCTCGATGGAGAGCAAGTATTGCAAGATCGTGTTTGCGGACGACTGGATATTTCCGCAGTGCTTAGAACAAATGGTTCTTCTCGCAGAAGAGCATCCATCGGTTGGAGTTGTTGGAGCCTACGGCCTTCAGGACCATGAAGTAATGTGGACCGGACTACCGTACTACAGTGGACTTATTCCCGGTCATTGGGTTTGCCGTCAGCTCTTTCTGACGGGAATGTATGTTTTTGGAACGTCAACGTCTGTGCTCTATCGATCTGATCTCGTGAGGAAGCGGCAATCGTTCTACAACGAAGGGAATTTTCATGCTGATATGGAAGCGTGTATTGAGCTACTCAAGACCTGCGACTTCGGCTTTGTACACCAGATTCTCACTTTCAAGAGAGTGCAGCCGGGATCTCTCAGGGCAATTTCGGAAGATTTTGGCACTTTGAGAACGGGTTATCTGCAAAGCCTCGTATCGCACGGAAGGGACTTCTTAACGGGGAAAGAGTTCGAAGTCTGCCTACGGCGGTGTATTCGGGAATACTACAGTTTCTTAGCTGCCAGTTTGTTGCGGGGACGGAGGGACAAGAAGTTCTGGGGATATCACAAAAGGAAGTTGGCAGAGGCGGGTGTTGGATTGAGCTGGGGCCGCCTGGCCGGAGCGGTCTTGGTTAGGGTAGTTAGAGCTGTGTTAAATCCTTATGAAACAGCACAAAAACTTTGGCAGGCTGGAGATATTGAGGCAGAACGCTTTGGAGGGGGCGCGGACGGGATCCAACCACCCTCCGCATCCGAATAAAGCGCGATTAGGATAAGTCCGTTTTTGCGGGAACCGGTTCTTGGCTTACGACTGATCGGCCCCGGTATTTCTGAACCATCTTGAATGTTAGTTTTCGGCGAGAACCTAGCCCGAGAAGGGGGAGGATTTTGCTGATGAAGAAGAAGCGATTCAGTATGGAGCAGATCGTCGGGGTGTATTCACAGGAAAACCTTAATTGATATAGGGTACTTTTTAATAACGACAGAGGAAAATATGTCCAGTGTAGCGCCATGGTTTGCGTACAAGCGCCAAGCAGTGTCCGATCTTTATCACTACTATAGGCTGTTGGCTAATTGGAGGGATGCTTGGAGGGGCGCAAATCCGTCTGCCCCTTCCCCAGGCTTCTTTTCAGGGATGGCATGGTACTGAACCGAGGCCCATACGATGACCCGAAGATGATGCTGGACGAGGTGTTCATAAGGCGTCTCTACGATTTCAAGACGACAGCCCCCCAAGGCAGCATCATGGTGGACATAGGAGCAAACATAGGGGCAGTGACGCAGTTTTTTGCCAGAAAGTCCCCTAGCTTGAGTGTGCACGCTTATGAGCCCAACCCTGACGCATTCTCCACACTACAGCTAAACCTGTTGGAGAATGGATTAAAGACACGGGTAACCACCTTCGCAAATGCTGTGGGGAAATCCCAAGGGGAACTGAGCCTATGGGTGGGGGTCAATACTGCGCTGTCCACAGGATATTCCGAGTCCTCTCCAGAGCAGGGAGGTAGACAGATAAAAGTACCAATGATAAGTCTAGATCAGGTGTTTGAAAAATTGAATGGCCAGGGTGTGTGGATGCTGAAGATAGATACGGAGGGAGCTGAGGGAGACATCCTAGAAGGAGCCTCCAGCTCTACTCTCGCCTCCGTAAAGAACGCTATTGTGGAATACCACGACAATATCGTTCCTGGGGTATCGGAACGCTGCTATAGGGTCCTTAAGAACGCAGGATTCAAATGGAAGATTTTTACTCACCCATGGGATGAGGGCATTATCTACGCCACTCGCTAATACCGAGCGTTGCCGTAGGGATCGCACTGGCAGCACTGACAGCGCGGATAATCCAGAGCCAGGGGCGTTTGTAGCGTCGCAATTTTCGGCCATGCTCGTATTTCCTCTGCTCGCAGTTCTTCCGGTAAGGTGCGATCAACTCGATAGTCGTGTCGTCACCATGGATTCTGCCGATTCTTCATGGCAGAAGCTTGACACTATGCCTGCTTCATCCTTGAGTGCTTGCTTTGAAGCAGGATAGACTTATTAAGCACATTCTAAATGGCCGAATACCATCCTTTCGTAGTTTTGCATCTCGAAAAGATAGAAGCCTGACGGTACAGAAAGTAGCAAAAATGGTAACTTCAAGAAATTGCCAGATTAATCCAGTCAACGCGCGCAGGCAAGCGCTTAGAACTTTGATCTTCGCAACCAGATCAGGACTGTACATATTGTTGATTCTCGCAGTAACTTTCGGCGCTGGCGCATACAGCGTCAGAACACACGGCATATTCAGTTGCCAGGCCTCTGGCTATAGCTCAGATGGCTATCTCGGCTATTGTGGTGCCACGAATTACGGTGACTACGATCATGGTGCTATTTGGTTTAATCTCGAGCCCGAGGCAAGAGCCGCCGCCGCAAATGCCCAAGTCCTATTTCTCGGGAATAGCCGCACAGTATTCGGATTCTCCAGCAAGGCGACGGACGAGTGGTTCTCGTCGCACTCTGAAAGCTATTATCTATTGGGTTTTTCTCACTTCGAAAACTATACGTTCGAAGGGCCACTTCTACAGAACCTTCACCCGAAGGCAAAAGTCTATGTGATCAACATCGACTCCTTTTTTGAACGATCCGAGACTGGACCTGGCAAAACCGTCATGCAGGATGAATCGGCGAAAACCCGATATGCTGAAAAGCGCAGCTGGCAGGGGATCCACAAAACCTTGTGTACGGCCTTCAGTGCTATCTGTGGTGATAATGAAGCAATCTTTCGGTCAAGATCCACCGGTTCTTGGTCGGTGACTGGCCGGTTCAGAGGTGCACCGGTATCCTATGATGAAAATATTGACCAGAAAAAGTTTGCAGACTATGTCGCCGCAGGCCAAAAATTCCTGCCTAGCCTTTCCGGCGATCCACAATGCACGATATTAACAGTCCTCCCGGCAGTGAATACCGATGTTGGGACTGCCAGAGCAATTGCCTCTGCACTGGGTCGGCCCCTTGTGGCACCGACGCTTCCCGGCTTGATGACATTTGACGGCTATCACCTCGACCGGGAGAGTGCGCAAAGTTGGTCCGCCGCATTTCTTGCGCAGGCCGGACCCCAGATTCAAAACTGCCTCAGCGAATAGCTTAAAGCGCGTGTTGGGACTAGAATTCTAAGATTACAACCGAAATCAACGTCGTAAATCTCGCGAATTTATTAACCAATTGAGTATGATCGACTGGCTGCCCTTCCCGCAAGACTTCCGAAGTTGCCTTCGCTTGGCTGTGGAATCATCTTCGGATCGTCTGGAAAAGCTTGCCTCACTTGCTCAGCACCGGCTAAGCTTCCTCGAAACGATCCAGCTTGATCGCGCTGTTGGTCCAGCCTGGGCAGAATCGCCACAGGGATTTTCGACGATTCGGCTCGCGCTTCTCTCTTCCGCGACGGTGGACCATTTAATACCAGCGATCCGAGTCGCTGGATTGCGCAGAAGGCTGCTCTTCGATGTCCATATCGGGCCATATGGCCAATACCGGCAGCAGCTACTCGAAGCGGAGTCGCCGCTTCATCGCCTACACCCTCAAGTCATCCTGCTTTCGCTCGCTGCTCGCGAAGCCATTGCAGGTGTGCCGCTAACGGCGACGAGTGCTGAGGCAGACGCCGCGATTGGCCGGGCGATTGATGAGTTGCGAATGCTTTGGCGAAAAGCGCGAGAGACATTCCACGCAACCGTAATTCAGCAGACTTTCATCAACATCGCCGATCCACTGTTTGGCAGTTATGACCGTCTTGTAGCGGGCGCGCCGATAAGGCTGATCGCACATCTGAATGAACGGATGTCAGACGCAGCCGCAGAAGATGGCGTTCTGGTTCTGGACATCGCACGAGCGTCTGAGCGTGATGGTTTGGATGCCTGGTTCGATATGACGCGATGGCTGCAAGCCAAAATGGAAATCGCGCCACACGCTGCGCCGCATTACGGAGACTTCCTCGCCAGAGTCGTCGCCGCCCAACTCGGATTATCGAAGAAATGTCTCGTCTTGGACCTTGATAACACTCTGTGGGGTGGCGTGATAGGCGATGATGGGCCGGAAGGAATCATCCTCGGGGAGGGAACCGGAGCGGGCGAAGCATATCTTGCTTTGCAGCGCTACGCCAAGCAACTAAGAGAACGTGGCGTGATTTTGGCTATTTGTTCGAAGAATAACTCTGCGACGGCAGAGGCAGTCTTCCGCGATCATCCAGAAATGCTCCTCAAGCTAACAGATATCGCGGCTTTCGTCGCGAATTGGGAGGACAAGGCGGATAACTTGAGGCGGATTGCAGAGCAGTTGAACATTGGAATCGATAGCCTGGTATTCGTTGACGATAACCCCGCAGAGCGCGCGCGAATCAGGCAGAGTCTTCCAATGGTAGCGGTTCCCGAACTCCCCGCCGACGCAGCTCAATACGTTCGGTGCCTTGCGGATGCCGGCTACTTCGAGTCTGTCGCCTTCACCGCGGACGACTCCCTGCGCGGGGAGCAATACTCGGCCAACGCTTCGCGAGAGGCTTTTCTTAATACGTCGCAGACCATGGACGACTATCTCAATGGGCTTGGTATGTCGGTGTCTTTTGGACCGTTCAATAATGTCGATTTGCCACGTATCGTGCAATTGATCGGAAAGACAAATCAGTTCAATCCGACGACCAGACGTCATTCGCCGGAAGATGTGGCGACGTTGGTCGCTACGGATCGATGCATTACCCTGCAATTCCGACTTCTGGACAGGTTCGGCGACAATGGTCTTGTAAGCGTCATGATTCTAGTCCCTGATCCGCAGTCACCCGATTTGGTCGAGATCGATACTTGGGTGATGAGCTGCCGGGTTTTCGGTCGCCAATTGGAGAAGGAAGCAATGAATATCGCGGTGGAGACCGCGCGCCGGATGGGTGTTCGGGCGTTTCGCGCCGATTACATTCCAACCCCGAAGAACGGCGTCATCAAGGAACTGTACCCAACTCTCGGCTTCGAGCTTGCGCAAGAAGCTGCGCCCGATGACGGCGCGACGCGGTGGTACTTGTACCTGCCCGACTATGTGCCTTTTTCCACCCATATTGTCAGAAAGCAGGAGTAGCGTGACGGAACAAGATATTCTGAGCGGGTTGACGCGGATTCTCCGCGATCTATTGTCGGATGATTCCATCGTGCTGACAATGGAGACAAAGCGTGATGAAGTGGCCAATTGGGATTCTTTCGCCTATGTAAACTTCATCGTGGCGGTCGAATCAGAGTTTGGCGTGAAGTTCAGGGTGGCTGAAGTCGAGTCGTTCGAAAACGTCGGCGCGATTGTGAGAAGGATTGGCATAATTTTGTCTACACGGTAGCCGCTACTAAGACAAGGGAGCGACGCGACTAATGCTGTTCAATTCGTACGAGTTCATTTTCATCTTCCTGCCGGTAGTTGTTGCGGTGTTTTTTGCGCTGGGCCTCGTGTCTCGTGTGTGGGCACTGCGTTGGATCATCGCCGCATCTCTGTTCTTCTACGGCTCGTGGAGGCCGTTGAACGTTCTCATCATCGCGCCGTCGGTAGCGATCAATTTCGCACTTGCACGGGCCCTGCAGCGCTTGGGTAAAAAGGAGAATCGCGCTGCCTCGCAGGCTGTTCTCCTGTTGGGTATCGCTTTCAATGTTGCGTTTCTGGGCTACTTCAAATACTCGAATTTTCTGGTGGGTGCCATCAACGATGCTTTCGGCACGCAAATGGTGCTGGCTCGGATCATCCTGCCGCTTGGCATATCGTTTATTACCTTTCAGAAGATTGCCTTCTTAATCGACGTTCAGGCCGGTCGAATTGAGTCGTTCACTCTTCAGGATTATTGCTTGTTCGTGCTGTTTTTTCCGCAGCTCGTCGCCGGTCCGATTGTGCACTATCGTGAAATGATGCCGCAATTCCAGCGGGCGTCGTGCCGCTTCGATAAGGACAACGTATCGGTCGGCGTTACTTTGTTCGTGTTCGGGCTGTTCAAGAAGGTGTTTATCGCCGACAGCATCGCGCCAATCGTGAGGCCCATCTACGAGCACGCAACCTCGGGCGGCACGATCGGCTTCTTGTCGGCCTGGATTGCGGCGATCGGCTTCACGCTACAAATCTATTTTGATTTTTCGGGCTACACAGACATGGCGCTTGGAATCGCCCGGTTTTTCGGAATCCGGCTGCCGCCAAACTTTAACTCGCCTCTCAAGGCTTCAAGCATCATTGACTTTTGGCAGCGATGGCACATGACTTTGACGCGCTTCCTCACGGCGTATATATACAATCCGCTCACACTCTGGCTGACGCGCAGACGAGCGGCCAAGGGCCGCGCAGGTTTCGGCGGACGGAACAAGGGCCCTGGGGCCTTTATCGAGCTATTGATGTTCCCGATTCTCGTGACGATGCTCGTGTCGGGAATCTGGCACGGCGCCGGCTACACGTTCATAGTGTGGGGCGTACTCCATGGCCTGTATTTGACGGTCAATCATGCGTGGCGACAAGTGGGGCCGAAGCTGTGGCGTGATGAGTCGAGCTACAAGCGATTCATGCAACCCGCTGGCTTCGTTATCACTTTTTTGTTCGTCTCTGCCTCAATGGTTATTTTTCGTGCGGCAAGCGTAAGAACTGCGGCCGATGTGCTTCAAGGAATGCTCGGCCTGCATGGCATCGGGTTATCTGGATTGACTGAATTGAGAGATGAACTCGGCGTAAGTCTAAGGCATGTGGCGCTCTGGATCGTCGCCCCGGCATTCATCGCCCTCGTGTGCGCGAATACGTTGCAGATCTTGAGCCCCTACGAACCAGCGCTCGGCTGGAAACAGGGCCCACCCACAGGCTTCCTTGCCGGGGCACGCCTCCGGTGGGAGCCTTCGCTTGTGTGGGCCCTCGCGATATCGCTGATCGCGGCTATCGGAATCCTTAATCTCGGCGGCAACAGCGAATTCCTGTACTGGCAATTCTGACCGGATGCACTGGGCTCGCCCGCGCGACGCAAGCATGCAATTCCGGAAGTCTGCAGAACCTGCACCGGTTCGGCATAGAGGCTTTCACTGGAAGAGTGTTGCTCCGAATTCTGAGGAGAATGCAACCCCTGATGAGATCAATAGGGGCAGGCGCAGTTTTCGTTGTGGTGACATCCGCAGTCTTCGCGCAGTTGCGCAGCGAGGCAGCCTACGAGGGGCAACGACAGGTGCGCTGCGGTACGACCGGCGAGGTCGATGCACCCGCTGGAAGCGCTCTTTAAGCGAAGTCCAGGTCTGATCCTGAAGTCGTAAAAGCCTCTGACGGCGCGTTCATCGCATTCGTCAAGAGCGGCTCTGACAAGACGCCCGCTCAAGAAAAGACTCGCGGGCGAGCAAATCAAGGATGTAATCGCCTATATTCGCAAACTTGAGAAAAAGCGCTGGCACGCTCTATGTCGCCTGAGCGCGGACGAATCAATTCGGTCCGACGGCACGTCTTAAAGATAGAACCGACAAGGACCGGAAAAGCGCAAAGGCGGTCAGATCGCCGGAAAACGGCCACTCAAGCTGCCTGAGCATTGTAGAACTCGCTTAGAGGAAAATTCCTGCGCCGCTTGTGCGCAACCGTGTGGAGGTTTCACGTTTGAAAAGGCCATCCCGGCTTTTACTCGCTGTCATTGGGATCTTTCTAGCTTGCGCGGGGGTTGTGGCGATTCTTATTTTCAGGCCACTCCCGGCTGGGTGGAGCTGGCGCAGTGTCAGCTGGCGTGCCAAGCTCTTTGCAGATAAAGCGGAGGGCCGCGTTCCCGACTTGTCATGGCACGAACTATGGTTTATGGCTCACGCTCCCGGCGGCTTTGGTCTTGAAGACTTCGTCAATGGAGGATACAGCCTGCAAGGCTCTGTCTTGAATCATCTTTTCTCCAGCAATGATCAAGAGAAAGGCGCACGGATTTTTGGGACATCTTGCGAAGTCTGTCATGGCAAGGGAGGAGCCGGAGGATATGGCCCTCCCCTGAATCGCTCCGGACTCAGCCATGGTGACAGCGATCTCGCTATTTACAAAGTTGTGCGAGACGGCATTCCTGGAACAGGTATGGCCGCGCTCCCAATGTCCATCCAGGAGCGCTGGCAGGTGGTTGGCTATCTGAGGACTTTACAAATGCCCCACTCCGGAGCGCAAGCGGATGAATTGCCGCCATTTCACGTCGATGTAAGCAGTGACGAGGTACGCAATGCCGGCAGCAAAACGGATCAATGGTTGACCTATTCAGGCTCTCTTGACGGGAGTCGTTATTCACCCTTGGCTGAGATCAAGCGCGAAAATGTTGCGCGGCTCAAGCTTCGATGGATTCACCAATTCGACACGACCGAGTCAGCAAGAAGCGAATCCACTCCAATTGTTGTTGACGGAGTCATATTCACAACGGAACCACCAGCCACTGTCGTTGCGGTGGACGCTGAGACTGGATCTGTGAGATGGCGGTACAGTCGGATTCTACCCGATAAGCTACCTGTATGCTGCTCTCGAGCAAACAGAGGACTTGCCATTTTGGGCAACACGGTGTTTTTCGGCAGTCTCGATTGTTATCTGAACGCTCTTGATGCCAACACTGGCAATGTCCTTTGGCAATCCCAAATATGTAAGCCGTCTGATGGCTTTACCATGACAGGTGCGCCTTTGGTCGTTAACCAGTCGGTGATCGTTGGCGTTGCCGGTGGCGAGTACGGGATTCGTGGCTTCCTGGCTGCATACGACGCGAAAACTGGCCAACAACAGTGGAAGTTCAACACCATTCCGGGCCCGGGCGAATTTGGACATGACACATGGAAGAACGATGCGTGGCGAACCGGTGGTGGGCCAACTTGGGTTACCGGAAGTTATGACCCATCTTTAGACTTGATTTATTGGGGCGTAGGGAATCCAGCTCCTGGTCTCCAGGGAATGTTTCGCTCAGGCGACAACCTATTTACCGACAGCTTGATAGCGTTGCACGCCAGCTCTGGGAAGCTGGCCTGGTATTTCCAGTTCACCCCCCACGATGAACACGATTTTGACGCTACCCAGACTCCCATCCTTGCTGACTTACCGGTAAAGGGCGTCCTACGTCAACTGCTTTGCGTTGCCGACAGAAATGGATTCTATTATGTGCTTGACCGAAAAACTGGTGAGTTTCTGGCAGGTGTGCCTTTCGTCGAACAGAACTGGGCGAAGGGTCTTGATTCAGCGGGTCGGCCCATCCTTGCCACGGATGCGGAAAGTTCTCCCTCGGGCCGAATAACGAGGCCGGGTGTCGGAGGCGGCACGAACTGGGAGAATGCAGCCTTTGACCCAAGGAAAGGATTGATATTTATCCCAGCCACCGAGGGGGCTTCTGTCTTTACCAAGTCCGAGCACCCTGCACGTGGACCGGACGGATTCTTTCCAGGCAGCTCCGGCGGCGATTATGTCGTGCCGGAAGAGCGTGTAGTCCGAGCTTTGGATGCCGTGACCGGTCAGAAAAAATGGGAACGATGGGAACGTTCCCTGCCAAAAGGGAACAAATCTTTCGCTCATGGATATAGTGGCCTCTTGGCGACAGGAGGAGATCTCGTATTCGGAGAAGGAGGGGGATTTCTTTTTGCCATTGATTCCGCCTCCGGACGCGAGTTGTGGCGCGTTTATCTCGGAGGAGACACATATGCGGCACCAATCTCATTCACTTTGAGCGGGCACCAGGTTATCTTGGTTTCGGCAGGAAGGGCTCTCTTCATGTTCGGCCTGTAGTCCAGTCTGATCGCTCATTAGCACTGCCCCCGACAAACTCGAGGCGAAACAACCTGAACAGCACTCGTTGCATCCCAACCATCTCAGCACCAGTGGTCCGAGAATTCTGCCCAGTTTGCAAACCCAACGTTTCTTCGCATTGCATAAGTTGTCCCTGCCACACCGACCGCTAGAATATCAACCAAGCATTTGGTTTGGCGCTTAAGTTCGAGGTGGGTCACTAAACCAGGGTTCTCCAAGTACTTTCGAAACCTTGGACGATCTCATGCGAAGGCGTAAACTCAAATGGTGATCGGAGCGGCCAACTGCGCAGCCGTGTTGCAATTGGTTCGAAGGGGCGGTTCAAATGAGGAATATTCTATTTGCTTTATCGCTGTTTCTTTTAGCACCTCTAATTTCCTTAGCCCAGACTCCCACATTGGTTCAGCACGTAACCTGTCCAAATTCCGCTGAAGGAACGACACAAACGCTCCCTGCAAATTACTACTGTAGCTTGCCGGAGCCGAGTCAGGCTGGTAATACGCTGCTTGTTGGAGTTTGGTATTCGGACCTAGGCTGTTGCGGGGCTCCAACCGTAACGGACGACAAGTCCAATATTTGGACAACGGCCACGAGCGCGGAGGATAATGCAAACAGCAATATTTCGATGCATTATGCACTGAATGTATCTGCCGGAACTAGGAGAATTACCGTTAAGGTACCGTCTGGAGCTTACGGCAACGTCGGAGTCGATATAAGCGAGTACTACAACATAAACGCCATCGACAAGGCTACATGCAATACAGCGAGCGGTGGCACTTCAATCACTGCGGGTAGTTTAACGCCGACGGTTTCAGGTGACTTGTTATGGCAATTCGCTCAATCCACCTCTCCTGGCTCTACTCTGCCGGCAGTCTTCGTGGCAGGTTCGCAATCAAACATTAACTGGCAACTTGAGGCCACGAGCCTTTGGAACCAAAGTGCTGTCCAATCTGGGATTTACAACTCAATCTCCGCAATAAACCCAACTCTTTCAAATGCTTCCACGGGGGCGAAATGGGATAGTTGTGTGATGGCGATGAAAGCGGCCAGCGCTGGGAATGCTCCAACTGCATCATTTAGGATTGTCCATCTTCTCCATGAAAATGCCCCTGATACGTCAAGTACGCAACGAATCCAGTATCCAGCGTCGGGAAATCTTGAGATAGTTTCCTCATGGAACCCGGCACCCTCGCTCATCTCCAGTGTTACCAGTACCCCATCGAATACCTGGTCATCCACTGGAAGCGGCACACAAGGGTCGCAGATCTTTTACGCTGCCCACCCGAGCGTCTCCAGCTCAATGACGCTAGTGCTCAGCGCTCCTGTAATGACCGATCCAGGAAATTATTTTCTGTATGATGTCGTGGGAGCTGCCACATCGCCGTTCGATGTGGATTCTGGCGAAATCAGCGGGGTCA
>Ga0335078_10006809_pt1 | contig 16924 bp, 15 predicted proteins | sample Lox_Sample_32_FD_206711 | JGI IMG/M metagenome (GOLD analysis project Ga0335078, IMG submission 206711) | Soil microbial communities from Loxahatchee National Wildlife Refuge, Florida, United States - Lox_Sample_3.2 | ecosystem: Environmental > Terrestrial > Soil > Wetlands | place: USA... | reverse complement strand
GTGCTCCCGCCCTTCTCCCGTCGGGGCGGGAGCACGGCTTGCCCGGGCCCCCGCTGTCGTGCTCCCGCCCCCCCGGCGGGAGCGCGGCTTCCCGGGCCCCCGCGGTGCCCCGCCCTGCCCCCGTATGGCCGGGCACCGCGCCATATGCTCGGCACGTGACGATCACCCCCGACACCAAGGACTGGACCTGGGTCCTGCAGCGCCCCTGCCCCGAGTGCGGTTTCGATACCGGCAGCTTCGCGCGCGAGGACGTGCCCGGCATGATCAGGAACGTCGCCCGGCGCTGGCACTCGGTCCTCACCTCGCCCGGTGACCAGCGCACGCGGCCGGATCCCGGCAGGTGGTCTGCGCTGGAGTACGGCTGCCATGTCCGCGACGTGTTCCGGTTGTACGACCGGCGGCTGGAACTGATGCTCACGACCGACGGGCCGCGCTACCCGAACTGGGATCAGGACGCGACCGCGATCGAGGACCGCTACGCGGAGCAGGATCCCGGCACTGTCGCCGGCGAGATTGCCGAGGCCGGGGATGCGATCGCGGTGAGGTTCGAGAATGTCAGCGGTGACGAGTGGGACCGGACCGGCTTCCGGAGCGACGGCGCGCGGTTCACGGTCGAGTCATTCGCCCGGTACCTCATCCACGATCCGGTACACCACTACCACGACGTCACCGGCTAGGCCGCCGATCCCGGGCCCGAACCCGATCCCCGCCCGAACCCGGGCCCGGTGCCGGGCCCGATGCCGGGCCCGGGTCGGGCAGCGGCAGGCCGGCCTCGAGGTGCGCGAGGCCCGCGTCGATCCGGTCGAACATCTTCGTGACGTCGGCGGGCTCCTGGCTGTCCCAGGGCATGGTCGCAGCCATGACCACGCCGATGATGGCGCCCGCCATGTTCCTGATCTCGAAGGCGTCGGGGGTGCCGCCGACACGGCGCGCGATCGCCGCACTGATCTGATCGGTGGTCCGGACGAACTCGTCGAGCGCGCGCGCGCGGATCTCCGGTACCGCCATCGTGAGCTGGATCGTCGTGCCGAACGTGTGCATGTCCTCGGGCGAGAGCTGAGCCCGGGTCGCGATGGCGGCGGCGCGGAACGCCGCGATCGGCGTGAGCCCCGGCGGCTGGGCCTCCATCTCGGCCAGCGCGATGATGTCGAAGTCGTCCTGCAGGACCACGTCTTCCTTTGTCGGGAAGTAGCGGAAAAACGTGGCTGGTGACACCTCGGCCGCGTCGGCGATCTGCTCCACCGTGGTGGCGCCGTAGCCCTGGGCCAGGAACAGCCGGAGCGCGTGCTGCCGGATGGCAGCACGCGTCCTGGCCTTCTTCCGCTCTCGAAGCCCGCTGACAGGCGCCTGCGTCATGGGAGTCATTGTGCCTCTGTTAACCCGGCTGCGCCCCGCCCACTCCGGCCGGCGTTGCGTCCGGGCCCGCGGCCGCGGCGCCGTCCTGCGCCTGCCCGGGCGCGGTGGCGTTGCGCGGGACGAACAGGGCGGCGAGCACGGCCGCGGCGATCGCGATGCCGGCGCAGATCCAGAGCATGACATCCAGCCCGCTGGTGTAGGCGTGCCGCACCGAGCCGAGCACGCCGGCGGCCAGCGGCGCCGGCAGCTGGTGCGCGACCGCGACGCCGGCCGCGACGCTGCTGCGGGCTACGTCCGCCACGCCGGCCGGGAGGCCGGCCAGGTGCAGCTTGCCCTGGTACACGGTCGCGATCACCGTGCCGAGCACCGCGACCCCGATCGTGGCGCCGACCTGCCGCATCGCGGTCAGCAGCGCGGAGCCCGAGCCGCTGCGCTCGGGTGACAGCGCGCCGATCGCCGCGTTGAGCATCGTCGGCAGCGCGAGACCGAGGCCGAGTCCGGTGAGGGCGAACCAGGCCATCAGGAACCCGGTCGCCGTCGTCGGGCTCGTGCCGGTGCCGAGCACCATCGCGACCGCCATGATCGCGAAGCCCGCCGCCCCGATGACCTTCGCGCCGGCCAGCGGCCCGCGCGGCTCGCCGCCCGGCCCCTTGCGGACCATCTGCAGCCGCTGCCCGACGCCGAGCCCGACCAGCAGCCCGCCGATCAGCGACAGCATCCGCACGCCGCTGCCGAGCGAGTCCAGCCCGCGCACGTCGAGGAAGTACTGCGGGATGACGAAGAAGACGCCGAACAGCGCGAACGAGATCATCGTCGCCAGCGTCGTGCCCCAGGTGAAGCCGCGCGACCGGAACAGCTCCAGGTCGATCAGCGGCTGCCCGCCGCGGCGGGTGACGCGGCGCTCCCAGGCGACGAACGAGACGGCGGCGACGACCCCGCCCGCGATCGCGCCCAGCGTCTGGCCGGCGCCCCAGCCGGCCTTGCCGGCCTCGATGAAGCCGTAGGTGAGCGCGGCGAGGCCGGCGCTGGACAGCAGCGCGCCGGCGACGTCGATCCTGGGCCTGCGCTCGCTGCGCGACTCCGGCATCAGCCAGATCACCGCGGCGAGGGCGACGATCACGATCGGGACGTTGATCAGGAAGACCGAGCCCCACCAGTACTTGTCGAGCAGCCAGCCGCCCAGGATCGGCCCGAGCGGGAAGCCGAGGAACGTGGCCCCGCCGACGGTCGCGATCGCGCGCGGCCGCTCCTCCGGCGTGAACATCACCGGCAGCACGGCGAGCGACAGCGGCATGATGACGGCAGCCGCCAGGCCGAGCGCGACCCGGGCCGCGATCAGCTCGCCACTGCTCGTCGAGTACGCGCACGCCAGGGACGCCAGCCCGAACAGGACCAGCGCCCAGGTCAGCAGCTTCTTCCGGCCGTAGCGGTCGCCGAGCAGGCCCGCGGGCAGCAGCGCCGCCGCCAGCACCAGGCTGTATGCGTCGAGGAACCACTGCGCGTCACTGGTCGAGGCGTGCAGGTCGACCGAGAGCGTCGGAATCGCGAGCGTCAGCACGAAGACATCGAGCCCTACCACCAGCACGCTGAGCGCGAGGGCGCCGAGGGCCCACCAGCGCCGGCCGCCGGCCGCGGCCGGTCCCTGAGCCGGCTGTGCCATCGTCATGACCGCACCTCCTTATGCGTCAGACTCCCTTATGTGTCCCACCATTATATGAGAGAGACTATCAGATGATGGTGTCTAGCGGTAGTGCGCCCGGCGGAGGCAGGCTGCCTCGACAGCGGGCCGGCTGCGATGCTGGAATGCAAGCAGCGATCCGGGACATCAGCGAGCGGCTTAGGAGATGCAGCAATGCCGGAGCCACAGGGCGAGGAGCTTGCCAGGGTCAGGGCGCGCCGGGAGGAACTGCGCAAGCGGTACCTGCACCCGCTTGCGGAGCGCGGCCCGAGCACCGTCAGCGGAGTGCACCACCTGGCGCTGATCTGCAAGGACGCCGAGGAGACGATCAGGTTCTACCAGGAGTTCCTCGGGTTCCCGCTGGTCGAGCTCGTCGAGAACCGCGACTACGCGGGGTCGAATCACTTCTTCTTCGACATCGGCAACCACAACCTGCTGGGCTTCTTCGACTTCCCCGGCCACGAGCACCCGGCCTGGCAGGAGACGATCGGCGGCGTCCAGCATCTCGCGATCTCCGTCACCGCCGACCAGTTCGACGCGGCGAAGAAGAAGCTCGACGAGGCCGGGGTCGACTATCTCGGCCCGGACCGCGGCGCCGACGACAGCATGTACTTCCGCGACCCCAACGGGGTGGGCCTCGAACTCTACCGCGAGGACCTGGGACTGTTCGAGGGGGAACTTCTGGTCAGGTAAGCCCGGCAGCGTCGCGCTGCCGCCGCGGTTCTCAGGGTTAGATCGGGGTCGATCCCGATACCCTGCCCGGCGCCCGGCGGGCAGGCTTGATGACATGAGCACAGATAGCGACACCCAGCAGTCCCGCGAATCCGGGACGGGCGAGCACCCGCAGGGCGACCGGCGACCACCGCTGCGCCGCGCCGCCCACGGCCGGATGCTGGCCGGCGTCGCCGCGGGCCTGTCCAGGTACTCCGGCATCGACGCGAACATCATCCGCATCGGCTTCGCGGTGCTGGCCATCCTCGGCCTCGTCGGCAACTCCCTCGGCTTCGCGGGCATCCCGTTCTACCTGGCCGGCATCCCGCTGTACCTGGCGCTGTGGCTGCTGATCCCGGAAGAGGGACACGACCACTCGATCGCGGCGCACCTGCTCTCGTCGGTGCAGAGCAGGTCGCGCTAGCGGTTCGCCCGCCTGATCACCAGGCGGACCGCCGTCCAGGTCGCGTCGATCGCGCACACCTTGTTGTCGACCAGGCCCGTGGGCAGCGCTACCTCCCGCACCACCTGATCGGTCACGTCGGTCGGCACCTTCGAGGCGCGCCTGGGCCACGCGATCCAGAGCCCGCACGCGGGCGCCATCCGCGCCCGCAGCCAGGGCAGCTGATCCTCTAGCTCGGCCCGGTGCGTGATGAACGTGACGATGACGTCGTATCGCGCATCGTCGGCGAGCGTGGTGTGCAGGCTCGCGACGTCGGGGAGCACGCCGAGCGTGTCCTCGAACTGCTCGGGTGCCCCGATCACCGCGACCTCGTCGCCCTCGCCGATGCCGAGCTTGACCGGCAGCGGCGTGCCCGAGTAGTCCGGCTGCTCGCGGGGTCCGCCCGGCCGGGCGGACCCCGCGCCTGGATCCTGCCGGTCAGGCACCGGCTGCGCCGTCGGTCATCCGCGCGCGCAGCTGCGCGACGCCGTCGCCGGAGAGGTCCGCCAGGGCGGCGGACCGCCCGGTCATCGCCATCACCAGCGCCAGGACTGGCCCGCTGACCTCGGGGCCCTCGCCCGTGCTCCAGTCCGCGTCGGTCGCCCGCAGGCGCAGCCCGGCGATGCGCTTCTTCGCCCCGACGATCAGGTTGGACTTCTTGTAGAAGTCCGCGACCCGGATGACCGCGGCGGTCGGGTACTCGCGGGCGATGCCGAGCGGCCGCCGGATGTCCTCGCCGTGAATGATCGTCTCGCCGAGCCAGGAGTCGACCGGGCCGGGCGGGTGCGATGTGGACGTGCGGACGCCGCGGAACGCGGCGAGCGTGTCGGCGGGCGTCGCGCCCAGTTCCTGCCGGATCAGATTTCCGGCCATCTTGTCGAAGCTGAACCCGGACCTGGCCATCGACACGAAGAACTGCGGCGGCGTCATCCGGGCAGTCGCGGTCATGTGACCGAGCGCCTCGCGCACCGTCCACTGCGAGCAGAGCGACGGCGTGTCCCAGCCGGCCTCGTCCAGGCCGTCGAGATCGGCGGCGAGCGCATCGCGCTCGGCATGAATGACTGGCCACGGGCTGTCTGCCATCTCTCACCACCCCTTATGCGGAGCTGATTTCGTAGGAACGGCCCGTTCCCAAGCTTGGCAGCTTCCGGCCGGCGGGGAGTGCGACGCGCGCGGCTCAGAAGTGGATTCCGCCCGGCTTGCCGTTGCGGTCGGCGATCAGGCCCGCCAGCGTCGCGATCGCGATCTCGGCCGGCGTGCGCGAGCCGATGTTGAGGCCGATCGGCCGGCGCACCCTGGCGATCTCAGGAGCGGGCACGCCCAGCTCCGCGAGCGCATTCAGGTGCGGTCCCTCGTGCCGCGGGTTGCCCATGATGCCGACCCAGCGCGCCTTGGCGGCGAGCGCGTCCCGCAGCAGGATGCCGAGCTCGTCCCGGTGATGGTCGGTGACCACCACATCCGCGATGCCCGGCTCGAACTCGTCCATGCTGGCCGCCAGCTCGGCGCCGAAGGCACGCGCCGCGCTCGCGCGGGCCGGGTCCGGCTCCATCAGCACCGTCCGGTAGCCGGCGTCGGCGCCATAGCGCAGCAGGAAGCCGGCGACCGGGGAGGCGAAGACGGCGACGAGGACCTTGTCCTGCGCAGGCGCCCCGGCGTGGCCGTGCGCCACGGCGTCCGCGTCGCCGTGCGCTACCGCACAGCTCGGGTCGTGCTCGTGCTCGTGATCGTGGTTGTGCGAGCTCGCCATGCTCCCGAGCTTGCCACCAGGCCGCGGGCCCGGCAAATGCGGCGCCGCGCACGGGGGCAAAATTGCGGCGGCCGAGCTCGGCCTGGCCGAGGGCATGGACGTGATCGCGATCGTGACGGCGTCGGACGTGATAGTCGGCGTTCCGGACTAACCGCCCAGCAGCCCGGCGGTCGCCTCACGCAGCCGCTCCATCCGCTCGGCGGCGGTCTGCCTGGCGTCGCTCAGCATGCCGTACGACACCGGCTGCACGACCTCGAGATACGCCTTGATCTTCGGCTCGGTCCCGCTCGGCCGGATCACGACGCGCGCGCCGGTCAGCTGGAAGCTCAGCACGTCCGCGGACGGCAGATCCCAGCTGCCGCCGGTGTAGTCGGTGACCGACGTGACCGGCTGCCCCGCCAGCTCGCGCGGCGCGGCTGCGCGCAGCCGCGCCATCACCTCCGCGGTGGTCGCGCACTGCATACTCAGCTGGGCGGTCAGGTGCACTCCGTGCCTGATCTCGAGTGCGTTGTACGCCTCGAGCAGCGACTCGCCGGCCGACCGGGCGTCTGCGGCCAGGCTCAGGATCGCCAGCGCCGCGCTCATCCCGTCCTTGTCCCTGACGGTCTGCGTGACCTCGTAGCCCAGCGCCTCCTCGTAGCCGAACACGAAATGCGCGCCCGCGCGCAGGTCGGCGGCGCGGGAGATCCACTTGAACCCGGTCAGCGTCTGCACGTACTGCGCGCCGGCCGCCGCCGCGATCTTGGACAGCAGCGTGCCGGACACGATCGTCGACGCGACAAGCTGCTCGGGCATCGCGACGTCGGCATCGGCCGCGAGCCGCCGCAGCAGGAAGTCGCCGAGCAGCGCGCCGGTCTGGTCGCCGGTGAGCGCCCGCCAGCCGCCCGGCGCGTCGGGATCGGGCACCGCGACGGCCAGCCGGTCGCCGTCCGGGTCGTTCGCGATGACCAGGTCCGCCGCCGACCTGCGCGCCTGCGCCAGCGCGAGCTCGAGCGTGCCCGGCTCCTCCGGGTTGGGGTAGACGACAGTGGGGAACTCGGGGTCCGGCTGGAACTGTGCCTCGACCACGTCGGGCTCGGGGAAGCCTGCCTGCGCGAAGGCGCGCAGCGCCAGCTCGCCCGCCACGCCGTGCAGCGGCGTGTAGACGAACCTGAGCCAGGCGGCGCTCGGCGGCGCGGGCGTGATCGCGCAGATCGCGTCCAGGTAGGACTGGACCACGTCGTCACCCGCCCGGCCGATCAGGTCGCTGCCGGCGGGTGCCAGCGGGATGTCCGCGAGCGGTCCGACGGCGTCGATCGCGGCCTCGATGTCGGTATCGGCGGGCGGCACGATCTGCGCGCCGTCGTCGGTGTACAGCTTGTAGCCGTTGTCCTCGCGCGGGTTGTGGCTCGCGGTGATCATGACACCGGCGGCGGCCGTCAGCCGCCGGACCGAGTACGCCAGCAGCGGCGTGGGCAGCCGGCCCGGCAGCAGGTGCACGCGGATGCCGGCGCCGGCCAGCACGCGCGCCGCCCGGATCGCGAACTCGTCGCTGCGGTGCCGTGCGTCGTGGCCGATGACCACGCCCCTGGCGGCGGCGTCCGGGTCGCGGCCTGCCAGCCACCTGGCCAGGGCAGCGGTGGTGACGGTCACGGTGGCCAGGTTCATCCGGTTCGGCCCGGCGCCGACCGCGCCGCGCAGTCCCGCCGTCCCGAACCTGAGCCTGCCGTCGAACCGGTCGGCCAGCTCCGCGGCCGTCTCCGGGCCGGGGTCGGCGAGCAGGCCGGCCAGCTCGGCCCTGTCCCGCTCGTCCGGGTCGGCTGCCATCCAGGCGGCGGCCCGCGCCCGCAGGTCGGCACTCGTCATGGCTGGCTCACCCCGGCGAGGACGGACGCCAGCAGCACGCCTAGCTCGGCCGCGGCCTCCCGGCCGGCGGCGAGCACGTCCTGATGATCGAGCTGCTGCTCCGACAGGCCCGCGGCGACGTTGGTGACCAGCGAGATGCCGAGCACCTCCGCGCCCAGGTGACGGGCCGCGATCGCCTCCAGCACCGTGGACATGCCGACCAGGTCGGCGCCCGCGGACCTCAGCATCCGGACCTCGGCGGGCGTCTCGTACTGCGGCCCCATCAGCGCCGCGTACACGCCCTCGGTCAGGTCCGGCCGCCTGGCCCGGGCAGCCGCGCGCAGCCGCGCGGAGTACATCTCGGACATGTCGGCGAACAGCGGGCGGCCCGCCGGGGTGCCGTGCGCGAGGCCCGCGAGCGGCGACGCGCCCGTCAGGTTCAGCTGGTCGCTGATGAGCACCGGCTGGCCGGGCCGCAGGCCGGCCCGGATCCCGCCGGCCGCGTTCGTCAGCACGACGGTCTTGCAGCCCGCGGCGATTGCCGTCCGCACGCCATGCACCACCGAGGCGGGCGGGTGGCCCTCGTACAGGTGCACGCGGCCGAGGAAGACCAGCAGCCGGCGGCCGGCCAGCCGCAGTGACCGGACGGCGGACACGTGGCCGGCGACGGCGGGCTCGGGGAAGCCGCCCAGCTCGGCCAGCGGCACCTCGGCCTCCGGTGTCCCGAGGGCGTCCGCTGCGGGAGCCCAGCCCGAGCCCAGCACGACCGCGACGTCGTGCCGCGGCTGGCCGGTGCGCTGCGCCAGCGCGGCGGCGCTCGCGTCCGCATCCTCGAACGGGTCTGTGGTCAGCTCCGGCATCCAGGCCCCTCCGCCGGTGAGTGCCGAACCGGTGAATTCCCGGTACTGGCGAAGATCGTAGCGACCCGCACCGCAGGGTAGGACCATCCGGGGGAGGGGAAGCCGATGCCCGGACCGCAGGTGAGCTACGAGCAGGTATTCCGGCATCTCCCGGTTCCGGTCGTGCTGCTGACGCCCGAGTTCGACATCGCCGACATGAACCTGGCATACCTGCAGGTGGCGGGGCGCACGCGGGAGGAACTGCTCGGGCGCAACGTGTTCGAGGCGTTTCCGGACAATCCATCCGATCCCGCTGCGAGCGGGGTGCGCAATCTGGAGGCGTCATTCCGCCGGGTGCTCGCCACCGGGGAGCCGCACGCGCTGGCGTTCCAGCAGTATGACGTCGAGGAGCCGGGCAGCCCTGGCGTGTTCGCGCGGCGGTTCTGGTGCCCGGTGAACGCGCCGGTATTCGATGCCGATGGCCGTATTGTGCTGATCGCGCAGTGCGTGGAGGAGATCTCCGACAAGGTGCGCAGGTTCGTCAGCGGGCTGGAACCAGACGAGCCAAAGTGAGGCCAAGCAGCGGGGCCGCAGCGTCGGCGCTGCGGCCCCGCTGGCCCCGGTTGCCGCTGGGCCTAGCCCTTCGTGAACGTCGCGAGCTTCAGCTGCGACACGAGCTGAGAGCGGCCGAGCTCGGTGAGCGTCGCCTCGGACTGGACCGGGCCGACGCCGGTGGCCATCCAGGTCCTGACGACGATCTGCGCCTTGTAGCCGACGACCGTGAACTTCTCGGTCATCGACACCACGGTGGCGGTGTACGTGCCGGCCGGGACGGTCACGGTCGCGGTGCCGTCGCCCTTGACCGTGACGTGCGCCGTGACGCGCTGGGCGCCACCGCCGTTCGGGTGGATCTCCAGCACCACCGTGGACGCCGTCGGCTGACCCGAGTCGATGACCGCGGCGGACGGCCAGGTGATCCCGCCTCTGACCAGCGTGGCCCCGCTCTGCAGCTGGCTGAACGGGTAACTGATCGAGCCGTCGGGGTGGAAGACGTAGATGCTGTCGGTGGTCGCGCTCGCGAACGAGTCATGATCGGAGATCGTCGCCTGCGTGCCGCCGGACACCGGCTTCACCGCGATCACCTTGTTCGTGACGGTGCCGTGCTCGATGCCGGTGACATCCGCGTTGTAGATCCAGGTGTTGCCGACCGTCACCGGGAACGGCACGGAGCTGGACGAGACGGTAGACGTCGAGCCCGAGCTGCCCGAGCCGCCGGACGACGAGCTCTTCGTGCTGCTGCCCGAGGCCGTCGAGCCGCCCGAGGCCGGTCCGGGTGCCGTGCTGCAGGCGCCGAGCAGGAGAGCCGCGGCGGCCGCGCAGGCGGCGAGCATGGCGGCCCGGCCCGGTCCGGAGTGTGCGATTGGGTTCATTTTCCTGACCTCAATGTGCGGGATTGCGTAGTGGTGATGGCCCGGCACCCCCCTCGAGTGCCGGGCCGGGGGATGATGCGTGCGGGCGAGGCGCTAACCGCGGCCGCAGTCCGAGCAGCGGCATGGACTGCAGCCAGACCCCGCCCGGCCCGGAGAGGACCGCGAACCGGGCGGCCTCGCCGCCGATGTTGTCGGACCTGATCCCGTGCACCTCCGCCATCTGCACCGCGACCGAAGCGTCGGACATGCCGATGTGCCAGGGATGCGTGCGCAGCGAGGTGCCGGCCGGCAGGTCGCGGTGGACGGCGTCGCCGGACAGCTCGACCCACGCCCGGCCGGTGCCGGTTATCTTGCGCAGCAGGAATTCGTCGCCGGCTGCGCTGGCCGTGCCGTAGGGCTGATAGCCGGCCGTGATCTCGATGCCGGCCGTTCCGGCCACGAACCCGTGCCGGTGCACGAGGTACTCGGTATCCGGCGTGACGTCGATGCCGACGATGCTGCCGGGCAGCCGGGACGCGAACGCGATGGTTCCCGCGACGGCCCTGGCGGTGTAGGCGCTCAGCGGCGGCGACGACCGCGTCAGCGTGCGGTGCAGCGCCGGGTCATCCGGCGGTGCGTCCGCGCCGGTGGACATCAGGATGGAGTCGGTCATCCAGGCGAACTCGCCGGTCCCCGCCACGATGCTCTCGCCTGGCTCGAGCGAGATGGACAGCACTGGCTGCGTCGTCCCGAGCAGCTGGTCGTGCATGCCGTTCCTCCGCCTCGTGCGCTGCGTGCTCGCTGATCCTTTCTAGCCGGACCGGGGCCCGAGCGAATCACTGTAACCATGTAAATGCGCCCGGATCGTGACACAGCATGGCTATAACATCGGGCGCGCGAGCCCGTGCTCGATCGCGAAGCGGGTTGCCTCCACCCGGCCGCTCAGCCCGGCGTTGCGGTAGATCGTGGCCAGGTGCCGCTCGACGGTGGCGGGGCTCAGCACCAGCCGGGCGGCGATCTCCTTGTTGCTGAGGCCCGCCGCGAGCAGGCCGAGCACCTCTGCCTGCCGGGGGGTGAGGCCCGGGCCCGCGGCGGGGCCGGCCGGGGTCGCGCCCTGGCCGGCGGCAAGCGGCTGTGCGGCCAGCTCGGCCAGCGCTGTCTCGACTTCGGCGACGCGCTGCGGGCTGCTCAGCTCGGTGGCCAGCGTGCGGGCCGACTCCAGCTGGGCGCGCCCGGCCGCGGGCTGCCCGGTCCGGTACAGGACGCGGGCAAGGCCGACCATCGCCTCGACCGCGTCGTGCGGGTGCCCGCCCGCCTGGGACGCGCCGATGGCCGCCTGGAAATGCTCGGCTGCCGCGGTCCAGTCTTCCCGGTGCGCGGCGAGGTTCCCCTGATTGCAGCGGATCGTGCCGACAATCTGCGGGATACCCGTCGCCAGGCCGGCTCCCTCGGCGAGGACGCGGTCGGCCGCGTCCCACTGGCCGAGGCGGATGAGGACGTCGGCGAGGTTGGCGAGGCCGATCGCGATGGAGCGCTGCTCGCCAAGCTCGCGCTTGATCTCCAGCGACTGCTCGAACAGCTGCCGTGCCTGATCCAGGTTGCCCTCGTCCAGGTCGAGCAGCGCCATGTTGTTGATGGCGACCGACACGCCGCGGCGATCGCCCAGCGCGGTCCGCAGGTCCATCGCGACACCGAAGTAGTGCCGCGCCGCGGACGTGTCACCGAGGTAGCGGTGCGCCGACGCGAGCACTGTGGCCGCGAACGCCGTCCGCTCCCGCAGCCCGAGCCCGGTGAAGATCGACTCCGCCCGGTCCGCGTGCCGGATCGCCTCGCGGTAATCGCCGTTCTCGGCCGCGAGCACGGCGGCCGCGCACAGCGCGCGGCCGGTCCGCTCGTCCTCGCGCGGACCGGCATCGGCCAGGAACCTGGCGAGCCAGGCCCGCCCCTGCGCGAGCCGTCCGCTCATCAGCCACCAGCGCCACAGGCCGCCGGCGGCGTCGAGGCCGAGCTCGACGTCGCCGCTCGCGGCCGCCCATTGCAGGGCGATCTGAAGATCGGGCTCGGCGATCTCCATCCGGCCGGCCCAGGACGTCGCGTCGGGACCGGTGAGGCCGTCCTCGCTCGCGACGGCCAGCTCGGCGACGTGCCGGGCGTGCCGGTGGCGGGCGGCCGGGCCTTCGCCGGACTCCTCCAGCCGCGCCGCCGCGAACGTCCTGATGGTCTCCAGCATGCTGAACAGGTTCTGCTCGGTGCCGCGGCTCACGACCAGCCAGGACGAATCCACCAGCGCGCGGAGCGTGGCTGCCGTCGCGGCGGTGCCGGCACCGAGCACCGCTCCGGCGTCGGCCAGGCCGAAGCGGCCGGCGAAGCAGCTCAGCATCGCCAGCATCCGCTGCGCCGCCGGGTCGAGCAGGTCATAGCTGACGCGCAGCACGTCGGCAAGGCGGCGGGCACCCGGCTGCCCCGTTACCGCCGGCTCGGACTCCAGCAGGACGGCGCGCTGCTGCAGGATCTCGCGGATCGACAGCGTGCCGACCCAGCTCGCGATCAGCTCGATCGCGAGCGGCAGGCCGTCGAGCCTGCGGCACAGCTCGGCGATCGCGTGCGGGGCTACGTCGGTGGCCTGAAACCCCGGCAGCCGGTCCCGCGCCCTGGCGATGAAGAGCTGGACCGCGTCCGAGGACGCGATGCCCGCGGCATCGGCGGCGACGGACGGGCACGCCAGCGGCGGCACCGTCCAGCACACCTCGCCGGGCACGCCGAGCAGCACCCGGCTCGTCACGATGATGCGCAGCGCAGGCACCGAGGCCAGCAGCTCGCGCGCCAGCGCGGCCGCCTCGTCGCGCAGCGATTCCGCCCCGTCCAGCACCAGCAGCCTGGGCGCGCCGGCGAGCGCAGCCTGCAGCGACTCGGACAGCGAGACGCCCGGCTGGTCGTGCACGCCGAGCCGGGACGCGAGCGCCGGGGCGAGTGAGTGCGGCAGCCGGACGGACTCGAGCGGCATGAAGACGACGTCCGCACCGGGCATGCTGCGGCTGATCACCTCGGCGGCGAGCCTGCTCTTGCCCGCGCCGCCAGGGCCGATGAGGCTGACCAGGCGCGCGTCCGCGACGACTCGCGCCAGCTCGGACAGCTCGCGTTCCCGGCCGACGAAGCTAGTCTGCGCGAGCGGCAGCAGGCCGCGCGGCGCCGCCGCGGGCCGGCCGGGCCCGGCTGCGGACTGGCCGCCCGTCAGCGCGAGCTCCGCCTCCAGCTCGCCGATGGCACCGACGGCACGAGCCGACAGCCGGGTGCGGCCCGACTCCCACCGGTTGACGGTCGCGAACGACACGCCCAGACGCCGGGCCAGCTGTTCCTGGCTGATCCCGAGGCTCGCCCGCAGCGACCGCAGCCGCGCCGCGGCGGACTCCGCCGGCTGGGCTAACCGGGACACGTGCCTACCACGGTCCTCAGCCGACGAACAACGAGAGCGTGTCCGCGATGCAGGCGGCCTTGGACTGCCCCTCGACCTCGACCTTGACGCGGATGTGCGCGAGCGAGCCCAGGTGCGTCTGCTTGACATCGGTCAGCGTCGCGGCTGCCCTGATCTTCGAGCCGACGGGCACCGGCGCGGGGAACCGCACCCGGTCCAGGCCGTAGTTGATGCCCATCGTCACGTTCTCTACCCGGAAGATCTCCGTCATGAAGATCGGCAGCAGCGACACGGTGAGATAGCCGTGCGCGATGGTCCCGCCGAAAGGACCGGCCGCGGCCCGCTCGATGTCGACGTGAATCCACTGGTGATCGCCGGTAGCGTCGGCGAACGCGTTGACCTGGTCCTGGGTTATCTCATGCCAGGGACTCAGCCCGAGCTCCTCGCCCTTGGCCGCGACGAACTCGTCCAGGCTGGCAAACGTCCGCATGCTGTCGCACCTCCTCGCACCCGGCCGGGGAGCCGACCGTGATACCAGGACAATAGCGTCGGCTGCGGGCATCAGGCGGCCGGGGCGGCGCGCCTGGTGCGCGCCGCCGCCGCCGCGGGTCCCGCCCGCGGGCCGCGGGCCGGAAGCTACCGAGTGGTGAGGACCTGGGCACTGAAGGAGCAGGTATCGGTCCCGGAGTTGTAGGTCTGCGCCGCAGTGTAGGTGGAGACCGCGGAACCGTCGGTGGCCTGCGCCACCACGACAAAATCCGATGTCGACTCGGGCGTGACCGTTACGTCCTGAGCGCTCGAAGTACTCACGACGTTGAAGTTCCACCAGACGACGGACCCGCTGGCTTCCTCGATGAACATCAACGCGCCCGTCGCGTTGTCGCCGTCGCATACGCCGATGAGCACGCTGCTCGCGCCTCTGGCCAGCACGGTCTCGCCGGGTCCCGTGAGCTTCGCGATGTCGCCCGCGGCAGCGCCGGATCCGGTCACGAATCCGTTCGCCGCGATGCCGCCTAGCTCGCTGGCATTCAGTTTCGGAACCCGCACGCTGTTGCCGACTGTCAGCGGCGGCGTGCCGTGCCTGGAGGACAGCTTCAGGGCGGTGCCCTTGCTGTTGGACAGCGAGGTGACAGTGGTGGCCCGGTTGGACCTGCCCAGGATGAACGTGCCGCCGGTAGCGGCGACAGCGGTACCCGACATGGCAATGACGAGCGCGGCCACCGCGATGGCGATGGCCGGAGACGGACGGCGCATGGCGACTCTCCGGGACGTCGTGACTGGCTGGCTTCTCGTCCCAGGCTCACCGGCGGCAAGAGCGTGCACCATACGTGACCGCCCACATGAAAGCCCACAGGAACGCGCGTACCGGGGCAGGTCCCAAGCACTGGAGATAGCGCGGGGCGCACGGCCCACGTACTGTTGGCGCAAAGTGCTCTCCAGCTTCAGCAGTGGTCTTGAGGCGCGGGCTATCGGCGAGGGGTGTCGGGCCGTGACGGAGCAGCCGTCTGTCTCGTTTGCCTGGCTGTTACGGCAGCTACGGGCCGAGGCGAAGCTGACACAAGAGGAACTGGCAGCGGCCGCCGGGCTTTCCTCGCGTGCGGTCAGCGACCTGGAACGCGGGATCAACCGCACTGCCCGCAAGGACACCGCGCAGCTGCTGGCGGCGGCGCTGGGCATGACCGAGCCGGCGGCCGTGCTGTTCGTGGCGGCGGCCCGGGGGCGCACCCCCGTCGCAGACGTGCTGACTGCCATGCGATGGCGGGGGCGGCGAGCGGCCGAGACGATGCCGCGGGTGTGGAACATCCCGGCCCGTAACCCGGCCTTCACCGGCCGTGATGACGTGCTGGCTGCGGTGCGGGAGCGGCTGCAGGCCGGGCACGCAGCGGTGGTGCAGGCACTGTGCGGGATGGGCGGGGTCGGCAAGACCCAGCTGGCGGCCGAGTACGCGCACCGCTTCGGCGGCAGCTATGAGCTGGCCTGGTGGATCAGCGCCGAGCAAGACGGGCTGATCGGGGACCAGGTCGCCGGTCTGGGGATGGCGCTGGGGTGCGCTGCCGCCGACGCCGGGCACGAGTCGGTGCGGGCGGCCGTACTGGCGGAGTTGCGGCAGCGCGGCCGGTGGCTGCTGATCTTCGACAATGCCGAGACGCCCGCGGATGTGACGCCGTGGCTGCCGGGGGGCGGCGGGCATGTGCTGATCACCTCCCGCGAGCGGGGCTGGGACGAGATCGCAGCGCCGGTCGAGGTGGACGTGCTCACCAGGGCTGAGTCGATCGAGATGTTGCGGCGCCGGGTTCCGGAGCTCACTCACGCCGACGCGGACCGGCTCGGCGCCGAGCTCGGCGACCTGCCGCTGGCTCTCGCCCAGGCGGCCGGGTTCATGGTCGATACCGGCACGCAGGCGAGTCAGTACCTGTCCCTGCTGCAGACCTGCGCGGGGCAGCTGCTGGACCAGGGCGCACCGGGGTCTTACCCGCGGTCGCTGGCGGCCGCCACCGCGCTGACGGCAGACCGGCTAGCCGAGCGCGACCCGGCCGCTGCCGACCTGGCCAGCCTGTGCGCGTATCTGGCGCCCGAGCCGGTTCCGGAGTACCTGTTCGCCGGCGCCGCCGGGCTGCTGCCCGGCGAGCTGGCCGCGCGGGCTGCCCACCCGCTGGCCTGGCGGCAGACCCTGGCGCACCTGTCCGGACAGTCGCTGGCGCGCGTCGATCACCGCGGGCTGCAGATGCACCGGCTCACGCAGGCGATCCTGCGCGACCGGCTTACTCCGGGCCGCGCCGCCGCCATGCGCGCGTGCACCGAGGCGATCCTCGCCGCCGGCGACCCCGGCCACCCGGCCGATCCTGACACCTGGGCCAGGTGGGCGCGGCTGCTGCCGCACGTGCTGGCCGCGGACCTGGCCGGCACCGACAGCCCCGCGCTGCGCGAGCTGACTCGTCGCGCGTGCTGGTACCTCATCGAGCGCGGCGATGCCCGGACACCACGGGATCTCATGGGCAGTCTTCGTCAGCAGTGGAGTGACCGACTCGGTGCGGATCATGAGCATACCCTGATGGCCGCGCACTATCTCGCCTGGGCACTCCTGGAGACGGGCCGCTACGCCGAGTCCCGCGACCTGAACCAGGACACCCTGATGCGCCGGCGACGCGTTCTGGGTGAGGACCACGCCGACACCCTGAACTCAGCCCATAACCTGGCGCTCGACCTGCGCAAGCTGGGCGATGTGCGGGCCGCGCGAGACCTGGATCAGGACACCATGGATCGCAATAGACGCGTTCACGGCCAGGACCACTACAGCGCCCTGCGCTCCGCGAGCAATCTCGCAGCCGATCTGCGTGAGCTGGGCGAGATGCGGGCCGCGCGCGATCTGGATCGGGACACGCTGGAGCGGCGCGGGCGCGTGCTGGGCCGGGAGCACCCCGACACCCTGCAGTCCGCGCATAACCTTGCCGCCGATCTGCGTGCGCTGGGCGAGGTGCGGGCCGCGCGCGATCTGGATCGGGACA
>Ga0335078_10006808_pt1 | contig 16927 bp, 13 predicted proteins | sample Lox_Sample_32_FD_206711 | JGI IMG/M metagenome (GOLD analysis project Ga0335078, IMG submission 206711) | Soil microbial communities from Loxahatchee National Wildlife Refuge, Florida, United States - Lox_Sample_3.2 | ecosystem: Environmental > Terrestrial > Soil > Wetlands | place: USA... | reverse complement strand
CCGCTTTGGGGAATTGCACCTGGTACGCGTATGGTCGAATGCTTGAGTTAGGGGCTAATTCCGGCACCCTGAGCGTACTCCATGGAAATGCCGCTCTGTGGGCGACTCAAGCGAGTGGCACGTTCCGAGTCGATTCAACTCCCACGGTTCATTCGATCGCGCAGCGCAATTCGTCTCCGGGTCAATTCAGCCTTGGACACGTTGCGATCGTGGAAAGTGTTAATACTGATGGAACAGTAACCGTTACCGAATCAAGTGACAGCACTGACCCTACCAGCTTCTGGGATTTCGAATGGCGCCACCGTTCAGTCTCGCCAACATGGTTTGACAACTTCATACACGTTTTCTGACATTGCAGCAAACCCGGTGATGTGCGCCGCCCTCGGCCCAGTAGATTCGCCTAAGGTGAAGCTGCTGTACGACATCTATCACATGCAGGTCATGGAAGACGGAAGAAAAACTGGGACAGGAAGCTGTGAAAAAATCCTAAACACCACTCTCTTACGTTCGTGGCTCGGAAAGAACTCCTTGTTGCGAAAGCGCTTACCGAGCCGCGAGTGTGAACGAGCGGTTGTACAACCGTTTTTTTCACACCTTCCAGGCAACACCGTCCACGCGCCGACGTGCCGTGCCGCGTGACTCGCAGGATCCATGCGGCTTGGGACGGTGCAGCCAGTCCCCGTTTTTCGGCTTCCCGCCGGGAAAGATCCGATCCAATCGCTCGACGACGCAGCGAAGTTGTGTGACGCGTAGGATCGCGGGGATCGGATTCATAGTGAGTTTCCGGCAAGTATGCGTGACACCGGCTGAGCTGCCCTGTTAAGTTCATTCAAGCGCAGCGGTGGCCCGCAAAAGCAGCACACCCATTCCCGAACCAATCGTGCAACTGCAACGGCAGTTGGATCAGTTTCGTAGCACGCAGCCGCGACGGACGAAGCTGCCGGAGCCGTTGTGGCAGACCGCAGTTGAACTGGCCCGGCAGCACGGGATCTATCCGGTGGCACATCCCCTCCGGCTGGACTACATGCAGCTGAAGAAGCGGCTCAGCGGAGTTTCCAGTCCCCGGCGGAAGCCGACCAAACCCGCATTCGTGGAGCTGATCACACCGCAACCGGCGGCCTTGGCCGAGTACCTGATCGAGTTCGAGTCCGCCAACGGAAGCAAGATGCGTATCCAATGGAAAGCGGCCACACCTCCGGACTGGACAAGCCTGCTACGCGCCTGGCGGGAAGCCGAAGGATGATTCAGATCACCGCGCAGATGCGCGTGCTGGTGGCCATCGAGCCGGTCGACGGACGAAAGGGCATTGACTCGCTGGCTCGGCTCTGCCAGGAGAAGCTCGCCGAAGATCCATTTTCCGGCTGCGTGTTTGTGTTTCGCAGCCGCAGCGGGACCGCCATCCGGCTCCTCACCTACGATGGCCAGGGATACTGGCTGGCGCAGAAGCGGCTTTCCCGGGGAAGGTTCGTGTGGTGGCCGGAGGGCGAAGGACCGACCAAAGGGCTGGAAGCTTACGAAGCCCAGTTGCTGATGGCCGCCGGAGATGTGTCACGCGTCCGCGCGGCGCCGATGTGGCGGCGAGTGAACGCCGTGAAATAGTCTCCGCCCTTGCGTTCCAAGGAAAACTGGCGCATACTACTGGGCGATGGCCGAGTTCCGGTACCGGGGGCGGGAGATCCGCCAGCAAGACATCCTTTATATACGTGCTCTGATCGAGCAGCATCCGCAGGACAACCGCCGAAGACTATCGACACGGCTTTGTGAAGCCTGGCAGTGGCGCCAAACCAATGGCGCGTTGCGCGACATGGTGTGCCGCGGCCTGCTGCTGATGCTGGAGCGAGCTGGCCACATCACCTTGCCGGCGGTGAGTTACGTCCGGCACAATCCGCTGGCCACGAGGGTCCGGCCGAAGATGGCGCGGATCGATACCACACCGATCGAAACCCGATTGCGCTACCTGCAGCCATTGCGGTTCGAACTGGCGCGCCGCACCTCCCACGAGCCATTGTTCAACAGCCTGATGGAAGAGCATCACTATCTCGGTTACGAACAGCCGGTGGGAGAACATCTGAAGTATCTGGTTTGGGCGCAGGGCCGGCCGGTGGCTTGCCTGGCGTTCTCTTCGGCTCCGCGTCATCTGGGCAGCCGCGACCGCTACATCGGTTGGAGCGCGGAGGCGCGGCGCCGCAACATCCGTTTCCTCGCTTACAACACTCGTTTCCTGATTCTGCCATGGGTGCGCGTAGAGCACCTGGCGTCGCATATTCTGGGCCGGATGGCGGCGCGAATCTCCGATGATTGGCAGCGCCTCTACGGGCACCCGATTTACTTCCTGGAAACGTTCGTCGATCCGGAACGATTCCGGGGAACCTGTTACCGCGCAGCCAACTGGGTGCTGTTGGGCAAGACCACTGGCCGCGGCAAGCAATCCAACAGCTATGTGCCGAACCGCTCGATCAAAGAAGTACTCGGTTATCCACTGAACCGGGACTTTCGCGACTTACTCAGCCAGTTATGAAAACGAAAACGCCGCGCCGGCGAATCGATGTGAACGTGGAAGAGCTGGACCGGATCATCGATGAAGCCAAGAACGCTCCTCTGAGCGAATCAGATAGCGAGAAGCTGAAAACAGCCCTGCATGCCTTGGCCGACAGGCTCCTGCCGCAGTTGAAAACGGAGAAGACCAGCCCTGTCTTCGGGGATGGCGCCGAGCCCGCGCCGGAAGAGATGCTCACGCAAGCAGACCGGTCGGCAACCGGACACGGGCGTAACGGCGCCGATGCCTATCGCGGCGCGGAAAAGGTTGCCGTGAGGCATTCCCAGTTGGCGCATGGCGATCGCTGCCCGGACTGCGTGCGCGGCAACGTCTATACGCAGAAGGAACCCAAAGCCCTGGTACGGATCGTGGGTCAGGCGCCGCTGGCCGCTACCGTCTATGAGCTGGAAAGGCTGCGCTGCAATGCCTGCGGCCAGGTGTTCACGGCCGCAGAACCGGAAGGAGTGGGGCCGGAGAAGTACGATGAGACGGCGTCAGCGATGATCGCGCAGCTCAAGTACGGCAGCGGCATCCCGTTCTACAGGCTGGAGCAGATGGAAGCCCAGCTGGGCATACCGATGCCAGCGGCCACCCAGTGGGAAGTCGTCGAGGAAGCTGCGGAAGTGATCAAACCGGCGCACGAGGAGCTAATCCGGCAGGCGGCGCAAGGACAGGTCTTGCATAACGACGATACCAGCATGCGGGTTCTGCACCTGGAGCGCGAGCCATCCGATGAGCGCACGGGTGTCTTCACCAGCGGCATCGTTTCGACTGGCCGGGGCCGCCAAATCGCGCTGTACTTCACCGGCCGCCAACATGCCGGCGAGAATATGGCGGAGGTATTGCAACAGCGGTCAGCGCAACTTCCATCACCGATTCAGATGTGCGATGCGCTGTCGCGCAATGTTCCGAAACTACCCACCGGTGTCGAGATCCTGCTGGCCAACTGCCTGGCCCATGGAAGGAGGCAGTTCGTGGAAGTGGCAGCGAACTTTCCTGACGAGTGCCGGTATGTGCTGGAGATGCTGGGCCGGGTGTATGGCCACGATGCCGAGTCCCGCGAATGCGGGTTGACGCCGCAGGAGCGGCTGCAACTTCATCGGGAGCGCAGCGGTCCGGCGATGGAGGAACTGCACCGCTGGCTGGAGGTGCAGCTTGCGGAGCGCAAAGTGGAGCCGAACTCCGGGCTAGGCAAGGCGATCACCTATCTGCTGCGCCACTGGCGCGCGTTGACGCTGTTCCTACGGGAAGCTGGCGCCCCACTCGATAACAACATCGTCGAGAGGGCGCTGAAACGGGCAGTGCTGCACCGGAAGAACGCGTTGTTCTATCGCACGCTGCACGGAGCGCAGGTGGGCGACCTGTTCATGAGCCTCATCCACACCTGCCAGCTATGCGGGGCCAACTCGTTTGAATATCTGATCGAGCTCGAGCGGCACGCGGCGGAACTGGCGTCCCATCCCGCCGACTGGATGCCGTGGAACTACCGCGACACGCTGGCCGCGGCTAGTGTATCCTGAAGCCCTGCCTGGCCGAAAAGGATCGACTGTGGCCATGGTGGGAGGGGCCTTCCGAAATGCCCAGAAAGCGGACCTCTGAGCAGGCAAAATCGGACCACGTTTTTGGCCAGACACGGAAAGCACCGAAAATGTTGCGGGTCGGACTGTATGCCCGTGTCTCCACCAACGATCAGCAGACTTTGGCTATGCAGAAGCGTGCGATGCGGGAGTATGCAGCCCGGCGGGGCTGGACGATTGCCCTGCAAGTCCGTGACGTGAACTCCGGGGCGGTGCGGCGGGAAGCCCGAGAGAAAGTACTGGAAGCCGCCCATCGCCGGGAGATCGACCTGGTGCTCGTATGGCGACTGGACCGGTGGGGTCGGTCGGTAACGGATCTGTTGGCCACGCTCCAGGAACTGGAACATCTTGGCGTCGGATTCGTCTCGCTGACAGAGGCACTGGACCTGACCACCCCAGCCGGTCGTGCAATGGCCGGGTTGTTGGCGGTCTTCGCAGAGTTCGAAAGGGAGATTCTGCGGGAGCGAACTCGTGCTGGCTTGGCGCATGCACGGGAGAACGGGAAGCGGCTCGGCCGGCCCCCGACTGCAGCCGTGCATGCTGCCGAGATACGGAAACTGCACCGCGCGGGCATCAGTAAATCCGAAATCGCCCGACGACTGCAGATCGGCCGCACCTCCGTCCGCCGAATCCTGGGAGCAAAATCATGAAAAGACCCAAGCGGGACCCTGAGCGGGAAGACCGCATCCACAACGAAGCGATCGTCGATGCCGGGCCGGAAGAGCAGGCAATGAGCTGGTATTACTATCTGGAAAACAAGATCAGGTTCCCGGTACGAGCGAGGTGTCTGGCCGCGAGGGCTGTCTCGCCGCTCACGAAAGGTGAAACTGTGGAGGTCTTACGGATGGCCGCTGAGGATGTCTGCGAGCATGACATGCTGGTGCAAATCCGTTTGCAGGGTCGGAAGATGGCCGTTCCTCTCTCGCAGTTGGAGGCCATCGGTGCGGACGAATCAACCCAGGAAGCGATCGGCGACTGGCATTACTGGGTCGCGCAGGGCTGTATTCTCTGAAGCCGAACAACTCATTGGCCACGAATATACCGAGCACATATGCCAAGGCGCCAAAAAGGATCGCAGCCTACCTGGACAGATGTTAAGGCCGAACTCGCGAGTTTCGACCGGCTGGGTTTACTGGGGCTGATTCAGGACCTCTATGCCGCCCACAAAGACAACCAGACGTTCCTTCACGCCCGTTTTGGACTGGGCGAGGACATTCTGAAACCCTACAAGGAAACGCTCGATCGCTGGCTCTGGCCGGATGTATTGCGGAACCAGGATACATCCGTCGTAAAAGCCAAACAGGCGATCTCTAGTTTCAAGAAAGCTGTCGGCGATCCGGCCGGGCTTGCGGAACTGATGGTGTTCTACTGCGAATGCGCGGCGGGATTCTGCAACGACGTCGGATATCAAGATGAGGCCCACTTCGATGCACTGGTTCGCATGTTCGAACAGGCTCTGAAGACCATCTCCCAGCTACCCGCCAGCGACCGCAACCCACTGATCATCCGGCTCGACCGCGTACACGTCATCAGCCATAACTTCGGCTATGGCGTCGGTGACGACATGGATTCCTTGCTTGCCGAGCATCGGCGAGCCTGACGCAATCCGGTTGGTTCGCACCATCACCCGATAAGCAAGCTCACCGAAAGCTCACGGTTGAATTCGATGGAGACTGAATATCTCCCGCGAAGCAGCGACGATTACGGCTCTTTTCGATCGTCCTTCTTTGTTGGCGTGCTCTTTTCGGATTTGGTGTCCATACCGATTGCTGGCATGACTTCTTCAGCATCTTGCGGGGGTTTTGTCACTTTGCTCTCCCACTGGAGAAACCTGTCGAGACGCTCCGCCGTTGCACCGCCGAGTTCCCAGTCGAGGTCATCCCGCAGCCGGAACTCGGCGTGCAGCGCCGTGAATAGTTTATCTAAATTCTGAGTATCGAAGCCAGTTTGATGGACAAAGGCCGCTGTCTCCGCATCCTTCGGCATGGCTATGTGGCTTAGGTGAAACCAGACGGTTTCAACCGAGTTCTTAAACAGGTCCCGCGGCATACCGGAGTCCGCCCACGGTTCGGTCTGGTGGCAGAAGAAATCCAGCTGGGTGATGAGACTGTCCGCGTCCTCCGGGATGTGCGAGTGCGATGCACCTGCTTTGTGCCGAAGCGCCTTGAGTTCGGCTTCAAGTTGGCGGGCTTGGCCAGCGAGTTCGCGCACATGCCGCCCATCCACGGGACGCTCCGCTTCATCGAGCGCCGCGGCCGCGGCGGCAAGCACACGCTCGCGCTCCTCGCTGGACACACCCAGCAGCTCAAGTTTGGTGCGTAAGGCCGCCAGTTGAATAGCCGCCTGTGCCTTGCCATGCCAGAGCGTTATCAACTCCTCACGGCGGGGATGCTCATAGTGCAGACGCAGGGATATTCCGGCGGAAGAGCCGAGCAGGCAGGCCAGGCCGAAGGCTCCGAGCGAACGTCCAAGCCATCGCATCCGCGCAGAAAAAGCGGGAGAGGATAGGTCGGCGTTCGCAATATAGACGCCACTCGTCCCGCCAATAAGCGCGAAAAGCAAGGGTAGCAACGTGCCGATTATCGGAGTGTGGCTCGCCCCGGCGAAGAAACCGGTAGCCAGCCCGACAACGGCCAGACCTGCCACATACCAACGCATCGCCGGGCGCAGCGCAGTCTCATCGGCGCCCGCCAGAATCTGAGTGTGGACATCACGATACTTGCGCGTCAGAGATTCAAGATGGGATTCGACATCGTCGAGTGGCATAGGCCAATAGGCGCCTGCTTTCAGTTCCTCAAGAAAGGCCATCCATTCGGAATAGCTCCATACGCCTGAATGAGATTCAACCCACGCATCCGCTTCCTTGGAGTCGATCCAGCGCTTTAGATTGTCAAGCTTGGGGTCGGGCAAACGACACCTCCTGCTGCGATGAACAATCTTATCCGAAGAGGTTGCGGTCCACGCTATGCAGATCCGTGGGATCGAAATAGGGTTTTGTCCACGTGTCGTCCGTCGAGAGAAACCAGCCGGCCGAAACGGCGTCTTGGTGTTTCGAAGCCCTCGGCTGCTTGCCTCTCTTGGCTTTGGGTCCCTTCGCTACGCGATCGAGGAAATTGAAGTGATCGACCAGCGCCAGGGCTTCCAGTGCAAAGACAGTGGCAACGTCGGCGTCATGAACGGCCAGCAGGTTGTCTCCGTTGTTCTCCTCGCCTCCGAGCGCGAGATTGGACGAGCCGCAATAGACGACTGGGTCGTCACCGTTGAATCCGCAGACCACGAACTTGTGATGCACCTGATGTCCGACGCCGCCGATGTTGCGCACTTGGTCAAAGGGCGGCGGCAATTGCGTACTCACAGGCTTGCCGGTGACCAGCACACCGGTCGTTTGTCCCACGGGATAAAGGTAGATTCCGCCGGGGCTGTCGGAAATTCCGTAGCTGAAGATATTTTGCTTCTTGTGAAGGTTGGTGAGCGCCGTATAGACAGGGCTTGTGCCATTGTCGATCTCCATGACGGCAAAGAGCACGCTGCCGGTGGTCTTGCCTTTCGCGCCTTCCTTCGCGATGCGCGCGGCGATGTCCTTCAGAATGGAAGTGGCAAATGGTGTCTGGTGCGGCGCAAACGTGATCTCGGTTTGAGGCGTCTCGTCGGAAGAGAACGGGAACGACTGGGTGCCGAAATCCGAGGTGGCGAACGCGGCTTTTGCCGCCTGATTGCTCCAGACATCGTCAAACATGCCGGCGTAGGTCTTAGCGACGTTCGGGCCGTCGAAGATCAGCACATGATTGGAATTCACGTAGAGGCCGGTTACCGAGAAGTTGGTAGAGCCGGTTAACACTTTCCTGGGTCCATCCCCGTCCGACACGATGAGGACCTTGTCATGGGCGTAGCGGCCGAAATGTCCGCGTAGTAGGGCGTTCTTGTCTTTGGCAACCTTGGTGAACTGCGTTTCGAACTGGTCCTCAGGTTTGGGCGACTTGGCGCTGTGGTGGAGTGCAGCGTTATCGAGAAGAATGCGGACGCGGCCCTGCTCCGCCAGTTGGAGCAGGATCTTAAGGATGTCCGGTTCGTTCAGGTCATAGGCGCACATGTCGAGGTGCAGCGACTTGTCGTCCAGCACTTCATTGAGCAGGCCAAAGATCTTCTCACGCGCGGTGAAGCCCAGCCATTCGTATTCTTGCGCGAACGTATAGGATCGGCCCGCTGCGTTGGTTCCCGAGATCTGTGTAGTGTCGAACAGCAGCGTTTTCGCCTTAGGCTGTATGAGGGCCTTAAGTCCAAAATGATGGACGAATGCCTGCGACTGGGTGAATCCGCGCGTGAACCCGAGTTCAAGGCCTTCTTTCGAGAATGGCTCAACGTTCACAGTTACGGAGACGCTGAGGCTCCTGTCAATGGGCTGAAGTGATCTGCCTTCGAAATATCTCGGAGTGACCGTGTAGGTGTACGGCCCCTGGGCAGGCTGAATTCCCTGATGGATGGAGCCAGGAACATGGAGCCAGCGAAATTTGTGGATAGGCGCATTAATGCTCGAATTGGCGGGCTCCTTGGGGTCCTGGGCATGGTCGCCTGGTGTCTCAAACTGCAGGTTGTTCTGAAGATAATAAGGCTGCTGACCCTCGGGCGCGCACTGCAGCGTGAAGCCCGCAAGGTTGGTTGCGCTCTTCTTGCCGCTGAGATTGAAGGCAAGAAGCGTCTTCATGTCTCCGCGATAGGCTTTGACTGTCAAAGCATCTTTGGTCTCGGTTTCAACGGCCATCATCTCCTCCTGCGTCTTAGGTATTCGTAGACGTGAAACTCTAACAGAGACGTTCCTCTTCGGGCTATCACCCGGAGCAACGCTCCATTTTTGTTGTTATTCAGAGATTTATCCAGTGAGCATAGCAGATAGCGACTGGACCCATGCTTAATTCCGGCGGTTTGAATAAATAGTTTATATTACACTTTCCCTGCGGCCTTTCCTCCTGGCGCGCCCGCACCACATGGCGGCGCGTGTCGATGTCGGTCGTGACGGCTGCTGAGTCCGCGTCGCCGAGGTCACGCATCTCAAAGTGACAGTAGCGCGCAGTGACGAAGAGCGCGTGGCGCTTCCAGCAGCGCTTTCACTTCTTCGCGACTCACAATCATCGGCAGTTTTCGTTCGCACTGCGGAAACGGGATGCGCTCGATGGTGATCTTCCGGCTGAGCGTGTGGTATAGAAGAAGCGCAGCGCAAACCATCCGGATGTAGGTGGACAGGGACACCTCTTTGTCTTTCATGAGGAAAAGCTGGTACTGGCGAATGTGCCCAGGACCAAGTTGGTCGGGTGGCTTGTTGAAGTGATGAGCGAACTCGGCGATCGAATGTAGGCAAATGCGAATGGTGGCGGGCGAAGTAGTGGCGGATCTGCAGATCCCCCAGCATTCTTTGGCGAAGTGGGGTCACAAGAAGCTCCTTTCGTTGTGACGACACCACAAATTGCCCCGCCGAAACAAGAGCCGGGACTTACGTCATGGCTCGAACCGCCGGAGGCTTACTTCAATACGTGATAACGCTTCGTTCCTGGTATCACCATCCCTGGATGGCGAATCCTAAATCCCGTATCTGGCCAATCGGGCGCGGATCAACACGTCATCCTGAATCCGTAAACGCTGCGTGACCAGGGCCCAACACGCCCTCCACACGCATTCGCTTTGCGTGTTCAATGACTTGATGGTTGCTGAGATGGTCACTGCCTGGCTGATCGGGGCCATAGGTGTGATCCAGGATCACAACATCAAATCACATCATGCGCTGGCGGAAAGCCCGCCAAGTCGGTTCGAACAGTGTCGCTGTATCCGTAGCCGTAGCGGTGCTCAACTCCATCCGTCGCGCTCGTTGGAGAGCATTGGGTGGCGCCGCGCCGGACCGCCACGCAGTGAGAAGCACAGGCGCGACCGACAACACTGCAAGGCGTATAGGGCACCGGGTCCAGATCGCGCGGCACAGTGCGCACCACTCGGCGGCGCAGGCCCAAGAAAATCCGTGGTTTCCGATGCTGATAGAATTGCCGTTTGGACACATCGTGGTTTGCTCGCCAGGCAAGATTCGCGGAGCCGATTGGCTGGCTTTGAGCGTAGGATCGTTGAATGGCCTTGGATACCGAAAAGGGACACCGGCAACGTCTCCGCGAGCGTTTCGTCGCTGGCGAACAGAACGCGCAAAGCGATGAGGCTCTGCTAGAGCTGCTTCTTTGCTACGCGATCCCGCAGCGGGATGTCTACCCTCTCGCACGGTTGCTGATAGCGAAATTTGGCAACCTTTCCGCCGTGCTCGATGCCAGTCTCGATTCCCTTTGCCACGTCGAAGGGCTGAAAGACCATTCCGCTACATTGCTCAAACTCGTCGATCACATTCGCTCGCGGCAGACCGCGTCTGACCATCTACCCGTTCCGAGAATCGCCGAGCAGGCCACATTGTTCGAACCGCCCGCGACATCCCCTGAGGTCCGCCAGGCCAGCGCCAAGCCGAAGCCCGGGAAAACGCCCCCAGCGAGGACCAGACTACTGTTCGGCAAGGCTGTGCTGAGAGAAGCGATCTCGGTCCTTCCAAGTCTGCCGGACACCGACTCGCTGGATTCGATGCGCGAGTTCGTCCGGGATCATTTGCATTTCAGCGCCGAAGAGACAAGGAGGCGGTCGGCTAGTTACATCGTGAGGCGGCTCTTCCCGGACGGGCTGCCCGACCAAGCGCTGCTCGAATTCGGCAGGGCCCACGCCGACAGCCAGGAACTCAGGGATGTCGCGTTTTATCGGTTCTGCAAGGCCGAGCCGCTGATGTTGCGCGTAGCTTCTGATCTCTTGCTGCCGTCGATAGGCACTGGCAAGGTCACCCGGTCGCGCTTGCGCGAGTTCCTGGCGGCTCAGTTCCCGACTCAGGGAGGACTCCTGGACTGCGGCCAGGCGATCGCCGATGCCCTGACCGCGGCGGGCGTTGCGCATTCGGAAAAGACGAGCCTCACCTTCGCCTACCGGGAAATTCCGCTTGATTCCTTTGCTTTTCTGCTTCACAGCGAATTCCCGGAGCCCGGCATGTACGACATTTCGAAGCTCCAATGCAACCCTTACATTCAGGCGATGCTGTGGAACCCGGATCGCGTCCTACCGGCGCTCTATGAATTGCGGAATCGGGGTGTCCTCCCCAAGATCTCGGAAATCGACAACGTTCGTCAGTTCACCACCAAGTGCGATCTCGTCGAGGCTGTGCGGCGCGTGGTCGGAGCGAGGCAGTCGGCATGAAGGATACGGAAATTGTCGAGTGCCTGCGTTCGCGTTTATTCGTCCCCGGGGGCCGGCACTTGTATGGTGTGCTCGGGTCCTACTCCGCCCTCGAATCATTCGCAAAAAAACTCCAGCAGGCGAAGGATGCTGAAGGACGGCGATTTCCGAAACCCGTATCCGTCAACCGTGGCATTCTTGACGCCATACCGGATGAAGAATTCCGGAACCTCGCCATGGATGAAGCCAAGCGGCCCGAACCGACAGCCGCGCACGTGGCGAGGGCCTTCGAGCTGTTCTTGCGCGAGAGGCTTCGGGAATCCGGCCTCGTCGTCCTTAATGGCTTGGAGATGATCTTCGCGTACCAGGTCGAACTCAGTTTCCTGCGGACAGTCGCCGCCGACGATCATCGCGTGCTAATGCTTTTGCCGGGTCGCCGCAGCCACGGCCGCATCATGATGTTCCCTGAATTGGACGATGCCGGCTATGTCCTTCCGACGAATCTCATTGCAGACAACCATCTATGGGAGTTGAATCCGTAGTTTCGAGAATCCACCATGGCCAATTCAGAGAACCTCTTCACGGCCCGAAAGAGCCTGGACCAGATCTGTTCGACGCCCGAGAAGATCATTTCGGTGTACTCCCTCGAGAAGCACGTCTGGACGGACTCAAACTCGGCGGATGCGCGCCGGCATCGCCAGCCAGAACTCCAAACTCTCGAAGAGTTCCAACTCGACCCAGTGCGCCCGTTCTTCACGGACATCCTGCGGCATCTGGCAGCCCCTTATAAGAAGGACCGCAAAGAAGATCCCGTGGGCCAGGGCTACTGGATTCAGGCAGAGTTCGGCTCCGGCAAGTCACACGTGCTCTGCTGCCTTGCGGCGCTGGCTCTTGGCGATCCCGAAGCCTGGGCCGTCATCGACCGGAAGGAAAAGAAGTCGGGCCGAGGCAAACGGGAGTCCCTGTATCGCTTCTGGGAAGAGGGCATCCAGGCCAAGAGCGCCAAGGAAAGCAAGGGTATCTTCGTCATCGTGAAAACCCTCGTTGGTTCCGGTGGCGGCGTTGTTGGTCTCGGCGAGAAAGGCCAGCGGCTGAGCGAGTACATCCTAGACGCAGCCAAAGAACAACTGCAGGCTGAACTCGGAAAGAACCTTTCGCTCTACCCGACGGAGATTCTCGCTGACCGGTTTTTGAAACTGGACCTTGACCGGCATCGAAACGACCTCCGGAAGTTCCTTCGCGATCCGCGTTTCTTCGAAGAGATCGAGTTCGAAGACGTGGACAAGTTCGTTCAGGACATCCAGCAGAACAAGTCGCCCGAATACAAACGGAGCTGCGGGAACAAGCTTTGGCGCTTCTACACGGAATATCTCGAAGTCCAGCCTAAGATCGCCATGGAGACCGAGGATGTCTTGAAGCACCTGGTCGAGACCATTCTGGCGGAAGGCTACAGCGGCGTTTTGCTAATGCTGGACGAGGTTTCGTTGTTCATGAAGGACCGCGATGAAGACCAGCGCGTGGATGACGAAAAAACGCTCGTGGTCCTGTCTAACCGGCTCGCGAAAGTCGAAAACCTGCCCATCTGGACGGTCTGCGCCGCGCAGCAAGCCATCGAAAGCAAGATGGGAGTGAAGAACATCATAGCCGACGACCGCCTGAAGCTGGTCAAGTTGCTTGAAGAAGACAAGGACTACTACAGCATAGTCCTTGCGCGGGTCCGGGAGATCAAAGACCCAGGCGCCATTGCGAACTACTATCTGCACTACAAGAAAGGCTTCACTTGGCCCAACAGCATCGGGGAAACCGAATTCGCGCACTTCTTTCCCTTCCACAAGCCGGCCCTGGAAGTGCTGCGCGCGATCACGTTCGAGTTGACAACCGCGCGCTCGGCTATCCATTTCATGCACCAGACGCTCAAGCACCAGATCAAGCAGAAGGGGACCGAATTGGTGCGGCTCTGGGAGCTGTTCGACGAGGCCGTCAATTATGAGGAAGATCCGAGCGGGGTGCATGCCGGGCTGGTCGCCATCAAAACGAAAAAGGAAGCTGAGTACCGGGCCTATGAAGCATGCCGGCGACAAATCGATGCCGTCACGTCGGGCTTCCTGAAAGTGCATCGCGCCAGGGCTGTTCAGACGATCCAAACTCTTTTCCTGTACCACGCCGCCCGGACTCGCCAGCAGGGCCTTAGCCCGGAGGAGATCGCCAACTCCGTTCTGATCGAACGGCAGGCGGACGCAACCCCAGAAGAAAATATCCAGCATTACGAATCGCTCGCGGACGCCTTAAAGAAGCAGGTCCGGCAGGTCGCCCAGGCGTTCGACGAAGAACACAAGCCGCTCTATCGATTTGATCCCGTGCTGGCGGGAATCAATTCCATCGCCGAGTTCCAGAAGGCGCGCGACGAAGCGGAGTCGAACAAACTACTGCAACAGCAGGCCTGGGATCGCCTGCTCACCCTGAAAGAGTGGACGGTTCAAACTCGGCAGATGAAACTGGACCTCTCCGCGGGTGTGAAGTCCATCTTCCGGGATCTGGGCGCGGGGCGGACCACGATCTCGGTGGTATGGAAAGGCCGTGAGTTGGAGGGCCAGGTCTCTCTGCAAGACCTGGTCCGGGCCGCTAACGATTTCGCTCCGCTGCCGCCGGTCGACACTGAGGAATCGGAGCAGGACTTTGCGGTGTACATCAGCACGAAGCCGGCTACCCAGGAGGCCATGGTCAAACTCATCAGCCGGACCAAGGACCCCCGCATTCTTTTCTGGACACCTGCTGAGTTGACGGCCGAGGAGCGCGCTCGGCTCCTGGATTTCGCCGCGTACTGCAAACTCGTCGAAAGCTGGCAAGGGAAGACCTCCGACGATGCTTCGACGGTAATCAACTGGGTATCGGAGAACCTGCAAACACAACTCGGCATCATCCAGAAGATCGTGGATGCCAGCTACGGGCGCGGCCGGATCGACGCACTCGACAACATGCAGATGAAGTTCTCCGTCGCTGGCGAACTCGTCAACGTGATGAGCCCGCTCGTCGACAAAGCGCTCACCTCGGCCTACGAGTCCAGGGACATTCAGTTCCCGCCGAACTTCGTCTTCCGGAAGGAGGAGGCCGTCAAAGTCATAAACGGGATTGTGAAGAGCGGCGATATCCCAAAGGGCGCGAAGCCCAACCAGAACATCAGCGCTGCGCAGAACTTCGGCTTCGGCCTGATGATCATGAAGAAGAGCGCCGAGCGGAAGCTCGACACCTCGGGCAATCCCTATGTCCAGGAACTGTGGTCGTTCGTCGACAGCAAGCTCGAAGACGAGCAGGCCACCATGCCGGTGGTCACTGCCTACAAGAACTTCATGGGAATCGGCGGGCCAAAGAACTACGGGCTGTCCCGCCGGATGGTCCAGATCTTCCTGCTCTGCTTAGTCAAGGACGGGAAGATCCGGTTGGGAGTCAACGCCAAGGCGGGCATCTCGCACCCACGCATCGACTACGCGAATATCGGCGATATCGATTTTTCGGCGAAGGTTCTGGACTCCCTCATGTACATCCAGAAGATGGCGCAGCCGGAGAATTGGGAAGTCCTACGCCCGTACGCCGAAAAACTTCTCGATGAGTCGATTCCGGCGACAAACGACGACGCAGCCATTTCGGCGTGTCGCAATCGGCTCCACGATCTGTTTGCTAGCGAAAGTGACGAGGCGGGACGCGCGGTGAAGACGGCCAAGAGCCTCTTCGAAGAACTGAACGCGGCGAATCCCTATGATCAGGAACTTCAACAGATCGCGACCCTGTTTGCATCGGATGTTTCGGGGGGCGAGGATATTGCCCTCGTGCTGCACGCGCTTCAGAAGGCGCTTGGATACCAGGCGTTCGAGACAAATTCGTCGTCCATCGCAGAGGTGGACGACCTTGCGAACCGCCTCCGCGACTATCGCAACCTGCAGAAGTTTCTGCGATTCGAACGGGAGGTGCGCCTCGCAAATGCCTACGCTACCCATGCGCTCCCGGACCGTCCCGAGCTGAACGACCTGCGCCGGCTCCAGCAGGAGTTGAAGGAGAAACTTGCGAACCTGCGCCCCTATATCGACTCTGAGGTGAAGCTCAAGACCGAACTGGTGGGCCGCATCCCTCCCGATATGGGCGAATCCGGCACTCTCGGCGCGTTCATCAAGGAGTACACAGTTCTCTACGATTCGATGTTGAACGCCGTGTTGGACCAGGTAGAGGGCTGCCGGGCGGCGATTCAAAAGCTGATCGACGGGGACGAAATGTTCGCGTACAAGAGCGCGGAAGGAATCACTGCCCTTCAGCCCCCGGTATCTGCCGCGCTGGTTAAAGAACTGACGGAACTGCGCGATTCCCTGTTCTCGTGCGGGCCTCTATCGCGAGCCTCCATCGAGGACCAACTCCAACGGGGACCAGTCCATGAATGCGGTTTGACGTTCGCCAACGCCGCCGACACGGTGAAGCAGGCCACAGGAGCCGGTTCCGAAGCCGCAAGGGCTTTCAATGATGCCATTGATCGCAAGATCGAGATATTCCTCAATCCGGCGATCCGTGGCCGGCTGAATCAGGGTAAACACGAGCCCGCAATCGCCGGTTTGCTTGCGGCTGCGACGGTGGACGGCATCCGCCGGTACCTGCTGGACAGGCTGAAATCCGATTCGGGGCTGGTCTCCACCATCAACCGGTATCTCAAAAAGATCAACGTCAGAAGCGTTAAGGTCTCGGGCTTCAAACCCTCGCGCGCGACCGTGGAGAAGGATCAGATCCCGAACGTGGCGGATGAGTTCCGGGTCTTCCTCGAGGCGGAACTGAAAGTGATCGATGATGGCGAGGATTCCCTGCCGGTGTTGCAATTGGAGTAGCAGGTCGCGAACATGCTGATACAGGAATGGGCACTGGCCAAACTCGATGCGGTGAAGCAGTCCCCGAGCGTGCTCGTGCGCGATCCCCTGCAACTGCTTGCGAACTGCCAGGGAGCCGTGGACCGCTTCGCACGGGAGAACGGCTTCGTGCTGATCTCCGCGGCAACGAATCTGGCGTTTCGGGATACATACGAAAAGGTCGCCGGTGACCCGAAGATCAAGAAAGTGATGGTTATCGACCGGGCCTCGGTGCTGCGGCGGAAGGCTCCCGCTATCCATCGTGCTCCGCCGCCGTTCTACCCAGACCTGCTCGCCAGGACTTCGCGCGAAGGGCGAATCGATCTCGACTTGCGCCAGTATCTCCAGGAGCGGACGAACGATCCAGCATGGCCTCAGGACACCAACGATCCGCGGTTCGCCCGCCTCATTGTCCGGCATCTCGAAGGCGTCATCCGCGCCCATGACAACCTGCGCACGGCCGACCGCGAACGGTTCTCCGACACGGACTTCCGCGCTATCGTCGGATTCGCCACGCTGGGCGTGCCCGAAGCCGCTTTCAAGAAACTCGAAACCTTGGATTACTGGAAGGTGGCCTTGCTGCGGCACGAATCGTTGAAGGAACTGGAGGAACTGGCGCCGCAGGTGACGCAGCCGATCCTTGAAAAGCTCCGGCACGCGCCCGCTCCGTTCTGCTGGTTCACCGATCACGACCCCGA
>Ga0335078_10006807_pt1 | contig 16927 bp, 15 predicted proteins | sample Lox_Sample_32_FD_206711 | JGI IMG/M metagenome (GOLD analysis project Ga0335078, IMG submission 206711) | Soil microbial communities from Loxahatchee National Wildlife Refuge, Florida, United States - Lox_Sample_3.2 | ecosystem: Environmental > Terrestrial > Soil > Wetlands | place: USA... | reverse complement strand
CCGCCGCCGGCACTCACGCACGCATCCCACTCGTCGAATGTCACGGCGAAGCGGCCGACGGCAAAGGGTTTTGCCAACGTCACTCGGTGCTGAGGGCTTTCGTCTTTGCCGCGGCCTTGTTCTGTGTCGGGCGAACCCATCAAGAAGCTGCCGGCTGGCACCACCACCATCTCCGGCCCGACGTCCAGATCTTTGAACCATTCGCTCTTGCCGGCGCCGGGCGCGAACCATCCATCAGGAGCGCCGTGCACGCTCAGCGCGGCAAGCTTGATGCGCCCCTCGCGAGTCTGCCGTTCCTGCTCGGCGGGTTCGCGTGATTGGACCTTTTCGGATTCGCCCTCGGCCCGCTTTGCGGCCCGCGCCTCTTCGGCATTTTTGAGTACCCGCTTCAGCGCCGCGATCAAAGTCTCGATATCAGCCTTAAAGCGCTCGTGGCTCAGGTGCACGGCATGACGCCGTGTCAACGGCTTCATCGTTTCCGGCAGCTCGTCGGCGCGCGGCATCGTCGCCTGCCCGACGAGGACCGGGATCACGCGCTTGTCTTGCGCTAACGCGCTTTCGATTTCGATGCGGACGAAATCGTCGGGATTCTCGATCCGCCGGGCGCCGGCCTCGTCACGCGCCTCGATCCAGTTCCTGCCAATCACCGAAATCAAAACGTCGCATTGAGCGACCTGTTCGTTGAGGACCCGCACGAAGTCGAGCCCGGGCTCGATGTTGTCGACGTCCATGAACAATTGATGCGGCGGGAAAGCTTGCTCCAGGCGTGCGAACAACGCCTGGACAAATCCGGGATCGTCGCCGCGTCGATAATTGATGAAAATCTTGCCCGCCATCGCCCCTGCCAGGGTCTCAATCCGTGACAGGCTATCGCAATCCCGCGTCCGATTCAGCCCCTTTAGGCGGCTTCTAAAAGCCGAGCCTCAGGTGGCCTGCCAGGCGCCGCCGGACAACTGAGTGGCAGGGAAGCGCCGGACGGTGCAGCTATTTTTCCTCTATGCCGAACTCCCGCAGCGTTATTGCGAGCAATGTCTCGGCGTCGCGAAGACCGCGCTGTGCCAAGCCGATAATCGTGGTCGCGACCAGTCGCGTCGCAGGATCATCGACCAGCTCAAGCCGCAGCGCCTCACAAGCCCGAACAAACGCGTCCGACATCTGCTCGATGAGTTCAGGCTCAAACGCCTGACCAGCGAGAAATGGTCTGATCGGCAACTCAGTCTCCTTGCAACACGCCGGCAGCCACCGTTACGGTCAGATCGAGGAAAAGCACTGTAGAGCCTGCCCGGGAGCCGCGCTTTATCACTTGATAAATCGCAGCCGCGTGAACGGATTGGTCCGCAGATCGTTAAATGGCCGATGACCAAACACGGCACTCATCCAACTCCGGCGCAGGCGGTCGACCTGCTGGTGCGGACGTTGGGGCTGCATTCGACGCTGTCCATCGGCGACGAGCGCGCGATCCGAAAGCTGCACCCGCGCGTGGACACGATTGCTCGAGCGACAGACATCATCTCCCAAGGCGACCGCCCGGACGTGGCCGTGATGGTGATCAGCGGTATGTTGGCCCGATACCACACGACGCAGGATGGAAACCGCCAATATCTGTCGCTTCACATCGCGGGCGACCTCCCGGACCTTCAATCCATCTTTCTCGGCATCATGGACCATTCTCTTTGCGCTCTCGGCAAAGCGCAAATAGCATCGTTCCGCCACCGGGAAATTTTATCGCTGCTGAAACGATCGCCAACCACGGCCATCGCGTTCTGGCGCTATACTTTGATCGACGCGGCTATTTTCCGCCAGGGCATCACGAGAAACAGCAACCGCAGCGCGATCGCCCGGATCGCGAATTTATTCTGCGAGCAGTTCACGCGTGCGCGTGTTGTCGGCGTCGCGTCGGGCTGGTCGTGCCCGTTTCCTCTGAGCCAAACGCAAATTGGACAGGTCGTCGGTCTCTCCATTGCGACCGTCAATCGTGCGGCTCAGTCGCTGCGCAACGACAAGTGCGCTCAGGTTCGCGCCGGTCGATTACACGTCCTAAACTGGCGGCGTCTGTGCGAGGCGGCCGCTTTTGAGCCCGTCTACCTGCACGAAGACCTGGCTGGCGCAACCTGAGCCGGCGAGCTGCAGCCGGCAGCGCGGGATCAGCAAATAACATCGAAGCGGGTCGGCGGCGGCGGTCCCTGGACGGTGCGCCTTACTATTGCTGTGCCGCAGAGTCGGGCGTGGTGTGGGCGGATTGTTCGCCCACCACCGCAGGCGAGGAATGCAGCGCCGCCAGAGGATCGACGAGGCCTGCGCCGAACTGCGGATTGGTGCCGGCGGCGCCGAGATGCCTGGCGGTCGTCACCAGGATGGCACGGATGTCCTCCGGCGTTCGCGTCGGCTTCTGCGCGATCAGCAAGGCGGCAACGCCGCTGACATTGGCGCTCGCCACCGACGTGCCGGTGGTGAGCTGCACGCCGCCATTCGGCGCCGGCACCAGAACATTCACGCCCGGCGCCGCGACTGAGACATACGAGCCCTGGTTGGCGCCGCTGAACAACTGATCGTGCTGATCGGTCGCGGTTACCGCCATGACGTTCGGATCGGCGCCCGGATAGAGCGGCGGCGATGCCGCTCCGGCATTGCCGGCGGCGGCGACGACGAGAATCCCCTTCTCGCGGGCGATCTGCAGCTCCTGGGCGAGAGCCGGATCCTGCGGGCCGGCAAAGCTCATGTTGATGACTTTGGCCCCATGCTCGATCGCGTAATCGACGCCGCGGATGATGTTGGCCGAAGTGGCTTCGGACGTGCCGGCACCGCCGAAGGCGCAGATCGCCATGATCTTTGCATCGGGGGCGATGCCCAGCAGGCCGACATGCGAGGCGATCGCGCCGGCCATGCCGGTGCCGTGCGCATCCGCCGGCGTGTCGGCGCCGCAACCGGCGTCATATGTGTCGACGATCCGGCCGGCGAGATCCGGCTGCCTTACATCGACGCGCGAATCGATCAACGCAACGACGACATCGGTGCCCTCGGTGATACGGTGCGCGGCGGCGAGGTGCAGTTTCTGCACGACGTATTGCGCCGGATCGCCGCCGTCGGCGCGATCCTGCGCGCGATTTTGCGTCAGCGTATAAGTGTAGTTGGGTTGCGCCGCGACGTTCAGTCCCGCCCCGTCGATCTGGCTGATTACGTCGGCGACCGGCGCTGCGTTGCCGATGTTGAACGTGTAGACCGTGCGGTGAAGCACGCCGATTGTTTGCTGCGCAACGATGGAGAGGCCGAAACGGCGGGCGACGGCGGCAACCTGCTCGGGTGTACTGCCGTCGCCAAACTGCAACATGACCTGTCTCGAGCGGAAGCGCCTTTCCCCGATCGCAGGCAGGCCGGAGCCGGGCGGCAGCGGCATCTCGCGCATGTCGATCAGACGCACGCCGGGCGGCGCGCCGTTGCCGCCCCTGCCGCGATTGGCAAGGCTGCCGGCAAAGCGATTGCGGTTGCCGAAGCCGTTGCGGTTGCCGAAAGCGATTGCGGTTGCCGAAGCCTCCGCGGTTGCCGAAGCCTCCGCGGTTACCGAAGCCCCCGCGGTTGCCAAACGCGGTGCGGTTGCCAAAAGCCCCACGGTTGCCAAAGGCACTGCGGCCGGCGAAACCGTTGCCGAAGCCATTCCGGTAGCCGAAGCCGTTGCGATAGCCGAAGGCGCCACGGTTCGCGATCGCGTTGCGATTGGCGAAGGTTTGACCGGGCCTTTGTGCGCCCGGCGGAAGGCGGCGATCCGCGCCGGCCGGGCTCGGCGACGCCCGCGTCGCAAGCGGCTGGCGTGTGCCCGGCCCGGCATGTTGCTGCGGGAGCGGACGCCGGGCCATGGCGGGCAAGCGCGGTGTACCACGCGGCCGCTGAATCACGCGTTTGGCTGCGGGCTTGCCCTGCCTCGGTTCCGCGACTGTGCTGTTGCCCATAACAACTGCGAGGCCAAGGAGTGTGGCGGCAAGCAGTCCGGCCTTCTTCCACGCTGGAGCTCGCACGGCGTATCCGAACGCTGAAAAATCGACCCTATGCTACCATTTAGAATGCGGCCAAATCGAGATTTGAGCGGCGTTTGGGCCTTCCGCAGAAAATCGAAACGCAGCGCTCTAGGCGCCCAGTTCGTCAATGAAGAGGGCGGATTTGTCCTCCGCAGGCACCTTGGAAAGGATGCCGATTCGCTGGCAGGCATCGAGAAATTTCCACTGCGCATCGACGGCCTTGTGGCTCCAAGACGCCATGAAAATCTTCTTTGCCTCAAGCCATTGTTTGTATTGCTCAGCCTGTGCCGGCGTGGTCACCGCGGCCGTCGCCCCGTACTTTTTGACCGCGGCATCGAGATTGCCGGGTAGCCGCAGCCACCGGAACGATGCCATGACTGCCGCAGCGAAGTTTTTCGCCCGCTCCTTATCCTCGTCGACCCAGCTCCTCCAGGCGACCAGCGGCGACGCCCATACGATCGGATAGCCCGTCTTCTGCTTCCAATACGCATTGGGAGAGAACAGCACGCGGAATTCGTCCGGTTGCGCTTCGGCCGCCATGGTGAGCGAACTGAGCTGGATCATCGCGTCGACCTGCCCGCGTTGCAGGAGTGCGTTGAGGGCCGGCCCGGCTACTTGCTGCAGAATGGAGTCCTTCGCAACGTCCAAACCGGACGCGTCCAAGATCGCGGCGCGGGTCGACACGAAGCCGCTGGCGCCCTTGGAAAAGACGCCGATTGTCTTTCCGCGCAGGTCGGCGACGGCCTTATAGGGCGCGTCCTTGCGAACGATCACATCCTGCACCAGGGTCAATCCGCCGCCGATGATCGCCCAATCGAGTCCCTGGTTTATCTTCTCGATGGCGTTCAGCCCGGAGTAATTCCCGACCATGGCCGCCTTGCTCGGCAAACTGGCGAGAAATCCGGCGTAGGGCCGCGCGTCGATTTCAATGTCGATGCCGTGTTTGCTGAAGACGCCGGCATCCCTAGCTCCCATGTAACTCAAAACGAAGGCGCTTTGCTGCGGGATGATGACGCTGACTTTTTTGAGATCGGGCGCCGCATACGCGGTTGTTCGCTTGCCGGCAAACGCCGCGAGTGAGCCCAGTCCGGTCAAAAGGAGTGATCGTCGCGTTGTCATCGGAATTGTCCCTGTTTGCAGCTCAGTTTCAGAATTGCGCTCTGTTTTGGCAACATCGAAAGGTTTCAAATCCAGGGCGATGTTGTCGCAGCGGTTTTTCGAGCGCGGAGGGAACGCTCAAGCCTTGCGCAGAAAGTCGAAATCGCAGCCCATTTCGGCCTGCAGCACGCTCTGCATGTAGAGCTTCGCATAGCCGCGTGCCGGCGTGGCCGCGAACGGACGAAAGGCGGCACGGCGCCTGGCAAGCTCGGTGTCGTCAACCAAGAGATCGAGGCGGCGCTGCACCACCGAGAGCTTGATGCGGTCGCCGTTCTTCACCAGCGCGAGCGGCCCGCCGATGGCCGCCTCCGGCGAGAGGTGCAGCACGATGGTGCCGTAGGCGGTGCCGCTCATGCGCGCGTCGGAAATGCGCACCATGTCCTTGACGCCGGCGCGGGCGAGCTTTGCGGGAATCGGCAGATAGCCGGCCTCCGGCATGGCGTAGCCGCTCTTCGGCCCGGCGTTTTGCAGCACGAGAAAATCATCGGCGGCCACATCGAGATCGGGCGAGTCGATGCGGGCGGCGAGCTCGTCGAGCGAAGAAAACACCACGGCGCGGCCTTCGCGCTCGAACAGTTTCGGATCGGCGGCGGAGCGCTTGATGATCGCGCCGTTGGGCGCGAGCGAACCGAACAGAGCCGCCAGCCCGCCTTGTTTCTGGTACGGCTCGCCAAGCGGGCGGACGATGTCGCGGTCGACGAAACCGCCCTCGTGCGCCAACCGCTCGCCCAGCGTCTCACCCGTCACCGTCATGCAGTCGAGATGCAGCAGCGGCTTCAACTCGCGCAGCACCGCGCCAATTCCGCCCGCCGCAAACAGATCCGACATGTAATGCGCGCCGGTCGGTTTGAGGTCGACCAGGATCGGCGTCTCGTCGGATAGCGCGTTCAGCCGCTTGAGCGACACCTCGACACCGGCGCGGCCGGCGATGGCGGTCAGATGAATGAGACCGTTGGTCGAACCGCCGATGGCGAGCAGGACCCGCAACGCATTTTCCACGGACCGCTCGGTGATGATGCGGCTCGGCCGCAGATCCGTGCCGATCAGCGCCACCGCGCGCGCTCCGCTCGCCTCGGCGGCCCGTAGCCGGTCGGCATGCACAGCCGGAATCGCGGCGGTGCCGGGCAAGGTCATGCCGAGCGCCTCGGCGATCGAGGCCATGGTGCTTGCCGTGCCCATCACCGCGCAGCTGCCGGTCGTGGTGGCGAGATTGCCCTCGATGTCGTCGATGTCGCGCGCCGAAATTTCGCCGGCGCGGTATTTGGCCCAAAAGCGCCGGCAATCGGTGCAGGCGCCGAGCCGTTCGCCGTGATGCGCCATCGGCAGCATCGGTCCGCCGATGAGCTGGATCGCCGGCAGGTCGGCGGAAGTGGCGCCCATCAGCAAAGCCGGCACCGTCTTGTCGCAGGCGCCGATCAGCACCACCGCATCCATCGGCTGGGCGCGGATCATTTCTTCGGCGTCCATCGCCATCAGATTGCGGAACATCATGCTGGTCGGGTGCAAAAAAACTTCGCCGAGCGAAATGGTGGGAAAGTCGAGCGGCAGGCCGCCCGCCGCGATCACGCCGCGTTTGACCGCGTCAACCAGCTCGGGAAAATGCCGATGGCAATTGTTGTAGCCGCTCGCCGATTGAGCGATGCCGACGATGGGTCGCCTCAGCATATCGGCCGAATAACCCATCGATTTCGCAAACGAGCGGCGCAGGTAGAGCGAGAAATCGGCGTCGCCGTAATTGGTTAGCCCGCGTGCCAGCCCATGTTTTTGCTTGTCGTCCTGCGCCACGGCCGCCTCTGTTCCACTCGATCAGTCGATCGCATCCGGCTCGCCGGAAAATTCCATCGGCGTGTAGAAGCCGCCGTGGAATTGCGCCGCGATCGCATCTTCCTTCTTGCCCTGCGCCAAGATTTCCGCGGCGAATTTTTCCGAATCGTCCTGCGGACGATAGCCCAAAAATTTGGCGTTGGTGTTGTCCCAGCGGCCGCGCAGATTGTTGGAGACGCCATAGACGACCAGGAAATGATAGTGCGGATGGTCGATGCAGCGGCGCACGAGCTGGACCATGTCGCGGTGGCTGATCCAGGTAAGCAATTGCCGCGCGTCGTCAGGCCGGTCGGGTATCCGGAACGTGCCGATGCGCAGGCAGGCGACGCTCATTCCGTGTTTGTCGGCGTAAAGCCGGCCGAGCGCCTCGCCGAACACTTTCGACACGCCATAGCGCGTATCGGGCCGCGGCAGCACTTTGTCATCGATGAAGCGCTCGCGCCGGTGAAAACCGACGGCGTGATTGGAGCTGGCGAAGATGATGCGCTTGACGCCGCTCCCTCGCGCCGCCTCGAACACGTTGTAACAGCCCTCGATATTGAGCGGCAGCACCTTCTCCCATGCGGCTTCGGTGGACTGGCCGGCCAGATGCACGACGCAGTCGATGCCGGCGGTGGCCGTCTGCATCGCCGCCAGGTCGCGAATGTCAGCGCCGACGATTTCTTCTCCTGCACCGGCGGCGCCGAGCGGCGCCACGTCGAGCAGACGAATGAGCGAATAGGAGCCGCGCAGGCCCGCACGCAAAGCCTGCCCGATCTGCCCGGCGGCGCCGGTGATGAGAATGCGTTGCATCGGTCCTCGAAATGCCGTGCGCAACCCCGGCAGCGGCGGATATAAGCCGCCGGCGCGGATTTAGGCAACTCGTGGCATGGCGGGCGGGCAACAGCGGGCGGCCGTTGCCGGCCGCGCGCTCATTGACCCCGATCCGGTGAGTGCTATTGTCTTTTTGTTGATCGCGCGACGGCATCAGCAGGGTTCGTGTAATGGGTCTGTTTCGCAGAAAAGTTCCCAACCATTTTGTTCCGATCCATTCGGACAACATCGCCAGCAAAGATTGGATCATCGTTCTGGAAGCCGGCACGATCATCGGCCCCTCGCCGTCGAAACTGCGTGTAGCGCGGGCGGTGCAGGAGCGGACGGTCGTCAGGAGATACAATATCTTTCTGAAAGCGCGGCACTTCCTCTCCGTCGAAAATTTCAATCCGCGCATTCATGCGCTGTATTTCTGCCCGCAGCTCTACCGGTACGATGCGGAACGCAAGCTCGTTCCGCTGCAGGGCGAGGAGATCGGCACGCTGATCGCCCAATCGATCGAAAGCGGCGTGACCGACCGGCGTCCATGGTACGCGCCGTCGGATCGATTGCCGGGTAAGCCCGTCATCAACGCTTCGGCGCCAACCGAATTCGACACCGTGGTGGTCGAAATGCCGCCTGCCCGCACCTCCGCCGCCGGCTAAGAGCGCTGATTCCGCGTCAGTCGCCCCTCGCGATGGCCGAAAAACACAAGCTCGTGTTTCTGTTCGACGTCGACAACACATTGCTCGACAACGATGGCGTCCAATCTCATCTCAGTGAGCATCTGGTGGAAAATTACGGCGCCGCCGCGCGCGACAGGTACTGGGAGATTTTGCGAGGACTGGTCGATGAACTCGGCTATACGGATTATCTGGGCGCGCTGGAGCGCTACCGCATCGAGGCGATGCATCGCCCCGAAATCCTGCTGATGTCGAGCTGGCTCGTGGATTATCCGTTCGCCGAGCGGCTGTTCCCGCACGCACTCGACGTCATCAAATACGTGCAGCAGTGGGGGCCGGCCGTGATCCTGTCCGACGGCGACGCGGTCTTCCAGCCGCGCAAGGTGGAGCGCTCCGGGCTATGGCAGGCCGTCGACGGGCGCGTGCTCATCTACATTCACAAGGAGCGCGAGCTGGATTATGTCGAGCGGCGTTACCCCGCCGAGCATTATGTGCTGATCGACGACAAACTGCGCATTCTCGACGCGGTGAAAAAAATCTGGGGCGGACGGGTGACGACGGTCTTCCCGAAGCAAGGTCACTACGCGCTCGATCCGCGGATTTTGGCGCAGTACCCGCCAGCCGACATCGCGCTTGATCAGATCGGCGATCTCTTGGCCTGCGATCTCGCCGCATTCCTGAGAAAGAAACGGAGCGGGCGCCGGTAAGCCGGAAAATGCAACGCTCGGGCCTGGAATCCGCGTAGCGGCCGCACGAAGGCATGGTGTAAACCTGCCGGCAAGACAAGAAGACCATGCGGAGGAAATTGCTTGCTCGGCATCCTTTACGCTGCTCTGGGCGCGTTCACTTTTTCGCTCAACAACGTGACGATGCGCAGGGGCGTGGTGACTGGCAGCGTGCTGCAAGGCATGGCGCTGACCGTGCCGATCGGCGGCCTTTCCTTTCTGGCGATGGCGATTGTTTTCGGCGAGGTGAACCAGCTTTTGGTGTTCCCGGCAGCTGCCGTTACCTGGCTGGCCGCGCAAGGAATCGTGCATTTCGTCCTTGGCCGCTATTGCAATTACAAATCCAATCAGTTGATGGGCGTGAACCTCGCCGCTCCCATAATCCAGCTGCAGGTGCCCTTCGCCATGCTGCTGGCGGTGGTGACGCTGCACGAGAGATTCACCGTGCTGCAGGCCATCGGCTCGGCGCTGATGCTGGGCGGCTCGTTCGTCACTCAGTCCAAGGCGCGCTCCGGCAAGCAGAAGGCTGCGCCCCTGTCGGCGGCGGTCGCGACGCCGGCCGAGCGGGCAGGGCAGGCTCTGCAGGCGGTCGCCGAACCGAAGCCCATTTTCCAGCCTCGCGTGTTGGCAGGGTGCATCTTCGCCTTCGGCGCGGCGGCCGGTTATGGCAGCTCACCGCTCCTGGCTCGGCAAGCCTTTTTGCATGCACCCGGCGTGAGCACAGTAGCCGCCGGATGCATCGCTTACGCGGCGGCCTTGCTGGTGTTCTCCCTGGCGCTGCTCAGGCCCGGTTCGTGGCAAGACATCAAAAGCCTCAAGCGCGAGAACTTGCCGTGGTTCCTCGCCGCGGCGGTGCTTGTCGCGATATCGCAGGCTCTGGTCTATGCGTCGCTGGCGATAGCGCCGCTGATGGTGGTCACGCCGATTCTCCAGCTCTCCTTGGTCTTCCGGTTGTTTCTGTCGCAATTGATCAACCGCCAGCACGAGGTGATGAATGCCGAAGTCTTCATCGGCGCGCTCACGGCGGTGCTCGGGTCGATTCTGGTTTCAATTCCGACCGGTGTACTGACGACGCTGCTGACTTTGCCTCCCTCGGTGACTGATTTTCTCAGCTACCGTTTGGCCGGTCACTAGCCGGAGCGGGTCTGACATGCGCTGCTTACCGCGAAAGCTCCACTAGCGAGCGTAAATTCGATTTTAAGGTCCAGTTGCTTTGTCCCTCTATACCGGGCAGCTTGGCTAGAACCGCAACAGGAGCGCTAAATGTTTCGCCTGCTGGCCGTCATTCTCGCCGCCCTTGCCGTTGCCGGATGCAGCAACGATTGCAGCGGCACGAGCTGCGTCAAGGGATCGGGCAAAGTCATCAGCCAGACCCGGCCGGTCGATGACTTCACCGCCATACGGCTCGATTCGATCGGCCACCTCACCGTACAACAGACAGAGGCCAACTCTGTGACGGTCGAGACCGACGACAATGTGCAGCCGCTCGTCACCGCCCTCGTCAAGGACGGGACGCTCGTTCTGGCCGAGACGGCTTGTCACGACTGTTCGCCGACCAAAATCGATTTCACCGTAACCGTGAAAAGCCTGAAGGAGATCGACCTGCCGAGCACCGGAGCCGCTGTCGTGACCAAGCTCGACGGGCCGGCGCTCTCGGTGAAAATGGACGGCACCGGCTCTCTGCAGCTTTCCGGGCACGTCGACGATTTGAAGATCGCGTTGAGCGGAACCGGCTCGTGCAATGCCGCACAACTCACCGCTAAGAACGCGACCGTGGTGCTGAGCGGCACCGGCTCGGTGCGTGTGAACGTTACCGATACCCTGGACGCCAAGCTCACCGGTACGGGCAGCATTCTTTATCGCGGCTCGCCAAAAGTGACCCAGTCGGTCTCCGGGACAGGTTCGATCAAGCCGGACACCGATTGACCGCTGCCGAGCTGACCGCTGCGGCCGAGCGGCGCCGGCTTGCACAGATCGCCGCCGTGGAGGCGGACTATTGTGCGAAATGAGGCATGGGACCGGGAAGCGCGAGGCATGGGGAGTGCATCTCAGATCTCGGGGAGTCACGCGCCAGGATCGAAGACTGCATGGCCGGGGTCTCCGGTTTTTGAGTGCCGGCTCCGGTTGTCGCTGTCGGAGTGGAGCGATGCGTTTAAGGGGCCGCAACGAACGCGGCACCTTTCTCAACAATTGCCCAGATCGCCCGAATACGCGGCTACATTTACGTTAGCGACAAAAGTCAGGGAATTTAAATTCTGCGGTATGAGTCGGAAACAGGACAGTAAGCGATCGTATCCTTCGCATCGTTCTCGACGTTCGGGTGATCGCCATTGCCGCCCGCCAGCCCAAGCGACGCCGGCTGCGGTCAGTGAATGAAAGGATTGCAACACGTGGCTCTGACGATCCTCCTTGGACTGGCCGGGCTGATGGGAGCGGGCGGCATCATACTGGCCGCCGCCGGTGCACACGCAGCTCCGGGCGCGGGGCTCGACAGTGCCGGCCATATGCTTTTGTTCCACGCCGCGGCCGTGCTCGGCGGAGCGGCGCTGATGCAACAGGGTCTGATGCTGCGGCCTCTGGCACTGGCCGCGCTGGTCGCATGGATTTTAGGCGCCGCCTTATTCTCCGGCGATATCGCCTTGCGCGCTTTTGCCGGGCATCGGCTTTTTCCGATGGCGGCGCCGACGGGAGGCATTATTCTGATCGGCGCGTGGCTGATATTTGCGGCGGCCGCCATTGGCGCATCGCTGCGCGGCTGAGGCTCTCGTCATCGGCCATTCACGGAACTGCGGTGTTGCTGGCTCGTTGAGAGCATGATTGACCCCGATTAGGGGCATCCCCACGAGAACATCACAATGAGAACACGCATTGCATTGCTGGCGGCGGCGCTTGCCGTCGTGCTGCCTTCGCATCGCGGCCTGGCGCAGCAAGGGGTCCTGACCTATCACGGCGACGAGAGCCGAAGCGGCAATTTTGTGGTGCCGGCCTTGACCTTCGACAAGGCCCGCTCGATTCATCTCGATCGTACATTCGATGCCCGCGTCGACGGACACCTTTACGCGCAGCCGCTTTACTGGCGCGCTTCCGGCTCGAACGCGGCCATGCTGCTGACCGCGTCCGAAAGCAACCTCGTGCAAGCTTTCGACGCGCAAACCGGCAAGGAGTTGTGGCGGCGGTCGGCCGGCCGGCCAGTGTCGGGCGCGTCATTGCCGTGCGGCAATATCAACCCGATGGGCATTACCGGCACGCCGGTGATCGATCCGTCCACGTCGGCGATCTATTTCGCCGCCGCCGTGGAGCAGGCGGATGGACCGCATTACCAAGTATTCGGCCTGTCGTTGAAGGACGGCAGCATACTCAAGGGCTGGCCGGTCGACGTCGCCGCGGCATTGCAGAAGATGGGGCAACGCTTCGATGCGCGCTTGTACAATCAGCGCACCGCGGTCTCGCTGCTCGACGGCAACATCTATATGGGTTTCTCCGGCCATTTCGGCGATTGCGGCGATTATCACGGCTGGGTGGTGGGCTTCTCCGTCAACACGCCCGGCAAGCTTTTCAGCTTTGCAACGAAGGCGCGCGGCGGCGGCATCTGGGCGCCGGGCGGCATGAGCGCTGTCGGCCATGACATCTTTGTTGCCACCGGCAACACCTTCGGCGCGCGGACCTGGAGCGACGGCGAAGCGGTGTTTCGCCTGCCGGCGGATTTGCATCGCAGCGACAACAAGCGGGATTATTTTGCTCCGTCGGACTGGCGCGGGATGGACGCCCGCGATGAGGATCTCGGCGGCAGCAATCCTATTCCGTTGAACGTTTCCGGCGGCGGCGCGTACATCCTCGCGCTCGGCAAGGATCGCAAGGCGTATCTGCTCGACCGCAATAATCTCGGTGGCATCGGCGGCCAGCTGGCGGTCGAGACCGCCTCCACGGGACCGATCCGCACCTCGCCCGCCGCCTATCCGCTCGGCAACGATGTCATGGTCGCGTTCGAAGGACCGGGCGCGCAATGCCCGAACCGGAGCAGGGGCGAGGGGCTCACCGTTCTTAGAATTCACGGCGGCTCGCCGCCGGAGATGGGCACCGCCTGGTGCGGCGCCGTCGACGGCCGCGGCTCGGTCATCGTCACCACGACCGATGGGCATTCCAATCCGATCGTGTGGATGCTCGGCGCCGAGGGCGACAATCGCCTGCACGCGTTCCGCGGCGATACCGGCGAGCCGATCTTTCACAGCGAAGCGATGCGCGGCCTGCGTCACTTTCAGACGTTGATCGCCACGTCGGAGCGTCTTTATGTCGGCGCGGACGGCAGGGTCTTTGCGTTCGATTTTTGAACGGCGTCATTGCGAAGTGTTCCTCGTGCGACGAGGCAATCCGGATCGGCATTTGCGACACTTTGCGACACGACGCCGTCTGGGGACGCCCGGAATTCTTTCTGCTAGACTTGCGGCCATAAACGCCAAAACGGATTGGGGGAGCAGATGACAAAATTCACCGCGCGATCGGCGCCGTCGCGCCGCATCGTCGTCAAAGGCGGGGCCGCGCTCGCCGCGGGCATTGCCGCGCCGGCGTTGCTGCGCGGGCGTTCAGCCTATGCCGACGATTATCCAAGTCGCCCGATCAAGTTCGTGGTCGCCAATACGCCGGGCGGGCCGTCCGACATCGTCGCCCGCATGGTCACCGCGGCGCTCGATAAAGCGACCGGAAAGACATTCGTTGTCGACAATCGCGGCGGCGCCGGCGGCAATATCGGCATGGAATACGCGGCGCATTCCGATCCGGACGGCTACACGATCCTGCTCGCCACCAATGCCTATTCGGTCAATTACGGGCTTTACAAGCATTTGCCCTATGACCCGTACAAGGATTTCGTCGCCGTGAGCGAGCTGGCGACGTCGCCGAACTCGTTCACCGTCAAAGCCGATTCGCCGGCGAAAACGATGAAAGACCTGATGGCGCTGGCCCGTTCCAATCCGGACAAATACAATTGCTCGACGCCGCCGATCGGCACGACCGCCCAGTTGCAGTTCGCTCTCCTCAAGCTGCGCGAGAAACTGCCGAACCTCGCCGACGTTGTGTTCAAGGGCGGCGGCGACGCCATCACGGCGCTGTTGTCCGGCACCGTGCAATTAAGCTCCGGGTCGCTGCCGCCAGCGCTGCCGCACATCAAGGCCGGCACCTTGCGCTGCCTCGCGGTCAGTGCCGCGAGCCGTTGGCCCGATTTGCCGGACGTGCCGACGATGGAAGAGGTGGGCTACAAGGATTTCGTGTTTGCCGTCGACTGCGTGCTGCTGGCGCCGGCCAAGACGCCGCCCGACCGGGTCAAATGGCTGGAAACCGAAACGCTCAAGGTGTTGTCGACGCCGGAGATGAAGGACAAGCTTTACAAGGCGGGCTTTTTGGTGCGGCCGCAGGGCGCCGACGCTGCCTGGGCGCGAGTGACAAAAGAAATCGTCATGTTCAAGCAAATCATCGACCAGGCCGGCATCCCGAAAATGTAGCGCTGCAACCAGCCGCGCGTGCGACCTTAGCCAAGCCCGCTTCGGACGTGGCACGGCACGTTTTCGGGTTGCTCCACCCCTGCAATCAAGGCGCGGTCAACGCGTCGAGGTTTTGCGAGCGCGTGCCGCGCTACGCTTGGGCCGTATCCGTCCGACAGGATGGGCATGACCTGGCGAGAGAAGAGGCCGGACTTGGTCGAGGTGCTCGATAATGAAGTCGAAGAATGCGCGAATACGCGGCGTGCGGCGAAGGTCGCGGTGCGTTAGCAAGTAGAACGGAGTCGCCATTTCCGGTCCGAGATCAAGGACCCGCACCAAATCGCGTTCATTCTCCCCGACAATAACGGGCATGAGCGCGATGCCCGCTCCGGACCTCACCGACGGAAGTAGCGCCGCAAGGCTGGCCGCGCGCGCCGCGACATGCGCATTGGGTGCCACCGATTTTATCCATCCTACCGAAGGATGATCGCTCAAGGCCCCGGAGAACATGACGACCGAGTGTCGGTTGATCTGCACTGGATCATCGATGCTTCCATGTCGGGCGACATAGGATCGGCTCGCATAAACCGCCCACGGTGAATCGGCGATCTTTCGTCCGAACAGTGCGTTTTCGACCGGCCGCTTGGCGCGGATTGCGATATCGGCTTCGGCGGTGCCGAGTTCGAGAATTCTGTCGCTCATGACGAATTCAATCCGCACGTCGGGGTATCGTGCATTGAATTTTTCGATAAGGCGCGCACCGATCAGGCGCGGTCCAAGCGCTTCCGGGCACGTCACTTTCACGGTCCCGCTTGTCTCGTTCGATTGAGCGGAGACCGCGCGCTCGAAGTCGGTCGCGGCAGCTTCCAGCCGCGTCGCATAGCCGCGAACGTGCTCGCCCAATTCAGTAAGCCGATACCCGGTCGGATGGCGTCTCACGAGCTCGCAGCCGAGCTGCCTTTCCAGCTCCTGAAGCCGCCGGTGCACGGTCGACTGGTTGACGCGCAGTGATTTCGCTGCGGCTAGCGTGCTGCCGGAATGCGCAACCGCCAAGAAGTACTTGAGGTCGTTCCAATCAAACATGCCCGCACTTATGCACTTTTGAATCCCGACTTCGCAATACTGCTGCTCCCCTCAGCCGAAGCGGTCTGCTTCCATGAACGCGCGGCCCGATTCTCATTCGCGCTTCGAGGAGTGGTTGATGCTGATCGACGGCAGGGGAGGTGGCCGGCCGCCAAAGGCCGTCTTGGTCGATGCCGGCGCCGACCGGTTTGGCGCCACGATGGACATCGGCGGGTGGCGATTCGAATGCAAATTATCCGCACGGGATACATGCGGTGAGCTTTGCATCTATGACACCGTCCGCTCGATCAAGGGCGGGCCGCCGCTGCACACGCATTGGCAGCAAGACGAATGGTTCTACGTGCGGCATGGCGAATTTCTGTTCCAGGTGGGCAGCGAGAGATTCCATCTGAAGGCTGGCGACACGTTGCTGGGGCCGAGAGGCGTTCCCCACGCGTTTGCCGCTCTGACCAATGCCAGCGCGTTGCTGATCGCTTTTCAGCCAGCGGGAGCAATAGAAGAAGTCTTCGCAGAGGTATGGGGTTTGAGCCAATCGCGAACGGTCGGATTGGAGGATTGGAGAAAAATCGCCGATCCGCGGGCCATCGAGATCGTCGCTCCGCCCCTGCAGATCTCATGAGGCCAGAACATGACGCTTGCCTTCAAAGATGATCTTCGGTGGTTGTTCTCAGGTCCCCTTGTTGGAGCACGAGCCCAGCGCGCCTTCGGCATCTGCGCCGGTGCGATATTGCTCGGTATCATGGCTTATATAGCTGCCGCGTACGGTTTCGATGCCGTCGCCACATGTAAGGTCAACACCTATCGTGTTTTAGGCTACGGTCGGAGCCTGACGTCGCAGATCGCGCTGTCCAGCGCGTGCGGATTTTGACGCCGCGCAATCAAGCTGACGGCTGGAGAAACGGCGCGTTCGTGCTATCCGAAACTCGCGGTGAGATACACACTTGCCGCAAGCCGAGCCGGCACCGGACACCGCGGAGAAGAGAATGCCGTTGTCAGGAGGACCGCCGGAGAGCCCGACGCCTCTTATCGATCCGCCCTGGTCAAGAGAACGACCGCCGCCAACACGAAAATCTCACGGTGAGGTCGCCGTCTGGCACGTTGCAGCCGAGGCGAGTGTCCTCTGTTACCGCAAGGGGTCGAGCCGACATTACGAAACGCGGCATCGGCGCGCGGCGCAG
>Ga0335078_10006806_pt1 | contig 16927 bp, 9 predicted proteins | sample Lox_Sample_32_FD_206711 | JGI IMG/M metagenome (GOLD analysis project Ga0335078, IMG submission 206711) | Soil microbial communities from Loxahatchee National Wildlife Refuge, Florida, United States - Lox_Sample_3.2 | ecosystem: Environmental > Terrestrial > Soil > Wetlands | place: USA: Florida... | reverse complement strand
GTCCCGCTCACACCATCTTTGACGTCTGCACAGTTGGCGCCGGGATGCGCGCGGGACGTGGCTTGATGGTCGGAATCAGTTCGGTAATAGGGCCCACCGGCGCGTTCTCCTCGATCCAGGTCGGCAATTCGTTTTTGGGCCGTGGCACGATAATCGGCCGCCCGAATACAGGTGCAATTTTGGGCTCGAGCAAGTTGGGAGCGGATTTCCAGGTTGGCTGACAGAAGATGAGCGCGATCACGATCAACCGAGTGCACACGCGGATGCGCCTTCCGTCGCAGGCACTCTCAGAGCGTGCGCGGTTGAACCGCGTGGTCGCGGATGCCCTCGACCGCTTCCTCGAGACCGCCATCGAGCGCCATGGAATCTCGCCTCATTCCTATCTATGCATCCGCAATCTGCACGCCAGCGTACGGCTTCGGCTGCGCCAAACGGAGTCGCAACTGGCAGAAAATTTTGCCGAAACGATCGCCAATGCCGTCCTGGAAAAGCACGGCGCCGAATCGAGCGTGCATTACAGTTCGCGGGTGCACGCGCTAATCGACCTCGCGCGCAACGTGATGTCGGCGCGCTTTGGGCGCACCTGGGCTTGGGCGCAACTCGGCCTGTGGCGCCATGAATGGAGCTCCAGCGCAGCCAGCACGGCTGACCACCTGCTCCGAGTGTTGGCCTCTGAACCGCAATATGCGGTCGCGGTTTTCGCCCATGTTGCCCCGGACCAGGCCACGATTCCCATGCTGCTGCGATGGGCGGCCCCGCGGCTCTGGCGTGAGCTCGTCGCCGCCGCGTGCCGGACGTTTGGAGTCGCGTCGCTCGGCTTTATCACGTCTGAACCGGCGCCTGAGTTTCCCTCGTCCCTGGTCACCAAGTTCGCCGCAAGAACTGTTCTTCGTTCACAAATTGCGCAGTCATTCAGCGCGGATAGCACGCCGCGCATTTCCGATGACCTCTTTACGCTGTTCGCGGTGCTGGTGGTCCTCGAGTTTGAACCGGCGGTGCTGCGTTTCGCTGGGGCTCCCGCCAGGGCACTGCTCAACTACGTTGCGACCGTCTTGCAGCGCCGCGCCAGCGATGATCGCATCGCAATCGACGGATCGGATTCCGCGCCTTCTGTTGGTGAGTTACTTTCTTCCGAAGATATAGGTGCCCCCGGCGACCGACTGGTTGTCAGCGATCGATTACGCGCTGACTCTGCTTCGAACCCAACGACAGCCGCGGGACGAGGCTCCGCCACCTTGGCCGCAGCCGCGGAAGAAGAAGCTCCCCCGCTGGATGTTCGCACTGTCGCTCGCACTTCGCTCGGTGGCCTGGTCTATTTGCTCAACCTCGTCGCTCGAGTGGATCTGCCTGCCCTGATCAATCGTGATCATCGCCTCACTCAGCGAGGGCTTCGCTGGAGCCTCCATCAATTGGCACAGTTGCTGGTCGCTGGCTCTTCCGATGATCCGGCGGTGCTCGCCTTCGCGGGTCTTCTGCCCCGCAGCGTGCCGCCATCTTCTGGCGAGCAACCGCCGGCCGACACTGAACTGGCGGCTATCCGCGAATACCGCGGCGAAATCGTGCTTCAACTACGCAAGGCGCTCGCCGATCGTCTCGAACTTCCCAATCCATCCGATGCGGCCCTGCTCGATTTTGTCTGTCAGCGCAACGCGCAGGTTTCGGGGGATCCTGGGTGGATCGAAATTAGCTTCGCGCTCGATGATATTTCTACCGCATTGCGGTTCGCCGGCCTGGATTTGGATCCCGGCTGGATCCCGTGGCTCGGCGTGGTCGTGAGGTTTGTATATGCCTGAAGCGGCTTCGTCACTGGATAGCCGCGCGCGCGCCGAGTTTCCGCTGGCGGAGCGGATGAGCCGCGCTATCGCCCTGTTGGCGGGCCGGCTGGCGCATTTGCTGGCACAGTTTCCTGGCGCGCAAGAGGAACCGCTGAGGCGCGCGCATACCTTTTTGCATGCGATGCACGACGCGGTGGCAGGAACAGAGCCGAGCGCGACGAATGAGGCAATCGAGCACAAACCGGTCTCAGATCCGATCGGAAGGGTCGCGGCAACGCTCTCGCTCAGCATCAGCGAAGTTGAGCTGATCTTTCTCGCCGCGATGGCTGAGGAACACGAAGGGTATGCAAGCGTGTTGCGCAGCCTCAATCCCCGGAATGAGCCATACGCTACGGTTGGTCTCGCCGCGCAACTCCAGTGTGCCAATTCGCGTGACCGCTTTAGCCTGAGGCGCTCGCTGGAAATGGGAAAGGCGATTTCAGCCGGCATCTTAAGCCTGCGTGGAGATACGCCGTTCTTCGAAAAAAGCCTCGTGCTCGCCGAAGGCCTGTGGCCCGTGCTCTGCGGCCTCGACGTGATGCCGACCAGCCTCAAGCCAGCGGAACTCAATAATATCGGAGCAGGGCTCGAGGAGTGGTTCGATGCCGCCGAGGTCCTCAAAGCGCGGCATTTGCTCGAACGCGATGAACCTTCCTTGTTGGCCATCGTCGCTGATTCGGAAGGAACCGCGGCGCATCGGGCCGCGACACTGGCCGCTTCGGCAAATCGCACCGCGCTTGGAATCGAGCTTGCCGCAGATGCGCCCGCGAGCGTGCCGCGGCTGGCGTTGGTTCATGCGCTCGCGCGAGGCGCGGTACCGATCTTTAAGCTCAGTAATCCCGATTCCAGCGTGCAGGCAAATCTGCCGGACATCGACGGTTTTCCGGGTGCGGTGATGGTTTGCGCTCAGCACAACGTTCTTGCGCCGCTTGATGTCCGCCGTCCGGTTCTGAGGCTGACAATTCCGCCGCTAGGTGTCGAGGCGCGCGAGCGCCTGTGGCGCGCGCAGCTGCCGGAAATTTCAGGTCAGGCCGGCACGCTCGCTGCGCGCTATGTGATCGAACCCGCGGCCGTCCAGGAAGTCGCGCGTGACTACCGGACTTACGACGCCAACAGCAGCGGTGATGATTGCCTGGAGGCGATCGCGGAATGCGTCCGCACACGCTCCAATCTTCGACTCACGGCCGGGGTGAAGCTGGTCCGTCCCACCGCGCGCTGGAAACATCTGGTGCTGCCGGCGGACCGCAGAGCCCAGCTCACGGAAGCACTCGATCGGTTGCTCCATCAGGGCACGGTGCTCGACCGATGGAAATTCCTGGAAGGACGGCCCGGCGCTCGCGGTGTGAGGATGCTTCTGTCGGGTCCGCCAGGCACGGGAAAGACGCTGGCAGCAGAGGTAATAGCGCACGCGCTCGGCGTTGATTTGATGATGGTGGACATTTCGCGCGTAGTTTCGAAATGGATAGGCGAGACCGAAAAGCACCTGGCTGAAGCCTTTGATGCCGCCGAACATGCGCACGCGGTCCTCCTGTTCGACGAAGCCGACGCTCTGTTCGGCAAGCGTACCGAAGTGTCCGATGCGCATGATCGATACGCAAATCTTGAGACCGCGTATTTGCTCTCCAGGCTCGAGCGATTCGATGGACTTGCCATTCTTTCGACCAACCTGAAGCAGAATATCGATTCGGCCTTCCTGCGGCGGCTCGAATTCGTCATCGACTTCGACGAACCTTCCGCCGCGGAGCGCGAGGCGCTGTGGCGATGCCATCTGCCGGCCAGCGCTCCGCTCGCGAACGACGTCAACCTCAAGGAACTTGCCGCGCTCTATCCGATCGTCGGAGGGCTGATTCGCAATGCGTCGGTCGCTGCTGGATTCCTGGCCGCGGCAACCAACACCGCAATCGATCGCAACCATCTGGTTCGTGCAATCAGGCGGGAGTACGAGAAATCCGCCAAGTCATTCCCGGGTCTGCCGGCTGGCGCACTTCGCACCTGAGAAGGAGGAACTATGGCCGACACACTATTGCAATTCCGGCAGCAACAGCTCGCGATTTACCAGGCCGAGCAGAAAGATGCGCAGAAGGAGCTGGCAAACGCGCAGACCGCGCTGCAAAAAGCCAATGCCCAGCTTGCGGCGGATCAGAAGGCGCTGGACAAAGCCGGCTCGGACATTTCAGCCGCACGCGCGCGACTTGCCGTCACCACCGTGCCGGCCGACGCCAATGCGCTCATCGCACAGATCACGCAGATGATCATCAAGCAGCGGGGATTGCAGGGAACCGTGCTCAACGATCAGGAGCAGGTCGCGCAGGCGCAGGCCGCGCTCGATTCCGCCTCCACCACCCTGGCGCGCGCGTCGTCGCTAACATCCAGCGTACAGGCCGCGGTGGCTGTCGAGCAGGCCGATGCCGCAAAGCGAGACACTTTCCGTGCCGCGGTCACAGTGCCGCCTCTATCCACTCTGAAAGCTGACGCTGCCGCATTCCTGACCGGCGCGACCGTGACTCATGCCTCGTCGCGGCTGGGAAAAAACTTTCCTGACAAGATCGTGACGATCGCGGGAAAACGCCACGACACGCGCGTCAATCAAGTGAAGGGTCTGATGACGGATCTTTCCAATTCACAGGACGCGCTCGGCACGGAACAGGCCACTGACGGCGGGCTCGCCGGATTGTCGGCGCAGAAGCAGATCGCGTTTCGACGCGCGCAAGATGCGCTCGCCAGCTATGTCGCGACCGCCGCCAATCGCTTTACCAAGGCCAAGGCCGTGACCGCAGCTCTAGAAGCGATCGAACTCGATGCCAGCGGCACCGTGCCGGACGTCCTGACCGATGCGGAAAAGGCCCAGCTCACTGCCTTGTCCGCGGCCGGTACAGCGGCCGAAGGTACCGCAGAGGCGCTCGACGCCGACATGAACGGAATCTTCACCGCGGACGCCGCCCTGCAAGCCCAGATCCTCGCCTCGATTTCAGCCAACGTCGATTCGCTCAGCAGTGACCCGAATATCGCAGCGAAGCAAACCGCGGTCGACGCCGCACGCACCACTTTCAACAACGCACTTAGCGCCTTCGTCGCGGCGGACAAGAAAGATCTCGATCAATGGGAGGCCGTCATCCCCGATGCGGCCTGGCAGGTGCTGTTCGACTACGAGGATGCGATGGCGACCCTCAACGAGCTCGCCGCAACTGACCCCGCTGCCTTGTCCGCGGCAATGGACGGTGCAGAAAGCGCCTACGTGACGGCGCTGGGCGCAGCGGCGATCGCGCAGCGGCGGCTGGACCGTCTCGCCGATGCAATCGCCTTTCGACAGGAGCGCCTCGACGCCGCGCAAGGCGCGATCTCGGCGCGGCTCCTGAGCGCGATTCGCGGCGATAGCTACTAGGAGAATCAGACGATGGCAACGATCGTCGATCAAACCGCGTGTGAGCTGGCCGGCGCCGGTGCGGAGAACGGTCTCCTGCCAGTCAATCCATTTACCGCGCTCCAGTTTCATTTCGGAATGCTGCTCGGGGTTGATGATCTCGAAACCGGCCAAGCCTATGCGCGGGGCAAGATGCGGCTGCATAACGCCTGGCTGCATCGCGAAGGCGTGGTCTGGGGATTCAACGTTTCATTCAATTCCCGCAACGAACTGGCGGTCGATCCCGGACTCGCACTGGATGCAGCGGGCCATGAGCTTCACCTCGATCGCCAGGCCTGCCTCGATGTCGGCCAATGGTACGCGCTGCACAAAAGTGATCCCGACTTTACGTTCACCGACAGTGGCACGGGCAAAAAATTCTCGGTCCATGTGGTCGCGCAGTTCAAGGCGTGCCTGACACGGCCCGTGCCGGCGATCGTGGAGCCTTGCGCAGGTGCGCAATCTGACACTGCCTACTCTCGCGTGTTCGAAACCGTGGAACTTCTGCTTCGGCCCGGCCCCTCGAAGCCGAAGGATCCCGGCTATCATCGATTGCGCGTGCTATTCCAGATTGAACCTGACAGCGCGCCGTATGCCGATGTAAAGGCGCGTCGCGACGCAATCCAGGCAATGCCGCTGGAGCAGCAGCCTGCGGCCTACCTGCTGGCGCTGCGCGATTTCGCGGCGTTGGACGAAATCGATCTGAAGCCCCAGGCGGCGACCGCGACCGATTCCGCCTCGATCTTCCCCGAAGATCCAACTGAGGTGGTATTGGCGGATGTGAGCGACATCCTCGTGCAGCCCGATGCCAGCGGGAATTGGGTGATCGCGGCGCCGATACCGACGCCGCTGGTGACTGTACGGCCATCACATGTAGCGACGGCCACCATTCAGGAATTGCTGTGCGGTCCTGTTCTGGCCGGTGCAGCCAATCCGCCAGCTGCGCCTACTGGACCCACGGTCAGCGATCCACAACTCTCCGCTCAATCGATCACGTTCAAGACCAGCCGCGCGATCGCCGCGTCTACTCTCGACCCCAAGGCGTTTTCAGTCAGCGATTACAGTGATGCGAACGGCTGGAGCAACATCGACATCAAGGCCGTGTCCGTAGCCCAGGATGGCAGCATGCTAGTGGAGCTCAAGGAAGCTCCCTCGGGGTCGCTGGTTCGTTTCATCATCAAAGGTACCGGGCCTACTCCCTTACTGGCCGCGGACAATCACGTTCCACTCTACGCGCCGGGCGCGAGCGGCGCTGACGACGGTGTGGACTTCGTCAAGATGTTCACCAGGAGCTAGCAATGGCCTCGAACGGTACAAGCGGTAATGGCAATGAGTTGCTGGTGGTCGGCGACACGGGCGGCGTGACCCTGATCGATCCCTCGACTCCGCTCAGACGGCTCAACTATTTCGATGGCAAGTTTCTGCGCGCGAGCGATCTCGAGTTGGAGCAAACTTACCTGCGCCAGCTCGTTGCCATTTCGAACCAGGGATTGGGAGCGGGCGTGGTCTATGGCTATGACACCACGCTAGGCAGCGGCGATACGATCCAGATCGGGCCGGGACTCGCGATCGAACCATCAGGCAAAGTCCTGTTGATGCAGGGGACGGTGACGCAGAGCATCCAGTCATTGATCGACGCGTCAAAGAAAGTCGCGGCAGCAGCTCCTGATGCCAGCGGAAAGGCCGGGTCCGGCACCTTCTCGGATTGCGTCCAGGTTGCGGCGCCGCCGCCGACCACCGTGATCGCGGTCAGCGACATATACGTAATCGTGATTTGCTCCGCCGAGGCGTTATGCGGCCAGGCCGACGTTTACGGCAAACTCTGCGAAGAGGCGTGCGTGACCGGCACCGACCGGCCGTACCGCCTCGACGGAGTTGTACTGCGCGCGATCCCGCTGCAACTCGTCACGCCATTCCCGACCTCGAAGGCGGTGGCTATCGATTCCGATTTGTACTTGCGCTCCAAAGTCGCGCATTCCTGGTACGCAGACGAGCTTCTAAAGCATCCGAACGCGATCTCCCGTTCAGGATTGTTGTCGACAGTATGGTGCCTGGGTGCTGGCTACGACAGCTCGTGTTGCGAAGTACCACTCGCGTTAATCGCGCGCGCGGGTTCAACCACCACTTTCCTCGACGCATGGACCGTGCGGCGCGAGAGGATGGAAGCACCCGCGCGCAGATACTGGCAGTGGAAGATGATGATGCGTCCGTGGAACGTATTCCTCGCGCAGATCCTCCAGTTCCAATGCCAGCTCGCCGAGTTGTTCGAGGGAATCGTAACGCCAGGAAACCGAGCCACCGATCCTTGCGTCAATGAGCGCCAGGCTTTGGGCGAAGCAGGCCAGCTCATCGAAGAGCTGAGAAGTGGGCTCGCCACCTATCGTAGCTCGACCACGGTGCTCAGCTCCGAGCAGCCCGCGTTGATGTCGCTTTCGCTGACGCGGATATCCGATTTGCAGGACAAGATCTCGGCTTTGCTCAAAGCCGGTGGAGCCACACAGTACAAAGACCGGATTCTAATCCGCGGCGGCATAATCGAGTTGCCGCCTGCCGGTTATCTGCCGGTGATGAACGGCACCAGCGTGAGCGTCAATGATCAGGTGCGTGCGCTTCTGGGCGAAGGACTCGATCTGCGGTTCTGTATCGCGACGGCCGACTTCATCGCGCATGAGGTAGAAAAAGCGCAACACATGGATCGCATTTCCCTTCTGCAGGGCCTCGACGATCCGACCAACAAGCCCAGAGTCGATATCATCGTTCCTGACGGCCAGATCGCAGCGGGCGCGACCACTCCCAGCGGTGGCCTGTACGATGCCCTGGTGACATTCAGTGCTCAGCAAACCGGCGGCCTGGCGTATCGTGGAGCGGGCCGCGAAGAATCGTTGGATTCGGGCGGTACCGCATTGTACGTCGCGACCGCGGGTGTCAGCGAATCCACGCCGTCTAAATTTGCGGACATTGTTTCATCGTTGAGCAAGAAGACCGCGACCATGCCGATGATGGCGCTCACGCCCAATCTGGCTACGAACGAATTCGTCGCGACCAACTCGGCCGACACGGTCAATCTTGCTGCGCGCGTCGCGCGAACTGCGACGCTGGCCCGCAGCTATGTCGCAAAAGCAAGTGGCGTCCAGATGACCGAGGCGCCGCCGGTCAGCGCGCGCCAATCAGCCGACGGACTCTGGTTGACCGCGCAGAGCGACAAGGAACTGAAGTCTCTGGCGACAGGCACTCAAGCCCAGGTGAGTGCGCGGCTGCTGATCGGCGCGCATCCGGCCACCCCAATCGCTTATGAAATGATGTTCAACGGACGCCTCGCGATCGACACGATCGGCGCCGGGGGCAGTTCGATGAGCGGGTCGATCAACGGACTGGTGACAGTCGGCGCTTTCAGGGCCAATCAGGCACAGCAAACGGAAACCGAAATTCTGTTTATCGCACATGTCAACCTGAAGATAACGCTGAGATACACCGGCGATGATCAGAATGGGTCAACTACCTTGGTCCTGCAGTACTCAGATACCGAATCTTATGTTGTACAAAAGACCTACGCGGGCAACGCTCACGTCACTTACAGTCTCGGTATTTCCCCAGCTACCGGGATAATGGCCGGCCAGGTCATTGCGCTCGCGAAGCTCGACCTGGTGGCAGATGCGGGAGTGCTCGATCCGGCCAATCAAAACCATCAGCTTGCGCGGAACGGACTCGATATCGTGCAGGCTTCGTTGATTGAGTCCGAGCCCACGTTTGAGCAGCAAGCCGCCGCCGAACTGTTTCCGAGCCTGCCGCCGGCGACCTCCGAGCTTGTGATCCAGGCGGTGCGCGATTGGGTAATGTTCACCAAGCGGCGCGAAGAGCAGTGCGCGCTGGAGGTCACGCCGACGCCGGCTGCGCCTCCACGGAGATACCTGGTCCTCGATATTCGGGCGCTGAATGCTGAGGCCGCAAACAGATACATCGAAGATCTGACGGCGAACCTCCAAAATCCAGCCACTCTGGGCAACTGGCTGAATGCCCTCATATCAAAGGCGCCCCAACCACACTTGGTTCTTCAATATGCCGGCAATTCAGCGGTCGCAATTTCCAATTTGACCGCGGCCGAGTCCGATTGGCGCCAACTCAATCCGGGAGACACCATCTATCTGGCCGCGGCCGGCGCCAAAGACGAAACCGACAGCACGCTGCAGCTCAGCAGAATCCGAACCTTCGAGAGCGCCATCTCGGCAGACAGCAAGGAGGATCCCTCCGCAAAGGAAATCGCGATCCTGCCGTACCCGCCAACTGCAATTCCGGGCGACGCCGACGGAGTGATGCTGTTCGTCACCGTCGCCACCTTGGAGAAAGTTCACGTTTACGCAACGACGAGCGCGGATGTCTGGAAAGCCTTCCAGGGAATGATCAGCGAGGCCACCGTCGCAGCCTCACTCCAGCGCTTCACCGATCTTGGTATCGCCAGCGCATCAGGGACCGGCAGCACGCAAACTGTGAACGATACTGATGTCACATCGGCGTTTACCAGCAAGTTTCCGAGCATGGCTATCCGAGCATCGCTGATGATTTCGCGTGCCGGTGACCCGGCCGACGCGCTAAACAACCGAGGCACCGCGGGCACCAAAATCGTCAAGGATTTGGATTCGTCGGCACCACTGATGCCACATCCAGTAACCTATCCTCCGGCGAGTCACTCCGGGGTTGCGTTTCCTGTGACGGATGCCAACGCGATGCTTTTCCTGCAGCTGCGCAGGAAGGCCGCCTGAAGCCGTACTGAGATCCGCAAAGGCGTTGAGAATTGGAATACGAGTCTCATGGTCTGCTGAATTCGAATCCCATGACCAAAGCTGCGACGCGAAAATCATCGGGTTCCAGTACGCTCGTTCCGTCGGCAGACTCCGCGAAGAATCCGCGACGGCAGCCGGCGCAAACTGACAGCTCGCGGACTTTCGCCCTCACTGCGCAGGCATTTGCAGTTCAGCGGACGTGCGGATGCGGTGGAAACGGTGCGAACGCTGATCTGCTTCGGCGCGAGGTGATTCAGCCGCGCCTAAGTATCAGCGCCCCAGGAGACGCCTTGGAGCTCGAGGCCAATCGCGCCGCCGATGAAGTGATGCGCATGCCGGCTCGTCCTGCGCGGCCGCCAACGCTTTCCCAGCTCACGACCAGTGTCTCAGTTGGTCGCAGTTGCGATACCTGCGCCAGTGCAGAAGGCGATCTCGCATCGGTCGTGGCGCGCGCGACCGCTGGTGGTGGCCAAGCGCTCGATGAGAGCGCGCGGGAATTTATGGAACCCCGATTCGGCCGCGATTTCACCGATGTCAGGGTGCACACCTCGAACGCCGCGGCAGAGTCAGCCCGCGCAATGGACGCCCTCGCTTATACCGTCGGCAACGACATCGTCTTCGCTGCCGGCCAGTATGCTCCCCATACTGAGCCCGGACGGAGACTGATCGCGCACGAACTCGCGCATACAGCGCAGCAGTCGCGCCCGGTGGTCAGCCGCAAGCTCGGACCAGTCGGAATCGGCGGATGCGCGATTTCGCTTGGAATGGATATTGGAATCTATGGAAGCCGGGCGACGGCCGCGCTGGCCTCGACCTGGCAGGGCTGGCTCAACTCTTTGTGGAGAGGAAGCGCAGCTTGCCATGGCAACAGTGCAGGCGCATGCGACACTCATGTCACCGCCTCTGTCACTGCGCATCCCGACATCAACTGGTGGTGGAAGGTCCCGGAAGCGAATAGCTCGTATGTGCGCGAGCCCGGCTATCGCGCGGTGACAAACGTTCTGATCGATAGCGGCGATTGGCCGATCGATGCTGATAACCGGACAATAGTACACGAAGTCGGTCATCTGATGGGGCAAAAGGATTACTACTGGCGCCTTCCTTTTCTGGGGAACCGAAGCCAGTCAGGCTACGTAAACGACATAATGGCGAACTATTACCAGGATCCGGGTCCGACCGAGTATGGCCCAGCGCTTTCACGGATCCTGGCCGACCACAACATCAATTGTCCCTGCTGTATCGTTTATCCGCCGTGCTCGGCCAACAATTGTGCTCTGAATCCTGGTCTACCGTGCTCGGCAGTCGGTGGCCGCCGGCATTGCGAATGGATCCGAGCGCACAACACCCCGGAAGCTGTCACAAGGTATGGAGTGGATTGCGCGACTCTGAGCAAGTGACGGAAATCGACGGAAGCAGGTTCAGCGTCGATGATGACAACTATTGCACGCGCGGCCGCCGAACCGACGAGCTCTGGTCGGTTAGGCGATGCAGCGAAAGCGATCTGTCGCCCGCAGTTGCAATCCGATGCGTCGCGCATGTTCGCTCTTCGTGCCGGAGCGATTCAGCGAGCATGCAACTGTGGCGGAAGCAGAATGGCCGAAGACGAACCGCTCCGCCCGGCCAGACAGACCAGCCGGCGCCTCAGCAGCTCCGACGATCCTTTCGAATTGGAGGCCGGCCGCGTCGCCGAACAGGTGATGCGGACCGCCGAGCCTTCCGTCCAGCCGTCGGCGATTACGCATATCGCTACGAACGCGTCGCCAATCGGCCGCCTGTGCGATTCCTGCGCAACGGCTGATGGCGAGCTGTCATCGACCGTAGCACGGGGGATCGGCGATGGCGGCCACGCGCTGGACCAGAGCACGCGCGCATTCATGGAGATGCGATTCAACCGCACCTTCGATGATGTAAGAGTGCACACCTCGACCGCAGCCGCAGAATCGGCGCGCTCTCTGGACGCACTCGCTTACACCGTCGGCAATGACATCGTGTTCGGCTCGGGCCGATACGCTCCAGGGACCAACTCCGGCCGTCACCTTATAGCGCACGAGCTCACGCATACGATTCAGCAGAATGGCGACCGCAATCCCGTTGCCGGGCGGATACAGCGCGCACCCGCCGAGGACTGCGGCGATCCCAACGTCAAAGACGACGGTCTGCATTGTACCGGAGAGGAGCATAACGGACGGGGCGTGGTCGAGCCGACGCCGGCCGGTAACGGATGGGAGCTGCGGAATTTTGACGTCGACAAGCACTTCTTGAAGGAAAAGCACGAAGACGCCCTCGACGACATCGCTGACAAGATCGAAGATTTCCTGCGTGCAAATCCCGGCGAGCGGGTCCATCTGCTGGGGGAGGCGAGCACGACCGCCGGCGATTGCTACAACATGCGGCTTTCGCGGCGGCGGACTCGATGCGTCGCAGCGGCCCTTGCGGCGCGCGGAATCAGCCCCGCGGTCCTCGATCTCTGCTGGGTGGGCGATCGTCACTCGACGGCACGGCTGGCGGCAAAACCGTCGCCCACCGCACGTGATATCGAAAATCCTGATGACCGCCGGGTGACCATCACCATCAACGTTCCGCCGAGCGACTGCAGTATCGAGGCCAAGCTCCGTTCGTCGCAGCGGCTCGCGTTCCGCTTTGGCTGCATAGGCCGCGATAAGGTTTCGATCATAATCGGGAACCGTGATTCGAACCCGGAAATTTATCGCGAATTTGTATGGGAGAAGGTCTTGGGTATTCCAGCAGATTGTGATTTCTTGCCCGACCTCGATCCCACCGTCACATTCACCCGGCTGATGAAACCGGTCAGGCTGGCGTTCTCCGAGCGCGCCGACTCACCATCGGATTTCAAGTCACCTATGCTGCAAATCTCGCAGAGCGCCGGACCCTTCACCGATCCGGTAAGCACACTCGAGTTTGAAACGGACGACGATCTGGCGCTGGTCGATTTCTGGGGAAGCTGGAATCCCGCCTCGTGCCAGATGCAGGCTGCCGCCGGGCAGCAGTTGGCAACAATAGGTTTACTGCGACCGGCGGGGCCGGTGCGATGCGGCCCTATGCCGACGCCGCCATCCACCAAATGCCCTACTCCAAAGGAAGAGGAGTGCCCCAAGGAAAGACGCGAATCATCGGCCTCGCACCTTAAGGCGAAGCTGACGCAGATCAGCGGGATAAAGGGCAAAATCGTCGACTGGCTAACTGGAAAGGTCGACGAGAATACGGAAATTCGCGTTCTCGATATCGGTACGGCAAAAACCGACGCGGAGAAGAAATCGAGCGGCGACGACATCTGGCGCCGCTATGTTTTTGTCGCCAAGCGCGCTTACGGGCCTGAAGGATGCGAGCAGAGAGGGAAGGATGAAAGCGCACGGGGCGAGGCGACATTGAAGGATCCGGTAAGCCTTGATGGCGTGAACGTTCGCCCAGCGACCTTGACTCGCAATCCCGACTCGAACGCCGAGAATCTCTGGATAGTCGGGGTCGGCAGGTTCGAGCTGCTCGGCGAAAAGTGCATACCAGGCGGGACCGAGATTCTCGCCGGTTCGATCTTCGCCGAAAGCGCCGTGCATTGCGAGGCGCTCGAGATGGACGCGATACCCGCGGAAAAAAGCTGCCATGACGAATGTCCAGAGGCGCGCCGCACCTGTACTGCCGATGCTTTTCTGTTCAGGTTCGGGCGGATGGCGCCGGACAGTGTTCCCGCCGAACTGCGCGACGCACTCGAGGGCATCGGATGCGACGCGGAAGTAGCGCGCGTCAATATCGGCGCAGTCTCGACCCATCCTGTATGGCGGCCGTTTTTCTGGATTCAGCCCGCCAAGGGATGTCCACTTTCGATTCAGCAGACTTCATTGGTGGGCGGCGGCGGCAAGCTGACGGTCGGAGTGAAACCCAAGATTAAGCTCCTGCCGCCCAAAATCGGCATCGCTCCGGTGTTCGACACGGATGGCCTGCAGCTCTCGAAGGAGAATCCGGACGATCCGCGCTCGCCCTCTGATTTTACAATGAGCACCAGCGTCGGACGCATAGCGTTGACTGGCAGTCATTCGGAAACCGATATCGGACTGGGCGGCGTAACGCGAACCAGGTACCAGATGGCAACGGCCGGCTCGCCGGTATCCTTCAAGGGAAGCTGTCATTCCTCGGACGGAGGTCTATTGATTCCGGCTGGCGCGGTCGAGTGTGGGTTGCCCCCATCGCCAGCTCACGATCCAGCACCGGTCGATACCTGCCCCTCAGACCCGGCCACGGTGATGGATAATGTCGCGTTCTTCGCGCACAACTATGGCATGCTTGGTGCCCTGCATAATCACGCCGGAATCGTAACGCCGCTGGTGATGCACGGTTCTCCGGTCTACAGACGCGGCGAAGTAGTAAAAGAAGCTCGATTCATTGGCCTCACCTTCACGTCCGGAGTCAAAGTCGAACCTGTTGTGGTGGTATTCGACATGCAGGTCGATGACGTTATCCAGGCGCAGAAGAAAATTACGCTCAAGTTTACCGTTCTCTCTGAACCCTGCACGTATATCTGGGGAACCAGCCGTGCACCGTTCAGGCTGTACTCCGCGGCGTGCGAGGAAAGTATCAGGCAAGGGCAAAGCTACTCGATTACCAGCGACTTCACGCCAACGCCGAGCGGACCATGAACAAGCCGCGAAAGGATTCTAATAGGCGCGCGAAACTAATAGAGTTCTGATAATGATTAGTCACGATCTCAGTGAGGGCATTCCATGAGCTTCGCCGCACAGGCTCGGACCCCATCTTTAGCCGACCGCGCAGCACAGCGCCGGCCTGGTGCAACGAAGATGCCCCCACGAACGCATCGGCAGCAAAGTCTCGCTTCCGCGGTGATCGGATTAAATCCTGCACTCAACCACTCCGTTCAGCGCGCATGCGGATGCGGCGCGGGTCCGATGTTCGAAGAAAACACCATGCGGGCGAAGGTGCAGCCGAGCCTGAGCGTCAGCAATCCGAGCGATCCTGCCGAACTCGAAGCCTATAGGGTAGCCGACGAGGTCATGCGCATGCCAGATTCGGCGATTCCGACTCCGCAGATTTCGCGCATGGCAGATGCTTCGGTTCATCGCAGTTGTGCGGCCTGTTCCGCTGCCCAAGGCGATTTGTCCTCAGTGGTTGCTCGTGGCGTGAACGGTGGTGGGCAAGCGCTGGACGAGGATACTCGCGGATTCATGGAATCGCGCTTTGGCCACGATTTCAGCCAGGTTCGGATTCATACCGGAGGAGCCGCTGCGGAGTCCGCGCGCTCGATCGACGCGCTCGCGTACACCGTCGGCAGCGACATCGTTTTCGGCGCTGGCAGGTACACGCCCAGCACAACCTCCGGAAGACGCCTCATCGCGCACGAGCTTGCTCACACGATTCAGCAGGGTGGTGGCTCAAGCACGAGTGCGCTCAGCGGCGCCTTTGGTCCGGCACTGCATCGATGGCCGGTCAGCGTGATGATGCAAAGCAGCTGCTCGGGCAAGAGCCAAAAGGACTGCGGTGGCTCATGCACGCATCCCACTTCTGGCAAGCCGGGTACTTGCCGGTGGTCGGGGACGATCACCTACGGATGCGTATGCTACGAAAATCCCAGCAGCAAGGCCGTCGAGGTAATCATGCAGGCACTGCAGGCTTTGCTGATCGCAGCCGGAATCGTGCTGACCGCGGCGGCGATCGCCGCACTCGCCGCGTGTATCGCAAGCGGTGCATGCGAAGTCGGTGCGATTATCGCTCTGGTGGGTTACGCTGCGGCTGTGCTGATTATCGGCTTCCTCCGCAGCCAGGGAATCACGGTCAACGAGGGTGGCACCGTAGCGACAGCCGAAACTGGCGCTGCTGGCGAAGAATCAGCCGCCGCGTAGATCGAAAGTGCCGGCGCGAATTGCTTCAAGCGATCCGATTTTGAAACGTGCCCGAACTTGACTTGAATCTCGATCCGACTCCCGCAACGCTAGAGCTTCCCCGTTGCGAGTGCGTGTCGTCGTGTCGCGCGCGCAACTTCCGCATGCGAACCTCAATAGCGGAGCCGCCAGCTTCCCGGAAGGTTGGTCAGTTTACCCGTTCGAGTACAACCACCGGGATCTCGCGACTCGTCTTCTTCTGGGATCCGACGCGCCTTTTCGATGGGAGCCTTGCTGGCGGCGCTGATGACCGCGATGAGCGTCGGAGCTTTCAAGGTCGCTCTTCAGGCCGGCTCCAGGATGGGACAACTGGTCTCCATTGTTGGCATTTTGTTCTTCGGAATCGGAACGCTCGTCATCATTACTCGGGGAGATTGGTTTGAGCGTCACTCTAGGCGCTGACTCCAGCTCCTAGATTATTGTATGGGTGCCTTGCGCGTCGATATGGGTCGGAGCCCCTACGAGCCACTGTCCCAACAACTTTCCTTGGCATGAACATCGAGCTGTCGGCAGTGGTCCGGTCAGACAAGTCGGACGTTACTTCTGATGCCCATTACAACATGACCAGACGCTCTCACTAAAACATTGTTCGATATTGTTCCATCCTGACCTGCCTTGCCGACTGCAGGGCGCCGTCAACCGCCGCTTGTCAACCGCCCCATAGTGTCAACTTGTGTGTGGCGAATTACTGATTTTCGACACAAATCAGCAATTCGCCACACACAGCATGCTGAGCCTGGAGGAGGCGCACTGGAAACTGAGCACGTGGCCGGGGATATGCACGGGGCTTTCGGATCGCGGCGCGCTCTGCCAGGGATACGCTGCCGATATCGTTATGTACGACTACGACCGTTTAGGGCTCGAACCGAGCGTCGTGGTCCACGACCTGCCTGGCGGCGAATGGCGGCGCGTGCAGCGCGCCCGCGGCTATCGCTACATCATGGTCAACGGTGAGGTCACGTTCGTCGATGGGCAGCCGACGAAGCTCGCGCCGGGGTTGTTGCTATGGGAAGCAAAAAGCAGGAACAA
>Ga0335078_10006805_pt1 | contig 16927 bp, 13 predicted proteins | sample Lox_Sample_32_FD_206711 | JGI IMG/M metagenome (GOLD analysis project Ga0335078, IMG submission 206711) | Soil microbial communities from Loxahatchee National Wildlife Refuge, Florida, United States - Lox_Sample_3.2 | ecosystem: Environmental > Terrestrial > Soil > Wetlands | place: USA... | reverse complement strand
TGCCGCCCGCGGCGCTGATGGTACCCCTCGACACTCACGTCGCCCGGGTGGCGCGCTGCCTGGGGCTAACGACGCGCCGCGACCTCTCCTGGCGAACGGCGGAGGAGGTCACCGGGGCGCTGCGCGCCATCGACCCGACCGACCCGGTGCGCTTCGACTTCGCGCTCTGCCACCTGGGGATGAGCGGCGCCTGTCCGCCGCGGCGCGACCTCGCCTGCTGCCGCGCTTGCCCGCTCCTCGAGGTCTGCGGCACCGGCCGCCGGGCGGTGCGTCAGCGCCGGAGCCCCAGGTAGCCGCAGCGCCAGAGCCGGAAGGTGGTGACCAGGGAACCGCCGCGGCGGACCTCGAGCGGCGGGAGCGGTTCGAGCGGCCGGCAGAGCTCCTCGCGGCGGCGGCACCACTCGCTGTCCCGGTCGTCGACGACGACGAGCACCTCCCGGCCCGCGAGCTTCGCGGGGGATTCCCAGTAGTCGTAGGCGAGCCCGGGCTCCCCGAAGGCGTTGGAGGAGAAGGTCTCGGGTCTGCCCGGGAGGTAGTAGGCGAGGGTACTCGGCACCCGGTAGAAGCACCCCACCACGGGGAGGCCAGGCCAAGCCCCCCGCTCCTGCGCCACCCGAGCCGCCAGCGGCTTCCAGCCCTCCGTGGTGGCGTCGCGCGCCGGGAAGGGAATGGCGGGGACGAGAGGCATGAGCACCACGTAGACGGTGGCGAAGGTCGCGACCGCCGCGGTAGCCACGAAGACCCGCCGCCAGCGTCGCCGGTCGCTCTCGTAGAAGGCCACGGCCGCGAGTAGGGCGGAAGGGTAGGCGGGGGCTGCCCAGTTCATCTTCACCCAGTGAAAGGGGGAGACGGCGGCGAGGAGGAGGAGGAGGGGGGCAGAGAAGAGGGCGCAGAGCCGGAGCGCCGGATCCCGCCAACGGCGCACGGCGCCGGCCACGGCGGCGATGAGGACGAGGAGCAGGAGCGGGGACACGATGAGCGCCTGCAGGCCGAGGAAGCGACCCACCAGCACCGGCTGGAAGTTCATGGACCTCCCCCGGTCCACGAACTGGAAGACGAAGCTCGGCCAACCATGCTCGCTGTTCCAGACGACCACCGGGAGGAAGAGGAGCGCGGAGAGGGAGAGCCCCAGGTAGGGCCAGGGGGTGCGCAGCAGTCGCCTCCCCCGCGCGTCGAGCAGGAGGGCGAGGAGGACCTGAGGCGCGAGGAGGAGTCCCGGGTACTTGCCCAGGCAGGCGACCCCGGTGGCGCACCCGGCGGCGGCGAGCCAGGCGCCTCTCTGCTCCTCCAGGGCGCGTATTGTGAAGTAAAGGGTGGCGATCCAGCCGGCGATGAGCGGCGCGTCCGGCGTGATGATGACCTGACCGAGCGAGAAGAAGGGAGTGATGAGGAGGGCGGCTGCGGCCACGAGGGCCACCCGGGACCCGAAGAGGCGGCGCGCCGAGAGGAAGAAGAAGAGAAAGAACACCGCCGACCAGAACGAGGCAGCGAGCCGGATGCCCCGCTCGCTCTCGCCGAAGAGGGCGGTGAGGGCGCGGATGCTCCAGGCCGCCGCTGGCGGGTGGTCGAAGTAGGAGAGCGCGAGGTGGCGGGAGTACTGCCAGTAGTAGGCCTCCTGCGGGCTCAGGGGCAGGATCCCGGCGTAGGCGAGGTGGAGGAAGGTGGAGAAGGCGAAGAGGAGCGCCGCCACCGCTCCCGGCGAGAGGCTTCCCCTGAGGCGGGACGCGCCCATCAGACCCGGCGAGCCGGCTGGCGGAGCTCGAGCACGATCTCGCCTTCCTTGAAGACGCGCACGGTGCCGGTGGTCTGGGAGACGGTCACCGCCACCGATCGCGTCGCCGCCGTCATGGCGGCCGCGGAGCGGTGGCGAGAGCCGAGCCCCATGGGGAGCCGGACCTTGTCCGAGCCTGCCTGCAGATACCGTCCTGCCGCCAGCACCACGCCGTCCTCGCGGATCACGAAGGCGCCGTCCAGGACGGCGAAGGTCTTGAGCGCCTCCCGGATGGTCGGATCCATCACGTTGCGCTCGGCCTCGCTCATGCCCTGGAAGGGGTTGAGGGTGATCTGGCGGCTCGACTCCATGACGCTCGTGGAGGCGCCGATGACGAAGATGGTTCCGACCGGGTGTCCCTCGTACCCCTGCGCGCCGATCTCCATGGCCACGTAGATGACCTGCTCCACCACTTGCGAGCTGAACTCCTCTGGCAGGTCGAGGGCGTCCACCCGCACCTTGTCCTCGTCGTCCTCGGCCCCCATGTGGATGCGCACGAGGGTGTCGAGCGCCCGGTCCCGGCCGGCGAGCGCGAGCACCGTGTCCCCTTCCTTCACGAGCCCCTCGCTCTGCGAGGCCACGAGCGCGACGCGCACCTTCTCGACGCGGGAGTAGCCATAGGGGGGGATGACCACGGCGGCGTACTTCCGAGCCGCGAGCTGCTGGGCGAGCCCTTCGGTGGTGACCGCGTAGACGAGCTTGCGCTTGATGGGGCGGCCGCGGAGGTCGCTCAGCGCCAGCGGGACGTCGGAAACGTAGATGAGCCGGTCCACCTCGGGCCGGGCGGCCAAGGACAGCGCCACCCGCACGAACTCCCGCTCGATTCGAGGGTCGGCCATCGCTCGACGTTTAGGCCAGCGAGCCCGGGAAGTCTACTTTGAGGCCGACCGCTCGGGCGGCCACTCCGGTCGCTCGACCCGGCCGCTCCCCTCCCGGCGTCCGCGGAGGGCGAGCGCGGGGAGGCGAGGGCACCCGCTGCCTCTCCCTCGGCTCCCTCGGCGCCGGTCACCGGGCAGCGCCGACCAGGCGACGCCCGAGCCGGGGGAGGGAGGAGCGCTCGGGCTCGGGAGGGGAGGGGAGAAGCGCTCCGGCGCTCGCGCCTTGCGCCGGCGCGCCGACCGCTTGACATCGGTATGGGGCGCGATTACCCTCCCCCGTTCTTTTTGTGGGGGTGCGGCTTGAACAAGAAGGACACGAAGCGGTTCAAGACCATGCTCGACGAGTCGAAGCGGCAGCTCCTCGCGTCGGCCAAGAAGACGCTCAGCGAGGAGTCGAGCTTCGACACGAACGAGCTCCCCGACGAGATCGACCAGGCGTCGAGCGAGTACCAGCAGTCCATGATCTTCCGGCTCCGGGACCGGGAGAAGTTCCTCCTCGCCAAGATCGACAAGGCGCTGCAGCGGATCGAGAACGGCACCTTCGGCATCTGCGAGAAGTGCGAGGAAGAGATCTCCATCAAGCGCCTGGAGGCCCGGCCGGTGACCACCCTCTGCATCCGCTGCAAGGAAGAGCAGGAGCAGAAGGAGCGGTCGTTCGGCTAGCGGGGGCTCACACCTCGACGCGGAGCAGCTGCATTCCCAGGAGCACCTGATCCCCCGCCACCAGGTCGATGGGGCCCGTGGCCCGTAGGAAGGTGCCGTTCGAGCTGCCGAGGTCGGTGAGGGTGACGGCCGTCTCGGTGACGTCGATGCGGGCGTGGCGGCCCGACACGTAGCGATCGGCGGGGAAGGTGATGTCGCCGCTCTCGCGGCCGACCGCGTTCGCCCCGAGGCGGAGCGGGAAGACCTCCCCGGCGCCCCCGCCCTCCAGGAGCTGCACGACCCGCATGCGCAGGCCCGCGTCGGGGGATCCCCAGGGGCGCGGCTCGCCGGGCAGCGCGGCCTCGCGCGGCAGGGGCTCGAGCCGGAGCAGCTGGCGGCCCATCCGGATCTCGTCGCCGAAGGTGATGGAGCGGGGGCCCCGGATGCGGACGAAGCTGCCCGAGGTGCTTCCCAGGTCCTCGAGCCGCAGCCGCCCGTCGCGGAAGGTCCAGGAGGCGTGCCGGGGCGAGACCGAGCCGTCCTCCGGTAGGAGGATGTCCCCCTCCTTCCGCCCGCAGAGGGTGACCTCGCGCGAGAGGCTGAGGCTCTGTCCGGGAAGGCCGTCGTGGCGGACGAGGACGAGGTGGGGGGGCGGGACGTCCACCCCGGCGGACTCCTGGGGCGCCGGTGGCGGAGGAGGGGCTGGCGCGGCGGCGCTCGAGCCGCGGCCCGGGGCTGGCGGCGGGGGAGCCTCCACGGGGCGCCCGCAGTGCCCGCAAAAGCGGAAGGCTCCCGGCATCTTGGCGCCGCAGTGCGGACATACCCGCTCGGCCGCCGCCCGGATGGCCTGCCCGCAGTCGAGGCAGAAAGAGAACGAGGGATCGTTCTCTTTGCCGCAGCGGGGGCATTTCAGCGCAGTAGACGCCACTGGTGAATGGTGTATCGCGGGACTCGAGGAGGGTCAAACCCGCGCCAGTGCTACAATATCCCACCTTACAGACGTCCGCTCCCGACCGGAGGGATCCATGGAGAGCCCGAATCGCCACGCCGACTATCTCGCTCTGCCGAACGTGTACCGGCGGTTCTGGGACGAGGCGGCGACCTTCATCCCGGGCGAGCGGCTGATGTGCGATCCCTTCCGGACGCTGGCCTTCGGCACCGATGCGAGCTTCTACCGGCTTGTGCCCAAGGTGGTGGTGAAGGCGCTCCACGCCGAGGAGGTGGCGAGGCTGGTGGGGCTCGCCGGGCGCCTCTCCACCCCCCTCACCTTCCGGGCCGCCGGGACGAGCCTTTCCGGGCAAGCGGTCTCCGACTCGGTGCTCGTGGTCCTGGCCGGCGGGTTCCGCGGCTGCGAGGTGCTCGACGGGGGGCTCCGGGTGGCGCTCGAGCCCGGGGTCATCGGCGCGGACGCGAACGCGGTGCTCGCCTCGCACGGGCGCAAGCTCGGTCCCGATCCGGCCTCCATCGGCGCCTGCATGGTGGGAGGCATCGTCGCGAACAACGCCGCCGGGATGTGCTGCGGGACGGCGCTCAACAGCTACCAGACGGTGGAGAGCATGCGCCTCGTCTTGGCGGACGGGTCGACCCTCGACACCGCCGACCGCGGGTCGCGCCAGCGCTTCGCCGAGGGCCACGGCGAGCTCCTCCGCGGCCTCGCGGCCATCCGGGACGAAATCGAAGGCGACCCGGCCCTCTCGGCTCGGATCCGCGAGAAGTACCGCATCAAGAACACCACCGGCTACTCGCTCAACGCCTTCGTGGACTTCGAGGACCCCATCGACATCCTGCTCCACCTCATGGTGGGGTCGGAGGGGACGCTCGCCTTCATCGCCTCCGTGACCCTCCGCACCGTCGTGGACCATCCGCACAAGGCGAGTGCCCTCGTCTGCTTCCCGGACATCGAGCAGGCGGCCATCGCCACCCAGCGGCTCAAGGAGGGCCCGGTCTCGGCGGTCGAGATGATGGACCGCGCCTCCATTCGCTCCGTGGAGCACAAGGCAGGCCTGCCCGGATACCTGAAGGACCTCTCCGCCGACGCCTGTGCCCTGCTCGTCGAGACCCGGGCGCCGACGCCGCCAGAGCTGGCGCGCCAGTCGGACGAGGTGCGCGCTCTGCTCGAGCCGGTGCCGAAGGTCTACCCGCTCGCGTTTACTTCGGTGAAGGCCGAGTACGAGAAGTTGTGGGACGTGAGGCGGGGCCTCTTCCCGGCGGTGGGAGGTACCCGCCGCATCGGGACCACCGTGGTGATCGAGGACGTGGCCTTCCCGATGCAGCACCTCGCGGCCGCGACCCTGGAACTCCAGCGCATCATGCGCGTCCACGGCTACGACGAGGGGATCATCTTCGGCCACGCGCTCGACGGGAACCTGCACTTCACCTTCACCCAGAACTTCGCCACCCCTGCGGAGGTCTCGCGATACCAGCGGCTCATGGACGAGGTGTGCGCCATGGTGGTGGGGCGATACTCCGGGTCGCTCAAGGGCGAGCACGGAACCGGGCGCAACATGGCGCCCTTCGTGGAGATGGAGTGGGGCTCGAAGGCGTACGGCCTGATGAGGCGCACGAAGGCGCTTCTCGACCCCCAGGGGATCCTGAACCCCGGGGTGGTGCTGAACGACGACCCCCGCGCCCATCTCGAGCACCTGAAGCCGCTGCCCGAACTGCACCCGCTCGTGGACCGCTGCATCGAGTGCGGCTTCTGCGAACCCAAGTGCCCGTCCCGGGAGATCACGAGCACCCCCCGCCAGCGCATCACCGTGCAGCGGGAGATGGCGCGCCTCCGCGAGAACGGCGAGGACCCCTCCCGGCTCGTCCGGCTGGGTGAGGATTATCGCTACCTGGCCGAGGAGACCTGCGCCACCGACGGGCTCTGCGCCACCGCCTGTCCCGTCTCCATCGACACCGGGGAGTTCGTGAAGGAACTGCGGGCGAAGGCCCGCACCCAGCGGGGCCGGTCCGTGGCGGCCCGGCTCGCGAGGGATATGGCCGGGACCGAGGCCTGGGCGCGGCGGGGCCTGGCGCTCGCGGACGCCGCCCACGGCGTCCTCGGAACTCGCCTCATGGGAGCCGTCTCCCGGGCGGCGCGCGCTGCCAGCGGCGGCCGGCTCCCGCTGTGGAACCCGCAAATGCCCAGGCCGGTGCACGCCGACGAGCTCGCGGACGTGGTCCGTGGGAAGGGCCGGCGCGTGGTCTACTTCCCGTCCTGCGCCGCGCGCGCCATGGGGCCGGCCCGCTTTGACCGGGAGGAGCGCGCCGTCTCCCAGGCCATGCTCTCCTTGCTCGAGAAGGCCGACTACGACGTGCTCATCCCTGCCGACGTCCATTCCCTCTGCTGCGGGCTGGCCTTCGATTCCAAGGGGTTCCGGGAGATCGCGGACGAGAAGGCCCGCGAGCTCGAGCGCGCACTCTCCCAGCGGAGCGAGGGTGGAAAGATCCCGGTGGTCTGCGACACGAGTCCCTGCCTCTACCGGATGAAAAAGCTCTTCGCCCCGGGGCTGGAGCTCCTGGAGCCGGTCGAGTTCGTGCACACCCACCTGATGGACAAACTCCGCTTCCAGAAGCGGCCGGGGAAGGTGGCCATCCACGTCACCTGCAGCTCCGCCAAGATGGGGCTCGCCGAGAAGTTCCGGGCGGTGGCGCAAGCTTGCGCGGACGAAGTGATCGTGCCCCCAGGCGTGGGCTGCTGCGGGTTCGCCGGGGACCGCGGCTTCAGTCACCCGGAGTTGAATGCCTCCGCCCTGGCTTCCCTGCGCCAGGGCATCGCCGGGTGCGGCGAGGGGTTCTCGAACAGCCGCACCTGCGAGATCGGGCTCTCTCTCCACGCCGGGGTTCCCTACCGGTCGATTCTCTTCCTGGTCGATGGGGCCACCACCCGGCTTTGAGCTCGTGGCGGGTTGCCGATGGGTGCATGACGCGGCGAGTCAGCGGGGTTTGCTTGAATTGCCGCGGGACAAGGGGTTCAATTCGGCGGTTGCGGTCTCAGACGTGCGCCGCTGACTCCTCCCGACTCGTCTCGCGCCCAGAGGAAGGTCGCCCATGACGTGGACCCAGGTCTACACGCCCGTAGCGGGGAATCTCTTTGTTTCGGCCCTCGTCGCCGCGGTGCCCATCGTCCTACTGCTCGGCGCGCTGGCCTTCTTCCACGTGAAGGCGCACATCGCCGCCCTGCTTGGCCTCGCCGCCGCCTTGGTCATCGCCGTGGTTGCCTACGGGATGCCCGTGGGCATGGCAGTGATGTCGGCGGTGAACGGAGCCCTCTTCGGGCTCATGCCCATCGGATGGATCATCCTGAACGCGATCTTCGTCTACGACGTCAGCGTGAAGACGGGGAAGTTCGAGATCGCAAAGGACACCATCGCGGGTATCGCCGCCGACCGCCGCATCCAGGTCCTCCTCATCGCCTTCTCCTTCGGAGCCTTCATCGAAGGGGCGGCCGGCTTCGGTACGCCGGTGGCCATCTCGGCGGCCATGCTCATCGGCCTGGGCTTCCGGCCACTCGCCGCCGCCGGCCTGGCACTCATCGGCAACACCGCCCCGGTGGCTTTCGGCGCGCTCGGCATCCCCCTCATCACGCTCGCCAAGGTGACCGGCCTCCCCGAGATGCTGCTCTCGGCCTCGACCGGCCGACACCTGACCATCTTCTCGGTCATCATCCCGTTCTGGCTTGTCTGGGCCATCGCTGGGTTTGGCGGCATGCTCGAGGTCTGGCCGGCCTGTCTCGTGGCCGGGGTCTTCTTCGCGGTCCCCCAGTTCATCATCTCCAACTTCTTCGGCCCCTCCCTGGTCGCCATCGGCGGCTCCATCATCTCCATCAGCGCGACCTACGTGCTCCTCAAGTTCTGGCAGCCGAAGACGATCTGGCGCTTCCCCGAGGAGCGGGACGTGGTGCGGCCGGAAGTGAAGAAGCACTCCACCCGCGAGGCCTTCTTGGCCTGGATGCCCTGGATCGTCCTCACCGTCTTCGTCTTCGTGTGGGGCCAGCCCTCGGTGAAGAGCTGGCTGAACAGCCTCTTCGCCCCGTCCTTCGAGATGCCCGGCCTCCACAAGCTCGTGGAGAGGGTGCCGCCGGTCACGAAGAAGCCCACCCTGGAGGACGCGAAGTACGTCTTCAACATCCTCTCGGCCACCGGGACCAGCCTCTTCCTCACTGGAGTCGTGGCTGGCCTGGCCCTGAAGCTCGGGGTGGGCGAGCTCGTGAAGATCTACCTCGGCACGCTCAAGCGCGTCCGCTTCTCGCTCCTCACCATCGCCGCGATGCTGGCGCTGGGGTTCACCACCCGCTTCTCCGGCTCGGACTCGACCATGGGGCTCGCCTTCGCGTCGACGGGGCCGCTCTTCCCCTTCTTCTCCCCGGTGCTCGGCTGGCTGGGCGTGGCCCTCACCGGCTCCGACACCTCCTCCAACGTGCTCTTCGGAAACCTCCAGGTGGTCTCGGCGGGAAAGCTCGGAATGTCGCCCATTCTGGCGGCGTCCGCCAACAGCTCGGGGGGCGTCATGGGGAAGATGATCGACGCCCAGTCCATCGTGGTGGCGGCGGTGGCCACCGGGGAGCACGGGAAGGAGGGCCAGATCCTGCGCTACGTCTTCTGGCACAGCTTGGTGCTTGCCTGCCTCGTTGGCATCGTCGTCTTCCTGCAGCACAACTACTTCCCGGGTACGATCCCCCACTAGAGCGGCAGCTGCCGCGCGGGGAGGAGGAGCATCCATGCCCAGGGTCGGCCTCTTCATCCCCTGCTACGTGGACCAGTTCTACCCGGAGGTGGGGCTCGCGACGCTCCGCGTCTTGCGCCGCCTCGGCGCCGATGTGGACTACCCGGAGGAGCAGACGTGCTGCGGCCAGCCGATGTACAACTCCGGCTGCGCCGATGACGCGCGCCCGCTGGCGGAGCGCTTCCTGCGGATCTTCGGTGCCTACGACCACGTCGTCGCCCCCTCCGGGAGCTGCGTCTCTATGGTGCGGCTCCACTTCCGGGAGCTCCTCGGCGACTCGAAGGAGCTGCGCGAGCTCGCGGCCCGCACTTACGAGCTGTGCGAGTACCTGGTCGACGTCGTCAAGGTCCGCAGCGTCGACGGGGAGTTCCGAAAGCGGGTCGGTCTCCACCGGAGCTGCCACGGGTTGCGGGAGCTGCGCCTGGCCCGAGCCAGCGAGCGCATGGATCCTCCCTTCGACAAGGCGACCCAGCTCCTCGCGCAGCTGCGCGGCTGCACCCTCGTCAACCTGGAGCGCCCGGACGAGTGCTGCGGGTTCGGCGGGACCTTCGCCGTGAACGAGGAGGCGGTCTCCTGCCTCATGGGGCGGGACCGCATCGCCGACCACGAGAAGGCGGGAGCGGAAGTCATCGCCGGCTACGACATGTCGTGTCTCATGCACCTGGGAGGCCTGCTGCGGCGGCAGCAAAAGGCCATCCCGGTCCTCCATGTCGCCCAGATCCTGGAGCAGGCGAGGCTCGCGCCATGAACCAGTTCCACCCCGAGCAGGCGGCGGCCTTCGCGAGGGACGAGGCCCACGCCCACTGGCACGACACCGCCCTCTGGTTCGTCCGGGTGAAGAGAGATCGGGCCGCGGCTTCGGTCCCGGAGTGGGAGCGCCTGAGGGACACGGCCTCGGCCCTCAAGGCCCACACCCTCTCTCGGCTGGCGGAGTACCTCGAGGAGTTCGAGCGCAACGCGCGCCAGAACGGCATCACCGTGCACTGGGCTCGGGACGGCGCCGAGCACAACCGCATCGTGAGCGAGATCCTGGCGCAGCGAGGGGTCACCCGCCTCGTGAAGTCGAAGTCCATGCTCACCGAGGAGTGCGGGCTCAACCCCTACCTCGAGGCCCGGGGGGTCGAGGTGGTGGACACCGACCTCGGCGAGCGGATCGTGCAGCTGGCGGCCGAGCCCCCCTCCCACATCGTCATGCCCGCCATCCATCGGAAGAAGGAGGAGATCGGCGCGCTCTTCCACGACAAGCTCGGCACCGCCCAAGGGCTCTCCGACCCCAAGGTGCTCACCGAGGCGGCCCGCCAGCACCTGCGCAAGAAGTTCCTCGGCGCACAGGCCGGGCTCACCGGCGTCAACTTCGCCATCGCCGAGACCGGCGGCATCGTGGTGGTGACGAACGAAGGAAACGCGGACATGGGGACGAGCCTCCCCCCCCTCCACATCGCCTCCATGGGCGTGGAGAAGGTCATCCCCCGTGCCCGGGACCTGGGTATCTTCCTTCGGTTGCTGGCCCGCAGCGCCACCGGCCAGCCGGTCTCCTCCTACACGACTCACTTCCACGGGCCCATGGCCGGGGGGGAACTCCACGTGGTCGTGGTGGACAACGGCCGGAGCGACATCCTGGCCCGGGAGGCCTTCCGCCGTTCGCTCTCCTGCATCCGCTGCGGGGCCTGTCTCAACACCTGCCCCGTCTACCGGCGCAGCGGGGGCTACAGCTACAGCTACCTCATCCCCGGGCCCATCGGGTCCGTGCTCGGCCCCCAGCGGGACGCCGCCGCTCACGCCAGCCTGCCGTTCGCCTCGAGCCTGTGTGGCTCGTGCAGCGACGTCTGCCCCGTGAAGATCGACCTGCATCACGAGATCCTGGTTCTCCGAGAGGAGATCCGGGCGAAGGACATCCTGCCCCTGGGGAAGAGGGTGGGAATGAAGATGACGGGCTTCGTTCTCTCCCGCCCGGCCCTCTACCGCGCCGCCGGCCGCCTGGTGCGGTGGGTCCTTCGGGGGGCGCCCCCCCTGGCGCGGCTCGGCCCGGGCGGCGCCTGGGCGCGACAGCGGGAGTTCCCCGTGCCCCCGGAAAAGACGTTCCGGGAGCTGTGGAAGAGCTCGGGAGAGGAGCGGAAGGGATGAGCGCCCGCGAGGCCATCCTCTCTGCCCTGCGCCGGTCCGCGCTCGCGCCCGTGCCACTGCCGGAGTTCCCGGAGGGCCTCCGGTTCGCGGACCCGGTGACCCAGTTTCTCGAGGCCGTCGCCTCCGTGGGCGGCAGCGGGGTGCGGGTCGGGGACGGCGCCGCCCTGGAAGCCCGGCTGGCTGCGCTGCCCGTCTGGGCCCAGGCGAGCAAGACCCTCTCCCTCGTCGCTGGCGTGGGGCGCTCGACCCTCGACCTCGGTGCCATTGCCGACCCCCACGGTCTCGAGGGCCTGGAGGTGGCCGTGCTCGCCGGCGAGTTGGCCGTTGCCGAGAACGGCGCCGTCTGGGTCCCGGGCCGGAACCTGGGCCCGCACCGGGCCGTCTTCGTGATCGCCGAACACCTGGTGCTGGTGGTCCGGGCCGCCGACGTGGTCTCCAACATGCAGGAGGCCTACGGGCGCATCGAGATCGAGCGCCCCGGCTATGGCCTCTTCATCTCCGGGCCGTCCAAGACCGCCGACATCGAACAGGCCCTGGTGGTGGGCGCGCATGGGGCGCGCTCCTGCACGGTGTTCGTCCTCGGATAGGCTTCAGGGGCTGCGGAGCTTTTCCTCCACCGAGCGCATCTTTCCCTCGATGGTGTGCTCCTTGTCGCGGCGGTCGTCGATCTTGATGAGGGTGGAGACGCGCACCGCCCCTTGGGCGTAGGGATGCTCGTGCATGGCGCGGATCACCCGGAGGACCTCGTCCAGGTCCCCCTCGATGATGGTGCCCATGGCGGTGAGCTGGTTCTTGAGGCCGCTCGCCCGCAGGATCTTCTCTACCCCGGCCACGTACTTCGAGACGCTCGCGGTGGCGGTGCCAAGCGGCGTGATGCTCACGAACACGACGGCCATCGTCTTGCCTCCCTTCCTCCTTGCGCCCGGCGCCAGAGGCTAGCGGGGGCCGGAGACGACTCGCAGAACCTCTCGGCCGATTCGCAGCACATCGCCGTCGTGCAGCTCGCGCTCCACCTGGGGCTCGATCCGCACGAAGGTGCCGTTCGAGGAGCCGAGGTCTCGAAGTTTGGCGGTCCCGTCGGGCTCGAGCACGATCTCCGCGTGGGCCTGGGAGAGGAACGGGTCGTCCCCCAGGTTGATGGCACAGCCGGCGCGGCCGAGCGTCACCGAGGGGCCCCCGCGCAGCCACACCCGCCCGGTCGTCCCTCCCTCGAGCCGCTCCTCCACCAGCACCGCGAGCCCGGCGGGCCGGGGGGAGCCGAGGCGGCGCGTCCCATCGGATGGCGGAGGGGGCGCCGGCGGGAGTGGTCCTCCGAACCGGAGGAGCCGATCGCCGAGGGCGAAGAGGTCGCCGGGCTTGAGCGGGATGCTCAGGCCGCGGAGCCGGACGTAGGTGCCGCTCGGCGAGCCCTCATCCCGCAGGAAGAGTCGCTCGTCCCGGTACAGGAAGGTGACGTGGAGGGGGGCGAGGGAGCCGTCGTCCGGGAAGAGGATGGCCCCCTGTGTCCGGCCGGCGCCGACCTCCTGTCCGGAGAGCCGGAAGACGGCGCCCTCGAAGCCGGCGCCGCGCTCGAGGACGAGCGTCGCCTTTCCGGGCTCCGGCGGGCCGAAGACCTGAGACGGCGTCCGCTGGCCCGGCTCGGGCGGCGGCGCCGCCATGGGGCGGGTGTGGGCGGCTCCGATGGGCTGTCCGCAGCGAATGCACCAGGCCCCGCCGCCCGCCTCGGCGCCGCAGTGCGGGCAAGCGGTGACGAGCTGTATGGGCTGGGTCTGGTCGGTCGGTGGGGGATTCCCCTCGCGCGGTTTCGACGCCGGCTGCGCCGCGGGAAGGTCGCGCGGAGGAGGAGGGGTGGGCGTCCGGGCGACGGCAGGAAGGTCGCGGGGAGGAGAAGAGGGCGTGGGCGGCGTCCGCGCCATGCCGGGAAGGTCGCGGGGAGGTGGCGGGGTCGGCGTCCGGACCACGGCCGCGAGCCGGGGCGGCAACTCGAGGTCGAAGTCGCCGAAGGGGGAGGGCACGTATGGGGACGCGGCCGGGGCGCGTGCCGGAGCGGCCACCGCTTGCGCGGCGGGTGCCGGGGGCGACGTCGGCGCGAAGGCGTCGAGCTCGAGCGGCGGCAGGTCGGAGAGGCGGGCCACGGAGAGGTCCGCGAACTTCGCGGCTTCCGGGACCGCGGGCTTCGGAGCCGCCCGCGCCGCCCCGGCGGCAGGACGTGCGGCCGACAGGGGTTGCCCGCAGGAGACGCAGCTCTTCGCGCCGGGCTCGTTGTAGGCGTCGCACTTCCGGCAGACGACGCCCAGGATCCCGGTGAGGCGCCCCATCTCCACCTCGGCGCCGCAGGCGGGGCACTCCGCCATGGTGACGTCGAGCTTTCCGCCGCAGTGAAGACACTCGAGCAAGGCGATTTCCCCTGTAGAACCTTCTACCGCGACGTGGCCCCGGTGCTCAAACTTCACGCCTCGCCCGCTCGGGTCAAGGCCGGCCCCGCTCTCGGCGACTGCCACGTTTTGGGGCAGAGCTGTAGGTGAAGCGCCTCCCTTGAGCCACTCGGCCGCGTGAGGCGGGGCCGGGTGAAGGTCTCGCCGGGAGAGCGCCCCCAAGAGCTAGCGGACCGAGGAGCACCTGCGCGGGTGGGGAAGGAGGCGCACCCGCTCCGACACCCCCGCGCGCGCCATCGTCACATTGGGGGAGATCGAGGGCGCGCCTGTTCCCCGGCGCTGCTGCCGGCGCGAGGGGGGAACGGAGTGCGGCGTCGGCCGCGTGAGCGCCCCAGGCCCGGCCGGAAGGGGCCCGGGCCCACGCACCCCCTCCCAGGAGCGTCAGGGCCTGCGTCCTCTTTGCGCACGCAGAGTCGATGCCGGGGCGCCGCCGTCCCCCGGGGACGCAAGCGGTACAGGAGGACGGATCCGGCCGGAGGGGAGCACCGTGGCGTCCCGGGAAGAGGATGCGTCGGAGCGCTCGCGCGCCGCCCTCCGCCGGCGCCGGCGCGTCCCGCCGGAGGTGGCGTTGGCGCGCTGGCGCGGTTACGGATCCTCGCAGGGCTGCTTGCCGCCATGCGGCGCGCGAGGCTACCCTGGGCACCCTTGCTTCGCCTGAACGACATCCTCGACAAGGTAGCCGGATATCACCCCTCGGCTGACCTCGACGTCATCAAGAAGGCGTACGTCTACTCGGCGAAGGTTCACCAGGGGCAGCTGCGGAAGTCCGGGGAGCCCTACCTCGTGCACCCCTTGGAGGTGGCCGGAATCCTCGCCGAGATGCGCCTCGACGAGGCCTCCATCGTCACCGGGCTCCTCCACGACACGATCGAGGACACCCTGGCCACTCGGGAGGAGATCGCCGAGCTCTTTGGCGAGGAGGTGGCCGACCTCGTCGACGGGGTCACCAAGCTGTCGCAGTTTTCCGCCGGGAACACCAAGGAGGAGAAGCAGGCGGAGAACTTTCGCAAGATGGTCGTTGCCATGGCGAAGGACATCCGCGTCCTGCTCGTGAAGCTCGCGGACCGCACCCACAACATGCGCACCCTCGAGCACATGGCGCCGGAGAAGCAGGAGCGGATCGCCCGGGAGACGCTCGACATCTATGCGCCGCTCGCCAACCGGCTGGGGATGCAGTCCGTGAAGAGCGAGCTCGAGGACCTGTCGTTTCGGTACTTGAAGCCCCAGGATTACATGGAGCTGCAGGAGCTCGTCTCCAGCCGGGCCAAGGAGCGCGACCGGTTCGTGGCGGAGGTGATCGAGCTCATCCGGGAGCGGCTCAAGGAGAACGGCATCGACGCGCAGGTCTACGGACGGGTGAAGCACCTCTACTCCATCTGGAGAAAGATGCGCACCCAGGATCTGCCCTTCGAGCAGATCCACGACCTCGTCGCCTTCCGCGTCATCGTGGGCAACGTGGCACAGTGCTACGAGGCGCTCGGGCTCATCCATTCGCTCTGGAAGCCGGTGCCGGGCCGGTTCAAGGACTACATCGCCATCCCCAAGCCCAACATGTACCAGTCGCTCCACACCACCGTGGTGGGGCCGCGGGCCGAGCGCATCGAGATCCAGATCCGCACGGACGACATGCACCGGGTGGCCGAGCAAGGCGTCGCCGCCCACTGGCGGTACAAGGAGCGGGCCAAGGGGGACGGCAAGAAGCCCGGCAAGGACGGCATCCGCGCCGGGGACGCCGAGACCTACGGTTGGCTGCGACAGCTGCTCGAGTGGCAGCGAGAGCTCTCCGACCCCACCGAGTTCTTGGAGACCGTCAAGGTCGACCTCTTCGCCGACGAGGTGTTCGTCTTCACTCCCAAGGGAGACGTGAAGAGCCTGCCGCGCGGCGCCACCCCCCTCGACTTCGCCTACGCCGTCCACTCGGAGGTCGGCCACAAGTGCGTGGGCGCCAAGGTGAACGGCAAGATCGTGCCGCTGCGGTATCGCCTGAAGAACGGGGACACGGTCGAGGTCCTCACCTCGCCGCACTCTCATCCCTCCAAGGACTGGCTCACCTTCGTGCGGACGAGCCGGGCCCAGGCGCGCATTCGGCAGCACATCCGCCAGGCGGAGCACAAGCGCTCCCTGGAGATCGGGCAGGAGGTCGCGGAGCGGGAGCTCCGCCGCTACGGGGTCTCCCTGGCGCGGGCCGCCAAGGACGGGTCGCTCGAGAAGGCGGCGGCGGCGCTGGGCTACCGGACCGGCGACGACGTGCTCGTGGCGGTGGGGTACGGGAAGGTGGACCCCGACCAGCTCGTGAAGCAGCTCGTGTCGGCGGACAAGCTGGCCGAGCCTGCTTCCGAGGCGCCGGTCACCAGCCGCCTGACGGAGCTCTTCCGCCGCGTGGCTCGTCTCCCGGCCGGCGGGGTCCGCATCAGCGGCATCGAGGACGTGCTCGTCCGATTCGGAAAGTGCTGCAACCCGTTGCCGGGAGACCCCATCGTCGGATTCATCACGCGGGGGCGGGGCGTGACCGTCCACACGGCGCGCTGCGAGAAGGCCCTCGCCATGGACCCGCAGCGGCGGGTCGACGTCTCCTGGGACGTGAAGGGGGACTTCAAGCGGCTCGTGGCCGTGAAGGTGATCGCCGACGATCGTCCGGGGATGCTCGCCCGGGTGTCGCAGACCTTCAGCGAGGCGGGAATCAACATCACCCAGGCGAACGTTCGCTCCACCGCCGACAAGGCGATCCTCTCCTTCGAGGTGTCCGTGCAGGATCTGAAGCAGCTGAACAGCGTGATGCGGAACCTGGAGCGGGTGGAGGGCGTCCACACCGTGGACCGCGTCTAGAGGAGTGGCCCAGCGCCGCTCGCGGAGGAAGCCATGCGAAAGATCGTCGCCACCGACAAGGCCCCCCGGGCCATCGGCCCCTACAGCCAGGCGGTGGAGACGCGCCGCGGGCGGACCCTCTGGTGCTCCGGCCAGATTCCGCTCGACCCCGCCACCGGCGAGCTGCTGGCCGGGGACATCGGCGCCGAGACGGAGCGCGTCCTCGTGAACGTCCGGGCGGTGCTCGGCGCGGCGGGCCTGGAGATGCGCCACGTCGTGAAGACGACGGTGTTCCTCGTCGACCTCGCCGACTTCGGGAAGATGAACGAGGTGTACGCGCGCCACTTCCCCGAGAACCCACCGGCCCGATCCACCGTCCAGGTCGCGGCCCTGCCCCGCGGAGCCCGCGTCGAGATCGAGTGCGTCGCCGAGGAAGACTAGACCGCTTTCAGGTTAATGCGATGTTGTAGCCGGCGTAGCGAGCCCAGGCGCGCACGTCCTCGAGAGAGATCTCGGCCATGGCAGCGGCGACTGCCTCGTCGAAGGCATCGCGGGTCAGGGTG
>Ga0335078_10006804_pt1 | contig 16928 bp, 17 predicted proteins | sample Lox_Sample_32_FD_206711 | JGI IMG/M metagenome (GOLD analysis project Ga0335078, IMG submission 206711) | Soil microbial communities from Loxahatchee National Wildlife Refuge, Florida, United States - Lox_Sample_3.2 | ecosystem: Environmental > Terrestrial > Soil > Wetlands | place: USA... | reverse complement strand
CGCTACGGCTGGTCCGTCCAGCTGAGCGACGGCCGGGAGCTGGCGCGGTTCCTCGGCCCGGCCGCCAAGTGGCGCGCGATGCGCTACCTCCAGCGCGCCGCGGAGGCGCTGAAGAACACCGGGCCTCGACCGGGCCCGGCCGGTGCGCTGTGAGCAGCGGCGACAGCCGGATCGCCGCAACTGGCGGTCCGGTCGGTGTCGCGAGACAGAAATTCGCCGCCAGGGGCCACCCGAATGCCATCCAATCTCTGACTCGCGACACTAGCGGCCCTGCCACTGCGGGCTGCGCCGTTCGATCATCGCCCGCTGCGCTTCACTGAAGTCCTCGGACTCGAGGCACCGGATCTGGCCCTCGAGGGCCAGCTTGAGGCTCGCCGCTGGATCGCAGTGCCAGGCCGCGTCGAGCGCACGCCGCGCTCCGCGCACCGCGATCGGCGGCTGCGCAGCCAGGCGCGCCGCCAGCCCGTCGGCCGCGGCGTCGAGGTCTTCGTCGGGCACGACACGATTGGCCAGTCCGATCCGCAGGGCCTCGGCGGCGTCGATCATCTCCCCGAGGAGGATCAGCTCCCGAGCGCGGCTCTCGCCCACGATCCGCGGCAGGCGCACGGTGGCTCCCATGTCGGGCAGCAACCCGTACCGGGTTTCGGTCAGACCGACCTCTGTGCCCTCGGCAAAGATCCGGAAGTCGCACGCCAGCGCCAGCTGCAAGCCCGCGCCGACGGCGTGACCGCGCACGGCGGCGACGCTGGCGCAGCCGAGCTCAGGTATCCAGCTGAACGTTCCCGCCGCTCGCAGCCCGACCGCGATCCGCTCCGAGCGCTCCGGCGTCCGGGCCATGTCGGCCTGGATCTTGGCGATGCCCTCGACCAGGTCGATGCCGGCCGAGAACGTCGGTCCCTCCCCCATCACCACCAGACATCGGAGACTCTCGTCGCCGAGCAGCTCGTCCCCGAGGCGGACCAGCTCCTGCCACATCAGCGGGTTCTGTGCGTTGCGTTTGTCGGGACGAGCGAGGGTCAGATGACCGATCCCGCCGTCGCGCTCGTAGCGAATGGTCGTGTAAGCCTCGGTCAAGGACCCGCCTCCTCTGGTGTCGATCGGCTGTTCGCCTGAAGTCTCCACGATGGGGGTCACTTTCGACCCCTGGAGGATCGAGCGCGCTGGGCCGCCGCGGATGTGACCACGACCGCCACCCGGGACCCAGGACTCAAGGTCGTCGCCGCCCCACCAAGGAGGGGATGACGAGGGACGTCATCCCCCTCGCTTCGCGGCGGGCATTCCTGTCGCGTCACCCAGGCCTCGGGGTCGTCGGCCAGGACGTTGATCGAGTCCGGCAGGCGGGCGTTGGCGATGTCGGCGACGGTCACGTGTTCGACGACGTTCCGCAGATTCTTGCGGACCGCGATCCACTCCCTGGGGAGTTGGCTGGCGACCCCGGGGTACTCGGTCTCTTCGGGCTTGCCGCCACGAACGGTGGCGAGCGGGCCCTCGACGGCTCGGATGATGTCGGCGATCGTGATCTGCCGGGGCTCCTTGGCCAGCCTGTAGCCGCCGTCGGTGCCGCGCTGGCTGCGGACCACGCCCGCGATGCGCAGCTCCAACAGGATGTGCTCGAGGAAGTTGAGCGGGATCCCCTGTGAGGTCGCGATCCGCTCTGCCGGCACCGCCTTGCCGTCAGGCGCGGCCGCGAGTTCGATGGCGGCGCGGACCGCGTAGTCCGCCTTGGCAGAGATTCTCACCGTGGCCCCCTTCGCTCCTCTTCGATCAGCACGAACACCTTCGCCACACGACCCGCGCGGGTGGCGGTCGGCGCTTGCGCTCCGCGCGATGCCGCATACACATCGATCCTCACTAATTTGATTGAGAAAAGGATATACGACAAATTCGCCGGCCGATGCCGTGCCCACCGACCGCTCGCGAAGCCGGCGATGGGCAGCTCGTGTTCAACGCCGAGTTCCCGACCGGCGTCAACAGCGATCGAGCGTACGTGCTTCCGTGGCGTCCCGGGTCGTCGCGATAGGGACGAAGGCCGCCCAGGGCTCGGCAACCGACACCCGGTCCGGCCGCGGACATTCGCTCCCGGCCGGACCGCGCGCCGAGGAAATCGGCCAAGCCCCCCCCCCGGCAACTGGCGGCCCGATCCAGCCGGCCGCGTAACGCTCTCGCGCCGGGCGCGCGGCCTGTTCAGTCCTTAGCCAGCTCGGCGGCCTCGCGGAGAACGGCGCACGCGAGCGGTGCGATCGCCGCTTCGACCTCGCTCGAGGGCGTGGTCCCGGCGGCGAAGTCTCGCCCTTCCACCGCGAAGACGATCACCCGCCGGGGAAGCCGGTTCAGGGCTCGTCCCAGTTCGATCGCCTCGTGGAGCCCGAATCCGTGGGAGGAGACCGAGCCACCGAGGCGAGCGGCCAGCCCCTCGCCGCTCACGTCGAATCGACGGATCGTCCCCGGCGGCTCCCCGGAGCTCATCGTGTCGACCAGCACGACCGCATCTCGGCCCTGCCATGCGTCGAGCAAATCACCCGGCTCGCACAGCTGTTCACTCACTTCGATCCCGGCCTGCGTCCTGCGCTCGCGCAGTCGTCGCACGACCTCGCCGCTCGCGGCGTCGTCTCCGCGCAGCCCGTTCCCGACGCCGATCACAAGCACGGGCCAGTCAGGCACGGCAACCATTGATCGGAAAACTACGCGTGCGGGCCGGCCGGGTTGGAAAAAAACCAAATGCCACTCGGACTCTGCTTAGGATGCCGCCTGATGACCGGCGCCGCCCGATCGACACCAGCCGTCGGCGCCACTGTGGTCATCGACCGCGCCGCGCTCGATGACCTGCTCGCAGGGATCTCAGGCCAGGGATACCAGCTCGTGGGCCCGACCGTGCACGACGGCGCAATCGTCTATCGCGACGTCCGCTCTGCCGGGGAGCTCCCGATCGGCTGGGGCGACGAGCAGGACGGCGGTCGGTACCGCCTGCGGCGCCGTGAGGATGAGGCAGTGTTCGGCTACGCCGTCGGTCCGCACTCGTGGAAGCAGTTCCTGCACCCCCCGCGTCTGCGGCTGTGGCGAGCCGAACGCGGGGAGAACGGCGGGGGCCTCGAGTTCATCGAGGAGTCGGCCGAGGTACCACGCTATGCCTTCTTCGGCGTGCGTTCGTGCGAACTGCATGCCATCGCAATCCAGGATCGCGTGTTCCTGCCGGCCGCCAATCCAGACCGGAGCTACGAGGCGCGGCGCGAGGACGTGCTGCTGGTCGCGGTGAACTGTGGAGAGCCGAGCGGCACGTGCTTCTGCAGTTCGATGGGCACCGGCCCGAAGGCGAGTGCGGGCTACGACCTCGCCCTGACCGAGGTGCTCGAGGACGGCAATCACCGCTTCGTCGTAGAGGTCGGAACCGAGCGAGGCGCGGTCGTGCTCGCCGGCGTGCCGCACCGCCTTGCCGAAGATGCCGACGAGCATGATGCGGCCGAGGTGACCGCAGGCGCGGTGGCGAAGATGGGGCGCGAGATGCCCGAGGTCGACCTGCGAGCCCTTCTGTACGCCAACTACGAGCACCCGCGGTGGGACGAGGTCGCGGGGCGGTGCCTGACGTGCGGCAACTGCACGATGGTGTGCCCGACATGCTTCTGCACATCGGTCGAGGACAAGGCCGATCTGACCGGCGAGGAGGCTGAGCGCTGGCGCCGTTGGGAGTCGTGTTTCTCGGTCTCCTTCACACACGTCACCGGAGGGCAGGCGCGCCAGTCGCCGCGCTCGCGCTACCGCCAGTGGATGACCCACAAGCTCGCGACGTGGATTGATCAGTTCGGGACGTCCGGGTGCGTCGGCTGTGGGCGGTGCATCACGTGGTGTCCGGTCGGTATCGACATCACCGAGGAGGTCTCAGCGATCTTGTCGAACCCGGCGCCGGTCGATGAGGCCTCATAGAGGAGCCAGCGTGGAAAGCATCGAGGAAGAACTGGCAGTGACTCGGATGTTCCGGAATCTCAGTCCGGAACAGATTAAGGCGATCGCCGAGCTGGGCGAGGAGGTCGAGTTTGCCGACGGCCGCGCATTGATGATCGAGGGCGACCCAGCGGATGCCTTCTTCTTGATCCGCGACGGCTTCGTCGCCCTCGAGATGCAGGCACCAGCCGGAACAATCACGATCGAGACGCTGCACAACGGCGACCCCGTGGGCTGGTCGTGGCTGTTCGAGCCGTACCTGACGCATTTCGATGCCCGCTCGCGGGGAACGACCCGGGCGATCAAATTCGACGCCGCGGCCTTGCGCCGTCGCTCCGCCGAGGATGCCCAGCTCGGTTACGAGCTCATGCGCAGCTTCACTGCGGTGATCGTCGAGCGCCTGCACGCGACCCGACTTCAGCTACTCGACGTGTATGGCAGCGTCACCGTCAGCTGAACCGCTCACGCCCACCGTGGGCGCGATGACGCCACATCCGCACCGGGTGGTCAGCCGGCGTCGCGAGACTCACGACACATGGACGGTTGCCCTCGAGCCGCTGCCCGGGCAGGACCTCCCGCTGTTCGCCCCCGGCCAGTTCGGGATGCTGTACGCGTTCGGAGCCGGCGAGATCCCGATCTCGCTCAGCGGCGAGGCCACCGCGCTCGACCCCCTGCGCTGCACGGTACGCGCGGTCGGCGGGGTGAGCGGCGCGCTGTGCGAGCTCGAGCCGGGCGATCTGGTTGGACTGCGAGGCCCGTTCGGCAGCAGGTGGCCATTGGTGGAGGCAGTTGCCGGCGATGTGGTGATCGTGGCCGGCGGCCTCGGACTCGCGCCGCTTCGCCCGGCGATCCACCACCTCCTCGCGCACCGCAACGAGTATGAGCGCGTGATCATCTGCTACGGGGGCCGATCCGCGGGCGAACTGCTGTACGTGAACGAGTTCGAGGAATGGCGACGGCGGTACGACCTGGATATCGACGTGATCGTCGACATCGCGGCCCTGGATTGGCACGGAAAGGTCGGCGTGGTCACGAAGCTCGTCGAACTGGCGGCATTCGATCCGGGCAACACGATCGCGATGGCGTGTGGTCCGGAGATCATGCTGCGCTTCGTCGCCATGACTCTGAAAGCGCGCGAACTGCCGCCCGAGCGTCTGTACATCTCGATGGAGCGCAACATGCACTGTGCGATCGCGCAATGCGGGCACTGCCAGTTCGGTCCGCGGTTCATCTGCCGGGAGGGACCGGTGCTGCGCTACGACGAAATCGAGCCGTGGCTGAAGGTGCCCGAGCTATGACCGAGCCTAAAGTCAAGCCCAAGCTGGCCGTGTGGAAGTTCTCCTCGTGCGACGGCTGTCAGCTGAGCTTGCTCAGCTGCGAGGACGAACTGCTCGACCTCGTCGGCCAGGTCGACATCGCCTATTTCCTCGAGGCATCGCGAGCGGAGGTCGAGGGGCCGTACGACCTGTCGCTGGTGGAAGGGTCGATCACCACCGAGCAGGACGCCGAGCGCATCCACCGGGTACGGCGGGTTTCACGACAGCTGGTGACGATCGGCGCGTGCGCCAACGCCGGCGGGATTCAGGGGCTGCGCAACTTCACCGATGTCGAGGATCTGGTCACCGCGGTCTACCCCTCACCCGAGTATGTGCATACGCTCGAGTATTCGACGCCGATCAGCGCGCACGTCCCTGTCGATTTCGAGCTGCAGGGCTGTCCGGTCAACAAGTATCAGCTGCTCGAGGTGGTCCGCGCCGCGCTCGGCAACCGCAAGCCGCCCATTCCCGCCTCGAGCGTGTGCCAGGAATGCAAGCTGCGCGGCAACGTGTGCGTGATGGTCGCCCATGGCACGCCGTGCCTCGGTCCCGTGACTCATGCCGGCTGCGGAGCCCTGTGTCCGTCGTACAACCGCGGTTGCTACGGGTGCTTTGGGCCGATGGAGTCGCCGAACGCCGGCTCCCTGACCACCTGGTTCCGGAAGCTGGACATGGACGACGTCGACCTGGTTCGCGTGTACCGGACGTTCAATGCCGGGGCACCTGCCTTCCGACGCGAAAGTGAGCGCCTTGACAGTCACGCCTGAGCGCCAGCCTCGCAGCCGTCGCATCAGCACGGCCGCTCTTGCCCGCGTCGAGGGGGAGGGCGCAATGAGCGTCCGCATCCGCGGGCGCGACGTCCTCGAGGTGCAACTGCGCATCTATGAGCCGCCCCGTTTCTTCGAGGGCATACTGAAGGGGCGCGCTTACACCGAGGTGCCCGACATCACCGCTCGCATCTGCGGTATCTGCCCGGTCGCCTACCAGACGAGCGGGTCACTTGCGATCGAGCAGGCATGCGGTGTCACCGTCGACGGTCCGATCCGCGAGTTGCGCCGCCTGCTGTATTGCGGCGAGTGGATCGAGAGCCACGCCCTCCACATATACCTGCTTCACGCGCCTGATTTCCTGGGCTACGAAAGCGCGATTCACATGGCCGCCGACCATCCGGCGCTGGTCGAGCGCGGGCTGGCCACGCGCAAGATCGGCAACCGGATCCTGATCACGCTCGGCGGTCGCGCTGAGCATCCGATCAACCCGCGGACCGGCGGGTTCTATCGCGCTCCGAGCCGGGACGAATTGCAGCCGCTCGTCGAGCCGCTGCAGCGCGCCCTCGAAGCGACGCTCGAGACGATCGCGCTCACCGGCACGCTCGCGATGCCCGAGTTCGAGCGCGACTACGAGTTCGTCGCGCTTGCGGACGAGGACGGGCGCTACCCGATCGACCGGGGGCGGATCATCTCGAGCAGCGGCCTCGACATCCCGGCCGAGGCCTTTGACGAGTATTTCGTCGAGGAGCACGTGGCACACTCGAATGCACTGCACAGCCGGCTGCGCGACGGCGGCTCGTATATGGTCGGGCCACTCGCGCGCTACAGCCTCGCGTTCGACCGGCTGTCGCCGCTGACTCGTGAGGCCGCCACCAAGGCCGGACTCGGGCCGTCGTGCCGCAACCCGTTCCAGAGCATCATCGTGCGCGGAGTGGAGCTGGCGTACGCGATCGAAGAGGCGTTGCACCTGATCTATGCCTATGAGCAGCCCGACCCCGCGGCGATGGCGCTCGAGCCGCGCGATGGCATCGGCTGCGGAGTCAGCGAGGCGCCGCGCGGAATGCTCTGGCACCGCTACGAGATCGACGCCTCGGGCGCGATCCGAAACGCGCGCATCGTTCCACCCACCTCTCAGAATCAGCGCGCGATCGAGGAGGACCTGCACGGCTTCGTGTCCGGACACCTGGACCTCTCCGATGACGAACTGCAGTGGCAATGCGAGCAGGCAATCCGCAACTACGACCCCTGCATCTCGTGCGCCACCCACTTTTTGAAGCTCGACGTCGAGCGCACGTAGGGTCGCGTCAATCTCTGAGCAGCGGCGCGGTCAGCGTGGTGCGCGCCCAGGTCGCCCACCGGCGCTCGTGCCAGTTGCCCTCGAGTACGAGCGCGCGATAGATCTCGGGATGGCCGACGGCGAAGATCGTTGCGGCGGCCTGCTCGACGGACAGGCCGTCGCGCGGCGCGCCGCGTCGCCTGAGCAGGGCGCCGGCGGTCTCGTAGTTGCGGAGCCGCTCGGCGGCGCGGGCACGCTCGAGCGCGCCGGCGTCGGGGTCGACCGCGGCCGCCTCGCGGATGACCCTGAAGACCGGAGCGGTGCGCGGTAGCGCACCCCCCCAGAACTCGATCAACTGCTCGACGACCGACCTCTGGCACACCTGGAACACGCTGCTGCTCGCCCGGCAACTCGGCGCGCCCGCGCCCGACCTCCGCGTCGCGCGCCGACGGCCGGAAGACTCGAGTGAACCGGGCGGGGCGTGATGGCTGCGCTCATCTGAACATCCCGTCAAGACGGTCTTCGTGTGTTGAGGGAGTCGAGCCCGTCGTTCACAGCGCCCTCCTCGGAGTGAGCCGTACGAGGATGCGGGCTGACGACGACCGACTGGTAAGGTCGCCCGGTGCCGCCGCCAGGAGACATCGTCATGCGCCCCGCCACCGGCGCCGATGCCGCGGTTGTCGCGACCATCTGGCATCGCGGCTGGCGCGAAGGTCATGAAGGCCACGTGTCAGAGGAGCTCGTGAGCGCGCGGACCGAGGAGTCGTTCCGCTTGCGCGCCTCGCAGCGCGTTGCCGACACGACGGTGGCGACGGTCGGCGGCACGGTCGCCGGGTTCATCATGGTCGTCGGCGACGAGGTCGAGCAGGTGTACGTCGCCCGAGCTCACCGCGGGACCGGCGTGGCGGCGGCGCTGCTCGCCACATCCGAGCAGATCGTCGCCGACAACGGCCACGAATCCGCGTGGCTGGCCGTGGTGGCGAGCAACGCCCGAGCGCGCCGCTTCTACGAACGCAACGGCTGGAGCGACCGTGGTCTGATCGATTATCCGGCAGCCGCCGCCGGCGGCCCGGTCTCGATCCCGGCGCACCGCTACGAGAAACGCGTCACGAATGGCCTTCGCTTTGGACTGTTTCCCCTGGGGCTGGCCGGCGGGCCCGACGGGGTCGCGTCCGGTCCCCCCGACGACTTCTCCGAGATCGCCGAAGCGGTCATGCACCTGCAAGGAGACGGCCCGCCGTTGCTGGTGCGAATGTATGCCCCCTGGACCGGAAGCAGCTCGACCGCGGGCGCGCTCGCGCAGGTTGGGCAGCTCGTCGACTCGGCTCCGATCAGCTGGGATCTCGTGCTTGTCTACCGAGATCGCGCGGGCAACGTGCCGGCGTGGATGAGGTTCGTCGCCGGCGCCGTCGAGGAGTACGGCGGGCGCCTGGCGGCGATCCAGGTCACGGGCGAGGCAAACCTGACCACCGTCCCGGACGCGGCGGATGGTGCCTTCCCGAATGCCGCCGAGGCGTTCGTGCACGGGTTGATCACGGCGGCCGAGGCCAAGCGGCGATCAGCGGCCACGGCGGCGATCGGGTTCGCCGTCAGCCCCGAGGTCAACCCTGCCGAGGGGTTCTGGCCCGCCGTCGCGGAGCTGGCCGGCGGTCGGCTGGCGGGGTCGGTCGATTACGCGGGGCTCGACATGTATCCCGACGTGTTCGGTCCGCGGTTCGAACTCGACCAGCTCGACGCGGCGGTCGACTTCCTGCTCCGCAGCTTCCGAGAGCAAGCGCTACCGCGCGCCGCCATCGGAGCCGACGTGCCAATCCGGATCTGTGAGAGCGGATGGCCGACCTCGGCCGGGCGCAGCGAGGACCGGCAGGCCGACGTACTCGAGACCGTCCTGCGCGCCGTGCATGCACGGGCGGGCGAGCTGAACGTCACCCACTGGGAGCTGTTCACGCTCCGAGACGCCGACAGCTCGAAGGACGACCTGTTTCACAACTTCGGCATCCTCCGCGACGACTACTCCGCGAAACCGGCCTACGACCGGCTGGCCCGGCTGTTCACCGAACTGCGCTGATCATGCCCCCGCCCGGGGAGTGCGGTCCCGCAACGGGCCGTAGAAATCGAGCCGTCGATGACGGCGACAAGGTTGCCGATGCCTGGCAGCGGCAGCGCGCTTCGGGCCGGCCCGACCATCGAGCCGCTTCATGACCTCATGTCCGCGAGCGAGACCTGGGAGTGACCGACAGGACGCTCTTGGTCAGCGGCGATGCGTGCGCGCGGGCCTCCGCCTCGGTGACTGGCGCGTCCGGTCGCGGGCGCGAGCGGACCGCCCACGCACGCACCGCCACCACCGCGAGGACGACCACGGCGACCACCACGGCGAGCGTCACCGGCAGCGACATCAGTCGGGTGCTCCGTGCCTAACCGTTTGTGCCGATGCCATCCTGCAGCTCCCTCCCAAGGTTGTACCAGGCCGGCGGCACAACCTGGGGTGCCGGCGGGTGTTTTCGCGATCGCCGGTATCCCGTCCGCTCCGGCGGCCTGTTCCACAAGCGCGGGCGGTTCGGTGCCGATAGCACAGGTCGGACCGCCATGGGTACAAGCCTCATCAGCATCAAGGACGTCACCAGCGCCCAATTCGAGTTTCGGGTCGAGGACTGGGCGCACCGCTCGCGCTGGGCGAGGGATTTGGCCCGCAGCATCAACGGCTACGAGGTCTCGCCCCGGCCGCGCGGGTTCGTCTCCCACCGGCCGCGGTGGGTGTGGGTGGAGGCCGACGCGGCCGGGCGGAAGGTGCCGTGGAGCGACTTCCGGCTGCTCGTGCCGACCGATTCGCTGACCCCGGTCACCCTACGCGTGGCCAACGCCGCCGCCTGAGCTCCCGGCCGACGGGTGGATCGACCGTGATCCGTGTCGCCCGCGGGGAGTAGCTACAGTCGGCTACAGGTCGAACGATGGCGGTCGCGTCCTCACCTTCCCGGCGTGATGAGCTGCGGGCGTTCCTGCGCTCGCGGCGGGCGCGGCTGTCGCCGGCGGACGTCGGGCTCCCGGACAACGGCGGCCGGCGCCGGACGCCGGGCCTGAGGCGCGAAGAGCTGGCAGCGTTGGCCGGGGTGGGCGTGTCCTGGTACACGTGGCTCGAGCAGGGACGCGACATCAACCCCTCGCCGGACGTGCTCGACGCGCTCGCCCGCGCGCTGCGGCTCGATCACGCCGAGCGCAGGACGCTGTTCGCGCTCGCGCGAACGGAGCTCCCGCTCGCCGACGACGTAGCCGGTACCGATGCTGACGAGCGCGACGGCGATATCGACCAGCTGGTCGCCCTCGTCGATCAGCTGCATCCAAACCCCGCCTACCTGCTGGGGCCGATGACCAGGATCCTCGCCTGGAACCGGGCTGCTTCGCTCGTGCTCGGCTCCCCCGACCATCTAGCTCCGGACAGGCGGTACCTCCTTTGGTGGCTGATGGTCGAACCGGGCGTGGGCGGGATGACCCCACAGCGCGAGGGAACCGCTCGCAACACGCTGGCGCGGTTTCGCTCCGAGTACGCGCGCCATGCCGGCGAGCACGAGTACGAGGAGTTCCTGGCACGGATCCGCGAGCACAGCGCGCAGTTCCGCGAGTGGTGGGACGAGCACGAGGTGATCGAGGCTCAGCGAGGCACCAAGGCCATGCAACACCCGCAGCTCGGCACCCTCCGGCTGCATCACGCGCAGACGGTGCCGACCGGTCAGCCGGAGCTGCGGATGGCCGTCTACGCGCCGGCCGACGAGGCCACTCGCGCGGCGCTCGCGACCCTGTGAGCGCCACCCGAGCGCGATGCCCGCGTCAGTCGTGCGCGGCGGCCATCGGATCGCCGACCTCGGTCGCATCGTCGAGCTCGGCGAGGTCCTGCTCGTCGAGGTCGACGTCCGCCGCGGCCATGTTCTCCTCGAGATGCCGCACCGAGCTCGTACCGGGAATCAGCAGCATCCGCTCGTAGCGGCACAGCAGCCAGGCGAGCGCGACCTGCGTGACGGTGATCCCGTGCCGCTCCGCGACCCCGGCGATGGCGGGATCCTGCGCCAGCTGCCTGGGGCCGCCGCTGAACGCGGAACCCAGCGGGAAGTACGGCACGAATGCGATGTCTCGCTCCATGCACAGCTCGAGCACGTCCTCGCCGGAGCGGTTGACGGCGCTGTAGGAGTTCTGCACCTCGGCGATGTCGACCAGCTCGAGCGCGCGGCCGACGGCGTCGAGACCGGCCTCGCTGATGCCGATCAGGTCGAGCTTGCCTTCGGAGCGCAGATCCTCGAGCGTGCCGAGCTGCTCGGCGAGGACGTCGCCCGACACCTCGGCACTCATCAGCCGGAGGTTGACGAGGTCCATCCGCTCCACCCGCAGCGAGCGGAGGTTGTCCTCGACGCCGGCGCGCAGCTCGGCCGGAGTTTGGGCGGGAAGCCAGGCTCCCTGATCGTCGCGGCGGCCCCCGACCTTCGTGACGAGCTTCAGGTTCTCTGGGTACGGATGCAGGGTGTCGCGGATCAGGCCGTTCACTACGTCCGGGCCGTAGTACTGAGCGGTATCGATGTGGTCGACGCCGAGTTCGATCGCGCGGCGCAGCACGGCCCGGGCGGCGTCCGGATCGCGCGGCGGACCGAACACGCCGGGGCCGGCGAGCTGCATCGCGCCGAAGCCGATGCGGTTGACAGGCTTGTCGCCTATGAAAGATGTCTTGTTCATGCGATCAGCTTGCAATTTGGAGCGCGGCTGGACAAGAGGGCTGGAGATCATGGGTGCGAGACCACCAGCCTGGGCCTGGCGGCCGGGAGGAGATTTGGGTCGGAATGGGGAGATTCGGTATCCTTTTCACAGGCCTGCCGGCCGAGGTGGTTGACTTGAGGGGGCACAGACGTCTGAACAGCTGATCGCGCGCGATCGCGAGCTCGGGGCGTTGATGGACGCCATCGCGGCGCCGGGCGACGGGCCGCGGGCGATCGTGCTGGAGGGCGAAGCGGGAGTCGGGAAGACGGCGCTCTGGCGCCGGTCTCTCGACGCCGCGGCCGAGAACGGGTGGCGAACCGTGGCGACCGCGCCGGCGGGCTCGGAAGCCCGATTGGCCTTCGCGGCCCTGGGCGATTTGCTCGACCTCGTGATCGACGATGCGCTGCCGGCGCTGCCGGGGCCGCAGCGCCGAGTCCTGGAGGTCGCGCTGTTGCGGGCTGACGGTGACGCGACGCAGGACCAGATCGACGAGCGGACGATCGGCGTCGCGACCCTGTCCGTGCTCCGCGGGCTTGCGGCTCGCGCTCCGCTCTTCTTGGCGATTGACGACCTGCAGTGGGTCGACGCCTCGTCCGCGGCTGCGCTGCGGTTTGCCCTGCGTCGGCTGCGCGACGAGCCTGTGCTGGTCTTGGCGACGCGCCGGATCGAAGGCGAACGGGGGATGCCGCTGGAGCTCGAGCGCATGCTGGGCGACGAACGGGTGCAGCGGCTCCGCGTCGGCCCGCTCAGCCTTGGCGGGGTGCATGAGTTGCTCGTGGCGCGGCTCGGCTTCGACGCTTCGCGCTCGACGCTCGTGCGACTGCAGGAGCTCGCCGGCGGCAACCCGTTCTACTCGCTCGAGATCGGTCGCGAGCTGCTCGCTCGCGGCGGCGAGCCGGCCCCCGACGAGGCGCTGCCCCTCCCTGGCAGCGTGCGCGGGCTCGTCCACGCGCGGCTGGCGCGGCTGTCTCCGACCGCGCGGACGCTGTTGCTCGCGGCCGCAGCCCTCGCCCGGCCGACCCGCGGACTCCTCTCGCAACTGGAGGAGGATGCGGACACGGGGCTCGACGAGGCGCTTGCGGCGGGAGTCATCGGCCTATCGCCGTCCGAACGGGTTCGGTTTACGCATCCCCTGTTCGCCTCGGTGCACTACGACCAGGCGCCGCTGGCCGAGCGCCGGCGCATGCACGCTCGGCTGAGCGTGCTTGTCGAGGATCTGGAACAGAAGGCGCGTCACCTGGCGCTAGCGACCCCGGGCGTGGATGAGCGTGTCGCCTCGCAGCTCGACCTCGCCGCCGCCTCGGCGGCTGCCCGCGGGGGCCCACGCGCGGCGGCGGAGCTCTGCGACCTGGCGGCGAGACTGTCGCCCGCCTCGGCTGAGCGGGCAAAACGGGTGCTCACCAGCGCGGAATACCACCACCGCGCCGGCAGCCTGGGGTTGGCCACCGATCGGGCACGAGAGGCGCTCGCCGTCGCCACTGACTCCACCGTGCGCGCACGCGCGCTCGCCGTGCTCGGGACGGTGGCCGGCGACACGGAGGGCATCGAATCCGCGATCCGCCTCTATCGCCGCGCGCTGCATGAGCCCGCCACATCCCGCGAGCTGCGTGCGGACCTGCACCAGAAGCTCGCCTGGCTCCGGCTCCTGGGTGCCGACGCCAAGCGCGCCGAGCGGCACGCGCGCGCGATGCTGCGGCTCGCCGAAGGGGTCGATGCGGTGGTCGAGGCGGCGGCCTCGGCCACCCTGTCGCTGGTGCTCGCCGCCCGCGCTCGACCGGTCCTCACCGGCTTCTCGAGCTGGGTGCGGGGCGGCGCCGGCCCGGGCGAGCGGCCGTGGGCCTGGTCGGAGATCGGCCCGGCGGCGCTCGAAGGTGTGGTGCTGCTGTGGGCGGGTGAACTGGAGGAGGCGCGGTCGCCGCTCGACGCGATGCTGCGAGACGCCGGGGAATCCGCCGACCCTTGGAGTGAGATTCACGCGCTGGCGTACCTGAGTGCGCTGGAAACGAATCTCGGTCGGCCCGCGCGCGGGCGAGAGCTCGCGCTCCGCTACCTGGAGCTGGCGGAAGCGGCCGACCAGGACGCTCAACGGGCCGGAGCGTTGTGGCCGTTGGCCGGCGCGGCCTGCTGGCTGGGGCGCATCGACGAAGCGCGCGATGCCGCGCAGCGGGGCCTCGAGCTGGCGGAGCACACCGGGCACTGGCTGTACGTGATTGGCAACCTGGCCGCGCTGGGCGCGCTCGAGCTGTCGCTCGACAACCCGGGCGCCGCGTCGGCCGCGCTGCAACGGGCATGGGAGCTCATGTCCGATGGCGGAGTGGAGTCGCCGGGCCGGTTCCCGGTGCTCCCGGATCTGGTCGACGCGCTGGTCGCGGTCGGCGATCTCGATCACGCGGCGACCGTCGCGCGCGAGCAGCGGCGTATCGCGCGCGTCCTGGACCGGCCGTGGGCCCGCGCCCTGGCGGCGCGCTGCGATGCGGTGGTGGCCGACGCCCGCGGTGAAGAGACGGCGGCGGTGGCGGCCTTCGAGCGCGCGCTGCGCGAGCACGACCTGCAGGACCGCCCGCTCGACCGCGCGCGCACGGACTTCGCCTACGGTGTGCTGCACCGCCGGCGCCGCCGCAAGCTTCGCGCGCGGGAGCTTCTCGAAGCGGCGCTCGGCCTGTTCGACGCGGCGGGGGCCGTCCAGTGGGCGAAACGCACTCGCGTGGAGCTCGGACGGATCGGGGGCCGGCGGGCCGCGCCGGCGGGGACGCTCAGCGCGACCGAATCCGAGATCGCCAAGCTGGTCGCGGCGGGCCGCACCAACAGCGAGGTTGCGGCGGCGCTTCACCTCAGCGCGCGCACGGTCGAGTGGAACCTCTCCAAGCTCTATCGCAGACTCGGGGTGCGCTCGCGCACCGAGCTGGCGAGCGCACTCGGCTCGGGAAACCCCCGTGTCCGGGCCCGGTGACGCGGGTTAAATCCGCGGACTTCGCTGGTTGATCGCAGTCGGCGTCGCTCGTAGCTTGCGCCGCCGTGACCGCCTATCTGGTCGAGCGCTATCTCCCGGGGCTCTCCGAGGGCGAAGTCCGCGCGGCACTGAGCCGAGCGGAGGCGGCGTGCACCGAGCTGCGCTCGGCGGGAACCGAGATCCACTACCGGGGCTCGACCTTCCTCCCGCTGGAAGAGGCGTGCTTCTGCCGCTTCGACGCAGACCGGGCCGACGCTGTGACCGAGGTCAACCAGCGGGCCCAGCTCGCGTTCGCACGCGTCACCCCTGCAGTCTCAATCGAACCGTCTTCTTTGACCATCACTCAAATCGGGGAGGTTTCAACCACATGACAAAGCGATCGTCATCGCTGATCGCCACGGCGGGCGCACTCGCCGTCACCGCTGCGCTGGCGCTGGCCGGCGGGGCCAGCGGCGCCACCGGTGCCGGCGCGCTGCCCACGCTGAACATCGCGCTCAACGGCACGACCGGCGTGTCCGTGTCGGGCAGCGAGGTGTCCGGTGCGGTCAACGTCGTCTCCACGTTCACGGGCCATGCCCCCAGCGGCCCGAACAGCAACGGACCCACCTGGGGGCTCGTCCGGCTGAATCCGGGCGCCACGATCCAGCAGGCCGTCGCCGCGGTCCAGAGCCACCACGGCGACATCAACGCGCTCGATCCCTACGGCACTCTGTTCGCCGACGACTCTGCACCGGGGTCGACGCAAACGGTGCTGACGCCCGGCAACTGGGTCGCCCTCAACCTCACCGGTAGCGGAAACCCGGGACTCGCCCCGTTCACCGTCAGCCAGTCCTCGTCGCCGGCCGCACTTCCGAACGCGGCCGCGACCGAGACGGCCATCGAGTTCAACTTCCGCGGGCCGACCGTCCTGCACGACGGCACGATCGTGCGCGCCCAGAACGGCGGCTACCTGGTGCACATGATCATCGCCTTCGGCGTCAAGAACCCCGCCACCGGGCAGGAGGTCATGGCGCTGCTCCGCGCGGGCAAGGACGGCAAGGCACAGAAGCTGGCCAACCGCCAGTTCCTCGGCCTCGCCGGCCCGCTCTCGCCGGGCGGCATGCAGCAGGCGGTCCTCAACGCCAAGCCCGGCTACTACGTCGAGGCCTGCTTCATGGACACCCAGGACGGACGCGAGCACACCCAGCTCGGGATGGAGCGCCTGATCCGGGTCGTCAAGTAAGGGATAGGTACGGGATCGGTCACCACGGGGCCATCCAGCGAGCCGCGCGGTCTGTGACCGCGCGGCCCGCGTTCCCTCCTCACCGCCACAAACCGGGGAATCGACGACACTGTTCGCACAGTCGAACGGGTTCAGGAGAGGAGACTCGGGGCGAGGTGGTAAGCGCTCGCGACTAAATATTTGGCGCTTTTGATGGAGGGGACGCCCGGCAGGAGTTGAATCTTGGGGTGTGGTCGATGAGCGCGAGATCGCGGTGCGGTGGGAGGCGATGAGAGCGACGCTTGATGAGCGTGGCCGGCGGCGGTGGTGTGCTGCGGAGGCGCGTTCGCATGGGCGTGGTGGGATCGCGGTGGTCGCGAGGGTGACGGGCGTCTCGCGGCGGACGATCGATCGTGGGTTGGTGGAGCTCGAGGCCGAGCAGGCGGGTGAGCGGGAGCCGTTGCCGGCGGGTCGTGTGCGGGGAGCGGGGGGCGGTCGCAAGCGGTTGAGCGAGCGTGATCCGAAGGTGGTTGAGGATCTCGAGCGGCTGGTGGATCCGGCCACGTTGGGGGATCCGGAGCGGCCGTTGCGCTACACGTCCAAGAGCGCGGCCAGGCTGGCTGAGGGGCTACGGGCGCTTGGGCATGAGCTGGTCGAGCGTTCGGTGCTGCGGCTTCTGCACCGGGCGGGGTACTCGTTGCGGCAGAACGTCAAGACCCGTGAGGGCGCCGATCACCCCGAT
>Ga0335078_10006803_pt1 | contig 16929 bp, 6 predicted proteins | sample Lox_Sample_32_FD_206711 | JGI IMG/M metagenome (GOLD analysis project Ga0335078, IMG submission 206711) | Soil microbial communities from Loxahatchee National Wildlife Refuge, Florida, United States - Lox_Sample_3.2 | ecosystem: Environmental > Terrestrial > Soil > Wetlands | place: USA: Florida... | reverse complement strand
ACCCGCACTACATCTTCAACTTTACCGGCGCCAATCGTTTCATGATGATGAAGGAATACTTCCCGGCGGATTTCGCCAGGCTCAAACACTACGTCGAGATTGGCCGCTGGTTCCCGGCGGGCTCCTCGATGGAAGAGAACGATGTCAACTCTCCGTCGGCGGAGTCCATCATCCGGCAGGTGCTGTACGGCAACGAATTCTTCCGTCACGAGCTTGGCAAGGCGAGCGAAGAATACATGCTGCCCGATTGCTTCGGCTTCCCCGCCTCGCTGCCCAGCATCCTGGCGCACGCCGGCATCAAAGGCTTCTCGACGCAAAAACTGAACGCGGCCTGGCAGCCGGCGCCGCACGTGGGCGGCCCTGATTCACCGGAGGAGACACCGGAAGGGATTCCATTCAACGTGGGCATTTGGGAGGGTCCCGACGGAAAGACCATCATTGCGGCGCTGAATCCCGGCAGTTACGGCGACGGCGTCTACACCGACCTCACCAAGAACAATCCTCCGCCCGCGGGCGTGCGGCCAGGCCAGGGAGGTTATGTATGGGACTGGCCGGACCGGGTGAACCTGGATGGAAAGGTCACCGGCGTCTATGCTGACTACCACTACGTCGGTACCGGCGATATCGGCGGAGCGCCTCCTGAGGACTCGGTGAAACTGATGGAGGCCATCGAGACCAAGGGGAAGGCAGTGCTACCGTCGCCGCAGTCGATTTTCAGTGAAGAGGAGCAGCCCACCGCCGCGACGGGTCCGAAAGTCAAGGTTGGAGATGGTCCCCTGCACGTCGTCTGGTCCGACGCGGACCAGATGTTCCGCGACATCAAGCCTAGCGAGACCAGCCGCATGCCGCGCTACAAGGGCGACCTGGAATTGATCAATCACTCCGCCGGTTCGATTACCTCGCAGACGTACCATAAGCGCTGGAATCGCGAGAATGAAGTTCTGGGAGCGTCCGCCGAGGAGGCTTCGGTGGCAGCCGCCTGGCTCGGCGGCCGGCCCTATCCGCTGGAGCGGCTCAATCACGCCTGGCGTCTGGTGATGGGCGGACAGTTTCACGACATCATGGCCGGCACCGCCACGCCAAGGTCTTATGAGTACTCGTGGAACGACGACGTAATCGCCCTGAATCAGTTCGCCAGCGTGCTCGCCAGCGCCACCCAGGCCGTGGGGTCGGCGATGAATACCGAAGGCCAGGGAACACCGATTATCGTGTTCAATCCCCTGAATATCGGCCGCCAAGACGTGGCCGCAGCCGATATTCGCTTCCCCGGCGGCGCCCCCCAGGGCGTTCGAGTGATCGGTCCGGACGGCAAGGAAGTGCCCGCACAACTTGATGGGGAAACGAACGGCGTCTCCAAGGTGCTCTTCCTGGCCGCCGTGCCTTCCACCGGCTACGCGGTCTACGATGTTGAGCCCACCGATTCTACTTCGAGCGCTTCGAGGGCGTTGCAAGTCAGCGAATCCGGACTGGAAAACGAGCGCTATCGCATCAAAATCGATGAGAACGGCGATGTCTCCAGCATCTTTGACAAGAAGCTCAATCGCGAACTGCTGTCCGCTCCCATTCGTTTGGCCATCCTCACCGATAATCCGCGCTACTGGCCTGCCTGGAACATGGACTTCGATGACGAGCAGCGCCCGCCGCGGACCTATATCGGCGGGCCGGCACAGATCCGCGTGGTGGAGAATGGTCCCGTGCGGGTGGGCGTCGAAGTCTCGCGCGAGGGCGACGACTCGAAGTTCGTGCAGACGATTCGCCTGTCTGCGGGCGACGCCGGCAATCGCGTGGAATTCGCCAACGCGATCGATTGGAAAGCCAGGGCAGCCAACTTAAAATCGGTCTTTGCGCTGACGGCCTCGAATCCAAACGCCACCTACAACTGGGACATCGGGACCATCGAACGCCCCAACGAATTTGACCGGCAGTTCGAAGTGGCGTCGCATCGCTGGGTCGACCTCACCGACAAGAGCGGGGCCTTCGGCGTGACGATGCTTACCGATGACAAAAATGCCTCCGACAAGCCGAACGACAACACGCTGCGCCTGACCTTGATGCGCACGCCGGGGACTCGGGGCGGTTACGAGGATCAAGGTACGCAAGACTGGGGTCATCACGATTTCGTTTTCGGCCTCGCTGCCCACGAAGGAGACTGGCGCCAGGGACAAACGGATTGGCAAGCCTATCGCCTGAACGAACCTCTCAAGACGTTCGAGACTTCCGCCCACCCCGGGTTCCTCGGCAAACAGTTCGCCTTGCTGAAGGTGAGCAACAGCCGCGTGCGCCTGATGGCCTTGAAGAAGGCCGAGGATAGCGACGAAGTAGTGGTCCGCCTGGTGGAGATGGACGGCAAGGCGGAGCCCGATGTGCGCATTTCCTTTGCGGCGCCGGTCACCGCAGCCCGCGAGGTGAACGGGCAGGAGCAAGGGGTGGGTCCCGCAACCGTGAAGGGCGGCGAACTGGTGGCGTCCTTCAGCGCTTATCAGCCGCGGACTTTTGCGGTGAAGCTGGCGAAACCACATTCCGAGATGGCCGAGCCGGCTTGGAAACCGGTGGCACTCACTTACGACGCTTCGGTAACCACGCGCGACGGCAAACCGGCCGAAGGCTGCTTCGATTGCGACTTCAACCAGCCCGATTCGCAGCAGGGCAAGGCCTTGCCGGCCGAGATGCTGCCGGCTGAGGTGTCCTACGCAGGCATACGATTTCACCTGGCTCCGGCGGGCGGCGGGAATCCTGACGCAATGACGGCGCGCGGCCAGACGATTCATCTGCCGGCGGGCAAATTCAACCAGCTTTACCTCCTGGCGGCGTCTTATGACGGTGATCAGACCAGCACATTCCAAGTGAAGAGTGCCTCCACGGTCTCCCGCGTCGATCTGAAAGTCGAGGACTGGGGCGGATTCATCGGGCAGTGGGATACGCGTACCTGGAATGAGAAGAAGTATGAAGTTCCGACGCCCCCTGAGCCCGCCGCCGATGACCATAGCCCGCGCGCCGAAAGGGCGCGACGCTTCCGCGCCTTTGTGAAGGAACATGGACCGATCATCCGGACGATGGATGAGTACACCGGGATGAAGCCCGGTTATATCAAGCGCGCGCCGGTGGCCTGGTTCGCTTCCCACAATCACGCCGACGATGGTTCCAATGAGGCTTATTCGTATTCCTACTTGTTTGCCTATGAGATCGATCTGCCCCAGGGCGCCACGGAGCTGACTCTGCCCAACAATCCGAGGATTCGCATTCTCGCGGCCACTGTCGCCGATCAGCGTGCCGAACTGCGTGGGGCGGAACCTCTGTATGACACGCTCGATCGCGCCAACGTCGACATGAAGCGATGGAACACCGGAATACCGAGCACTCCGCTGCCGCAGGACGAAGATGAATAGCGCGATCAGACAATCAAGGGATTTCCACCAAGGGCGGGGTTAAATCCGGCCTTCGCTCAGAAACGGTGACGTGATGGAAACGGCTGTACTTGCACACCGAATTCAGTTCTCGCTCACGGTGATGTTTCACTATCTCTTCCCGATACTCACCATGGGGCTCGGCTTCTTCATCGCGCTGTTTTCCACCCTCGAGCTCTGGAAAGGCGATTCACGCTACGGGGCGATGGCGCGCTTCTGGGCGAAGGTCTTCGCAATCAACTTCGCCATCGGAGTTGTTTCTGGGATTCCCCTGGAGTTCGAATTCGGGACCAATTGGAGCCGGTTTTCGGCCTTTGGCGGCGGCGTCTTCGGCCAGACCCTGCCGCTTGAGGGCGTGTATGCGTTCTTCCTGGAATCCGGATTCCTGGGCCTGTTTCTGTTCGGACACGGCAGGGTGAGCCGGCGCCTGGAATGGCTGGCGTCGATGGGCGTGGCTGGGGGATCGCTGCTCTCCGGGTACTTCATCGTGGCCACCAACGCTTGGATGCAGCATCCCGTCGGATACGCGGTGGATCCGGGCGGCGGCATTCGCCTTACGTCTTTCTGGCAGGTGCTGCTCAATCCCTACGCGGGCTGGCAGTACCTGCACACCATCAACGGCGCCCTGCTGACCGCGGCTTACGCGATTGGCGCCGTCGGCGCGGGCTATCTGCTGCTGGGACACCATCACGAATTTGCCCGCCATTCGGTAAAGGTGGCCGTGATTGCCGGCGTGATACTTTCGCTGACCCAAGCCTTTCCCACGGGCGACGAGAACAGCCGCAGTGTGGTGCAATACCAACCCACGAAGCTCGCCGCCATGGAAGGCCTGCTGCAAACCCAAAAAGGCGCTCCGCTGGCCATCATCGGCATGCCCGACACCGAGAACGGAAAGCTGATCGATCCGGTTTACGTACCAGGTGTGCTGAGCTTCCTCGCCTACGGCGACACGCATGCCACCGTGAACGGGCTGGACCAGTATCCTCGTGATCTCTGGCCGCCGGTGGAGCTGACGTATTACGCCTATCACATCATGGTTGGCCTGGGCACGTTATTCATCGTGCAGATGGTGGTGGGCGTGTTCCTTCTGGTGAGGGACAAACTCAGTACCAGCCGCTGGTTCCTGTGGACGCTGATGCTCGCCCTCCCGTTTCCTTATATCGCCAACGAGGCGGGTTGGACAGCCACGGAGGTCGGGCGCCAGCCGTGGCTGGTCTACGGCCTGCTTCGAACCTCTGCGGGCACGTCGCCTACTGTCGCAGCGGGCGAGACGGTGTTTACGACGCTCGGCTTCGCCGGTATCTATGCACTGTTATCTTTGCTCTTCATCTTTCTTGTAGGGCGAGTCATTGTGCAGGGACCCGAGGAGACCGAACATGTCCAATGAAGGACCAGTGTGGCGTTCCGTTGACAGTCCCCCTCACCCCCGGCCCCTCTCCCCTCGCCCCTTGGGGGGAGAGGGGCCGGGGGCGAGGGGGGGAACACCGGACACTGTGAACAATTAACTGGGACAGGACACCAGGGCTCGATTGGCGCCCGAAAGGGGAGGCTGCAGCATGATTCTCAACATCATCTGGTTCTGGGTTCTGGGAGGCATGTTGATCGCCTACTCCGTGCTCGACGGGTTTGACCTGGGAGTGGGCTCCGTTTATCTGTGGGTGGCACGCACTGATGAGGAGCGGCGCGTGGCCCTGAACGCGATCGGCCCGGTGTGGAACGGCAACGAAGTGTGGCTGTTGGCCGCCGGCGGCATGCTGGTGGTCTCGTTCCCCAAAGTCTATGCCTCTGCCTTCAGCGGATTCTACCTGGCCTTAATGCTTGTGCTATGGTTTCTGATTCTGCGCGGGGTTTCCATCGAATTTCGAAGCAAGTTGGAGAGCGGACTCTGGAGATCGCTCTTTGACGCCGGGTTCTGGCTGGGCAGCTTCGCCCTCGCGCTGCTCCTCGGCGTCGCTCTGGGCAACGTGCTGCGTGGTCTGCCGGTTCGCGACGACGGAACCTTTCAGGGTACTTTAGCCCTGATGCTTAATCCCTACTCGCTGCTCACGGGCGTGTTAAGCCTCACCACGCTCGCTTGGCACGGCGCCAATTACCTGCGCCTCAAGACCGAAGGAACGCTGCAACAGCGCGCCCAGGCTTGGTCGAGCGGACTCTGGTTCGCGGTGGCCGCATTGGTAGTTCTGGCCACTGCTGCCACGCTTCGAGTGAGTGCCACCCTTATTTCCAACTATCACGCTTACCCGTGGGCATGGTCGTTTCCGGTTTTGGCGCTCGCCGGACTGGCCGCCGGCTTCCGCTCGCGGGACGCGGGGAGAGAGCGAGGCGCCTTTCGCTCGTCCGTGGTTACCATCACGGCGCTGCTGGGTGCCGCCGCCATGACGGTCTATCCCAACTTGCTTTACTCCACCATCAATCCCAGTTACAGCCTCACCATCTTCAACGCCGCCTCGTCCCCGCATGCGCTCGGGGCCTCGCTCCTGGCAAACGTGTTCGGGATGATCGGCGTGGTTCTATACACGACCTACGTCCACCGAACGTTCAGTGGCAAAGTCCGCCTGGGTCAGCACGGGTACTGACTTCCGAAGTGCGCAGAAAGGCGACGGCCATGCACTCGTCTCACCATGGAGAGAATGGATGTTCGGGGCTTGGGAGGGCGAGCCTTTCAGCCTCGCCGAAAACAGGGTCGCGTGGGAGGGGCTTTTAAGGGTCTGTGTGAGCCACACCGTGGATTCCCGGCCTCGCGGGAATGACCGTCGGATGTAGAGCGGCTAAAACCAACGATGTCATCCCCGCGGAGGCGGGGATCCACTTTCGGAGTCGCCCCGCGCGAGTTTTTACACAGGCTCTTTTGGAGGTCCCGCCCGTAGAACGCCTGCGTAAACCTTCAGAACTTCACGGGCGATCTTGTCTTCCGCGTAGCGGCTAATCCACTCGCGTCCTCGAGTTCTCGCGCCGCGCCGGCAGACCTCGACAATCCGCGCGGCGACCTCGTCAGCTCGCGGCGAAACAATGTAGCACCCTTCCGTGGGCCCGATGAGTTCACGTGTATCGCCGACGTCGACGCTGATAACAGGCAGGTTCACCGCCATCGCTTCCTTGACCGCATTGGGCGAGCCCTCGGCGTATGAGAGAAGCACCAGAACGTCGGCGGCGTTGAAATAGAGTGGCATCTGAGGGCGCGGGACGCAGACCACCTGCAGAATCTCGATCTCAGGCAGCTCGGGGCGCGCCAGCGTCACAGCCTGCTGGAGTAGGTCAAAGCGCTTGCGAGCAACGGTCGCGTCGTAAGGGAACAGCACATATTTAGGGCGCTTGTCGAGTCCCAAAACCCGCCGCGCTTCGGCCTGATTGATCGGACAAAACACGTCCAGGTTGACCCCGGTCGGAATTACCCGCGCCGCGGCCAAGCGCAGTTGCTGCTTCATCGCGGCGCTCTTGACGATGACCGCGCTCACGGTGCGCGCCAGCACGAAGCTCGAAATCTGGAACATCAAGCCGACAAGTGAATTTCGGCCCTCGCGGTCGAACCGGCCCAGCACGTCGTCACCTAGGAACGAAACCACCACCGGAACCCGCCATTGACATCGCGCCACCAAACCCGAAAGGCCGAAGTGCGCGTGGATCAGGTCGTACCGCTTCGCGGCCAACCGGCGGTGCAACTCAAGGATCGCCTTCCCGTAATTGGCCAGCGACTCGCGCCCGTTCATGAACAGCACGTCGTATTCGACGCCGAGCGGCCGCAGCGATTCCATTTGGCCTTGGACGAAAGTGCCCCATCCCGAATCGTCTTTGGTCGGCCAGAGGTTCGTAACCGCGAGAACCTGATAGCGCTGCTCAGGCCCGGAATCAACCGGTTTTACGGTCGCGGCTCCCAACCGGCGCTCCTCGTGCGTTGGCATGACTGGCGAGTGACGGCACAATATCGCGTGCTGACCCCGGAAGACCGGAAAGGCAATCACGCCAGAAGCGCAACCTTAGGGCGAAGATGCCGGTGCAGGTTGCGCCCTCTTGCGTCCGATCAGCGCGTAAAGCGAGCCAAAAACGAGCACGCAGGAGACCAAGTAAACGATGGAGGTGGAAAGCGCGATGCCCGCTACTCCGTAACGCCACATCAGAAGCCAATTCAGCACTGCGTTCAGCACGGTATTCACCGCCGCAATCCCCATGAGGATACCATTCCGTTTAAGGGCGCTGACCAGCCGGACGGCCATGTTACCGAGCACGTAAAAGGGAACCTGAAGCGCCAGCCAGGCCTCGACGTGGCTCACAACCGCCGTGTCGACGGCTGTGAAGGCGCCGCGCTGAAACAGTATGCGCACCAGAGGCCGCGCGAACACGACCATGCCGGCCGTAATCGGCAGCGTCGCCAGCAGGATCAGGCCAGTGTAAGTCCGCAAGGTGTGGCGGCAGGATTGCCACTCGCCTTTGGCGACCATGTCCGAAAAGTACGGCAGGGTGGCTGCGGCCAGCGGAATGGCCCCCACCACGACCAGAACATTGACGATCTTGCGCGCATAGCCGAGGGCGGCCACGCTTCCAGGCGGCAGCATGGCAGCCATGGCCTGATCCACAAGCTCGGTGGTGCCCATCAACAGCGCTCCGGTCACCATGGGGACGTACTGGCCCGCCACCTGGCGCAGCTTGGGATCGAATCCGGACCAGCGCGGCGCGAGGCGGACGCCGTGTGCCCGTGCCAGTGCTACCAAGCTCAGGGCCTGCAGCGCGGTGCCCGCCACGGTGCCGACGGCGAGCGCGTAAATGCCCCATCGCCTTCCGAGCGCGAGCAGGCACAACAGCCCGCCAAGCGGCGCCAGGATCGGCAGGATCGCGGGCAGCGCAAAACGCTCGCCCGCGTTCAGCAGGGCTGTTCCATTTACTGTCACCGCGCTCATCACAACCAAGGGCAACATGAAATAAAGCAGCTTGCGAGTGAGCAGTAGCTTGGAAGCGCTGAAACCGGAGGCGAGCAGGGGCAGATAATAGGGCGCGAAGGCCGCGAGCAGCAGCGCGATGGTCACCAGCAGCGCGAGACTCCAAACCAGCGCTCCCGAAAACAGCCGCTGTGCCGCTTCCGCGCCCTCTGACTCGCGCACCTCAATGAAAGTGGGGATGACAGCGGCGTCGAAGGACTTTGACACCAGGGTCACCATGAACAAGGGCAGAACGTAGGCGGTGATATAGGCATCGAGCGCGTCACTGCGTCCGAAGTAGTTTGCCACCACCAACTCGCGGGCGGTGGTGGCGGCCAGCACGACTCCCGAGAAGCCCGAAAGGATCGTCACCGCCCGGAAGATCTTGCGATTGACGCTGGACGCGAGCGCCCTTCGAGCGGCGGAGAATGGGGCAAGCGCGGCATTCGCCTTGGCTTCGAGTGGTGATGGGTAGGGCATTCGGTCCAGAGAAGCGATCGGCTCAGATGCAGCAGCCCGAAGTGCTCGCCTTTACAAATCGGATTTTCAACGGTGGCTTTGTGTAAATTTTACAACTGATTGATTATAATATAGTTATTGGCTTTGGCACACAGCAAAACTTCGGCTAACTTGCTGATTGTGAAGGACCCGGTGGCTTTGGCTAAGTAATCTTTTTTTCGCGTGATTTGGGGTCATTGGTTACCACTTGCTAAAGACCTTGAGGAGTGCAACGCTGCGTATCCCCGCTCTTGCCGGAACATGCTGCGGCCGCTGAAGCGGTCCCATTCTACTCGAAACCCGGCTGCCCATCCACGCCACCTAATCGTGCCATTTGCCCCAGCCGCCGCGCCCCTCGGTTACGCTGGACACTTCTCGGAATGCAGAAACTCCGGACTACTAACACGCCACAAGGCATACCACATTACCCAGTGCGCTGTCAATAGGCCAATTGACCACGTGACTAGCCATCTACTCTAGCCTACATCAGGGGTCGTGGCCACGAGTTGCGCTTCGGCAGGGATTGCCGCTTCCGCGGGGAATATGGCCGGGCGATGGGCGACCGGCGGGCTATTTCGATGCAAGCAACCGCTCGGCAGCGAACGGCGTGGATATCACGAACAGAAACACCATCAGCACCGGGGTAGTCCCAAAGTTGAACTCGAAGAAGCCTTCGACGACGAACGCCAGCCAGCCCGCGAACGACGCGTCGGCAATCCAGGTGGGCCCACCATCGCGTTTCAGCCGCCGCCGGGTGCGCAAGATCTGCCGACCCAGCGCTCCCATGAACCAGAGCCAAGCGGCCAGGCAAGGCAAGCCTCGTTCAGCGGCGAGTTGCAGATAGACATCGTGCAGATGCTCGTGCCAGGCGGGCACGGCCTGGGTTCCTGGGGGGAGGTAAGTCAGATAGACCTCCGGGATGTTATTGGGGCCTACACCTGTGAGCGGATGCCGGCGGATCATCGCCAAGCCGACATGCCACATCTCGATCCGAACCGCGATGGCAGGATCGGCCGTGGGGTGAAACAGGGTCTGCACGCGATCACGAACCAGGGATGGGGAAGCCAGGTACACGAAGCCGGCGAAGACCGGTAGCGCCAGGAGCCAGCGGGCGTGCCAGCGCGCTACCAGGTACAGCAGCCCAACTCCACAACCGAGCCACACGCCGCGCGTGAAATTCAGAACGATGGAGATGGCCACGATGGCCAGCACGATCCAGTTGACAATGTCTAGTATGCGCCCCCTCGCCCCCTTGGGGGAGAGGGGCCGGGGGTGAGGGGGAGAACTGTCAGTCGGCCGCCGCCCAAGCGTCACGTAAGCCACAAGGGCAACGAAAATCAGCATTTGCTGGCCGCCGAAGTTCATCCAGTGGCCCTGGAAGCCGTGAATGCGAAGCAGCGTCATGAAGTAGTACAACTTGCCGGGATGCTGGGCTCGCACCTGGCGATATTGGGTGATGAACTGTCCCACCGCCAGCAATCCAGCCAGAGCCGATTCCAAGAAAACCGCGCGATAGATCGCCGTCAACTGCCGGTTGGAATTAATGAGATTCACGGTGAAGAGGAGGATAAAGAGGAGCGTCAGCTTGCGGACCACGGTCCAGCCGACGACCGGATTCTCAGCCCATCCGATGGAAAGCGCCGTGAAGAAACAGAACAGGGCCAGCGGCAGCTTGACAGGCAGGAAGGCAGGCACACGCGGCCGGCGCAACAGGTCGGCCGCGTAGCACAATCCGGCAAATGAGAAGAAGATTTGTGACGCCGCAACCGAAAAAACGAAGGACAGCACGCAGAGGCAGAAGGAAACCGACGCCCAGCGAAGGAGGCGCGGCACAGGCAGATCGTTTCCGAGGGCTGCGAATGTTCTTCGAAGGCTGGTCATCAACGACTCTGTAGACTATGCATGCTGGTCGCAGCGGCACTCCTGGTAGCCTGCATTCCCGCCACGGTTCGAACTGACGCGATAGTCTGCATTTGCCAGTCCAATAACAACTTGCCGGTTCGATGCCACTTTCGGCATATTCCCCTTGTCGGGCTCAGATTCGTTCTTCCCCAGCCCCAAATTCCGTCAATTCGTACCTCCCAATCGGCCATCGACACCGCAGAATATATGATTGTTTGTAGGGCACGCACCTAGAATTCCATTTGGCGTAGCGGTCTTCCCTCTGAAGCACCCGTAATATGACACAAGTCACTAAAAATGTGCAACCTACCCAGCCCGTGATCTTGGCACATGAGTTGCGGCGATCAGTTCGACTGTGTCTGTCATCTACACCTGTGGGCAACTCAATCTGGGGGGCACTGCAGAGCCCGGTTACGCCGGGGTGGCTGGGAGGGGCAGGCGTCGGCCAAGGAGGAGAGGGATGCGAAGTAACAGTATACGGAGGTTCGGATGCGCAAGCGGGCCTGCGAAGTCGTTCTGCGTCCTTAGAGAAGGCCCCCTGCGAAAAACAGATCCGAGAGGAGGAAGCACGCGAAAAGGTGCGTTCCTGAAGGTTCTGTTTGGAACAGCTCTCATGGCGCTGTTTGCCGTGGGTTCAGCGCGGGCCGTCGACGTCTACGGCCAGATCCGCGGCATCGTGACTGACGCAACCGGAGCGGCGATGGTCGGGGTGCACCTCACGGCCACCAACGTTGACACCGGTGTCAACTATACGGCCACTAGTGGCGCTGACGGGAACTACTTGTTCGTGCAGCTGCCCGCGCCCGGGACCTATAACGTGAAGGCCGAGCAAAGCGGTTTCCGGACGTTTGCGGCGGAGGCAATCCCCTTGAGCTTGAACCAGATTTACGTCGAGAACGTCCGCATGGAAGTCGGCACGGTTGCGCAGCAGGTGACGGTGGAGGCGGCCCCACTCCAAGTGGAGAAGACGAGTATTCAACTGGGTGCCGACATCACCTCGAGCGAGGTTGTAAACTTGCCGCTCAACGGCCGCAACTGGGTCCAACTCCAGCAGACCCTGCCGGGCGTGGTCGCAGCCGCCGACGCGAGGGGAAACTTCGCCACCAATGGCAGCCAGCCCGACCAAAACAGCTATTTGGTCAACGGTATTGATTCGAACGACTTGCCGCTAAATACGGCACTGGTCATTCCCAGTCCAGACGCCATTGCGGAAGTCAACCTGATCACGAATACCATCAACCCCGAGTACGGCCGCAACTCCGGCGCCATCCTGAATGCGGTCACCAAGTCCGGAAGCAACGCCTTTCACGGCTCGGGGTTCGAGTTCTTCCGCGACACGAGCTTGGACACTCGAAACTTCTTCAACAACGGCCCCGGGGCCACGTCGGTCATTTTCCACCAGAATCAATTCGGCGGAACCATCGGCGGGCCCATCAAGAAGGACAAAGCGTTCTTCTTCTTTTCGTACCAGGGAACGCGGAACGTTGTCCCTCAAGGGTCGGGGACAACGACCACGACGGTGTTCACGAACGACCAGAGGAACGGGATCTTTAGCGACATTCCGGATTGCGCCTCGACTGGTGATGCGTGCACCTCTGGCTTTCCTCTCGTAGGTGAGGATGGGAAGACTTATCCGGCGGGTACCCAGTACAGCACCATCTTCCCCACCGGACACATTCCTTCAGCCGACCTCAATCCGCTTGCTGTCACTCTCATGAACAAGTTTGTTCCTCCGGCCACCAGCGGAAGCGATTACATCTTTAACGCCGTCACTACCGGCAAAGACGATCAGTTCATGCCTCGGGTTGATTACAACCTCAGCAGCAAGGACTCGATTTGGGGATCCTGGCTGTGGGAGAGGCACCCTACCGAGGACACTTTGCCCTTCACCGGCGCTACCCTGCCCGGCTTCCCGGACACAAACCAGCGGCACATTCAAGAGTATTCGCTGACCTGGAACCACATCTTTAACGGCACCACGCTCAATGAAGCGCGCTTCGGGTACATGCGCTTCAACTTCGGCTCGGTTCTGCCGGTCAACGTCCTTACCCCGAGTTCGGCGGGGTTCACCGGTATTGTCCCCCAGAATCCGGCACTGAGCAGTTATCCCGTCATCGCCCTCACAGGTTACTTCACCCTGGGGTTCTCGACCAACGGCCCCCAGCCGCGTATCGACCAGAACTATCAAGCCGATGACAACTTCTCCAAGATCGTAGGCAGGCACGCCTTAAAGATGGGCTTCGACTTCCGCGATTTCCAGGTTTACAACCCCTTTGCCAATCAGCTCAGCGGAAACTACGGCTTTGGCGGAACGGGAGCTTACTCGACGGGAGACGCGGGCGCGGATTTCCTTCTGGGCATTCCCGATACCTATGGTCAAGGGACCGGTGACGTCATCGATGCGCGAGGCAAGGAGTACTACCTCTACTTCCAGGACCAGTTCAAGATCAGGCCAAGCCTCACCCTCACCTATGGCACGGGCTGGCAGGTGGATGTGCCGACCGTTGACATCTACCACGACGGCCATGCCGCCACGGCTTACCGGCCGGGACAGACGTCCACCCTTTACCCCAACGCTCCAGAGGGTTACGTATTTCAGGGCGACCCGGGCGTGAACGCCACGGGTACGACGAAGTATGGTCACTTCGGCCCTCGCGCCGGATTCGCCTGGAGTCCCGGACAGGGAAAGTGGTCCGTCCGAGGAGGGTATGGCATTTACTTCAACCGGGAACTGGAAGAGCAGACCCTGCAATTCCTGGCTTCGCCCCCCTTTGGCTTAGCTACCACAGGAGCCGCGGCCTGTGGGGGCAGCCCGGGCTTTGCCAATCCTTTTATGGACGTTGCCAGCGGCACCCTGTGTCCCAACCCGTTTCCCGCAAATCCGAACCCGCCGTCGAGCGTGACCTTCGGCCAGTACGAGCCCCTTTTCCTGTACGCGCTCGATCCCAACACTGCAGTTCCGTACTCGCAGAACTTCAACCTGACGGTGGAACGTCAGCTTTCCCCGACCTTGCTCGTTTCCGCTGCCTATGTCGGGGCACTGGGACGCAAGGAGGTCATCCTTCGCGAACTCAACCCGGGGCTGAACCCCTCGGGCTGCGCAGCCGACCCGGCTTGTGTGGCTGACCGCACTTTCCAGGGTTTCGACTTCCCTCAGAATTTCGCGTATAACCCTAACATCATTGCGGGAATCGGGAACAACCAGACGACAGGCATTTCGAACTACAACTCCCTACAGCTCAAGGCTACCAAGCGCCCATCACATGGGCTCTCTTTCGACGCCGTTTACGCCTGGGAGAAGGCGATGGACAACGGGTCCGGCTTTGAGAACTCGGGGTTTGGCGGCGGGGGATTCGGCGGCTACGGCAGCGACCGGGCCACCAATCCGTTCAATCAGACGCTTTACAACTACGGACCGTCTGCATTCGACGCGACCAACCGCTTCGTTATCACTTACACTTACGATATTCCGTCCATTCGCCATTTCGACAACTGGGCTGCCAAGCGGTTCTTCGAGGGCTGGAGGATGAGCGGCATCACCACCTTCCAGACGGGCTTCCCGCTCGACGTGGTGGACAGCGGCTTCCGCTCGCTGACCTGCTGGGCGTATACCTGGACCGCGTGCTGGGACGTTCCCAATACTAACGGTTCGCCCCAGTACGTTGATCCGAGAACCAGCAACTTGGTCAACGCCACGAAAGGCGGGACCGCGTCCAATAACTACTACTGGTTCAACCCCAACACCTTCGCCCGCGCTCCCATCGGCGTGCAAGGCGATTCTAGCCGCGACTTATTGCGCGGACCTCACCTCTCGGACTGGGACTGGAGCCTCCTGAAGGACATCGCGGTCACCGAACGCACCCGGCTGGAACTCCGGTTCGAATTCTACAACCTGTTTAACCATACGCAGTTTAGTACAACTGGAGTCAGCACCAACATCAATTCCGGCAACTTCGGCCGCATCCTGGCTGCCCAGAACCCGCGCCTGATCCAGTTGGCCGGGAAGATCTACTTCTAGCCGTAAGTAAGTCATGACAACTCTAAGGGCGCCTGCTTCGGCAGGCGCCCTTTTTGTTTTGCTGGCGCTGCGAAGCCTCGAAGCCCGATCTTTTCTCACCCCTTGGTGTGGCTCTGCCGCGGAGCGGTGTTCCCTCCAGCGCGGCAAGCGTCGATTACTATGTTTTAATTATCCTTACTTAAATAGGCAGTGTATTGCCGAACCTCCGGCACGTATGATTATCGGTAGAACCGTTATTCATAATTCCAAGCGGTGTATTACTTGTCCGGTGTAAGGCAATCTCACCACCCCCTAAGTAGCTGAAAATGTGAATCGAGTGCGGCACAGCGTGATCTGGACTTTCACTTGCAATTTGCAAGTGACAAGCCTTGCCCGTCGTCCACCTGTGGGCGCCCATTTGCTTGGGGGCACTGCAGACCTGGTTTTGCCGGAGTGGCTGGGAGGACGGGTATTGCTTGAGGAGGAAGTTTGCCATGCGAAGCAGTGCATCCCATGTTTCTTGGAAAGCCACGCCGGCGTTCGTTTGTGCCTTATTGGTCTCTCTGGCGGCGGCCCCGATCCGCGCGCAGGTGGTGAAGGGCTCTATCTCTGGGACAGTGGTGGATGCCAGTGGCGCGGTTGTTCCGGACGCGCAAATCACTGCCACCAGCCGGGAGACCGGAGAGCACTACAGCACTGTAACGGATCAAACAGGTCTTTTTCACATCGCGCTGGTGGGAATCGGCACCTACACGGTGGAAGTCACCAAGACAGGCTTTAGAAGCCTGACTTTGTCTAACGTCGCCGTAAATGCCTCCCAGGACGCGGGTCTCGGCAACCTGACCCTGGAAGTTGGGCAGACCACGGCTAGCGTCGAGGTCACGGCGGCGCCACCGCTGATGGAAACCACCCAGGCTCAGGTAACGAACACGGTTTCCAGTTCTGCCATCCAAAGCTTCCCTGGCGTAAACCTCAACAATGGTCTGGATATATTGGCGCTTCAGACTCCTGGGGTGGTGGCCAGTCGAGATCTTGGATTTTCGAATTCCAACGGCATGGATTTTGCGAACAACGGTCTTCGAGGCCGCAACAACGACCAGCAGATCGACGGACAGAACAACAACGATAACTCGGTAACCGGCCCTTCGCTCTTCATGACCAATCCCGACTTTGTGCAGGAATACCAGATCGTCACGGACAACTTTGGTCCTGAGTACGGTCGCAACTCGGGCTCAGTGGTGAACATTGTCACGAAGTCGGGCACCAACGCCTGGCATGGAGACGGCTTTATCACTGAGAGCAACTGGCGCCTCAACAGCTTGAGCAGCGCTCAGAAAGCTTTTGAGGACTTGCACAGCGTTCCCGTCTTTAACAACGAATTCAGCGGCGCCAGTATTGGGGGACCGCTCAAGAAAAACGAAACATTCATCTTTGGCGGGTTCGACGACAATATCGTCCCGGGTTCACAGGTATACTCCGAGGGTGGACTCACGCCAACGCCGGTCGGCATCAGCGCGCTCCAGGGCTGCTTCCCCAATAGCCCATCCGTGGCCGCGCTCGCGAATTACGGTCCCTACGGAATCAAAGGCGGGAATCCGGTTCCAAGCGGCATACCCACCACTCAGACCCTGACGGCGGCGAACGGATCGCCGTGTACGGTGCAGTTCGACGGAGTCCAGCGGACGCTTCCCGACCCAACCCATCAATACGATTACACCGCGCGGCTCGATTGGAACGGCGTTCAGGATCATGTCTACGGTCGCTGGCTTTATCAGAAGATCACCCCGATTAACCTGGATCCCGGAAGCGGAGCCGCGGCGCTGGGATACCCTTACAATGTACCGTCTCTTAGTGAAGATTGGGGTGTGAGCTGGACGCGCACTCTGTCCCCTACCATGGTGAACGAGTTCCGCCTGAGCTACGGTCGTGAGAACGTGGAATTCGGCGGAAACGCTATTGGTAACACGATACCGAATCAGGGAAGTCTCGCCTCTGCCGTGACAGCCGTCACCCTCGCCCCACCGTACGCCGGCTTCGGCCCGCCGAACAATACGCCGGACGGCCGCATCGTGAATACCTATCAGTTGCAGGACAACTGGAGCTGGTTCCACGGCCTGCACCAGATCAAAGCCGGCACGAACCTCACCTATCAGCGATCGCCGAATGTGTTCCTTCCGTTCTACAACGGCGGCTTCACCTTTCCTGACTTTCAGACCTA
>Ga0335078_10006802_pt1 | contig 16929 bp, 20 predicted proteins | sample Lox_Sample_32_FD_206711 | JGI IMG/M metagenome (GOLD analysis project Ga0335078, IMG submission 206711) | Soil microbial communities from Loxahatchee National Wildlife Refuge, Florida, United States - Lox_Sample_3.2 | ecosystem: Environmental > Terrestrial > Soil > Wetlands | place: USA... | reverse complement strand
TCAGCGAGCTCCATCGGGATTCTCCGTCCAGGTCTGAGCGGACAACGCCGCGAAATGAGCGTCCGCGCCCAGCGCGGCGGCGCGGAGCGCGCGAGCGGCCCGCTGGGCGTCGACCGCCAGCAGGGCGACCGCCGCGAGCACGACTCCCTCATCGTCGGACCGTCGCAGCAGCAGGAGGCTGTCCTCCTCCACTCGGTCCCACCAGTCGAGCTCGGCTCGCCAGAGCTCTTCCGGCTCGGTGATCGACCCGAGCGCCCAACCGGCGCGGACGCCAAGCGCGTCGCGCAGGGCGACGACCGTGCCGGCGCTGAGCGCGTGATCATCGATGCCCGGAAGATCCCGTAGCTGCTCGGCGTGGTCGCGGGTGCGCGCCACGAGCAGCTCGCGCGCGGCCAGCAGGGCCCCGGCGCCCGCCACCCACTCGGCGGCCTCGGGCGCCGACTCGGCGACACGGCGGCCCCAGGCCACGCGCAGGCCGATCGCCAGCTCGGCGGGTGAGTGAGCGCGCGGCACCGCCCACGCCGAGCCGGCAAGGGCGTCGGCCACAGCCTCGATCGTACGCGCCTGCTCGGCCATCCCCCAGGCCGTGGAGAGCGTCCCGAGCGCGAATGGCTCCGGCTCGCGACCGTCGCCGGCAAGGGCAGCCAGGCGAGCATCGAAGTTAGCCAGCTCGAACCACCCGGCGAGCGCGCGCACCAGCGCGGCGCCGGTCGCCGGTAGCCACCCGGCGAGGATCCGAAGGTGCCAGAGCAGCGTGTCGGCCACGCTCCGCTCGGCCGCCGCGAGGTCCTGACCGTCCCGCACGCGCTCACCATAAGCGCTGCCGGCGAGCGCCGCGAGGCCGTCGGCGAGGGATGGCGAGCCGGCGACGCTGCTCGCAAGTTCCGCTCCGATGCGGCGGCTCAGCAGCAATCGGGCCCGCGTCACCCCGGCGGTCCACGCCGGCTTCACGACGAATCCTCGAGCAGTCGCTCCACGACCTCCCCGACGAGCGCCGGTATGCGCTCGCGGGCGCGGGCATGGATCTGCGAGGCGTTACGCTCGGCCTCGGCGAGCATCGCGCATGTGCGCCGGCGTGCCTGCGTCCGCCGGTCGTCGAGGATCATCGCGGCCCGCCGCTCGCCTTCCTCGTGCGCTTGGGTCAGGAGGCGGTTGCGCTCAGCGACGGCCGTCTGCTCGACCTTGGTCGCATCCGATCGCGCCGCCCCGAGCAGCGACTGTCGCTGTTGCTCCAGCTCGTCGAGGTCCGAGAACAGGAAGGAGACCTCGCCGGCCAGCTCATCGCCGGCGGACGGGACGGCCAGTACCCCCGCCGCCGCGCCGGGCGGAGGCTGGATCCGCCGCAGCCTGTCGAGCAGAGTCGTCAATACGGGCACGGCGCGCGCGGGTCAGGAGAGGTCGCCGGCGGGCCGGCGTCATCAGGTCGAGGGTCGGGGGACTGCCAGCACCGCGCACGCCGCTTCGTGCATGACCGCCTCGCCGGTGCTGCCAAGCAGCACCCGCGCCGCCGGGCCCCAACTGCGTGAGCCGATCACGAGCAGGTCGAGGTGGTCCGACAGCTCCAGCAGCACGTCTGCCGGTCGGCCACGCGCCACCCCGACGTCGAGCTGCGCTCCAACCCGCTCGCCGGCAGAGACCGCACGTGCGCGGATCTCGTCCATCTCCGTGCTGATGGCTTGATCCCACTCGACGTCCACGAGACCACTCAGCGCAGACCGGGCGAACAAGGGGACCCGGTCGTCGACGACCGCCTGTACGTGCAAATGGGCACCGGCACCGGCCGCGATCGATGCGGCCAGCGCGAGCGCGGATTCTGACTCAGGGCTGCCGTCGTAGCCGATGCCGACGCGGCGCAGACCTCGCTCGGAGTCGGTGTGCAGTCCGCGAGGCGCGACGCCGAGCCCGCATTCGAAATGGCACAGCAGCTGCCGGGTGCGCTTGCCGATCCGCACGTGGCCCTCAGGGCCGTGGCGACTCGAGCCGACCACCAGAAGGTCGCGATGGTGGCGTTGGACGACGTGGTGGAGCGCGCGGGGCACCGAATGGTCGGTGGCGGTGAGGGTCCTGGCTCCGGGAGCCAGGGTGTCACGGACCTCACGCAACTCGAGCTCGGACTGTTGGCGGAGGCTCCGGTAGCTGAGCGAAGGTGGAACCGGCAGCAACGCCGCCGAGTGAACCGCGACGAGCATCAACTCGGCGCCCGTTGCCTCCGCGAGTGACTGCCCGAGCGCGGCCGCGTCTCGTCCCTCCGGGAAGCCGTCGATGCCGGCGGCGATGCGCGTGATCAAGGGCCGGCTGGACCCCGAGGTGTGTTGACTTTCTGGGATTGACGTGGCCATACGACTCTCCTCTGATACTCAAAGGTTGAGTCCACTCTCGCAAGCGCGCGGGCTGGCGCCATCCGGGACGGGCCGCTGTCTGCGCTGCGGAAAAACACGGATGCCGTCGGACCGGCGTTAGCGGTCGCTGTGCCGGCGCGCCACGCGCGCGGAGACGACCGACTGCGAGGGCACCACGATCACCGGCCGGTCGGCGTGCTGGAGCACGCCATGGGAGACGCTTCCGAGAAGAATCGACTTGAGGCCTGTCAAGCCGCGAGTGCCCATGACGATCGCGCTCGCCCCGACGTCGTCGGCCGCGGCCAGGATCGTGGCCGCGATCGAGTGCTGGCGAACGCTCGTGCGCGCCCGCGACTTCAGGCCGGCGCGCTGTGCGCGTTCGGCACCCTCCTTGGCCCGCTGACGCGCCTGATCCTGAGAGGACTGGTCGATCGTGTCGAAGTCGACATCGCCGATCGCCAGTCCGGCGCCGGTCCGCGTGACGACGTCGGAGATCCGCTCCCAAACCGTCAGAACCGTGGCGGGCTGACCCTTCAGAAGCTCCCCGGCGCGATCAACCGCCGCCTGGGCGTCGACCGAACCGTCGTAGGCGATCAGGATCACGGGCAGCGTGAGACTACGTCGCGGAAAGGGAAGCAGTAGGAAGTACGTAGGTGGATTGCATATCGCTCACGATTCGCTCAACCCGGTTACAGCATACGGTCGGACTATGACACGTCGTAGCGTGACCTCTCACCTGAGCGTCTTGAGGTGGGCATGTTCGATAACGTGCTGATCGGAGTTGACGGACGCGCTGGAGGCCGCGACGCAATCGCCCTCGCCATACGACTCGCCGCCCCGAGCGCGAGCTTGACCCTTGCGCACGTCGATGCCGGACCGTTTTCGTGGCGGGGCCACTGCATAGCTGAGGAGCGCGTGTTCGATCGTTCGGCGTCGATGCTCGCCGCGGAGCGGGAGCGCGCCGGGATCCCGGCCGCCATCGTGTGCGTCGGGGGCAGGGCGCCGGCGCAAGGACTGCACGATCTCGCCAGGGAGCGGGCGGCCGATCTGATCGTCGTCGGTTCCTCGAGACACGGGCCGCTCGGACGGGTTCTGCTCGGGGACGACGCCCGTGAGTCGCTCGACGGAGCGCCTTGTGCGGTCGCAATCGCTCCGCACGGCTACGCCGAGGCTCTCGCCCCGCTAGCCGACCATCCGCATAAGCGGTTTCTACGGACCCGAACAGCCGCGTAGCCCGGATGCTGTCACCCCCGGTGCCGCTTACGCTGGCTGCGTGCCAGTAAGTACAAGAACTGAGGCCCGCCGCCGTCGGGTCGCGTCGTCGTCCGCGGAACAATCTGCACGCCATCCGCGCGGATGGGCCAGGCGGCCACATCCTCCCATCCGGGTCGCGTCCGGCTCCGGGACAGAACCGCGTTACAAGTGGCAGGGACGCGGCGCAACATACGATCACCTTCGTAAAGCGCCGCGGTAATCGCGTGAACCCTCCTGACAGTTAGATCAGCCGATTCAGGAGGAGTAGCCGTGTCGACAATCCGTGCCTCGTCCGATCAAGTAAGCGGGAAATGCCGGATTCCAGCTGATGGCCTCGCGCGATGATTTCCTCAATGGCCGAGCGCGATGACAGCACCCTGGCTCACTATGAGGAGATCCGCGGGGAGTTCGCGATTCGAGATCGACTGAGCGCAATGGCGGCCGAGGAACGGGAAATGGAGCGGGCCATGAAGGCGTTCGAGGAAGACGCCGACCAGGCCAAGCGGTACATCGAGGCCGAGTGGCGCCGCGAGAACTGGGGACACGAACCCGAGCGTCCCCCGGCATGGGCGAGTAACTGACACCACCCCCCAAGTCTCCCGCCGCCGTCGTGTGGCTTTGTGCGGATATGTGAATCTCCCGGGCGCGCGACGATTTCTACTATGACCATGACCGCCATCGCCCGCTCAGTGGACGGCCAGCTTCGTCACGAGGTCGATGTCAACGGCCGTCACGTGATCGTCACCGACGAGCCCGAACGCCTCGGGGGGACCGATTCGGGGCCGGCGCCGCACGAACTACTTCCCGCGATGCTGGCATCGTGCGCATCGACGATGATCACGCTCTACGCACGCGCACGCGATTGGGAGCTGTCTGATGTCCGCGTCGAGGCGGAGTACGACTCGGAGTCGACTCCGCGCCACGTCGATCTTCGCGTCTATCTGCCGGACGGTCTCACTGCCGACCAGGTGAGGCGCCTTCGTCGAGTCGCGAGCTCGTGCCCCGCCAAACGGGCGCTCGAAGCAGGCTTTACGTTCGACGAGCGACTGATCGTCGGTGGTAGAGAACTCCTGGCCGCCTAAGAACCCCAGGGTCTAGGCCCTGAGGTCGCGGTGCTCGACACCGATCATTCCGAGCGCGGTCAGCACGAGGCTGAGCACCCCCAGGACGATGACGCCCGCGATGTCGACGCCATGCGTGAGCGGATCGTGGCCGGCGTAGTAATAGAAGGGGGAGAGGTACTTGAGCCAGTCGAGTCCGCTAACCAGCGGTGCGAAGCTGTTGATCAGCCAGCCGAGGATCGCGACGGATGCGGCGGCCCCGGATGCGAGTGACCGGCGACCGCTGCCGGCGCCCAGCGCGATCGCGAGTGCTCCGGTGGCGAAACCGAAGAAGGCGAGTTGCAGCGCAAGGGCCGTCATGTGCGCGAGGGTGATCCCGCCGCCGCCGAGGGCGACGCCGAGGATCAGTCCGATCCAGGTCCCCAGCGCGACGATGAGCACGATGGCGGCGATCGCTGCGGCTTTGGCGGCGACGAGTCGTGGGCGTCGTATCGGGTGGGCGAGCACAAGCCCCAGGATCCGATCCTCCTCCTCGCCGGCGGTGGTGGCTGACGCCCCGGTGATCGCGAGAGCGCCGATCACGAGTGGGCCGTAGATAGCGGCGATCTCGCTGCGGAACCAGCCGGTGATGGTGCCGTAGTCCCCGCCGCCGAGCAGGTTCGAGACGCTCTTGGGAACGTTGAGGGTTCCGATCGTGTGTCCGACCGACGGGAAAAGGGCACCGACGGCGGCCATCACGGCGATCAGCCCGACCGCCGCCGAGATCGCGGCGGGCAGACGCAGGCGGAGCGCGATCTTGGCGACGGGAAAGCTCACGCGACGGTTTCGGACCGGTAGTAGTGCAGGAAGATGTCCTCGAGGTCCTCCTCCCGAGGACGGATCGCGAGCACCTCGTGGGTTGCTGCGGCCTTCACGACGGCGTCCGCAGACCCCTCGAATCCCACCGTCACGGTTCGGCCGTCCTCGCGCACTTCGGTGACGCCGGGAAGCGCGCGGAACCCATCGGCGTCGACCGGCTCAGCGAACTCGATCTCGAGGTGCTGGACAGCGACCTTGCGAAGGTTCTCGAGCGAATCGACGACCACGAGTCGGCCCTCGCGGAGGATCGCGAGGCGCTGGGTGACGCGCTCCACCTCCGACAACGTGTGGGACGACAGGAACACGGTGCGGCCCTCGGCGCTCACCTCGCCGAGCAGCGAGTGGAAGCTCTGCTGCACCAGGGGATCGAGACCCGCGATCGGTTCATCCAGGATCAACAGCTCGGGTTCGTGCATGAACGCCTGAACCAAGCCCAGCTTCTGCCGGTTGCCGGTCGATAGCTGGCGCATGGGGCGATCGATATCGGCGCCGAAGCGCTCGACGAGCCCGTCACGCGCGCGGGGGTCGACCCCTCCGCGGAGCTGAGCGAGGTAGTCGAGCATCGCCCGGCCGGTCAGTTTCGGATACAGCGCGAGATCACCCGGCAGGAAGCCGACCCGGCGCCGGATCTCGAGGCTGTCCCTGACGGTGTCGAGCCCGAGCACGCGTGCCGAGCCCGTGGTCGGTCTGATCAGATCCAGCAGCAGCCGCATCGTCGTCGACTTGCCCGCCCCATTGGGACCCAGGAAGCCGAAGACCTCCCCCTGCCGGACCTCGAGATCCAACCCGAACAGCCCGCGCCCAGAGCCGTAGTCCTTCGAAAGCCCGCTCGCCACGATCACGGGCGGCGCGGTCATGGCAGGGGTCCCAGAGGCCCGTCGCGACTGGACCGAAGCATCGTGTTGCAGATTACGGAAGCGCTACCCCGCGTCGATGAGGCAGACCAGGGCACCGACCAGCGCGTTGGTCAGCGAACCACCAGATCGCCGAGCGACTCGTGCTGTCCACACGCACGGTCGAGTCGCATCTCTACCGGGCGATGCAGAAGCTCGGGGTCCGCGACCGGCGCAAGCTGTGATCGAGCCTGGCGGGCGAACTACTTAGGCGGGTGGCCGACCAAATGCAGTAGTGCGCCACTGACGATGCGGGTCCGTAGCTGCGGCACGCTCACCGAGCAAGCCACCCACTGTGAAGGAGCCCCAGTCATGAGCGTAACTACCGTCGAACCCACACAGATCTCAGACCAGTCTCGTCCCGCCGCCGTCGCCGCGGGAGTCGGGCTCCTGGTGCTGGACGACGACGCATGGCTGCGCTCCCGCGTTTGTCACGTGCTCGAGACCGAGCCCGGGCTCCGGCTGGCTTGGGTGGCTGAGAGCGCCGAGAAGGCCAAGTGGATGGCGGAGCACGAGCGGGTCGACGTGGCCGTGATCGGTCACCGTCCGCGGTCGCTGAGCGGCTTGCGGTTGTGCCGTGAGCTCAAGCGGATGGCCAGCCCGCCCGCGGTGGTGATCTGCTCGGCCTACCCGGACGCGGTGCTGGCGGCGTGCTGCGTCGTCGCCGAAGCCGACGCGCTCGTGAGCATGTATGACTGCGACGCCGAGCTGTCGGGAGTCCTTGGCACTCGACGTCTCCGTGGCGCTGAGGATGTCCGAGACGGAGCTCGAGTCGCGCCGCTCGGTGTTGCTCGACAAGCTCGAGACGCTTCCTCCTACGAGTGGGATGCGTTACTGATCGCCGGTTCCGCGGCATCGGTAACGGAGGACCCACATGCTCGTCTTCCAGGACCGGGAGTTCCAGTTCGCGTTCGAGCGGGCGCTCGGCGCCAGCTACCGCCAGAGCGCGGACGTCGGCGAGGTGCTCGCCACCGCCGGGCGGGTCACCGACGGCGACGCGGACTCCTGGTTGCGCGAGTGGATCGCGACGGCAGGCGCAGCGTGGGTTTCGGCGGCCCGGGCCCGGCGGAGTGGCCACCGCGTCAGCGCCCTGGCGCACTTCAGACGCGCAGCCACCTACTACGCCACGACTCTCTACCTGATTTCTCATTCCAGCGAACCGGACCGCCGGCTCGATATCTGGCGGCGCCAGCGGTCCTGCTGGGAGCAGGTCCTCGAGCTGAGCCCGGTGCCGGGGGAGCGGATCTCGATTGCCTACGAGGACATCGCGTTGCCCGCCTTCTTCTTTTCCGCGTCCAGTGCGGCCGGCGAGGTGCGTCCGCTCGTGGTCGTCAACAACGGCTCGTTTCAGGCGACCTCGGAGATGTGGGCAGAGGCGGGCGCCGCGGCCGCCGAGCGCGGCTATCACTGGCTGACCTTCGACGGCCCGGGGCAACAGGCGGCGCTGCTGGAGCACCGGATTCCCTTTCGCCCGGACTGGGAGGCGGTGCTCAGCCCGGTGCTCGAGGCAATGCTGGCTCGCGCCGACGTCGATTCCGATCGCGTGGCCGTGGTCGGCGTGGGGCAGGGCGGCTACCTCGTCGCTCGTGCGCTCGCCTTTGAGCATCGGTTCGCCGCCGCGGTCGTCGATCCCGGGATCGTCGATGTCGTGACGGCCTGGACCGATCGGTTGCCGGCGAACATGCTCCGGCACTTGCACGATCGGAGGCAGTCGGCGTTCGACCGCGAGATGCACCTGGCGGAGCTGTTCGCCCCGGCCAGGACCGAGACGCTTCGCTTTCACGCTGAGCCGTACGGGCATGACGGCGGCTCTACGTTTCGGCTGTTTCTCACCATTGCCGGCTACCGCCTCGGCGACGAGGTTCGGCAGATCGACACGCCGCTGCTCATCACCGAGTCCGAAGGCGAGCAGCTGTGGCCCGGGCAATCCCGGTGGCTCTACGAACGCCTCCCGGGTCCCAAGGAGATAGTGACCTTCACGGCGCACGAGGGCGCCGGCGGACACTGCGAGTCGCTCGCCCAGGCGTTGCGCGAGGCCCGGATCTTCGACTGGCTCGAACGGCATCTCGACTGACGGCCAGGCTTCGACACTGTGACGATGCTCTCTGCGACACCCCACAACACGAAAGTGAGACTCAGATGACTCGACCGATCACCATTGCCCCCCGCCCCGCCGAGGTCTACACCGTGGCGCCCGGCTACCACGTGTCGTTCCTGGCCGGAGCAGCGGATGGCGTCGCGCCGTTCGATCTGATCGAGGTGGTGATGGCGCACGCCGTCGCGGCGGCGCCGCAACGACACGCGGGCACGACCTGGTTTCACGTGCTCGAAGGCCATCTGCAGATCACCGAGGGCGCCGGCGACGGGCTCCGCCCGTCGATCGCGCTGGCGCCGGGTCAGACGTACGCGATCCCGGCCGGCGTGGCGCACGTCGCCTCCAATCCCGGTCCGGATGCGGTCAGGTTCCTGATCGGCGGCCAGCCGGGAACGATCGCCAGCTACGTCGCACAGGTCGAGGGCGGCGCTTGGGCGTAGCGGTCGTCAGGCGGCGCTATGAAGCGGATATCGAAGGGAACGTCCAGGAGCCGTCGAGTACTTCCGGTCTCGGCCGATAGAGCCGGATCGTGTAGTTCCAGCCGTCCATGATCGGAAGGCAATTCGGTTGGCTGTCGCCGCAGCCGCCGAACTGGACCGTGACCGAGCCGTCGTCGTTGGGCGTCGCGGTGATGTTGTTGACGCTGTAGGCGTCTCGGTCGTTGGCCTGGAAGAAGCCGTCGGCGTTGTAGAGCGAGATCGACCAGAAGCCGTCGACCGGCACGTCGCGGACGGTGAGCTTGTACTCGCCCACGGGGAGCCCGGGCTCGACACTGACGTAACGGGCTTCTTCGTCGGGCAGACCACCCCACCCGGCCGCGGTTGCGATCAAGTGGCGCACGGGATCCACCTCGTCCTTGGAGCCAAACGCGTGGTCGAATCCGCCGAGGTGCCTGGCAAGCTCGAGAACCGCCTTGCGGGTCGCCTCGAAGCTGTCCTTGTCGTACTCCGGCGTCTCGAACGGCCGTCTTGACTTCGCATCGACCGCGAGCTGATCCTGAAGGGCATTCACGATCGCGAGGTCGGTCTCGTCGGCGGGATCGACCAGGATCCTCGCCGCCACCGCAACCCAAGGTGTCTCGAACTCCTCGACGGTCAGGGTGTACTGGCCGGGGTCATGCAGGATCCGGTTGATGTAGTGGTCTTGATTGACCACCATCACCGAGATGTACCGGTTCCCGCCGTCGGGAACAGTCACCGTAGCCCTCGCGGAGATATCGACGATCGCGGCGCTGTACAGCGTGTCGCGATTCATGCGGATCACCGGCTGATCTTCGATCGGCGTCGGAGCCCGGTTGTGCCTGAGCCGGTCCACGCCCCCGGCCTGGGCCTGCAAGACCGAGAACATCCGATTGGTCTCGGCACGGACGAAGTTCTCGACGCTCACGGGTACGGTCACGGATCGATCTCCAGCACGAGTGGTCGAGAGCAGCCTGCTATGGGTGGGACGACGCCACCTCACCCGATGTGGGTGAAGCGGCGATCCGAGTAAGACTACGTCACCGGGTCGGAGGAAAGCCCAGGACGTCTGATCGGACTACTCCTCCGCCTCGTCCTCCACGGTGCCAAACGTGCCTTCTTCTACGTTCTCCTCGGTCTCCTGGCCACTCGCGAAGCTGCCGAGCTCCTCGTCCTCAGGATATTCCTCGACATCTTCCTGGCCGGCCGCGAAGTCTCCTACCTCCTTGTCCTCCTCGAACTCCTCAGGGTTAGCCTGGCCCTCGGCAAACCCACCGCCCGTCACTCCGTAGGCACGGGCCGGATGTTCCCCTTGGCGCTCGTTGCTCACGTCGTCTCCTTGGTCTTAGCGGATGAAAGCCCAAGTCAGCCTAGCTTCGCGGTCGGGGCCTGCCCTCGTGGTGGACTACTGATTGCGGGGCCGTGCTGACCGTGGCAGGGATCGGGGGGTGGGTCGAGCGAGACGAATCGCGAGCTCGTTATTCCTCAAGCGCGCTCAATATGCGGCGAAGCTCCGCGCGCAGGGCGCCGGCTTCGCGACCGTAAAGTGGGGAGTCGCCATGGACAAGTAGCCGCTCGGTCAGCGCCACGCCTCGGGCGCGAATCTTCTCCGTCCGAAGCAGGCCGATCACGACACGAAGCTCGGGTGCGACGCCGGCGATGACGCGTATGCTGAACAGTGGGCGTGCGCCTCTCATCATGATCCTGGGAGGGCTTAGTGCCTCGTTCAGCATCTTCTCGATCGTCCGGGCGAGGGACCCTCGCGTTCTCTGACTCAGCAACTGTTGACGCTGGCGCTGAACGGCTGCAATAGGTAACGCTTCGTGGCCTTCGGCGATCAGGTGAATCACCTCATCACGCACACGCTGCCGTAGTGTGAAGAACCGCATCGTGAGTGTCAGCAGGACCAGCCCGGCACTTATCGTCAGGGCAATAGCCCAGGCGCGGCGCTCAAGTTGCGCGATGAGCGCTCCGGCGAGGACGGCGGCGCAGGTCCGCCACTGCCTGCCGACGGAGCCAACCGCATCGATGCTCCGCGGGAGTGGATGCGCGTGTCCAAGGACGGAGCCGGCGGTTCGCGAGGGCAGTTCGCCTGACTGCCTCGGCGACCGCAGACGACGTCGAACGATCCCCGCCCAGCGTCGTGAGCTCGTCGGTGATCGGATCAGGTCGGGCGGTCGCACGGCAACTCGCATGCCGACCAGACTTCCCGGCTCGCCGCGATCCAGCATACCCCTGGCTAGGCGCTCCAGCACTGATCTTCACACTTTCTGTATACGCGTGGCCGGCCTCCTGTCTGATCGTCGGGTCGACGTGGGGCGGGGTAGGCGCGCGGAGTAGATCGAGCGCGCCGGTACCTCCCGCCGGCGCGCCCAGCGCGTGCCACTGCTCCCGCTCGGCAATGTCGGATTAATGACCAATCGTTGTGATCCACTCGAAGCGTGCGCTATCAAGTCCTCGTTAGGTGCATGGCGAACAGGGGCGGACATGAGCGGGGATGAGTCTGAGCGGGTGGCCGAGTTCGAGGCGCAGCACGCAGCGATCATCGCCAGGACCCTGGCGTGGGCGGATGAGTCAGCGGCACGCGGCGAGTACGTCGAGGCCGTGCACTGGGTCGAGACGGTTCGCGACATGGGGCACGATCTCCCGTCTGAGTACGAGGCGAAGCGGGACATGTGGCTGAGCGCGATCGAAAGCGACCGGCGCTCCCACGGATAGAGAGCGATACTTCTGGCGGGTGAGATCTCCGCTCGGAACCTCGACGCCGGCCGCGGCTTGCGACCGCCGATATGCGCGGTTGCCAGGCTGCTTCCAACGCTAAGGAGCCTGATGCCATCAATCTTCACCCGGATCGTCAACCGCGAGATCCCGGCGCACATCCTTCGAGAGGACGATGAGTTCATGGCGTTTCTCGATGTGCGTCCGATTCGCGCCGGGCACAGTCTGGTGATCCCAAAGAGGGAGATCGACGACGTCTTCGAGTTGCCCGAACCGCTCCTGTCGGGGCTGCTCGTCTTCTCTCGGCCGGTCGCCAACGCGATTCGCGAGGTGACCGGCGCACAGCGAGTTGGCGTCGCGGTGGTGGGGATCGAGGTTCCGCATGCCCACATCCACCTGGTGCCGATCGATGGAATCGACGACCTCGATTTCAGGAGGGCCAAACCGGCGGACGACGGGGATCTCACAGCGACGGCCGAACGCATTCGGTCTACTCTGGGTTAGCGACCGATCAAGAGCTGGGCACGACAGTCCCATGGAGCTTGAGCGCAGGTCGTTGGTTGCGGAAATGATCTCGCCGGATGGAGACCGTCTGGTGCGCGCCGAGATCGACGTCCGCGTCGACCCGCTGACGGGGCACACCTCGCGGATCCTGCCCAACCGCGGCTTGATGCCGCCGAACGACTTCGACTTGGAGGCGTTCGCTCGGGAGAGCCAACCGAGTTGCCCGTTCTGCGGTGATCGCATCGACCGACTGACGCCCAAGCTGCTGCCGGCGATCCACCCCGACGGGCGGATCGTTCAGGGCGATGCGGTCCTGTTCCCGAATCTCCACGCCTACTCGTCGCACAGCTGCGTATCGGTTTACTCGCCGCGGGTGCATTACCTGCCGCTCGGGCGAATTACGGACCGGCTCATGTCGGACAACCTGGCGACCCAGGTGGAGTACGCCAGGGCGGTGATGGCCGCAGAACCCGAATCGCGGTGGTCCTCGATCAACGCCAATCACATGCTCCCGTCGGGCAGTTCGCTGTTCCACCCCCACCTCCAAGGGGTCGTCGACTCGTCGCCAACGACGCTCCAGCGCCAGCTGGCGGACGTCCCGGCCGCTCGTTTCGACGGCTACCTCGACACGGAGCGGCGGTCCGGTCGGCGCTATCTGCGCAACTCGGGCGGGGTCCAGTGGCTAGTCAGCTTCGCGCCGATCGCGCCCGCGGAGTTGCGGGCTTTCGTGCAGGGCGTCGCTTCCCCGGCCGAGCTGAGCGACGAGCAGTTGGATGAGCTGGCGCACGGGCTGACGATCAGCGTCAACGCGTATGCCGACCTGGGGTACGAGAGCTTCAACCTCGCGATCTACGGAGCGCCGCCGCGGACGCCCGGATACCCCCTGAATCTGCGCATTGCGTGTCGTTCAAACCTCAAGCCGTTCTACCGCTCGGACTCGACCTTCCTCGAGCGGTTGCACTGGGAGGGAGCCGTGGATCTGGCGCCGGAGGACGTAGCCGACCGCATCCGAGACCGGTTTCGGACGTGAACGCCGGCCCGAACGCGATCGTCGGGCGGTGACGGTCCCCGAGCGAGTGTGTTGCCCAGGTCGCCGTTTGGGTAGCAATCGGAAAGCCCCGATGCCCAACGTGACTGAAACCCCGAGGGCTGTCCCTTCGAGGGAGAACGGCTCCCCGTCGCACACGCAGTCAGCACCCTTGTGCCGACCACGGTTGGCCTCGGTTTACCTACGGCTTGCCGAGACGCTGGAGCGAAGCGCCCAGCTCTCCGAGGCGCATGCCGAGCGCGAGCGAAACCGTCAGCGTTGGAACGTTGTCGCGATCGAGACGGATCGCGCCGACCGGGCCCGTCGTGCCGCGCTGTACGCCCGCAAGCTCGCGTCCCGTCGGTGGATCTAAGGCAGGCCGGCCTTGTTGGCGCGTCGTCTAGCTGCTCGCACCGAGTGGTAGGCAAGCCCGGCCGCGCGTCGCTCGGTCTCTGCGGTCTCGCGGTGGCGCCGTGCGGAATCCGGATCGCCTCGAGCTTCGGCCATCGCCGCCATCTGCTGATGTATCCCGACGGAGCTCTCGTGCGCCTGCGCAGAACGTTGATGGGTCTCGGCAGCGCTGACCGCAGCTAGATCAGCCGCACGAGTTGCGTTAGCCATCACACGAGCCAGGCGAACCTCCAGCGCGGACGCGTTTGGTGTTCCAGCCCCGGGCCACGCTCTCGCGCTGACATGCCCGTGGGCACGAGGCGATTCGTTGCGCGGCATGGCTTCCTCCGGCGACACGAGAATCGGTCCAGGAGGAAGGAGGCCCGCGAAGCAACTCGGTTAGAAGCGATCCTACCGGCGTTCGCGGATGGGCGTGCCGACGTTGCCGACCAACATCGAGCGCTCACAGCACTTGACAACCAACCGGTTTTGGGGATGATCCGGCGTCGCCCAGTCGCCTCTGCGGGCCGTAGCAGGCGTCTGCGATCGTCAACGACTCGACCTCTCCTGTGGCGCGACCGGCGAGGAACAAGGACGCAGAGGAGAAGGAACGATAGTTACCCGGGGCAGACCGCAGGGAGGCTCGGACATAGAGCACCTGAAGGCTGAATTTCATGCGCTTTGCGACGCGAACGCGGTCCTACGAGACACATGGACGGAAAATTGCGTGGCCGCCGCCCGCGCATGTCAAAGGGCGACCCGGATCCGCGCCGACTCAAAACGCCTTCGCGGGGAGCTGTTCCGGGTCCAGCTCCCACGCGAGCCGACATCCGGCGCGCTCGCACGGAGACTCCTCGAGGAGCACCTGGGGGCCGACTCTCCCGAACAGATCGCCGACGCCAAGACGGTCGCGTCGGAGCTCGTCAATAACGCCATCGTTCACGGCTATGGCGCCATCGAACTGCGGGTCAGCAGGCGCCGCGGGCGTCTGCGGATCGAGGTCACGGACGAGGGCACGGACGCCTCCATCCACTCACGAGTCGCCGCCACGCCTCACGGGCTTGACATCGTTGATGCTCTCTCGCTCGCGTGGGGGACTAGCGAGGGAAGCACGCACGTCTGGGCCGAACTGCGTGCCCACTCCGCGCTGGCGTGACGCTTAACGAGCCGCGCGCTTGCCGGCGCTGCGACCGCGCCGGCCGGGGCCCGGAGTAACAATCACGCCGTCGGCTGGGTAAACGATCGACTCGTGCTGCTCATCCCAGCGCACGCGGTAATGCTCGTGTCCTTCGCGGCCGAGCACCTCGATGATCTTTCCTCGCCGCGGCGGCTGGCCGTGGACCCCACGGGTCTCGATCCAGTCACCTGCGCGAGCATCCTTATCAACGACCTTGGTAGCCATACGTTCACCTCCTTTCACACCATCAAACCGCTCGGATCCCGGCCGTCCATCGGTGACCGCGGGAAGTTCGCTGTGGTGATCTACGGATGTGCGCCGGCGCCGCAGGAGCAGGCGCCTCAGATCAGGGCCGGGTGACCGGCGTCGTCATCGCCCCGCTCTGCCGGCGCGACACTCGCCGGCGTGTGGCTCGATTCGTGCGACGCCCAGACGCCTGCGATGAGTGAGCAGGAGAGTCCCAGATAGATCCGAGGCACGCGGTAGCTCATCCGTGATTTTCCGCACGTAGGCGACGGGCTCGTGCCGATGTTGAACCCCAACCTTGGATGCCACCCTGGCCTGCACACCGCCGACTCGACATAGGGGGCACCAGTGCATGCGGAACACCGGACCGACGAACGCGTCCGACTAGAGGAGGGGGCAGCGAAGAGCGGCAAGAGGCTTGCCGCCGACCAGCGTGTGGGCGGATCATGAGCACAACGCTCGTCCCTCCGACGTTCTACGTCATCAAGGCGGGTGCCCGACCGGCTCGCATCTACCGGACGATCGCCGGCGCCGCGGCCGCCGTCTTTGTGTTCGACCTGCTCCCGTCCGCGGTGACTGCGGTGACGGGGAGTCGATCTCGGAGGCTGACGGAGACCGAGCTGCGTGAGCTGTGGCGTCAGATCTGGGCTTGCCAGCTATCCAGCGGTCCGCGTGCGGAACACAAGCGGCCGATTCGTGCTGGCGCGCCGACCCGGCACGGGGCAACAGTCTCCGCAAAACCCCTGCAAAAGGCGATGTCGGAGGAGGGACTCGAACCCCGGTCGTGACCTCTGGCGATACGCACGGCGATCCATTGTGGATACGAGATCCACGCCTGTGATCACCTCAAACGGTTGCATGCGCGGCCACCTCGGATACCTCCACCCATCGTCGCTTGGCCGAAGCTCGCTCGATCGCCTCGCAAACCGCCTGGACCTTCAGCCCGGTCATCAGATCCGGCACCCAGGGCCCGTCGGGCCACTGCTCGAGCAAGTCGGCGGCTTGGTTGACGAAGCTCGCGCCGTAACCGATCCCCTGACCGATCGGCCACCAGCCCGCGGTCTCCGGGTGCGCCGGATGCTCGGCGCGGATACGTCGCATTCCGTAGAGCTCCGGGGGCACGTCGACGCTGCCGTACCAGAGCTCGTTCAGCCGCGGGTATTCGAACCGCAGCGTTCCTAGCCGCCCGCTGACTTCGAGCGTGAAGTCGCACGGCCTGCTCGGGCAGACCTTTGACGTCTCGAGCACCCCGAGCGCACCGTCCTCGAATCTCATCAGAGCCGAGCACGCGTCCTCGACGTCGACCTGGCGCCTGTCGCCGGCGACGGGATCGCGCCGGATGCGTGTGAATATCTCCGACTGGGCAGCGACGGCCGTGACGTCGCCGACCATCCAGCCCATCAGGTCGATCAGGTGCGCGCCCAGGTCCGCAACCGTGCTGGCCCCCAGGCTGCGCTCGAAACGCCAGTCGAACATGATCTCAGGGTCGAGGAACTCGTCCGACAACCAGCTGGCGCGCACGAGGCGCACGGTGCCGACGCGACCCTCATCGACGAGTTGCTTCATCAGCGCCAGCGCGGGAAGTCTGCGGTAATTGAAGCCGACCGCGGCCAGCACGCCGACGCTTTCCACGGCGTCCGCGGCCCGCCGCGCGCCCGCGTAATCGGCCGCGAGCGGCTTCTCGCACACGATCGCCTTGCCGGCCTGCGCCGCCGCCTCGACGATCTCGGGGTGAGAACCCGGGGGAGTGCAGATATCGACAATGTCGATGTCCGGCGAGTCGATCACCTCGCGCCAGTCGGTCACGGCGCGCTCGACCCCGTAAATCCCCGCGGCTCGATCGACGGCCTCGCGGGTACGTCCGCTGATCATCCGGAGCCGGGGAACGCACGGCAACTCGCGCACGCGG
>Ga0335078_10006801_pt1 | contig 16930 bp, 15 predicted proteins | sample Lox_Sample_32_FD_206711 | JGI IMG/M metagenome (GOLD analysis project Ga0335078, IMG submission 206711) | Soil microbial communities from Loxahatchee National Wildlife Refuge, Florida, United States - Lox_Sample_3.2 | ecosystem: Environmental > Terrestrial > Soil > Wetlands | place: USA... | reverse complement strand
CGAACACGACGACCCGCAAAAGGAACACGTTACAGTTTGGACTGTTTTTTCCGCCTCCACTCATTATTTCGATCCCGGCCCTACGGTCGCTTTGCCTGGATCTATGACCTGGATGGGAATAAGATTTAGCTCTGGCAGCCGCAGTCCGCGAAGCCCTAAATCAGGCGCGGGTCGAAGCTGAATGGCCGTTCGCGAACCAGGCGCAACCGGTGCGCGTCAGGATGTTCCGGATTGAGCACAAAGTTGGTTTCTTCGGGGAGAATCGCGGAGGGCACCGCCAGCAGACAAGAAGATCCCTGCTGGCGCCACCGGGCGGCAATGCGGCGCGTGGCGTTTTCATCGTGGCGCCAATTCGCGGGAAGCGCAGCCAGCTCCGCGACCTCAGTTTCCAAAGCCGGCTCGGGAAACTCGAAACGAGCGAGGCGGAGATCGTCGGGCAGCAAATCGGGATCGGTATGCGCCAGACGCTCGAGCACCACGATGGCAGCGGATGCTCCGAAGTAGACCGCACGCTCACCGCGGGTGTGCCAGCGTCCATCCGCAAACAGGCCGCCGATTCCGTCCAGGCCGGGGCCATGCCGGGTGCGGTACAGCCTCCACAGCGTGGGCATCAATAGACGAAACCGTACTGAATCTGGCGCAGCTCGCGCTCGACCTGTTGGGCGCCGGCGTCGGTATCCAATAATTTGAGGGGCAACTCGTTGGCCAGGGCGCGGCTGGGCCGCTTCAGCCAGTGGGCGGCCTTTTCGCCGTCACCAAATACTTCGACAGCCAGGGTGTAGATGCGATCGATGCGGGAGAGGCGGTCCGAAGCGGCCGGACTGAGCCGCGCGGAGAGCACCTGCTTGCGCTGCATGGTCCGCTGGGAAACCCCCAGGATACGCAGCAGGAGTGCCCGGTCCACCGCCAGAAGCTTTGCCATTTGGGTCAACTTCCCGGCCGGGAGGCCTTTGCGGACATTGCCGATCGCCCGGGTTGGGGCGGCTGGAGTGACAGAAGCCGGATGCGCCATCTGTCTATTATTATGCGCCAAATGGCGCGACATAGCAAGTGGGGGAATCAGCCTGGCTGGACCACGCGCCCATCGCGTACCAGCACAAACGGCATGCCGCAGCGTTCGGCGAGCAGCCGGTCGCGCTGGCCATCGCCGATCAGGAGAGAAGCGGAGAGATCGATATCCCACTTCTGTTGGGCCTGGATTACCATGCCGGGCAGGGGCTTGCGGCAATTGCAGGCGCCCTCGGCATGCGGGCAATAGAAAATGTCATCGAGCATGGCGCCCTGAGCCGCCAGTGCGGCGCGCATTTTTTCGTGCAGCGCCGCGAGATCGGCCTCCGAGTATTGGCCTAGGGCGATGCCGCGCTGATTGGTGACGACGATGGCGAGGAAGCCGGCGGCCTTGAAGAGACGGATCCAGGAGACCACTTCCGGCAGCAGCCGGAACTCATCCCAGCGCCGGATGTATTCGCCGGGTGGCGGCGCGGCGTTGATGACGCCGTCGCGATCCAGGAAGAGGCAGCGGCGCATTACCGCGATTCCCGGGTGGCGGCGGCATAATCCGCCTGCGCCTGGTAGTAGTTTTCCAGAGTGCCTATATCCACGAAATAGGTACCGATGGGCAATCCCATGGCGCGGCCGGTCAGCGCGGGCATTAGAGACCGGCCAATATCGGCGGGAACCTCGATGGGTAAGTACGGTCGCACTTCACGGCGAAAGACGTAGAGTCCGGCGTTGACCAGATTGCCGCACGGATTGGCGGGCTTCTCCCAGAATCCCGTCACCAGGCCGGAGGCGTCCAACTCCACCACCCCGCAGGCGGACGGGTTCGGGGAGCGGAACAGGGCCATGGAGGCGATGCGATCATGGGTGGCATGAAACGCGACCAGCTCGGATAACGGGAAGGTGGTGAGATTGTCGGCGTAGATCACCAGGAAAGATTCCGTGTCGTCCACAAAGCTCCAATTCGCGGCGATGGTTCCGGCGCTGCCGAGCAGGGCTGGCTCATAGGCCAGAGTGACCGATATGCCGCGGCGCGCGGCGACAAACTCCTGGACGCGCTCAGCCAAATGGTGGGTGTTGACAAGCACGGCTTCGACGCCGGCGCGCTCGCAGTCGCGCAGCCAGAGTTCCAGCAGCGGCACGCCGTTGATGGGCACCAGACACTTGGGGGTAGTGGAGGTGAGGGGGCGCAAGCGGGTCCCCAGGCCGGCTGCCAGGATGATGGCCTTCATGGGCACATTCAATACTATCAAGGGACACCATACTGGTTTCACGCAAAGACGCTAAGGAAGACGCAAAGGCCGCAAAGAAACAGGAAAGACGACAGCAGGCGTGTTATTCTGCATGTCGTGGCGGCCCCTTTGGTGAGTGTCATCATCCCCGCGTATCGGGCTGCTGAATCCATCGCCGCCACGTTGGATTCGGTGCTGGCACAGACATTCCAGGATTACGAAGTTATCGTGGTGAACGACGGCTCTCCGGACAGCGAGAATTTGGAAAAGGCCCTGCAGCCCTACCGCGACCGCATTCTATATTTGCGCCAGGAGAATCAAGGCCCGGGCGGGGCCCGGAATACCGGCATCCGGATGGCGCGCGGGCGATATGTCGCGCTACTGGATTGCGACGACATGTGGGACCCGCAGCACCTGGCGGCGCAACTTGCGGTGCTGGAGGCGGATCCGACCATCGATATGGTGTATGCCGACGCCCGGATCATCGGCGATGTACCGGAAGCGGGGCGCACGGTGATGGAGTCCTGTCCCTCTGCGGGCGCAGTCACCTTTGAGAGGCTGGTTACGCGGCAGTGCACGGTACACATCTGTGTCAGTGTCTGCCGCCGGGAGACGCTGCTACGGGCGGGACTCTTCGACTCCGCGTTTCGAGGGACGGAGGACATCGACATGTGGATGCGCATCGCCAGACAGGGGGGGCGGATCGCCTACCAGCGCCGGGTGCTGGGAAGCTATCGCCGCCAGGCGGGCAGCCTGTCTTCCGACCGGGTTTCCATGGTGGAAGGCTTTCTGGCGGTGCTGGCGAAGGCCGCGCGCGATCCCGGTCTGACAGCCGCGCAGCGGGACGCGGTGGAACGCCAGGTTGCCGTGGAGCAGAGCAAGCTGGAACTGCACAAAGGGAGGAACGCTTTCCTGGCCGGAGACGCGGCCACAGCCGCGAGTCATCTGAGGCGGGCGAACGCGCAAGACAAATCCCTGAAACTGGCTGCCGTGCTGGTGCTGTTACGGGTGGCGCCGGGCTTGCTGCGCGCGCTCTATCAGTGGCGCGACCGCCACGTTTACAAGCTGAAGACACAGTCGTGAGCGAAGTTACCGTAAGGAGCGGCTCTCTGACAGGGCACGTATCCTGGCTGATGTTCGCCAAGACGGCGGCATTTGTATTCAACGTGGCCCTGCCGATGTTGCTGGTGCGCCGGCTGGACCAGGCGCAGTTCGGCGTATACAAACAACTGTTCCTGGTGATCGGAACGTCGGTGATGGTGCTGCCGTTGGGCTTTGCCACCAGCGCCTATTACTTCCTGCCCCGCCAGCCGGAGCACCGGCAGGCAACGGTGCTGAACATTCTGCTTTACAACATGGCGGTGGGGGCGGTGGCCTGCGGCGCGTTTCTGCTATGGCCGGTGCTGTTGGATATCATCTTCCATCAACCCGGGCTGACCGGCTACGCGCACCTGCTGGGCATCGTGATCCTGCTCTGGATTGTTTCACAGACACTGGAGGTTATTCCCATCGCCAACGGTGAGATGAAACTGGCCAGCGCCCTGATTATCAGCGTGCAGCTTACACGTACCGCGATCTACGTGGCGGCGGTGATCGCGTTCGGATCGGTGCGGGCGTTAATCTGGGCGGCGGTGGTGCAGGGAAGCCTGCAAACCGCGGTTCTGTGGTGGTATTTGCAGTCCCGGTTCGGGCGCTTCTGGCAACATATGGATTGGGGACTGATGCGCCGCCAGTTGTCTTATGCCATACCGCTGGGACTGGCCGGCATCCTCTTTACGGTGCAGACCGATCTGCACAGTTATTTCGTTTCCAACCGGCTGGGCGCCGTAGCCTTTGCCATCTACGGAATAGGGACGGTGCAATTGCCCCTGATGGGCATGTTACAGGAAGCCACCAATGCGGTGGTCATCCCGCGCGTCAGCGTATTGCAGCAACAAAACGACACCCGCGAAATCATCGAATTAATGGCGCGGGCCATGCGGAAGCTGGCCGCCGTGTACTTCCCGGTGTACGCTCTGCTGGTAGTGGTGGCGCATGAGTTCATCAGCTTCCTGTTCACCCCGCGCTACCTGGCGAGCGTGCCGGTGTTCCTGATCAATTTGACTCTGTTGCTGCTGGGTATTCTGTTACAGGACCCCCTGTTCCGCGCCTATGTAGAGCAGCGTTTCTTCCTGATCCGGCTGCGGGTGGTCTTGTGCGTGCTGTTAACCGCCGGTCTCTGGATTGGGACTACGCGATTTGGCCTGGTGGGAGCGATTTCCGTGGTGGTCCTGGTCGGCGTGGCCGAACGGGTGGTGATGGCGATCCGTTTCGGTCGCATTCTGGGCGTCAGACGGAAGGACATGGTGCTGCTGAAAGACATCGGGAAACTGGCGCTGGCGGCAGCCGCAGCGGGGGTACTCACAGCCGCGGTCCGGATTCCGCTGCGCGGCGCAAAACCGTTGATCGTGCTGATGGTCTGCGGTATGGCGTTTTCCCTGATTTACCTGGGCGGGGTTCTGCTGGCGGGAGTTGTGACACCAGAGGAGAAGGGCATGGTGCGGCGTAAGATGGCAGCTTTCGGGTTACTCAATGCCTAACCCAGTCGATCCTAAGTCCGGCACCGGCGACTGGAAAGCTTTCAGCCTGCCGCTGGAACGCGTGTTTGAAGCCGCAGCGGATTGGAAGCAGCGGTTAGCCGGCGTCGAAAAGCCTTGGCTGTGCTGGAACGTGAGCCATCGATGGTCCGGCTTGCAGCAACGGTTGGTGCAGCACGTGGGCTGGACCCCGGTGGTCGGCTTTGATCCCAGAGTGGGACCTCCGCCACTGGCGCCTGGGGCTATCGCGATCGATTTCAACGAAGCCTTCGGGTTCCCGGTGATGTGGCCCCTATTTCCCCTGGAGTTCGCCTTTCTGTTTGTCGAGCGCCTGGCTTTCTGGCACGCGGATCTGCTGTGCCGCCTGCCGGTGCTGGAGAAAATCGCCGCGGATTTCTCGGCGCTGCAGGACGGGCAGATGTCGGCAGTGCTGGACAAAGGGGGCTTGCGGAACAGCCTGAACTTCAAGTCTCACCGGTTTTGGGAATTGTGCGGCTGCACCACGCGGGACGCCAGCGAGAACCAGTTTTACAACGGCGCCGGCTGGTGGCGGTGTTTCGGATTTCATCCCAAATGCGTGCTGGGGGAGGAGCGCGCCCGGCGGAACGAGTATTCCTGGGACAGCGGGGTAGGCATTCACTACTGGAAGGACAAGTACAACGGCTGCGTGCTGCCGATCGACGTACGGCTGGTCAAAGAAGGGCACTGCAGCGAGATCGGCAAACGGGATTATCGCACGGCGGCGAATCATCTGGAGGCGACGCGGGACCTTCCCGCGGAACTGGATCTGAACTATTCGCTGGAGCAAGTGGCGGAGCGGTTAGGAATCGCGCAGTTCCTGGGGGGATAACTACCCCGGTGCGCGGGTCAGGTCCAGCACCGGAAGGCCGCTGTGCTCAATTGCCGCGGCGGCGGCCGGCGCGGGCCGCTGTGTGAGGATCACGTGGCCGGCCCATTCCAGCATGCGCTCGACGCTGGATTCGAGCAGATTGGCGATGTGCGGGATGGCGGCCAGCACGAAGCGCTGGTTGCTGCCGTAAATCTCCTCCAGGCGGATATGCGGATCGTAGACGCGGACCTGGCGGCCTTTGCCGATCAGGTGCTCGAGTAACGCAACCACCGGACTCTCGCGCAAGTCGTCGGTGTTTTCCTTAAAGGCCAAACCGAACACGCCGAGCCGGGCAGCAGGCAGATCCATCACCTTCTGGATCGCGCGCCGGAGGTGCTGGTCATTACTGGGCAACACGGTCTCGAGTAACGGCACTTTCAAATCCAAGCGGCCGGCGCGATACACCAGCGCGCGCAGGTCCTTCGGCAAGCACGATCCCCCGAAGGCAAAGCCGGGCTTGAGATATGCCGGCGAGATATTCAGCCTGGTGTCACGGCACAAAGTATCCATGACTTCCGCGCCGGGAATGCCCAATGCGCCGCTGAGCGCGCCCATCTCGTTGGCGAAGGCCACTTTCAGAGCGTGGAAGGTATTGCAGGCGTACTTGATCATTTCCGCCGTGCGCAGAGAGACCAGACAGGCTTCCACGCCGAGCGGCTGGTACAGCTGCGCCACTCGTTGGACGGCGCTGGGGCAAGCGCCGCCCACTACCAGCAGAGAGGGTTCCAGAAAGTCGCGCACGGCATTGCCTTCACGCAGGAACTCCGGGTTCGAGACCACCGTAAAGCGATCCGTAACGCCCAGACACGCGGCGCTCAATTCCTCACACGTGCCGGGGAAGACGGTACTGCGCACGGCCACGATCAGGCGGCGGCCTGCTCCGTTCCAGGCCGCGGCGATCTGGCTGCAGACGCGCCGGAGTTGATCGAGCCCCAGGTTTCCGTTGCGCTCGGAAGGGGTGCCCACGCAGATCAGCGCAATCTCCGCCTGCTGGATAGCCGGTTCCAGCGCCGTGGTTGCCGACAGGCGGCCGTTGGCGCGACCTTCCTGGATCAACTCCGCTAATTCAGGTTCGTAGAACGGGGCAAGTCCGGACTCGATGCTGGCGACCTTGTGCTGGTCCCGGTCAACGCCGATTACGTGGTGACCCAGATGCGCTAAACAGGCAGCCGTGACTGACCCGACGTACCCGAGGCCGAGCACCGCAACCCGGGCTTCACTGGCCGACGCGCTCACGTCCCTAGTATGACATGCGGACCGCAGAGCCTTGCCGCGCGCGCTGCTGGGGTTAGTACACTATCTCGAAGACCGTGCCGTAACCACCCGAAAGGCCGCCCTCGTAGGTCGTGCCGTAAAGCACCCCAGGGCTGAGGATCACGCCGTTGGGGCCCCCGCCGTTGTCGCCGTTAAAGAAGGCCATGCCGCTAAAGGTCCAGGCTTTGGCCGGGGGCGTCGGAGGTCGCAATACGTAGACCATGCCGCAACCGGTGTAGGACTCGGGGAAACAGGAGGAAAGCGTAGACGCGCCGCTGAAAGCCGTACCGTAGATGGGGTTGCCGGCCGCAGGGGCGGCCAGGTTGTACGAGGGAAGCATGGCGTTTTGGGGAGGCCCGAAGATATAGATCAAGCTCTCGGTCCAGGCCGTGGCCGGGGGCACTGGCGGCGTCAATTGGAATACTGCGCCACAGCCTTGCTCGTAGTTTATCTGGTTACAAGCCGTGGGATTCCCGCCCAGGGTAGTCGTGCCGGTAAGCACTCCGGTCGTCGCGTTAATCAGCAAGTTGCCTAGAGGAGCACCTCCATCGCATGGCGTTGGGTCGCCGGTGGTGCCACAGGCGCTGCCTCCGCCGGCCGCTGAAGGAGCGCCGTTAAAGCTGTGAAGCACCGCCTCACTCCAGACTCCGGCCGCCTGCGTCAACTCGAACGCCGTGCCCCAGCCAGCACCCCCGCCGGCGTAGGTCGTACCGTAGAGTACCCCTTTGGCGCTAAGGGTCAGGCCAGCCAGGGGGTTCGCTCCGTCGGGTGAACCGGCAAAGCTCCAGAGCGGCTTCTCGGTCCAGGTGGTGCTCGGGGGCGTCGGCGGCGTTAGCAAGAACACAGTACCGTAACCGGCAGTTCCACCGCCATAAGTTGTGCCATAAAACAATCCGCTCTTGGGGCTTTGAATCAGACTAGCTTCGGGATACGCCCCGTCGCAAAGCGGGTTGCCAGTGGTGCCGCAGCCTGAGGGCGCGCCCATGAAACTATAGACCACCGCGTATTTCCACGTTCCAGCCGTAAGCGTCAACGAGAATACTGTGCCATAGCCATAGGCCCCGCCTTGTTCCGTGGTGCCAAAGATCACGCCGTGCGAGCTAAAGATCACGCCCGCCCGAGGATTCGCCCCATCGGCGCCACCGGTGAAAGCGTAAAGCGGAGTGAAGGTCCAAGCGGTGGCCGGGGGCGTCGGCGGTGACATCTCAAACACAGTGCCCCACCCCGACCCTCCGGTGTATGTTGTACCGAAGAGCGAACCATTGTTGAGGACCAGGCCCGCTTCCGGATAAGCTCCTTCTTCGCCGGTGAAATTGAACAGCGTGTTCAGCACAGGTGTGACGGCGCCACAGGGCATGCGGAGCGCGAATAGCGCCACGACTAACGCGGCCATCGGTATAGATTTCTGCATATCTTTATGAATTCTGTGCTGAGGTGGACTCCAAAGTCAACTCTTGCAGGACCAGTATAGTACCACGCGCTTTTTGGGGACTCGAATACAGCTCGGGGGTAGAGAGGGCAGCGGAGTAAGTCTTGCGGTGTCTAAATCTTTGTCGTAACGCGCGGCCCGCGCCGGTGCAGTCGCCTCAGGGATCACAGCGTGCGATGGATGGCGCGCCGAGTTATCTGCGGGAAGCGAAGTTTGCAGGCAGTACTATACCCTAAGATCAAGATCGTTGGTTCATCTCCAAAGCGGTTTGAGCTACCGGCTCCGCAGGTCGATTCGAAGCGGCTACGCCTGACGCCGGCGATGAAGCCGCGGCCATCAGCGGCAACGTCGGCCCGCATCGCCTTTATGGCGCGCCGAGCCGGCCCACACCAGTACCCTGGCGCCATGGAAGAGGGCCCCGGGCAGTTGGTTTCGGCCAATCGCCTATGTTATCGTAACAAGAGTCGTTAGAAGCATATGGAGCAAACACCCCGTAAAGAAGGTTCGGACGATATCGTTGCACCCGAGCCACCGGCCGCCCCGCCGCCGGAAGACCCCGCACCCGCCATGCGGCCGGAAGACGAGGCCCTAGTTGCCGAGCGGCTGCGGGAACTGGGCTATATCGAGTAAACTCCCCCCATTGGGGCGAATCGGTAATCCATGCAGGAAAAACCTAATATCATTCTGATCACCGCGGATTCTCTGCGCGCCAATCACCTGGGATGCTATCAGTATCCGCTTCCCACCAGTCCGCACATCGACAAACTGGCTTGCGAGGGCGTGCTCTGCGAAAACATGTTCGCTCCAGGCATTCCTACCCAGCCATCGCACACCACGATTTTCACCGGCCAGCACCCGGTTACGCATGGCGTGGTGGCACATGGCGGCAAAGCCAGATTGACCCGCGGATCGCCCTGGCTGCCGGAAATCCTGTATGAAGAAGGTTACACCACGTGCGCCGTGGATACGCTGTTCCGGGAGCGCATCTGGTTCGGGCGCGGCTATGAGTACATCCTCGACCCGAGCCTGCGGCATATGTTTTATGCCTCCGTCACGCAGGAGGAATTGAACGATCGCGCCATACACTGGATCAAGACGGTTCCCAAGGGGCCGTTCTTCATGTTCATCCACTACTGGGATGTGCACTACCCGTACGTTCCGCCGGAGCGCATGCGCGGCCTGTTTTACGATGGCAATAATCCCACCGATCCGGACAACCACGAGTTGGACGAGTGGTGGCATCATCCGATCGGCGCGATGGCGCGGGACACCTGGCTGCGCACCTCTAATGGCCTGATCCGGGATCCGAGGTACGTGACGGCGCTGTACGACCGCGAAATCCGCTACCTGGATGAAGGCATGGCCGCGCTGCGAGAGACCCTGGAACAGCAGGGGATGGCTGAAAACACAATTATCTGGCTGCTGGCGGATCACGGCGAAAGCATGACCGACCACCGCATCTGCTATGACCACTATGGTCTTTATGACTGCACCGTGCGGGTGCCCACCGTGGTGCACTGGCCGGCCGGCAAGCTAAAGGCGGGCAGCCGCCTGGCGCCGTTCCGACAGTTGTCGGATGTGGCGCCCACCCTGTTGGAGGCGACTGGCACGCTGATTCCGGAAGAGGTGGAGGGGCGCAGTTTTCTGCAACAATTGCAGGGGCAGGAAGAGCCCTCCGGATACGACCGCGTGATCGGACTGGAATCCACCTGGCAGGCCAAATACTATTTGCGCAATAGCCGCTATAAATTCATCCTGGCCCGCCAACCGGACCTGCTGGGGAATCCGGACCGCGAACTATACGATCTGGCGGCGGATCCCGGGGAGGACCACAACATCGCCGCCGCGGAGCCGCAGTTGGCAGCAGCCATGGAGACGGAACTGGAAGGCTGGCTGGCGGACAAGTTGCAGGCGCTCGGGAAAACCAAAGATCCCGTCAAGGAAGAAGGCGCCGTCGCCGAGAGCATCTGGGCAGGACATCGATCATGAACGATACGGGAAACGAAAACAAAACCGCAACGGAAGCGGATCTGAAGGCGCTGGCCGAAGCTTATCTGGACGCCTTCCACAAGCGAGATCTGGACCGCTGCGTCGACTTCTTCAGCGAAGACGCCACCATCGACTTCAACATGACCGCCTACAAGGGCCGCCAGGCCATTGTGGACTGGCACAAGGATCGCTTCGAGGCGGACCTGAAGATGCTCCGGCTGAATAATATTTCCGTGAAGGGCGACACAGTCACGGTGGATGGGGTAGCTACTTCCAAGCGGCTGGTTGCGTGGAAAGCGAAGTCGATTGCCGGAAGAGTCACCATGCGCTTCGCGGAAGGCAAGATTACGAGCGGCAAGCTGGCTGCGCGCATGACGAACCCGCTCAATATGCTGCGCGAGGACATGGGCACCTGGTAGGCAGCAGCTTGCGGGCGATAAGCACCCACCCGCGCCAACGCGAACAGACTGGAACGGCTGTCGTTGCTTACGGTCATCACAGACACCGGCGCAAAACGGCACGGACGTCTCCGGGCTATGGACCAATAGATAGATTTTGTCGGCTGTGGGGCAGTTTCCCGGTCCTATGGCGACGCCTACGCACAACGTTTCCGAGATAATCCATACCGACCCCAGAGGACACATTCCACGCAGCCGAGAGATCCAGACTGGGCTCCCCCGGGTTGCTTCGAGGGAGTGACCGTAAGGGCGCTGGCGGGAGGTCCAGGGAGAGTCAGACGGTTGTATCCGTGAATGAATTGTCAGCCTGTTGCCCCTGAAATCTACCCGGATGTGAGCTCGTCAACTCCGGTTTGGTGGAGGAAGGGCCGACATAATCCTTACGTCAGGGGACCGCGCCCCCGGGTCAGACGGGGGCGCGCTCTGCGGTGGACAATTATTGAATGTGAACCGGCACGGGGCTGGCCGACACGCCATCCACCGTCAGCACCACGTCCACCTCACCCATCCCTGCCAGACTGCGTGGAAGTTCCACAGTGACTTCGTCCAATCCTGGGAAATTGGCGGACGGTCCGGAATGCAGCACCGGCACGTCCTGTCCCGCGATCTCGACGTGAACCTCGGATGCGTTGCGGACGCCCGACGCGTAGAACCGCAGCATCACGTTCTCCGATGACGCGGAAAGGTCGACGGGCGCTGCCCGCAGCGGCCGCACGGATTCGGTCCCGTCGGTTGCATGGGCTGTGATTACATCGACGGCGTGCAGCAGCACTCCCGCGTTGGCGCCAGCCGCAGGGATGGCGGTAGCGGACGCAGTCCCAATTACCGACAACTCCGTGGCTGTGTAGGGACCTGTGCAGATCCAGGTCACTGTGCCGTCAGTAGTGTTCCCGTTCAGGGTTTCGTTCCACACTGGAGCCGTAGCGCCGCTAGTTCCGGCGGTCTGCACCTTCTGCGCGTTCCCGGCCGGGTCCAGGATCTGCTGCCCAACGGAATATGCCGTGGACTTCTGCCATGACGGATACGAATAGGTGAAGGCCGAATGGGCCGTGACGATCGTGACACTCGGGAAAGGATCGATGCTGGTGGAGGTCAGGGTACCCGCCGGAAGCGCGATGCTGCCGTGGATAGATACCAAGCTACCAAACACGGTCAAGTTACCCTCCATTTCGACTAAGTCCGGGCCGGTAGCAGGCTCGTCCAATATGAAAGTCATGGGGGTGGCTTTTATTTGGTACGGCGACGTGACCAGGGCAGATTTGACTGTGCCCACCAATGCGATGCCAGCATAGACGGAGTCATACTTTCCCTTTTGTGACGGCGCCTTGCCCTCGCAGGCATACATATCGATGCTAAAGGGCTCACCCGCCAGTTTGAAGCCGTCCGGCCCTTTCTGCACGTTGGCCCCAAAGTGGCCCGAAGCTTGATAGGTGACTGAGGTAGCGCAGGAGGCTGCTACCAGATTTTTCGAGGCTGCCAAGGCGGATATTACCGCTGCCGCTATTGCAATAGACCGCATCTTGATAATCATCTAAGTTCTTTCTCCTTATTTGTATTCCCGCGAAGGGATTCCCCTCATAGAAGTTTAGAGCGCAATGTTTTCTGCAAATCAAGTCTTCCTGGCAGGCGTCTCCGACAGTACCAGTACTGAGGCCAGCCAAGTTTCGCCGCTTTACTGCGCGGCCAGCGACGGTCCGCCCACGAGATTAGAAGGCGCCGAAAGATTACCGCTAGCGTCCTCCGACCGCACGAAATACAGCACCTGCAGCGTCGAAGGGGAAGTCTCCGAAAACGTAGCCGTGGGGCCACTCGCGGTGACGCGAGTAACGAACACGACAGCGCCCGGGTAGCCAAAAGGTGTGGTCCCAGACGCCGCCGCCTGAACTGTCTTAGCCGAAGAACACAGAGGGAGCACGCCCACTGCCGCGTTGGTGGTGCATGCGGCCGCGAGGGGTCCGAAGATGGGAGGCGCCGTCGAATCGTTGGGCGCCATGTTGATGCGATAGACCAAGTAGTCTTCCGCGCCCGAAACCGTTGGCCAATCCAGCGACACGGTGCCGGGCACAGTGCCGTTCACGAGACCCGGCGCGGAGTGCAACACCGGCACCCCCAACGCAGAGGCTGCCGGCCGCACGGCCGGCACCGCGCAGTTCGGATAGGTGCATTGCGTCATCAGCAACTGGACATCCGCGTTGGTGATCTTGCCGTCCTGGTTCATATCCATGGGATCGTTGGCCTTGGCCTTGGTGTTCAGCCGGGCGTTCAGCAGAGTGACGTCCTTCTGATCGATGACGCCATCTTTGTTGAGGTCCATAACGCTGTTGTCGATCATGTAGATTTGCGCTCCGCCTACAGCCGGCCGCGCCGTGCCCCAATAGAGTCCAAACGGGGTTTGTCCAAAAGTGCGGCCGCCGGTATTCATGCCGTCTCCCATGCCGACCCGGCTCACCGCCGTCCAATGGATCCCGTCGGGGGTGCGGAACAGATCGGTTCCGAACTCCTGGGCCCAGTTCGCCGCGAATCCATTCTGGTTAGAGTGCTCGGCGCTCCAATCGTAGGTGCTCAGGTACAAGCCCAGCCCGCCCACGCCCATTCTCCAGAAGTGACCCGTAAACCCGTTGTCGAAGTACTGTCCGATTCCGCTAATGGGAGAGACTATATCGCCTGCGCCCGGGTTTCCCGGGGGAATGATGCGCGGATTGCCAACCACCAAGTCCCAACTATCTACGGTATCCAGCGATCCATTGGGATTATTCACGGGCACCTGTCCCGTGGTGTCGGGGTGGACGCGGACCATTTCGCTGGGCTCGTCGGTGCCCACATACAAGCAACCGCCCGCGCCGCCAGGGAGGATACCCGACGTCGCCGGGCAACCGGTTGGGTCGGAGAAAATCTGCATGCTCATCCCGTAATTGGGAACCACGGGTTGCTGCTGCGAGTAGCCTGCATTCTCAGCAATAATCGGGGTCCACGTATAGGGCGCGGTGGTCTGCGTCGGATAACCGGTGGTCTTCCACACGCCGTATTTCGTGGGCGGCCCCGCGGCGTTGTAAGGATTGCCGGTGGCGGCGTACATGAAACCGTCGAAGCTCTGCAGAATCCAGACGGGGAGCTGTTCGGTGGGCGGGCTGACGAACTGGTAGTTATTGTTGCCGCCGTTCGGATTGGTTCCCGGTATAGAAGCAATCACCCGGCCCACCCCGGAAAAGTCTCCGACCTGCATATACAGGATGCCATTCAGTTGGCCGCCCGAGCGGAAGCCGAAATTCTGGAACTGTTGATCGCTCTCCGCCGCGGTGGCGATATTGCCCAGGAAAGTCCCGGGATCCTGTGGAAGTTGGGTCCAGGTCACACCGTCGGTGGACCGCAAGATACGGGGCGGAGGCCACCCACCGACCGTGTGATTGGTTTCAAAGAGCTCGCCGGAAGTTACCGTGCCTGCGTATAGAGCCGTTACTCCGCCTGGTTCGGCAACCACGGTCAGGCTCCGGATACCCATTTCGCGGGCGGTTGCCACCGTCGCGCCTGTATTGTCGGTAGTGGTCAGTGAGTTCGGGGATTGGAAGACGCGTAACCAGGCATTGGTCGCCGGAGTGTATTGCCAGATTTCGGCCTGTAACGGCAGGTGATGGTAGTCGGCCGCACAAGTACCGATGGCTGGCGGATAAAGTCCCGGCAGCCCGGCTAATATGGCCGCGTCGGCGCTGGTCACACAATACACCTCCCGGCCCGTGCCCACGTATAACTGCCCGTTGAACCAAGCCATGGACCAAGCCTCGGTGTTGGCTTGGTCGCCGAAACCATTGGTGGCTATTCTGGCAAGGCCGGGTTGCCCGTTCTGTTGGTTCTCCAGTGCCATCACACGCGAGTAGATCATGGTGAACGAGTTATCACCGAGACGCAATTGATAGTGATTCACCAGTTCGACGCCCATATCCATGGCATAAGTGGTGGGGAGATATGTTTCCGGCGCCGTGACCAGTTCGTCGTTGGGGGGGGAGCTTGTCCCGCCAGTGAGCGACTGTAGAATGGGCCCGGTGACGGTGTTATTACAGGCCGTCGAGGGTTTTGGCTCCGTGCAGATATCGCCCGCAACGGTATAAAACGGAATCTGAGCGCTGGTGAAGATGGGATCCCACTGCGTTCGGAACTGCTGTACGTTGGCGGTCTCTAGGGATTGGACCCCCGGTGTGTTCAAGCTCGGGATAAGGCTTAAGAGTGACTGGCCGTTGGGGGTAAGGAAGAGCCAGTTGGCCAGCGCGTCCCCCTGGTTTGGCGTCCCCAGAGTGAACACCGCGCTGGCAATGCCGATCCATTGCGGGGTGGCGAGGGCCGCCTGCAGATCCAGCCCTCCTTTGGAGTGGCAGATGAAATAAACCTTGGACACCCCGAAGGTGGCCAGGATCCGGGGGAAGACCGTTTCGAGCACCGCCGCATTGGCCTGGATGGTGGCGCCGTTGTTGGAATTGTTCGTGCTCAGGCTCATGAAGGCCGTACGGAATCCGGCTTGATAAGCGTAGTCGTACATGTCGTTGCCCGTTCCGGCGCCAGGACCGTTCGGCCCGCACGGAGTCGGGGAGGGTGGACAGTTGTTGGACTCCAGCCAGTCAGCATAACTGCCCGCCAAACCGTGCACAAATACCAACACCGGTGTGGGGCATTCCGTGGTCGAGGCGCAAGGTCCCGGAGTGGGAGTCGCCGTGGTCAATGGAGTCGCACCGTAAAAAAGGTTGGGCAGAACGCTGTCAACTGTGACTGGCGGAGCAGAGCAGGGGGGGTTCCCGGAGCCTCCACAGGCCGAGGTTTTGGTGGTGGACGCCGGGTGGCCATTTGGCGACCCCGGAAATGCGCTGAGACACAGCATAAACACCAGGGCCAAGGCCAAGACTCCAAATTTAAACTTGTGGAAACCAACGGACGGCAACATGCTATCTCCTCCAGGGCGGGTGCGGTGCTTTGAGCCGCTTACCCATTGCAACAACAGGACCTTTCTATCGAACTGCAAACCATCCAACAGTAGCATTTCGCCGTTTCGAGTGTCCAGAGGATCACCCAACTACGGTACTAGACCTGTTAGTCGGATCGGGGCTGTCAGGGGATTGGCGGTGCGGCGGGGCCCTGGGGTGTCAGGCCATTATCTTCAGCTAAGTCGGTCATTTCAGAAATACGCTAACGTATTCTAGGAGTTCTAGGAGCCGATTTATCTACCGTCACTGAAGCAGGTTGAGCTTGTTGAGCAACTCGCGCAAGTTCTGGCGATTGAACTTCCATTCAAAAGGTTTGGCGGTCGATTCCCAGTAGTACTGAAAATCCAGGAGGCGTTCTGCCAGCGCGTTCAAGTCCGGAAAATCGTTGGGGGTCAGGACTTTTCTCTGCACGATGGAGAAGTAGATCTCCACTTGGTTCAGCCAACTGGCAGGGATCGGCGCGTGAACCAGAACCACGTTCGGGAAGCTCATTTGGAGGCGTTGCACGGCCCTGGCGCCGCGGTGGGCCGAACAGTTGTCCACAATCCAGAACACGCGGCGCGCAGCGTTGTAGGGTGGCCGGGTCATGACCTGCTCGACCACACGATCAAAGGGCTGGATGCCGTTCTGCGTCTCGCAACGACCGAAGATCCTGGCATGATGGACATCCAGTGCCGCAATGTCGGTCCAGGCCCCGCAGCGAAAGTACTCGTGCTCGACCTGTATGGAGGCACGCGGTCTGCAGGCGCGAGTGCGGTGCTTGCGGCGCCGGGCTTGAATGCTGGTTTTCTCGTCGGCGGATATCACAAACTCGTCGTCTTTCAAAGGCTGGCCCTCCCATTCGCGGCATACAGATCCAAACGCGGCCGGCCTTGTCGGCGAAGTTGGGATCGCGCGGGAACATCCAACTACGGTGGTACCAGGGCCGAATGGCGTCGTGATGCAGCCAGCGCCAAAGCGTGCTGCCACTGATAGAGGCCACCAGGCCTTCCTGACAGGCCTCTCGGGCCTGCTCCAGCGGGATAGCGGTAAGTCATGCGTGGCCGGGAGTTGGCAGGCCCAAGCCTTGATCGGCACGACCAGATCAGGGGGAAAAAGTCCGGGGACGGCCCGGACGAGAGCGTTCCTCTAAGCCGG
>Ga0335078_10006799_pt1 | contig 16931 bp, 16 predicted proteins | sample Lox_Sample_32_FD_206711 | JGI IMG/M metagenome (GOLD analysis project Ga0335078, IMG submission 206711) | Soil microbial communities from Loxahatchee National Wildlife Refuge, Florida, United States - Lox_Sample_3.2 | ecosystem: Environmental > Terrestrial > Soil > Wetlands | place: USA... | reverse complement strand
CTTCGGACGCAGCGCGCGGCTGGCCGGTGGCCTGCCCTGCTGCGACCCGGTCTCTCCGCCCGCGCCGGCGCTGGCGCTGTCGCCGGACGGGTCCAGGTTCGCGGTGCCGATCGCCGCATCCACGGTTGGCGTGTTCTCGACGGCGTCACTCGGGCGCCTCGCGTACTTCATGATCAAGCCGTCGAAAGACCCGATCACGGCGCTCGCGTGGTCGCCCGACGGCAACACGCTCGCCGTCGGAGGCCACGGCGGAGTCGTCCAGGCATGGAACGTGACCGGCGCGCCCCGACTCGAGCGGTCGTTCGTGGGCCTGGCGCCGCTGCCCGGACAAGCCGAGGCCGTCCAGCAGATCGCGTTCTCGCCGAACGGCCGGCTGGTCGCCGCCAGCGACAAGAGCCACACGACGACGATCGGGCACATGCTCGCTTCGCCCCTCGCCACGCTCGCGACCTGGCAGGTGAGCACCGGCGCGCTGGTCGGGCAGCCCGCCGATCTCGGCGCCGGCAACAGCCTGAACGGCTCCGACGTCCTCGCGTTCTCCCACGACGGCAAGCTGCTGGCGGCGACCATGCTCACGGGTGGGGTTCGCGTGTTCGAGGCCGCGACCGGGCGGGTCATCCGGACGCTCGCCGATCCCGGCGACGATGGCATCTCGCTCGCGTTCGCGCCTCGCGGGACGCTGCTCGCCGCCGGGACCGTTGGCGGGACCGTGGAGATGTGGGACGCGCTCACCGGTAAGCGCCTGGCGCCGCCGCTGCTGGCCGACACCGAGTCGATCACCGACCTGGCGTTCGATCCGACCGGACGGCGGTTCGCGACCACCAGCTACCAGGACGGCACGATCAAGCTCTGGTTCACGTCCGGCCTGCAGCAGGAAGGCCCGCGGCTCGTGTCCGATCCGGACGCCACGTCGGCGGTGGCGTTCCTGCCCGGCGGCGATCTGCTCGCCGTCGACGACCACGGGAACGCGTTCACGTGGCCGGCTTCGCTCGACGCCTGGGAGGAGCGCGCCTGCTCGCTCGCGGGGCGGAACCTCACGAGGGCGGAGTGGACCGAGCTCGTGGGCGGACCGAGCTACACCTCGGTCTGTCCCTGAGCGGCGGGTCGTCTCTTAGGTCGCCAGCCGCTTGCGCGCGATCGCCGTGGCGGCCGTCAATGGGGTGGCGTCCGTCGCCTCGGCCTCGTCGAAGATCTCGCGCAGGGTGTCGCCGATGTGGCGGACGCGCCGGCGGGCGGCGGCGGCGTTGTAGCCGTTCAGCTCCTCGGCGATGCTGATCAGGCCGCCGGCGTTCGCGACGAAGTCCGGGGCCCAGAGGATCTGCCGGGCGGCGAGCAGGTCCGCGACCGACTCGTTCGCGAGCTGGTTGTTGGCGGCGCCGGCGATCACGCGGCAGCGGAGCCGGGGCACGGTCTCGTGGTCGAGTACGCCGCCGAGCGCGCACGGCGCCACCACGTCGACGTCGAGCTCGAGCGCCTCCGCGGGCGCGGCCCAGCGCGCGCCGAGCTCCGCGGCGAAGTGGCGCTTGCCCTCGTCGATGTCGCTGACGACGAGCCTCGCGCCGGCCTTGGCACATCGCTTGGCGACCCGCGACCCGACGTGCCCGAGCCCGATCACGGCCACCGTCCGCTCCCCGAGCGAGCTCGACGAGAACACGCGCTCGCAGCACGCGCGGATCGCGGCCTCGACCCCCAGCGCGGTGAACGGGCTCGGATCTCCGGAGCCACCCTGGCGAACCGGCAGACCGGCGACGTGTTCGGTGCGCTCGGCGATCACGCGCATGTCCCGGCTCGAAGTGCCGACGTCCTCGGCGGTGATGTAGCGGCCGTCCAGAGACTGCACGGTGTCGCCGAAGTCGAGCAGCGCCGCGGTTCGGCGCTCGGACGTCAGCACGGCGCCGGGGGCGGTCATGATCACGCCCTTGCCGCCGCCGAGCGGTAGATCGGCGACCGCGGACTTGTAGGTCATCGCTCGCGACAGCCGCAGGGCGTCACGCAACGCCTGGCGCGCGTCCGCGTAGCCCCACATCCGGCAGCCCCCGAGCGAGGGGCCGCGAACGGTCGAGTGCACCGCGACGAACGTGTACAGGCCAGATCGCCGCCCGCGGCTGACGACCACGTCCTCGTGATCGAGCGTCTCGAGGTAGCTGTCTATCGTCGGGTCCGCCTGTGAGTCGCCGGTCGAGCCGCGCCCGGCCTGCTCACGGGGCGGGCGGCGGGCCCTGGCCCAGAGTGGTCGTCGTCGACGATCCGGTGCCGGTCGTGGAGCCCGTCGAGCTGCCCGCTGGCGTACTCGAGGTGGTCGAACCGGTCGGTGTCGTCGAGCTCGACGGCGTGGTCGATGTGGAGTCGCTCGGCGACTGGCTCGTGCCCACGGCCGTGGTGCTCGTCGTCGGCGCGGTTCCGTTTGCCGTCCCCGACGAGCCATCGGTCGGATCCGTGGTTGTGCCCGAGCCGTCCGGCGTTGCGCCCCCGCCGCCGATCATCATCGACGTCCCGCCCGTGGACTGCGGGCTCTTCTTGGCGGGGATCGTGATGACGGTCGTCGACGTGGTGACCGTCGTCGGGACTGCTTGCGCCGCGGCAGGCGTGGTCGGCCCGGGTCGGAGCTGTGGACGGGCCGGCGCGGTTGCCGCCGCCGGCGCCGCCTCCTCGGGCGGGTTCACACTCGAGTACGTGGTAGCCGCGGCCGATCGGGCCGCGGGATGACTCGCCGGGGTGATCGCCGCGGCACGCGCGTGATGATGGCGGTGGGAGGGCACGGTGATCGAGTGCTGGAGCTCGACCGCGCCGCCGGCGGTCACGACGGCGGCGGCGAGCAACGTCGCGACGTGTGTCGCCCCGGCGCCGAGTGCTCCGACCGAGACCGCCGCCGTACCGGTTCCGGCTCCAGCGCCCGCGGCGAGCGCGCCGCCGGCGGCGCCGCCTCCTCCGCCCACGCCGAGCATGTTCGCGAGCACGCCGAGCGGCCCGAGCGTCGGGACGATGGCCGCGAACCGCCGGCTCACGCCGCGCAGGTCGTGGCGGAACTCCCGGCATCCCGCGCAGTCGCGCATGTGCCGGCGGGCGGTGGCGTTCGGCCGCAGGCCGCGGTCGTGGGCGACGATCAGCTCCTCGCGAATCTCCGAGCACGCGGTGTCGCGCGCCTCGAGCGCCTGGGCGAGCGCCAGCCTCGCGCGCACGAGCAGTGACTTCACCGCCGGGATCGTTACCCCGAGCGCGCTGGCCATGTCCGCATACGACATCCCGCCCAGCTCGCGCATCAGGAGCGCCGAGCGCTGCTGGTCGGGGAGCCGGCGGACGTCCGCGATCAGGCGCCGGAGCGACTCACGCTGGTCGGCCTCGGTGATCGGGTCGTGGACCGGCGAGCGCAGCAGCTCCATCACCTCGGGCGGTGGCGGCGCCGGCCGGCGCAGCTCGTCGATGCACCGGTTGTGAGCGACCCGGTATAGCCAGGCCCGGAGCGCGAGCTCGCGGTGGTTGGCGCGCAGGCCCGCGTACGCCCGCACGAAGATGTCCTGGAGCGCGTCCTCGGCGTCCTGGCGATGGGTGAGCATCTGCCGCGTGTAGGCGAACAGCCGCTGCCGGTACCGGTCGTGGATGACCCGGAAGGCATCGTCGTGGCCGGCGCGGAACAGCGCCACGAGTTGCTCGTCGGAACGCAGACGGAGGAGCGGCGCCCCGAGATAAGTCCGCGTCCGGGCTACTGCTGCCGGTGCTGGGAGGGCCGAAGCTTCCACGTGAACTGACTGACCACTCTAACGCGTAATCCGGAGGAAGGTTTCGCAATTGGAGCTCCGGCCCCGTGCCGGTGGCGCCGGGTGTCAGGACGACGACACGATCCCGCGCCTGAGGCGACGGCGATACCCTCAAATGGAGCACGATGGACCCTACTTCCGGGATTGGCATTCCAGTCGCGTTCGGCGCCGGGTTGATCTCGTTCCTGTCGCCGTGCGTGCTGCCGCTGGTGCCTGGCTACATCTCGGCGGTCGCCGGAGTGACGCCGTCCGAGATCCGTCCCCGCCGCGTGATCGGGCCGAGCCTCGCGTTCGTCGGGAGCTTCTCGGCGATCTTCATCGCGCTGGGGCTGCTCGGGCAGCAGGCGCTGCACGGCGCGCTGAGGGGGCCGGCGTCGCTCAAGATCTGCGGAGCCGTGATCGTGGTGATGGGACTGCTGTTCGTGCTCGCCCCGTTCGTGCCCCGCCTCTCGCGCGAGTGGCACGTGAGCGGGCTGATGAGCCGCGCCGGCCGCGGCGGTCCGGTGCTGACCGGGGCCGCGTTCGCGCTGGCGTGGACGCCCTGCACCGGGCCGACGCTGGGCGCGATCGTCACCGCCGCGGGAGTGTCGGGCTCGGCGGCCCACGGGGCGTTCCTGCTGGCGGTCTACTGTGCCGGCCTCGGCGTCCCGTTCCTGGTCACGGGGCTCGCCTTCGGGACCGTCACCTCGGCGCTCACGGTGGTCCGCCGGCACTACGCGGTCGTGATCAGCCTGGGCGGCGTGGTGCTGATCGGGATGGGGGTCCTGATCTGGACGGGCGAGTTCACGCAGCTCAACATCACCGTCAACCACTGGCTGCAGACGCTCGGGCTGCCGGACTTCAACTCGGATACGTGAGCGCGGTGGCGCCGGGGGGCGGGGTTGCGACCCGGGCCGCGTCGCCTAGCCCATCCGCCGCGGACCGAGTGAGGGCCTCGCATCTCCGACCGCCTTGCTTGGATTTAGGGCGCCCTAATTTGATACGCTGCCCGGCGAGATTAGGGGGGCCTAATTATGTGAGAGGTTCCATGTCTTTTGCACAGACCGTCGTCCTCGGCGCATTAGCTGGATTCACGATCTTCATAGGCCTCCCGGTAGGCCGCCTGCAGCTGCTCTCGAACCGCGCGCGTGTCGCGCTCGCGATGTTCTCGGTCGGAGTGCTGGCGTTCATCTTCGTCGACGTCATGTCGAACGGGCTGTCGATCGTGGACGACGCGCTCACCGCGTTCAAGGACGACCGGGGGACCCTCACGTATGTGATCTGGCTCGTGGTCCTGCTGGCCGCCGGATTTGCCGCGGGCAGCGCCGGGCTGGCGATGCTCGAGCGGCGGATGCGTCCCGCGGGCGCGCGCAAGCCCCCGATCGCCGGCGCTGCCGGGGCGGCGGCGGTCGCCGGCTCTGACCCTGAGCCGCTGGCGCTTGAGCTCTACGAGGCCCGCCGGAGGGCGCTCCGGGTCGGCCTCACGATCGCGGCCGCGATCGGCGTGCACAACTTCGCCGAAGGTCTGGCGATCGGAGTGTCCGCGCGGGCGGGCGCGATCAGCCTCGCCACCGTGCTCATCATCGGCTTCGCGCTCCACAACGCGACCGAAGGCTTCGGGATCGTCGGTCCGCTCGGCGACGTCAAGCCGTCGTGGCGCTGGCTCGGGCTGGCGGGTCTGATCGGCGGCGGCCCGACGTTCCTCGGGTCGATCGTCGGTTATGCGGTCACCAGCGAGCCACTCGAGCTCGCGTTCTATGCCTGCGCCGGCGGAGCGATCCTGTACGTGATCGGCGAGATCTGGAACGGGATGCGTCGCTACGGCCACCGTGAGCTGGGCCTGCTGATGGTCTCAGCGGGCTTCTTGATCGGCGTGCTCACCGACCTCGTCGTCAGCTACGGCGGCGCCTGAGCCGCTCCGCGGTCCGGGCGGTCAGAAGTCCTCGTCGGGGTGGCGCTCATGCCACCGAAGTGCCGCCGCCTCGGCGCTTGCCGAGTGCCGGTTCGGCACGACGTCGTCGTCCTCGGGGACGACCGACGGCGGGGGGTGATCGATGTCATCGTCGGGGTGGCTCTGCCGCCAGCGGGTCGCCGCGGCCTCGGCGCTGCTCGAGCGGCGATGCGGCGCGTGATGGGGCGTCGTCTCCTCTGACACTTAAGACCTCCCTCCTTCGACTGTTGAAAGCGTAGCGGCGTGCCGGGCGGTCGCGCAACGCCGGGGCCGTCGCGGGGTGTCATGAGGGTTGGGAGGGCGCTCCAGACAGGCCCCGATGGGTAGGCTGCGCCGGCCGACGTGAGCCCGAGCATCCCGCTTCCGCCCCATGATCTGCCGCTCAGCGGTGGCTCGCCGTTCCCCCCGATCGCGGATTACGGGTTCCTATCCGACTGCCACACGGGCGCGCTGGTGGCGCCCGACGGCAGCATCGAGTGGATGTGCGTCCCGCGGTTCGACTCGCCGAGCGTGTTCGGGACGCTGCTGGACCGGCGCGCGGGATCGTTCCGGGTCGGTCCGTACGGGACCGTCGTGCCGCTGTCGGTCCGCTACGTGCCCGGGACGATGATCCTCGAGACGACGTGGATGACCCCGTCGGGCTGGATCGTCGTCCGCGACGGGCTCACGATCGGGCCCTGGCACGATGACCACGCCGACGAGACCTCGCACACGAGGCCGCCGACCGATCACGACGCCGATCACATGCTGGTCCGCGTGATCGAGTGCATCCAGGGCACGGTTCAGGTCGAGGCGGTGTGCGAGCCGATGTTCGATTACGGGCGCACGCCGGCTCGGTGGCAGATGGTCGAGGAGGACTGGTCGGCGGCGGAGGCGACCGACGGAGAGACGGTGCTGCGGCTGATCAGCGACCTGCGGATCGGGATCGAGGGAAACCGAGCCCGGGCGCGGCACATGCTGACCGAGGGCGAGGAGCGGTTCGTCGCGCTCGGCTGGCGGCACGGCCTGAACGGCCCCGAGCACTGCGCCAACGCCAAGGAGCGGCTCAGGAGCACGTTTCACTACTGGCGCGAGTGGCTGGCCGGCGGCCGCTTCCCCGACCACCGCTGGCGCCAGCATCTCCAGCGCTCGGCGCTCACGCTCAAGGGCCTGACCTACGCGCCTACCGGGTCGACCGTCGCCGCCGCGACGACGTCGCTGCCCGAGACACCCGGGGGCGAGCGCAACTGGGACTACCGCTACTGCTGGATGCGCGACGCCACGTTCACGCTGTGGGGACTGCACGCGCTCGGCCTGGACTGGGAGGCCGACGACTTCATGCAGTTCGTCGCCGACCTCGAGCGCGGCGGCGACGGCGCGCTCCAGATCATGTACGGCCTGGGCGGCGAGCGCGACCTGCACGAGCAGGAGCTGTCCCACCTGAAGGGCTACGAGGGCGCGTCGCCGGTCAGGACGGGAAACGGCGCCTACCAGCAGCGCCAGAACGACGTCTACGGCGCCGTGCTCGATTCGGTCTACCTGCACACGAAGATGGGAGGCCACATCCCGCAGCGGCTGTGGCCGATCCTCCAGGACCAGGTGCGGTGCGCGCTCGAGATCTGGAGGCAGCCCGATCAGGGCATCTGGGAGGCGCGCGGCGAGCCCAAGCACTACGTCTCCTCCAAGCTCATGTGCTGGGTGGCGGCCGACCGGGGCTCCCGGCTCGCCGAGCTCGAGGGAGAGGCCGAGCTCGCCTCCCAGTGGCGGGCGGCCGCCGAGGAGATCCGCGAGGACATCCTCGGCCGCGGCGTCTCGGACCGCGGCGTGTTCCGCCAGCACTACGAGACCGACGCGCTCGACGCCTCGACGCTGCTGATCCCGCTGGTGCGGTTCCTGCCCGCCGACGACGAGCGCGTCAAGGCGACCGTGATGGCGATCGCGTCGGAGCTGCACGAGAGCGGGTTCGTGCTCCGCTACCGGGTCGAGGAGACCGATGACGGCCTGACCGGGGAGGAGGGGACGTTCCTGATCTGCTCGTTCTGGCTCATCTCGGCGCTGTCTGAGATCGGCGAGGCCCAACAGGCCGTGCAGATGTGCGAGCGGCTGCTCGCACACGCCTCGCCGCTGGGGCTGTACGCCGAGGAGCTCGAGGCCCGCACGGGCCGCCACCTCGGCAATTTCCCCCAGGCGTTCACGCATCTGGGGCTGATCAACGCGGTGATGCACGTGATCTCGCACGAGGAGTCGGGGACCTAGGGGCCGGCTGCGCCGGCATCCATGGGACCACGCGACCCCGTCCGGACGGGCCCGCACGGCCCCATGGACGCCGAGCGAACGCGAGGCCCAGAAATCCAGTCAGCGCCGGCGGGCGAGCTCGCGCTTGGCGGTGCGGCGGAAGCGGATCGCCTTGCCGGCGTTGGCGCGCACCATCGCCACCCGCGATGCCGGCGCCTCGATGCCGCCGACGAGCCTGTGCGGGACCAGCGCCCACGTGTCGTCGCGCAGGACCAGATCGCCGCGGACCTGGAAGTTCTCCATCCACGACAGCCCGGGCTCGTGGGCGTGGGCGGTCAGGCAGGCGAGCCCCGGCTGCAGCGGCGCGCCCTCGAGCGGCGCATCGATGCGGATCCAGCGGTTGGCCTCGTCGACCTGCACCGGCGCGCGGATCGCGAACGGGAAGCCGTCGGGCGAGACGATCGAGAGGACCGCGGTGGCGTGGCTCGTGCCGAGCTCCTTGAGCCGGGGATGCCACGCGGGGCGGCCGCCCTCGGGAGCGGCGTGGAACCGGTCGGGCTCCTCCGAGTGGCCGGAGCGGACCTCCTCCATGTGGGCGTCGAACAGCTGCGGCTCGGTGGCGGGGGCTCCGTGCGCCCAGACGTACACGCGCTCGGGCCGGATGTGGATGTAGATGCGGGTGTAGTACCAGCTGAGGAAGCGCTTGAGCGGGTCCGGCGGCTGCCACCGGGCCAGACCGGGCAGCTTCTCGATCGCCTCGCGCGAGTAGCGCTCACGGTTCGCGTCGAGGTCGGCGTCGTCGACCTCGGCCGATCCCTGGACGAGCACCATCGGCGGGTCGTCGAGGCCGCTCCCGGTCGGATCGGAGAACAGCAGCGAGACCATCGGGTTCGCCCGTGCGTCGTCGGCCTTCTTCGGATAGCCGAGGCCGGTCGTGACGTCGATGCATGGAGCCCCGAGGCGGTAGTAGGGCGTGACCGGCCACGTGATCGGCTGGCCGGCGCGATCGACCGTGGTCAGCTCGGTTGTGATGAACCGGTCGAACACCGCCTGCACGTCGGATGGGAGAGATGCCGTCACGTGACCTCAGTCAGAGTAACCCGGCTCGCCCGGGAGCACGATCCGGGCCGTCTCGCCCTCCATCAGCACCCGCGGCTCGACCGGCAGGACCTCGCGGCCGCGCGCGTGGGCGAGCAGCGCGTCGGCCGACTCGAACACCGACAGCTGCTCGAGATGCTTGATCGTGGGGAACACCATGAACAGCTCGCCGCGCGTGCGCGCCTCGAGTGCGGCCGCCGGCGTGTACCAGCGGGCATCGACGATCTCGCTGCCGTCGACCTCCGGCTCGGCGCCGGCCGGCAGCGGCGCGAGGTAGAACCAGGTGTCGAAGCGGGTCCTGACCTGCGCCGGCGTGATCCAGCGCGAGAACGGGACGAGCTGCCGGGGATCGCCGAGCGAGATGCCCGCCTCCTCCTCGAGCTCGCGAATCGCCGCCGCGCGCACCGCCTGGTCTCCGTGTCCCTCGTCGCGATCGACGGCGCCGCCCGGGAACACCCATGCGCCGCCCATGAACCGCGCATTCGGGGTCCGCTGGACGAGCAGCACCTCGAGCGCGGTCCCCCCGCCGCGGAGGACGATCACGGTGCCGGCGGGCCGCGGCTCGGTCCGGTGGCCGAAGTTGAGCTCCTCGCCCGGGCCGGGTCGGTCGGTGTTCATCGCGGTCCTTCCATCGTGGCGCATTGTCCCGGACTCGCCGTTAGCCTTGTCCGCGTGAAGTGGATCTGCGGATCGTGCGGGTTCATATACGACCCCGCCGAGGGAGACCCGGACGGCGGCATTCCTGCCGGCACGGCGTTCGAGGACATCCCCGAAACCTGGTTCTGTCCCGTGTGCGGGGCGCGCAAGCGGGACTTCGAGCCCTACGACGGTTAGGGCCTTCTACGGCCGCGCGGGTTAGGCGGCGCGCGGGACCTGCTCGCGATCGAACACCCCGGTCCGCTCGCCGTCGAACGGAGCCGGCGCCTCGTCCTGCACCGCCTCGGCGTCGTCCTCGTACTCCGCGTACTCGACGTGCGCCCGCGGGTCGAAGCCGACTGCGCGCGCGGCCTGCCCGAGCACCCGCGCGGCCGTGCTGAGCTCCTCCGGGCGATGGGAGGCCATCACCGCCAGGCGCAGGCGCGCGAGCGCCGAGGGGACGATCGGCGGCGCGATCGCCTGCACGAACACGCGGCGAGCGAGCGCCGCCTCGCACAGGCGGATCGTGAGCTCGGGGTCGGCGACGACGATCGGGACGATGTGGGTGCGCGAGCCGCCGACGTCGAACCCCTCCGCCCCGAGCGCCGAACGGAGCACGGCCGCGTTGGCCGCGAGCTTGGCGACGAGCCGGGGCCGCTCCGCGAGCAGCTCGAGCGCGGCGAGCGCGGCCGCCAGCGCCGGCGGCGGAGACGCGGTCGAGAAGATGAACGTGCGCGCGGCGTTCAGCAGGTAGTTCGTCATCACCCGGTCGCAGGCCACGAACGCGCCGTAGGAGCCGAGCGCCTTGCCGAGCGTGCCGACGACCACGTCCACCTGATCCTCGAGCCCGCGCTCGGCGAGCGCGCCGCGGCCTCCGGGGCCGAGCGCCCCGATCGAGTGGGACTCGGCGACGAGCGTGCGCACGCGATGCCGGTGGGCGAGCTCGACGATCTCCTCGAGCGGCGCGACGTCCCCGTCGGTCGAGAACACGGCGTCGGTCACGATCAGGGCACCCCGACCGTGCGTCTGCTCGAGTCCCCAGGCGAGGTGCTCGGGATCGCAGTGGTCGTAGACGAACACCTCCGCGCGCGACAGCCGGCAGCCGTCGATCAGCGAGGCATGGTTGAGCTCGTCGGAGAAGACCACGTCGCCGGGCCGGGCCAGCGCGGCCACGACGCCCGCGTTGGCGAGAAAGCCCGAGCCGAACAGCAGCGCGCTCTCGCGTCCCATGAACGCCGCCAAGCGGTCCTCGAGGCGCCGGTGCAGCGTCATCGTGCCCGAGGCCAGTCGCGACGCGCCGGCGCCGACGCCCCATCGCATCGCGGCCTCGGCAGCGGCCTCGCGGACGCGCGGATGGTCGGCCAGACCCAGATAGTTGTTGGAGCACAGCAACAACACCGGCTTGCCGTCGAGCACCACGTGTGGTCCCTGGGGACCGCTGACCAGGCGCATTCGACGATGCAGGCCAAGCGCCTTGAGCTCGCTCAGGCGGGCCTCGATCTCGATCATGATGTGACCTCGCGAAGGTCGGGGATGCGCGCGTTCTAGGGATCGTGGTGCACGCGCTGGCGGCAGGGTAAGCGCGCGGCCGGACGGATCAGCCCGCCTGGCGCGGCGGATCAGCGGCCCTGCCAGCGCGGCGGGCGCTTCTCGGCGAACGCACGGATGCCCTCGCGGAAGTCCTCGGAGGCGAAGCAGGCGCGGCGGAGCTCGATCAGCTCACGCTCGGTGTCCGGGTCCATCGCGCCCTGGGCGGCGAGCACGGTGCGGATCACGCGCTTGTTGCCCTGCTGCGCCAGGGGCGCGTTCGCGGCGATCTCCTTGGCGAGCTCGACCGCCTCCTCGGCGAGGCGGCCCTCCTCGGAGATCGCGTTCACGAGGCCCCACTCCCGCGCGGTGCGTGCGTCGATCCGGCGGCCGACCAGGAACAGCTCGCGGGTGCGGGGCGCGCCGATCGTGTCGATGAACTTGCGGAGCCCCGTGTGCGAGTACACGAGGCCGAGCTTGGCCGGCGGCATCCCCAGCGCGATCGTCCCCGCCGCGATCCGCAGGTCGCAGGCCAGCGCGAGCTCGAGGCCGCCGCCGATCGCGTGGCCATTGAGCGCGGCCACGGTCGGGTAGCGGTAGGCCTCGACGGCGTCAAGGGCGGCGGTGAACGGGTTGGCGACGAGCCGGTCGGCCTGATCGGCGAACTCGTCGTCTCCGCGGAGGTCGCCGATGTCGTAGCCGGCCGAGAACGTCGTCTGCTCACCGGTGACGATCACGCAGCGGGCGTCGAGCTCGGCCAGCGTCGAGGTGAAGGCGTCGAGGATCGCGTGGTCGAGCGCGCCGCGCTTGGCGGGGTTGGAGATCGTCAGCCGCGTGACGCCGGGCGCCGGCTCGTCGACCAGCAGCCGGCCGCCGGTCGCGGGCTCGGAGTCTCCCGGAGGCCTACTCGAGGACAACGAGCGTGTCGCCCTCCGAGACCGATTGACCCTCCTCGCACCGGATCTCCTTGACCACGCCGGGATCCTCGGCCTCGACGGGCATCTCCATCTTCATCGACTCGAGGATGACGACCGTGTCGCCCTCCTCCACGCTGTCGCCGACCGCGACTTCGATCTTCCAGACGGTGCCCGTGATGTGGGCCTCGACGTCGGGCAACTCAGCCTCCTGGGTTGTTGGGACGGCCGCAGGATATGCGACGCGACCGTCCCTGCGCACGGCTCTCGCTCGCCCCGGTCCGCGACCGGCTACTGCCCGCTCAGTACTCGCCGGGCAGCCCGGCCGGGCACCGAAAGTTGACCCTCGTCGGCGCGGCCTTGGGGCGTGTGCCCTTGTAAGTGATCGCGGCCTGTTTGAACGCGTGCTCGACCTGGTTCGGGCACGCCTTCGGCTTGGACAGCGTGACCTTGATCGCGACCGAGTGCGTGTGGCCGGCGACGCAGCTCGGTGTGCAGTTGTCCGCGGTGAAGTTGCCCGAGCCGACGGCCTGCGAGCCGTTCCAGCTCGACCATTTGAGCTTGCCCAGCCAGGTGCCGCCGTCGCCACACGACAGGGTGATCCTGGTCGGTTTGTACTTGATCTGGTTGCAGTTGATCGCCCACGGCTGGTTCGTGGGGGCGGCGGCGAGAGCCACCGACGGCACGGCCAGAAGCGCCAGGACGATCGTGATCTTCAGGGTTTTGCGCATCGTTTCAGCCTGGCACGGGTGTCAAGAAGTGGGTCCCCGGCTACCCGAAGTTGTCCGGGTCGGGACCCGTGCGCTCGCCCCGCTCGAGCTCCGAGAGCCCCTGCATGTCGTCCTCGCTCAACTCGAAGTCGAAGATCCGGAAGTTCTCCTCGATCCGCTTCGGCGTGACCGACTTCGGGATCACGACGTTCCCGAGCTGGATGTGCCAGCGGAGCACGACCTGCGCCGGGGTGCGGCCCCGCGCGGTGGCGATCTCCTCGATCGTGGGGTCGTCGAGGAACAGCGCCTTGCCGAGCGGGCTCCAGGCCTCGGTCGCGATCTCGTGCTCGTCGTGGAAGCGGCGGAGCTCGGCCTGCTGGAGCCGCGGGTGCAGCTCGATCTGATTGACCGCGGGGACGACGCCGGTGGCGTCGATGATTCGCTCCAGGTGCTCGATCTGGAAGTTCGAGACGCCGATCGACCGAACGCGGCCGTCGCCCGCTTCGCGGAGCTCGCACATCGCCTCCCAGGTCTCGAGGTAGAGGTCCTTGCGCGGGATCGGCCAGTGGATCAGATAGAGGTCGACGTAGTCGCCGCCGAGCCGCTCGAGGCTCTGCTCGAACGCATGCGGCACGCGGTCGCGGCCGTGGTCGGGGTTGCGGAGCTTGGTGGTGATGAACACGTCCTCGCGTTCGAGGCCGCTGCTCAGGAGCCCGTCGCGTACGCCCGTCTCGTTGCCGTAGGCGGCGGCCGTGTCGATCGAGCGATAGCCGGTCCCGAGCGCGTGGCCGACCGCCTCGGCGGTGTCCGGCTCGGGCACCTGGAAGACGCCGAACCCCAGCTGGGGCAGGCGATTGCCGTCGTTCAGATCCAGGTATGGCACAGGTGTCGTCTGAGTGGTCATACGGGGAGGCTTCCATGCAACCCCTCCGGCGAATCATGGCGTAGCCTGATGGCGTGGAAGAGATCGATCGCCACGCCGTCGACCTGGACCTGCTCGCCGCGTCGCTGCGCGCCGATTCGAGCGACCTGCACGCGTTCGTCGAGAGCCTCGCGGCGAAGCTCGAGGAGACCGTGCCGGGACGCGTGCGGGTCGACCGGCGGCGATCGGGAATGTTCGGGCCCAAGGCGGTCCGCAGCGTCGCGGTCGACCTCGGCGACCTGCGGCTCGAGCTACGGGCCGACGGCGGAGCGGTGCAGACGCGCTGTGCCCGCTTGTCGGCAGGGATCGTGCTGAAGAACGAGGTCCTCGAGACCGACGTGTGGCTGGCCACGCTCAGCCAGGCGCTGGCGGTCGAGGCGAGACGGAGCGAAACGACCAGGAAGGCGCTCGAGCGCCTGCTGATGCAGTGAGGAGAAGCGATGGGATTCCTGAAGCGTGACGACGACAACACCGAGCAGCCCGCGCAGGCCGTCGCGCCGGCCGGATTGACCGAGGAGGCGCCGCACGCCGCGAGCTACGAGGCGGGTTCGCTGGCCGGCATCCCCGCGTCCGGCCGCGAGCGGATCGCGCGGATGAAGCAGGAGGTCGCGCGTGGGTTCTTCACGAGCGACCTGTCCGTGAACGAGTTCCTGCTCGTCAAGCAGTCGGGGTTCGAGCCACTCGGTCTTGTGCTCGGCAGCTCGATCTACCACATCGGGTTCCAGCAGGCGGGGTGGAATCAGAGCCAGGAGCTCGGCGTGCTGACCCAGGCGATGTACCACGCCCGCGAGCTCGCGATGACGCGGATGGAGGAGGAGGCCGACCAGCTCGGAGCAGACGGGATCGTCGGGGTCCGGCTCGACATCGGCCGCTACGAGTGGGGCGCCGACCTCGCCGAGTTCATCTCGGTGGGGACCGCGGTCAAGCATCGCGAGGGCGAGCTTCACCGTGCGCCCAACGGCCGTCCGTTCACATCGGACCTGAACGGACAGGACTTCGCCACGCTGCTGCGGGCCGGGTACCGCCCGGTCGGTCTGGTGATGGGCAACTGCGTCTACCACGTCGGCCGTCAGGGGATGCTCGCGTCCCTCAAGCAGGTCGGGCGGAACGTCGAGATGCCGAACTACACCCAGGCGCTGTACGAGGCGCGTGAGCTCGCGATGGAGCGAATGGGTCGAGAGGCCGACGAGCTCCAGTCGGGCGGGATCGTCGGCGCCCGGATCGTCGAGCGCAGCCACGGCTGGGGCTCGCACGTGATCGAGTTCTTCGCGATCGGCACCGCGGTGGTGGCGACCAGCGCCGACCACGAGATCGAGAGACCCACGATGGTGCTCCCCCTGACCGGTTAGCGTATCGGCGCCATGCCCGACCTCGAGCTCAAGCCGCAGGTCTACAAGGACCCGAGGCCCAAGGAGTACTTCGACCGCTTCCACGAGCTGGTCCGCTCGCATGCGCCCGAGGCGAGGGTCTACGAGCCGGTCCGGGTCGTGACCGAGTTGAATGCGCTGCTCGTGTACCGGGCGCGCGGGATCGGGAGCGAGAACGTTCCCAACGGTCCGGTGATCCTGGCTCCCAACCACGCCTCGTTCATGGACCATTTCTTCACGGGGGCGTTCATCCGCCGGCGGGTCCAGTTCATGGGCAAGTCGCAGCTGTTCAAGGGCGTACCGGGGTGGATCTTCAGCCATGGCGGCGTGTTCCCGGTCCGCCGCGGCAACCAGGACGAAGAGGCGTTCGTCACGGCCTTCCGGATCCTCGACCGAGGCGGCGCGGTCGTCATGTACTGCGAGGGCGGCCGGTCGCGCACGGGCAAGATCGCCGACGAGGCGCGGCCGGGGATCGGGCGGATCGCGCTCGAGTCGGGCGCGCCCGTGGTCCCGGTCGCGATCCTCGGCTCCCACCAGGTGCGCAACTGGAAGCGGCTGCAGTTCCCGAAGGTCACTGTGCAGTACGGCGAGCCGTTCCGGTTCGAGGTGGTCACCGACTCGACCCGCGAGCAGCAACAGGGGGTCGCGGACTACATCCTCGGACGGATCCGGGAGCTGCACTCCGAGCTGTCGCGCCTCGGGCGCCGCGGTGCGTTCCGGGCGGCGCGGGCGGCGGCGCGGGCCTCGCGGGCGCAGGCGGCGGCTACGCGATAGCGATCCCCTGGTCCGCGGTCTTCGGCCAACTGACGGCGGGCAGCTGAAGGGGCGGGACGGATCCCCTAACAAGCGGTCGCGATCGCCGCCGGCGAGCGCCGCGGTCGCGCGGTGATCACGCGGTGGCGATCGCGGCGGCCCGGGCGAGCCCGAGCTCGTCGATCGCGTCCTCGCGCATCTTGAACTTCTGCACCTTGCCGGTCACGGTCATCGGGAACGAGTCGACGAGCTTGATGTATCGGGGGATCTTGTAGTGGGCGATCTGTCCATTGCAGAACTCCCGGATCTCGTCCTCGGTCACCGTGGCTCCGGCGCGGGGGATCACGCACGCCATCAGCTCCTCGCCGTACCGCTCGTCGGGCACGCCGATCACCTGAACGTCGGCGATCAGGGGGTGGCTGTAGAGGAACTCCTCGATCTCGCGCGGGTACACGTTCTCGCCGCCGCGGATCACCATGTCCTTGATCCGGCCGACGATCCGCACGTACCCCTGCTCGTCCATCGTCGCGAGATCGCCGGTGTGCATCCACCGCTGCTCGTCGATCGACTCGGCGGTGCGCTCGGGGTCGTTCCAGTAGCCGCGCATCACGACGTACCCACGCGCGAGGAACTCGCCCGGCTCGCCGCGCTCGACGGTGCGGCCTGTGCTCGGGTTGATGATCTTGATCTCGACGTGAGGCCCGACCTCGCCGACGGTGCCGCAGCGGTTCTCGAGCGTGTCGTCGCACCGCACCTGGGTCGTCACCGGCGAGGTCTCGGTCATTCCGAACGCGATGCTGATCTCGTCGATCCCCATCTCCGAGCTGACGCGCTTCATCACCTCGATCGGGCACGGAGAGCCGGCCATGAGGCCGGTGCGCAGGGGCTTCAGGTCGAACTCCGAGAATCGCTCGTGTGCGAGCTCGGCGATGAACATCGTCGGCACGCCGTACAGGCTCGTGCACCGCTCGTTCGCGCTCGCTTCGAGCGTCGCCTCGGCGTCGAATGTCTCGGCCGGGTACACCATGCACGCGCCGTGCGCGGTAGCGGCCAGGTTCCCCAGCACCATGCCGAAGCAGTGATACAGCGGCACCGGGATGCAGAC